>JGI20207J14881_1000055_pt1 | contig 36632 bp, 33 predicted proteins | sample NGESurdeep092012_4_FD_14881 | JGI IMG/M metagenome (IMG submission 14881)
TGTAGATGTTGTCGCCCAGGTTGTCCGTCGCCGATCCAGCAATCGTCGATCCGTCCGGCGAGAAACCGCTGCTCCACACCCAACTCGTGTGGCTGGTAAGTGGCTCCCACTTCGCGCCGGGATCGCCGAGCTTGAGAGTCAAAATTTGAAAGGCTGTCGGGCCGACGATGAGCGCAGTGCGACCAGATGCCGAAACGTCCATCCCCCCATTTATACCGTCGGAAATTTGCCCAAGCGCTACTTGTATACGGTCGCTCCGGATACGGTTGCCCGACACTGGAACATGTTCGAGGTTGTCTGTCGTGCCCGGGGACGGAACGGCCACGAACAGCCCCGTGTGCGATGCATCCCACCGGATCTCAGGCCGAATGAAGGCTGCAGACGAGCTGTCGAGGAGTTTCCCTCGGGAGTCGAGCAACACGATGGAGGGGCTCGCACTCGCGACGGCGGCAGCCGCGATCTGGTCACCGGCGGGTGTGAAATCGAGATCCAGGAAAACAAAACCAGATGGCAGCGAAACGCTATCGGTGCGGGTCAGCGTACCAGGATCGAACCGCAACATGGCCTGACGCGGGGGCGACCCATTGGCGACCACCACGTTGCCGTCGGGGGAAAATGTAGCTGCGCTTGCAGCGATGACCGGTATGCGCCGGGGCGTTCCGCCGAGCCGAGCCGTGACATATAGGCCGGCGGCCGTAGCGGAGTCCGGAGACCCGCCGAAGAGTACCGAGGAACCGTCTGGCGACCATCGCAGCGGTGTTCGGAGCAGTGGCCAGGTCGCAAGCTTTACTGATTGCGTACCGTCAACCTCGCGCACTTGCAGCGTATAGGTGCAGCTGTAGCCCTTGCCGTAGCAGTCATCGGTGATGTATGCAAGCCATCCGCCGTCTCGCGAGATCGCAGTTGCGACGACGTTGCCATCGAACGTCAGTTGTCGTTCCAGCTGCATCTCGCCGGTGTTCTCCGGAGGTCGTAGCGCGAGCCATGCAAGTGCAATCGTTGCGAGCAGCAAAGCCGCTGACAGTCCTCGCCAGACTGCAGTCGATCTCAGCGCTCGGCGCGTACGTCTCCGAAGCGCAGACCAGCTTCCGCCGCGCCCGAGCGCGGCGAACGTGAGCGATCCGCGCAATGCATCTGCGAAATCCCTGGCCGAAGACCAACGGTCTGCTGGCAGCTTTGCCAGCGCCTTGCTCACAGCCTCGTCAACATTCTCCGGGACGGTGTCGCGCGCCACACGAAGGCTGCGCGGTCGCTCTGTTATCACCTTCGCAATTATGGCCTGCACGCTCGGCCCGGTGTGCGGCGGCTCGCCGGCGAGCATCTCATAGAGCACGGCGCCCATCGAGTACACATCGCTGCGCGCGTCGATTGTGCGGTCACCGGTCGCCTGTTCGGGGCTCATGTACTGCGGTGTGCCCAGCGAGAGCCCGGTCTGCGTTACCCGTGCTCCGCCGGCTTTTGACACGGCCAGCGCGATGCCGAAGTCGGCGACCACCGGCTCGCCGGACTGCAGGAGAATGTTCTCCGGCTTGAGATCGCGATGAATTACGCCATGCTCGTGCGCGTATTCAAGTGCCGAGAGCACGGCTATCGTGAGTCGCAATGCTTCGGCGACCGGGAGTTGCTTTTCACGATCCAGGCGGGCGCGAAGTGACTCGCCGTCTACGTACGGCATCACATAATACAGCATGCCGGCTGCTTCGCCCGAGTCGAACAACGGCAACAGATGCGGGTGCTGCAGATTCGCTGTAACTCGTATCTCGCTGAGGAAGCGCTCGACGCCGAGTACGGCACCCAGTTCGGGATCGAGAACCTTGAGCGCGACCAGACGGTCGTGTTTCACATCGCGGGCGAGATACACGGTCGCCATTCCGCCGCGACCGATCTCGCGCTCTATCTCATAGTGCCCCGAGAGGGCCGCAGTAAACTGCGTAGTCAGTTCCACGCGCAAACCTACGTCGACCGGAAGCGCCTGTCACGTTGCGGAACCACTAATTCAACCGAAGCCCTCAGGATCAGGACGATAAATCGTGCGCTGCCGTCGCCGTTCCTCTCGTTCCATGCTCGCGCGCGCGCTCGACGAACATCTGCTGGGCCAGACGATTTGCGTCGCGCTTGTACGCGTCGTGCTCCCGCTCGCCCGCTTCTCCGATCTGGGCCAGATGCCTGAGACCNATGGTGCGACCGCCTTCCCGAAATATCCGGAAGTTCGACTCCGCCTGGCGCGACAGCGCGATGTCGCTGAGAAGGCGCGCATAGTCGCTCTCGCGCGCGGAATCGGCAAAACTGCGGACTGCGTCTACAGTGATGCCGATCGTCCGCGTGAGGATTCCCGTGTCCGCCGCCCGAAGTTCGCTCAGATAGTCCTCCAGCATGCGTTGTTGGTCACGCATCGTCGCCATGTACCTGGTACAAAGATCCCGGTACCGGGCGTCTTCCGCCTCTGATTCGTGATCTTCCAGCGCCTTGAAAAAAGCCAGGTGCTGGGCTGTTGCCGTGCGTATCTGAGTCCTTAGAAAGTCGTTGCCGCGGTCCATCGGGTACTCCGTGTCACTTGGGTAGGTTCGGAAAGTCAATCAGCTACAGCGCATGGTGCGGGCCAGCCGTTTTTGGCAATTTCGCTCTGAGGTCTTCGCCCAAGAGGTCTTACATGGACGGATTCCACAGTCTAGCTTGCCCGGACTCGCGTACACCGCTAATTTGGCATACCACCGAACAGAGCCCGAACTTCCTTCCGTAAGTGCAGTCCTTTCAATCACTTGTAGTGTGCCAGCCAAAACCATAAAGCGTCGCGCAGCAGCAACAAAACACAACCCTCGCGTCGAAGCGGCGGCCAAAACGGCCGTGGGCCGGTACAGTCTTGAGCCGCTAAACCCGTGGCTCAACTGCGGTCCGGATACGACCGTGACAGAACTGTGGAAAGTGCGCGAGCGTCGGGGGTCGGACACCGTCTTCCATCTGGTCTATCTGGACCGGTACGGCTGGTACTGCGAGCACGGCCGGAACTGCGCGGCGGTGCCGGAGGCGCGTCGTGCGGCTCGAGAGTTGGCCGAGATCACGTCCTCGCTTAGAGGGGCAGCCAGGAATCAACCGAAGCGCAGGAAATAGCCGTCGGTTGGTTAACGAGCATTCGCGCGCAAAGGTGGAGCGATCAGTGCTCGGAGCGGGACTCGAACCCGCATTCGGTTATCCCGAAAGGGATTTTAAGTCCCTCGCGTCTACCCATTTCGCCATCCGAGCGATTACGCCATCACGGCGCGACGTCTCACAATATACGAGTGTGGCTTGTTCAGAGCCGTCAGCCAGCGGGGACGCCGAGTACGCTCACTGCGTACCAGACAGAATAAGCGATGAGCCCGGAAAGAGACGCATCGGCGCCGTTGCCGATGGCCAGTCCGTCTTCGTCGACGAATTCCGCTGCGAATCCACCATCGAGATCCGCCCGCCGCAGCCATTCGAGCGTTTTCGCCGCATCAGGCCCCATCAATGTCGCGCAGCGCTCCGCAAGATTGATAACGGTCGGATCTGTCGCCGTTGCCTCCACTGCCCGTACTGTCCGGCGGTAAATCGAATCGTCGCGAGACAGCATGTGATACAACGGCAGCCAGTACACCGATCCGACGGGATCGTCGCGCATCGAGGTTCCGCCAGCGAGATCGATCGCAGTAGAAAGCAGCGTATGCGATGAATCCTTGTCGGTTGCGAACTGGCGCATGATCGCCGCACGCACTGCTTCGGCCGACTGTACGGCTTCTGCAGTTTTCTCATCCAGCGTCTGCTTCAGAATTTCGAGCGCTTCGGCAACAAGAGCATTCCCATGCAGTGTGTATGGAAGTGCGGCGTCGTGACCACTCGGCGTTGCGTCAGTTCTGTAAAGCGGCAGCGAACCGTGACGCGACGCGACGATGTCATCGTGCGCGGCGTAGAGTGACTCTGCGATCGGCGCATCCTCAACGATTCGATCGTCACCCGTCTGAGCGACATAGCGATCGATTGCAACTGGATACGCGGCAACAGCGTCAATGCAGAACGAGAGATCGAACGGGGTTCCGTCGATATAATTCACACCGCGGCCCGGAGCATAGCCATGCAACTCACATGCGCGCAGCAGCGACTCGCGGCCGAGTGCAGTGTCGGCGAGTTGCAGTGCCGGTATCACCCACATCAATGCCTCGTAATCCCGGAGNGTAAGTCCCTGCTCNGACCACGGCGCTCNCGAACGAAAGAGGTACCAGCGCGCGTCGTCGATCGCACGACCGGCCGCGTAGAAATACGCGAACATGAGATGCCGATTGATCAGTCGGTCCGCCGCAGGAACTCCAGTGGATTGCTGCAGCGTGGAGAGACAGTCGCGCGTTTGTGCTGCGATCGTTTTCCAACCGCGACCGCGCATCCGGTTGACCATGGCGATCGCACCATCGGGTTCCGGTCCCGCAGCGACGTAGAGCGCAAGATCTGTTGTTGCACCGGCATCGAGCTCCACGTGGTGCGTGAGATGAAAGTGCACCACCCCGTCGGTCGAAGTTGTGATGACCGGCGTCATCGCGTCGCCTGCGATTGCAAGCGCGGCTTCAGAGCCCGGATTGGCCCCGCTGAGCGTGATTACATCGCCCGTAATCGCGGCTGCGTGATTGTCGTCGAAGCGACGCGCGTGTCGAATTCTGTGCGAGCGAACGCCGAGTGTGCCCTCGCCGCTGAAGCCGACCGCGACGGGTGACGGGCCGCGGTTTTCGATCGATATCGCGTAGATGAAACCCGGGAAATCAGCTGCGCGGCCGCACGGGGCGAAAACTGTTCCCCGTATGACAATTGTGCCTATGGTGGCACTGAAGGTCGGCAGCCACTCGAAAACGCGCTGCCATGCCATCCTGGTCGTCGAGAGTTCGATCGGTTGACCGTCGACATCGAAGGCGAGGCGCAATAGTGGCGGACCGGCACCCAGTTCGAAATCCGGGCCACCGGCGAACTCAATGGCGCCCCGGTGCGCCAGCGACAACAGCCCGACTCCGTGGATGGAGCCATCGGCGGGATGGATGCAGGGAAGCGAGAGCCAGTGGTTCCCGGTTACCTGCCACGGAATTGTGGGTGGCGTGCGCAGCGCTATAGTCCCTTAAGTTTGGTTGACACGGGTGAGACCGGAATGCTAACGTCTGCGCGTCCCGCCTACAACGAATTTTCCCCAGAGCACATGCCTTGTCGCTGGTACCAGGTCACCCTTTTCGCCTTCAGCGCTCTAGCGTGCATCGGGCAAGCCAATGCGCAGGCGATCACGGGGCTCGGCGAGGACGCGTCCACTACTCCTGCGGGCAGCTTCAGGATCAAGATCCAGAGCGACTGGTCCTACTACGACCAGCTTTTTGTCTCGCCGAGGCCAGGGTCGCCAGGGGTTCTGCAGCCGCTTGGCGCCCGCTTTTCGCTCGACAGTCTTGGTGCCGCGCAACTACCGATTCTCAAGCCTTTGCAGGATAGCCTTCGGTCCTTGACCGGCGTCGCCGCGCTGAACGTCTCCGTCGGCCGGACTGTGACCCAGGTGACCAACAGGATTGCCAGCGTTCCGATTTCGCTCGAGGCCGGGCTGACTCGATGGCTATCGGTCACCGCGATGGTACCGATCGTTCACACTCGCACAAACGTGTTTTTCCGCGCCAATCCAGGTGCGAACGAGGGCAACCTGGGTGCCAATCCAGCTGGCACCGATCCGGTGGCGCGCACGACCGACTCACTGCTGGCTCAGCAGTTCGTCAGTGCCGCCGCCGCAGTCCAGGCGTACTGCTCGGGATCCGGGTCCGGCGATCCGCAGTGCAGTGGTTCAGCGTCGCTGGTTAGTTCGGCGTCGGGATTGGGCAACTCGCTCGCGAACATTTACATGAACGGAATCCTCGTCCCAACGCGAGGCAGCACGATTCAGGGAGCAGTCGACACCAGGATCGCAAGCATCCGTAACGCGCTCAACGCGTTCGCCACCAATCCGGCGGCTGGTGTTCCGTCGATTACGGCAACCGGAGTAGTCGGTGCGCCGACGCCGCTCGCGACACCAGTCATGCAGGCATTACTCAGCAATCCAGCGTACGGAGTCGGCCTCGACCCATTGCAAACGGTCGAACGTACGCATCTCGGAGACGCGGAACTCACCGCGAAGTTGCTGTTGTTCGATTCATTTCATCTCCGAAACATTTCCCGATTCACTCCGCACGGAATCAATGCACGATTTTCCGTAGCGGCGGGCTATCGTTTTCCGACCGGCGCGCTCGCATCGTCAAATGCTCTTACGGATATCGGCACGGGGACGCATGTCGGGGCAGTGTTGCTGCGCGGCTATGCGGATGTTACGATGGGCGGCCACTTCTGGGTATCAGCAATCGGGCGACTTGCGAAGGCGACGAGTGATTCGTTGACGATTCGTTACGCACCGGGTGTCGCGTTTCCGTCTGCCTCCAGCGCAATTGGAGTAACTCGGCAGCTCGGCAATCTGGTCGAAATCGAAGCCACGCCACGCTGGGTATTCAACGATTACATATCGCTCGGCGGCCAGTATCTGTACCGGCACAAGCCCGTTGATGCGTATTCAGTGAACGGTGTCGCATCGCCGGATATGGGGATCGGGACCGATTTCACGGAGCAGCGAGTAGGCGGTGGGGTCGCCTTTTCCAATGCCCACGCAGTGAGTCTTGGCAAGTCGAAGATTCCGTTCGATGTGAGTTATCTGCACACCGAAACGATAAGCGGAAGCGGCGGTGCCCTGCCCAAGCTTATCAATGACCAGATCCTTATTCGGCTTTATTACCGACTGCGGCGCTAATGCGCTTTACGAGGCCGCGGCTTCGAGTAGTTCGCGTGCGTGTGCGCGGCTCGTCTTGCTATCAGGGTCTCCGCCAAGCATGCGCGCTATTTCCGTAACGCGATCCGTCGCTGACAGAACGCTGATATCGGCCGTCGTCACACCATCGCGCGCGCCCTTGGCAACAACGATGTGATGGTGTGCTCGCGCGGCAATCTGCGGCAGGTGCGATATCGCGAATACCTGATGCTGTTCCGCAACGCGTCGCATTGTGTCTCCCACCTGCAGGCCGACGCGGCCACCGATTCCTGCGTCAACTTCATCAAAGACCAGAGTTGGCACGTGATCCACCGCTGCGAGCACGGTCTTGAGTGCGAGCATGACGCGGGCAAGCTCGCCACCTGATGCAACTCGTGCGAGGGGCCTGGGGTCGTAGCCCTTGTTGAGCGTGACGCGGAACTCGACGTCCTCGGCGCCTTCAGGCGCGATGTTGTCACGCGGCGTCAGTGCGACCGTAAGCCGTCCAGAGTCCATACCCAATTGCGGCAGCTCGGCAGTAACCGCCTTTCCGATCGCGGTCGCAGCCCGCTTTCTGAGGGCAGTAAGTCGCGCTGCTGCGGCCTGCAATCGAGCCTCGGCCTCCGACTCCTGCTTTCGCAGCTGAGCAACGTCGAATTCCGCTGAATCCACCAGGTCGAGTTCGGCCTGCGCGGCCGATCCAGCGGTGATGACGTCGTTGAGCGTGCCGCCGTACTTCTTGCTTAGACGAAAGATCAACTCCCGGCGTGCGCGAACCGTCGCCAGCCGCTCCGGATCGAGTTCGACGGACGAAGCGTAGTCCGTCGCGGCGCGCGCAAGTTCGTCGAGCGCGTAGAATCCGGTATCGTACAGTTCCTGAAGCCGAGAGCCGCTCGCATCGATGCGGGATATCTGACCCAGCGCGCGGTGGGCTACAGCAAGGCGAGCGAGGGCGCCTTCCTCTTCATCGGACAGCACAGCTGAAATGCTCTGGGCGAGCGTCCGCAATTCGTCGGCATTTTCCAGCACGCGCGCATCATCTTCGAGCGTCGTATCTTCACCCGGAACGAGGTGCGCTTCTCCAATCTCGCGTGCTACATGCCGGAGATAATCAGCGCGCCGCTCGGCGTCTGTTCGACGTTTGGTAATCTCGTCTATCCGGCGTCGAATGGATGAGAGCGCACCGTATTCGTCGCGCACCTGACTGGTAATTGCGCTGGCGTCAGCAAAGGCGTCGAGTATGTGGCGCTGTGATTCCGCGTCCAGCAACGTCTGTGCTTCGTGCTGGCCGTGCAGGTTCACGAGCGACCGCCCAATCTCCGCCAACACGGTCGTCGTAACAGGCGTCCCATTCACCCAGGCGCGCCCACGCCCAGTGGCTGCGATCTCGCGTTTGAGGACCAGCGTATCGCTATCCGTATCGATGCCTCGTTCGTCCGCGATTGCAATCAGATTCGCGCGACCTTCGAGGTCGAATACTCCCTCGACCGTTGCGCGCTCGGCACCTGGACGAACAAGATCGGCGCTGCCGCGCTCACCAAGCAGCAGCCCGAGCGCACCGACAATAATCGATTTGCCCGCACCAGTCTCGCCGGAGAGGACGTTCAATCCTCTCTCAAGAGGGAGCGTTACCGAATCGATGATTGCAAAGTTTCGAATCCGGAGTTCAGTCAGCACTTGTTGGTTTGATCGCGTGTCGGAAGTCCACCCCAGCCGAGCTTGACGCGAAGTCGATCGAAGAAACTATTGCCTGGAAAACGAACGATACGCACAGCCCGCGGAGCGCGGCGTACCATTAAGCTGTCACCCGGACCCAATTGCGTACCAGCCTGCCCATCGACAGTGATCAGTACTTCTTCCGGTCCGTCGATCGCCTCCAGCGTAACGGTCACATTCGGTGGCAAGACTATGGGTCGGATGGCGAGCGCGTGCGCGGAAATCGGCGTGAGTATGATCGAGTCGAGAGATGGCGTTACCAGCGGCCCGCCCGCTGATAGACTGTACGCGGTAGAACCAGTAGGCGATGCGACTACGATTCCGTCGCAGTTGTAAGCACCCAGCACCTCGTCATCGACCGCGACACGGACTGTAAGCATGCGCGCGAACCCGCCCTTGTGCATGACGATGTCGTTCAGCGCCTGCCATCCTTCTCGCGGAGTGCCGTCGGCGTGCATGGCTTCGGCGCGAAGTGCCATGCGCTCATCGACATCGTAGTCACCAGCGGCGACCGATGCGAGTGCCGGCTTGAGATCGGCTGCGCTGCAGCTAGTCAGGAAGCCGAGTCGTCCGAGATTGACGCCAAGAATTGGCACCGCCGCGCCGTCGAGAAAGCGCGCGGTCCGAAGCAGCGTTCCATCACCGCCAAGTGACAGTGCAACGTGAATCTGTGACGGAGTCTTTAGCGGCGGCCGCTCGTCGTTGTCGAGCAGCCCAGGCTCAAAGAAAAGAGTTGCGCCAATCTTCGTCGCCTCACTTTCGAGGTCGGCCATGATTGAGGCGAGCTGGGGGTATCCTCGGTGACCGATTACCCCGATGTTGATCATCCCGCCAGCGCTTCTGCGGCGCTGTCGTGGAGGGCGCGTACGCGATCCGCGATTCCCGCTGCATCGAGTCCAGTCAGCTGGAGCTGACGCTTGCGCGATGCCTGCTCGATGAAGCGATCGGCGACGCCATGCGCCGATACGCGTACACTCGGGTCCAGACGAGCGATCACCGACGTCATGTGAGCACCGAATCCATTGACGACCGTTCCCTCTTCGACGATGAGAATCTGGTGATGGTTCGCCAGTAGCGCATTCAGAGTGACCTCATCGTGCGGCTTGAGGAATCTGCAGTTGACGACTGTCACTGCAAGTGCCTCCTCGTCCAGCAGATCTGCAGCGGCGAGCGCCTGATCGACCATGGTCCCGACCGCGAGGATGGCGAATTCGGAACCGCGGCGTACGACTTCCCATGTGCCGAAAGGCACCGCTGGAATGTCAGCAACGGAGGGCACGATATCCGGGGCGGCATCGCGAGGGTAACGGAGCGAGAAAGGGCCTTCCGAACGTGCCAGGGCAGTGCGGAGCAGGCCGAGCATTTCAGTGCCGCCTCGCGGCGCGGTGACGGTCATTCCCGGCACTGCGAGCATGTACGCGATGTCGTAAAGCCCCATGTGCGTTGGCCCGTCCTCACCGACAAGACCTGCTCGATCCATCGCAAAGATTACTGGCAGATTCTGAAGCGCTACATCGTGAATGATGTTGTCGTAGCCACGCTGCAGAAAGGTCGAGTAAATGGCACATACCGGCTTGATGCCGCGCGTAGCGAGACCGGCCGCGAAGGTCACGGCGTGTCCTTCTGCAATGCCCACGTCAAAGAATCGATCGGGATACGCCTTTGCCATGATGCCGGTCCCGGTCCCGCTCGGCATTGCCGCAGTAATCGCGACGAGTCGTGGCTCGATAGCCGCAAGCTCGGCGAGTCCCTTGCCGAATACTGCGGTGTAATTGGGATTCGCTGACGATGCCTTCACCTGCTTGCCGGTTGCAGGATCGTGACCGGCTGGTAGCGCGTGCCATTTCTCCACATTTTCGCCGGCCGGGAATCCCTTGCCCTTTTTGGTGATTACGTGAACAAGTCGCGGTCCATCCATTGCGCGAACCGCGGTAAACGTGTCGATGAGAAGATCGATGTCGTGGCCGTCAATCGGACCGAAATACCGGAAGCCCAACTCCTCGAACAGCACTCCGGGCGTGAGAAACGACTTCATACTCTCTTCCCAGCGTCGGACGAGCGCGCTCACCCCTTGCAGCCTGCCGGGCATGCTGTCAACCATCGTCCCGATCGCGGAGCGGAGCCGGTTGTAGATCGGGTTGCGCTGCACGGAGTTGAGGTACTTGGACATGGCACCAACGTTCGGCGCGATGGACATCTCATTATCGTTGAGGACCACGATGAAGTCGCGGCCGGAGGCCCCGGCATTGTTGAGACCTTCGTATGCAAGGCCGGATGTGAGCGCACCATCGCCAAGCACTGATACGACCTTGAACGATTCGCCAACCAGGTCGCGGCCAACAGCCATGCCGAAGCCAGCGGAGATTGCGGTGGCTGCGTGCCCCGCCCCAAACGAATCGTACGGGCTCTCCGAACGCTTGAGGAAACCGGATATCCCGTCCTCAGTTCGCAGCGTGTCGAACTGGCGTGCGCGACCTGTAAGCAGCTTGTGCGGATAACCCTGGTGGCCGACGTCCCAGACCAGTTGATCCTTTGGCGTATCGAACGTCGCATGCAGTGCGATCGCCAACTCGACGACGCCAAGGCCTGCACCGATGTGACCTCCTGTGCGGGCACAGGATTCTATGAGGAACGCGCGTATCTCTTCCGCGAGCACACCTAGTTCATCTCGCGTAAGTGCTTTAACGTCCGAAGACGAGGTTATCCGATCGAGTATTGCCATCTTATCCGTCAATTCGTGCGAGTTATCACCAGATCAGCGAGATGCCGTAGCTCGCGGCTGAGCAGGTTGTGTGCGTGCAGTGTGTTGCATCCGTGCCTGGCAAGTTCTACGGCTCTCGCCATTGCACCATCCACGCCTAACAGAGCGGGATAGGTACTTTTCCCCAATTCGGCATCGCGGCCAACGGACTTCCCCAACGCCGTCGACGACGAGGTGACATCCAGCACGTCATCCACGATCTGGAACGCGAGACCGATGTCAGCTCCAAAGCTCCCAAGTGCTTTAACTGCGTCGTCGTCGGCACCGGCGGCAATGCCCCCGACGCGCGCTGAGACAGCGATCAGGGCGCCCGTCTTCGCGCGATGAATACGTTCAAGTTTTTCCAAGGAATCTGCTCGCGTGCCCTCGGCGTTCAGATCCTGCAACTGACCACCAATCATACCCCGCGCACCGGCCGCCTGCATCAGTGCAGCGATGACTGGCACGACCCGGAGCGCTCCACGGTGCATGTTTCCGACAGAATCCGCCGCCGCGCGGACCGCTAGCGGGATCATCGCTGCGCCGGCAACTACGGTAACTGGCACGCCGGACACGCGATGCGTGGTAGCGCGACCGCGACGAATGTCGTCATTGTCCATGCATGGCAGATCGTCATGCGCGAGCGAGTAAGCGTGGAGCATTTCGACCGCAGCAGCTAAACCGGACACGTCGCCACCGCCACCTGCTGCGCGGTAGGACGCACAGACAAGAATGCCGCGCAATCGCTTGCCAGGGCTGCGGAGCGAGTAACGCACCGCATCGAGCAGTCGATTGTCCATCGGAGGCAACGTTTCGCACAGAGCCGCGATGGCCGCGTCGATGTCGCTCCGATCGGCGCCGACATCGACCGCAGCGTCGTCGGCAAGAAATCTCTCAGTCATCTATCGCGCGGGTCTCGAAGACGCCTTCGACGCGCTCGATGAGCAGCTCAACGCGCCCCTCCGCAGTCGTCAGTTCGTCAGATGCGAGCCGGAGGATTTCGATTCCCTCCTCGAACAACCTGAGAGCGTCGTCCAGGGGCACTCCGTCGCCTTCCAGCTCCGCTACAATATCCTGAAGTCTCGCAACTCTCTTTTCGTAGCTCATGCCGTCTCCGTAACGCGCGCAACGATCTCCCCATCGCGCACGGTAAGCGTGAAAAGATCATCGGCATTGAAATCCTTGATGCTGGAAAGTGTTCTGCGAGTGTCCGATGCGCGGGCGACAGCGTAGCCGCGCGCGAGCGTCGCCAGCGGGCTCAATGCGTTCAGCCGTCCCGCGGTTGCGGCGATCGCCGCTCTGCGACGTTCAGCATCTATCGCAGCCGCTCGCTTGAGCGACGTAGCGCCCTCCTCGAGTCTGGAACGAGCACGCGCTGCGAGATCTGTCAATGACGAACTCAACTCGTCGCCCAGTCCGCGCAAGGCCGCCAGCAGGTCAGCGCGCACGGGAACCGCTGCTTCAGCAGCCGCTGAGGGAGTCGCCGCGCGATGATCGGCAACCAGATCCGCGATCGTGATATCTATCTCGTGACCGACACCGGTGATCACTGGCACAGTTGCATCAGCGATCGCACGTGCTACAGCCTCGTCGTTGAACGCCCACAAGTCTTCGCGGCCACCGCCGCCTCGCCCGACGATGAGCACGTCTATCTCACCAAAACGACAGATTCGCTGAATCGCAGCGACAATCTCCGCTGGTGCATTCACCCCCTGCACCGTCGCGGCGCTCACGACGAGGCTCACATGAGGCGCACGTCGGCGAATCACCGCAATCACGTCGCGCAGCGCAGCACCGTCGGGACTCGTGACCATCCCGACGCGCATCGGAGCGTATGGGAGGGCGCGCTTGCGAGCAGCCGCAAGCAATCCGTCGCGATCAAGGCGAAGCCGAGTCTCATCCATTGCCTTGCGCCAGAGACCGTCGCCGACTGCGTCCATCGCGGTGACGTTCAGGTGCATTTCACCGCGAGCGGCATAGACGGTCAACTGACCGTAAGCCGTTACTTCCATGCCCTCATCCGGCGACGTGGGAATCCCTCGCTGACTGCGCGACCAGACAACACAGCGGACCTGCGCAGATGCATCGCGCAGACAGAAATACCAGTGCCCATTTCTGTGTCGTTTGAAATCGCTGACCTCACCGCGTACCCACAGCGGTGAGAACGAACCTTCAATCACCGCGCGCGCCGTCTCGGTAATCGACGCGACAGGAATCGCGGTTTCAGGAGTGGACCCCGGAGCAGCTGGAGCGACAGCGCGCGACGCTGCTGAGGAGCCGAACAAGTCAGACTCCACACCGGGCTGTGCGACGCTGGTGCGATACGACCGCCTCATCGGAACGACCTCACGCGGCCGCCAGTCGCTGCGCCGCGCGAACAGTATTGCGCAGCAGCATCGCGATCGTCATCGGTCCCACACCACCCGGAACCGGTGTGATGAGGCCCGCGACTTCGCGAACAGCATCGAAATCCACATCACCGACGAGCCGTGTCCCGCTCTTTCGCGTCGGATCGGGAATGCGCGTAATTCCGACGTCGAGCACCGCCGCGCCTGGCTTGACCATGTCGGCTGTTATCAGGCCAGGCCGACCGACGGCGGTAATCAGAATGTCAGCGCGGCGAGTGTGTACCGCCAGATCGCGCGTGTAGCGGTGACACACTGTGACTGTGCAATTCGCCACAGGTCCGTCCTGGACCATGAGAGCGGCCATGGGCTTGCCGACAATGTTGCTGCGACCGACGATAACGCAGTCGAGGCCGCGCGTCGCGACGTTGGATGCACGTAACAACTCCTGGATTCCAGCAGGGGTGCACGGAACAAACCCATCGCGCTCGCCCGCCATCAGCTTTCCCACGTTCACTGGATGGAAACCATCGACATCCTTCGCGGGATCAATCCGGCGGATGACAGCGCTGCAGTCTATCTGCGACGGGAACGGTGACTGCACAAGTATGCCGTGCACCGTCGAGTCGGCATTCAAGGAATCGAGCAGCTGCATGAGCTCACCTTGCGACGTGGTTGCGGGCAGTCGAATCGTTGACTCCGCCATGCCGACCTCTACACACGCACGTCCCTTGGCGGCGACGTACACGGCGCTCGCAGGATCGTCGCCGACGAGCACGACGGCAAGCTTCGGAACGATGCCACTTGCCTTGAGTGTCGCAACTTCCCCGGCAACCTCGGCGCGAACTCCCGCCGCGATGACCTTTCCGTCTATAAGCTCAGCGGGCAATGCCTACGGCCCTCGTCTCACGGATCAGAACCACCTTGATCTGACCTGGGTACTGCAATTCGCGCTCGATGCGAAGTGCTATTTCCTCCGCGAGGGTCTCCATCCGCGGATCGTCGATCGTGTCGGGTGTGACTATCACTCGAACCTCCCGACCAGCCTGAATCGCGAAGACCTTTTCGACGCCGCGATAGTCAGATGCAATGCGCTCGATGCCCTCGAGTCTCTTGACATACGTCTCGAACGATTCCCGCCGAGCACCCGGTCTCGCGCCACTGATCGCATCCGCTGCCTGCACCAATACAGATATCTCGCTCTCGTGCGGGACATCGTCGTGGTGGGCTGCGATTGCATTCACGACCAACGGATGTTCGCCGTACTTGGTCGCCATCTCGACGCCAAGTTGTACGTGCGTGCCCTCGTGTTCGTGAGTGAGCACCTTGCCGATATCGTGCAGCAGCGCACCGCGACGCGCCATTGCCACGTCGAGCCCGAGCTCGGCCGCCATAATGCCGGCGAGCCACGCCACTTCCTTGGAATGATTGAGAATGTTCTGCCCGTAGCTCGTGCGCCACTTCATGCGACCGACGAGCTTCAGGAGCTCTGGATGCAGTCCGTGAACGCCGCTTTCGTACGCAGCGCGCTCGCCAGTTTCCAGGATCGCCTTGTCCACTTCCTCGCGAGCCTTCGCCACGACTTCTTCGATTCGGCCCGGGTGAATGCGACCGTCGGCAACCAGTTTCTCGAGCGCCATGCGTGCAACCTCGCGTCGCATTGGCTCAAAACAACTCACGACGACCGTATCCGGGGTGTCGTCAATGATCACATCAACGCCGGTCGCAAGCTCGAACGCACGGATGTTACGACCTTCGCGGCCGATGATCCTTCCCTTCATTTCGTCGTTCGGGAGTGCCACGGTCGAGACCGTAGTTTCCACTGTCTGCTCAGCAGCGATGCGCTGAATCGCCAGCGCTATGATCTTCTTCGCCTCGCGGTCAGCATTTCGCCGCGATTCCTCACGTATCACACGCAGCCTGTTCGCTGCATCGGCGTGGGCTTCTTCTTCGAGGCGCTTGATCAGTTCATTCTTGGCGTCGGCCGCGGACATGCCAGCGAGCGATTCGAGGTGACGGCGTTCATCCGCGATCAGTTTGTCGAGATCAGTCTGCCGATCCAGAATGCTTCGTTCACGAGTTGCGACGTCGGCCGCCGAGCGTTTGATGTCGCGCTCGCGCTGGTCGAGCACGTCTGCCTTCCGTTCGATGGTTGCAGTGCGTTCCTGCAACCGACGTTCATCGCCTTCGACGTCCTCGCGGCGCTTTCGCGCCTCGGCCTCCCATTCCTCGCGAAGGCGGATCAGCTCTTCCTTGCCCTCAAGGACAGCCGTCTTGCGGAGAGATTGAGCATCCCGCTCAGCGTCTCCAACGATGCGTTTCGCTGTTTGTTCGGCCGTGGTGCCGGCTACTCGCTGCCGTTCAACCTCGCCCTTCGCCCCAGCCCTACGCCCAACTATGAAAAAAAGGCCGCAGCCGGCGACCAGCACAAGAATCGCGCCCGCGGCCCAGATAGCCGTGAAGTCCATTCCTTGAAGCTAATCGTAACGCTTCGCAGGTGGCAGCCACGGGCGGATCTCCTGACTCAATGCAGTCATCTTGCTGGACAGCTCCGCCGCTTCCATCTGAGCCTGTGCCAGTTCTCCAGCCATCCGGAGGCACGCCAGAATGGCCGCCTTGTGGGTCTCAACAACCAGTCCGGACGACATGATCTCGCGGATCGACAGATCGACCTGTTTCGCGATCGCCTGAGTTTCCTCGACCGACGTAGCGGACCGGAGCGTGTACTCGTCGCCGAGAATCGTTACTCGAACGCTCGTTTTGGCTTTGGTCATGACGCACCGTCCCGCTGTTGTTTGAGGAAACGGACCCGGGCGAGCATCTTTTCGGACCGAGCCCGGGCGACGGTCAACCGTCGATTCAAATCAGCGTTTTCTCGTTCGAGTTCGAGGACGCGCTTGGGAGACGTTCCAGCGACGCGAGCGGCGTCTTCTTCCAGGGCCCGGAGTTTTGCCTCCGCACTGAGGGCACGCTTGCGATAGCTGGCCAGCTCCTCACCCAGTCTTCCGACCAGGCGGCTTAGCTGGGCGAACTGCGGATTTTCAGGAAGTACGTGGTCTGACACCGAGCTCCTCGTCTAGTGCGCGCAGGATTCGCGCGCGGCGACCGTCAATTTCCTTGTCGCGTAGGGTGCGCTCAGGATGCCTGAACGTCAAGCGCCACGCGATACTCCGATACCCATCAGGCACGCCCGCACCACGGAATTCATCGAACGGAACCAGTGATTCAAGTATCTCGCCGGCTGCGGTCTCGACCACCCGGGCTATGTCGGCGGCCATCGTGCCATCGGGCACCAACAGGGCGATATCAAACTCGGCCGCTGGCGTAACCGGCAGCGCTCTGGCAATAACAGGCTGACTAACGCTCCCGAACGCGGCGGTCAGGTCAACCTCAATGCCGAATACCGGAGAAGCCCACACAGGCGCATCGACCGCAATCTGCGCGATCGTGCCGATCCGGTCAGCTCCCCTCACGATATTCCACCCGGTCGAGTCCGAGTTCGGCTCAAGCTTTGTCGCGCTGTCGCCAAATGCAATCGCGACGATGCGTTCACCAAGCCACTTGGCATCCCAGATATCGACCTGGCCGGGCCGGGGCGCGGTGAAGTGTGCGGGATTCCGGTCCCCCGATATCACCGCACCAGCGACAGTGCGCTCGACAGGAATTCCTCCTGCTCCCCGGTTGAAAACCACACCGACCTCAAACAGCCGGACATTACGCGTCATGTGCGCGAAGTTGTGTTCCACCCGGCGCGCAAGAGTTTGCAGGATGTTGGAGCGAAGCTGCGCCTCGCTCTCGGCGAGCGGATTCATCACTCTCACGCCATTTTCGCCGGCGTCGGCGACAAACGGTATGGGCCGCACTTCGAACAACCCAGCCGCAACGACAGCCGCGGTAACACGTCGCGTTACTACGTACGCCGCAGAATCCTCCGCAGCGCCAACGCGAAACGGGCGCAGTGCATCGGGAAACGCATCATACCCGTGGAGTCGCGCGACTTCTTCAATCAGATCCACTTCCTGGGTCACGTCGCCACGCCAGCGCGGAGGCGTTACGCGAAGCGCCTCCCCACCGCCAGACGTTACGCCGAATCCGACGCTTCCGAGCAGGCGCATGCATTCGGTTTCAGGGAGCCACTCGCCGAGCAAGCGCTCGACGCGTGTCATGCGAAGCTGAATTGGCGTTGGCGAAGCGCCTGCAGTTCCAATTGCCAGGGGCGCGCCGTCAACGTGCCCGCCAGCGATTGACACAATCAGTGCAGCAGCGTAGCCGGCGAGGTCGATAGTTGCATGCGCGTCGATCGCGCGCTCGAACCGATAGCTTGCATCCGTCGATACTCCGAGCGCTCGCCGCGTAGAGCGCACCGCACGCGGCGCGAACACAGCCACCTCGAGCAGTATGTTGGTCGTCGCGTCGTGCACAGCGCTTTCATCACCGCCAATCACACCGGCGACAGCCTGCGCATTATTCGCGTCGGCGATAACGAGCATCGATGCATCCAGCTTGCGTTCCACACCATCGAGTGTCCTGATGCGTTCACCGGCGTGCGCTTTGCGTACGCGAATCTCGGGACCTTGCAGTCGATCCAGGTCGAACGCGTGCATCGGTTGACCGAAACCATGGAGCATGTAATTGGTCGCATCAACAACATTGTTGATTGGACGCAAACCGATGCTGACGATTCTTTCGGCGAGCCACCCGGGGCTCNGCGNGATTCGGACACCGCGNATGACAGTGGCCGCGTACAACGGGCACGCNTCCAGATCCTCNACGACGATCCTCACCCCACCTGTGGCGCCATCACCATTGGCATGCGCAAAAGGCAACGCGAGATTCATGTTCGCGTGCNCAGGCATGTGCAGATCGTTGCCAGTGAACGCGGAGATTTCGCGAGCGACCCCTTCGTGTGAGAGAAGATCGGGCCGATTGGGCAGAACATCTATGACGAGCCGGGTGTCTCCGGCGGGATACGCAGCCAGAAACGGCGTGCCCGGTGCGGCATCGGTGTGAAGCACGAGGATCCCGTCGTGTTCCGTACCCAGTCCCAACTCGCGTGCAGAGCACAACATCCCGTTGGATGTCTCACCACGGATCTTCCTGCGTTCCAGCTTGAGTCCGCCCGGTAGTGTCGCACCGCTTGGCGCGAACGGATACTTGGATCCAGCCTGCACGTTCGGAGCGCCGCAGACGACGTCGAGCAGCTCGCTCGCTCCCGCGTCAACCCTGGTCACCCATAGATGATCCGAGTTTGGATGCGGCTTCGCCTCGACGACCAGTCCGACAACGACATCAGCCAGATCCGCGCGCAATGCCACGAGCTCATCGACCGTCGCGGCGCGACTGGTGAGCACATCGCGGAGTTGTTGCGGTGTCAGATCGAAATCGGTGAACTCCTTCAACCACTCGTATGACGCGTTCATCGCGCCACCTGTTCGAGAAAGCGAAGGTCCGAATCGTATAGTGTGCGAATGTCGGGAATGCCGTACCTCTGCAGCGCGATGCGCCCGGGCCCCATGCCGAACGCCCAGCCGGTGTAACGTTCGCTGTCGACGCCTGCTGCCTCGAGAACATTCGGATGCACCATTCCGGAACCGAGAATTTCCATCCATCCCGAGCCTTTGCACGCTGCGCAGCCAGCGCCCTTGCACAGCTGGCATTCCACGTCCATTTCAGCCGATGGCTCCGTGAACGGGAAGTAGCTCGGCCGAAACCGAGTGCGTGTAGAGCCGAAGAATCGCGACGCAAAATGCGTCAACGTCGCCTTGAGATCGACGAAGCTCACTCCTTCGTCCACTGCGAGGCCCTCGATCTGCGCGAATGCCGGCGCGTGACTCGCGTCGAACGGATCCAGCCTGTACACATTGCCGGGAATGACCACGCGGATTGGCGGGGGTCCGGCCTGCAGCGCGCGGATCTGCACCGGCGACGTGTGAGTACGGAGTACGACATCCTTCGCGAGGTACATCGTATCGTGCATGTCGAGCGCAGGATGATCCGGCGGGAAGTTGAGGGCCGTGAAGTTGTACCATTCGGTTTCCGCTTCTGGCCCGGTCGCTACGGTGAATCCGAGACCGCGAAATATCTCGATGATTTCCTCGATAACGAGCGTCACCGGATGCTCGGCACCGAGGAACTGTCCGCGCGATGGCATGGTGAGATCGGCTTTTGGCGCTGACGTGCGCGCGCTCGATTCGAGCGTCACGCGCCGTGCGTCGAGGCTGGCCTCGAGTCCGGTCTTCACCTCGTTGAACGCTCGGCCGGCAACACCCCGGTCGGCACCCTCGAACGACGGGACGAGGCGTTGCAGCGCGAGCAAGCGCCCGCTTGTGCGGCCGAGGAACTCCGCGCGCGCTTTCTCGAGCGAGTCGGCAGAGTCGGCCGCATCGAATGCCGCACAAGCTGCACGTTGCAGCTCGGCGGCGGCAGTCTGAAAATCCTTAAGCGTCGATTCTGACACGTTTCAGTTGGAAGTCATGCAAAAAGATAGGGCGGACTCGAAAAGTACCGAGGCCGCCCCGTCAGCGCATCATCCGGCCGACTCGCCGGCGATACTGCGATCGTTAAGCAGCAGCGCTCAGAGCCTTGCGCGCCTGTTCGGCGAGCATCCCAAAAGCAGCGGCATCGCGGACCGCGATGTCGGCGAGGACCTTGCGATCGATCTCGATGCCAGCCTTCCCGAGACCATTGATGAAGGTGCTGTAGGTCATGTCATGGATGTGAGCGGCAGCGTTGATGCGGACAATCCAGAGCTTGCGGAACTCGCGCTTCTTGTTCTTGCGATCGCGATAGGCGTAAGCCCAGCCGCGCTCGACATTTTCCTTCGCTGATTTCCAGAGCTTGCTGCGAGCGCCGAACGCGCCGCGTGCTGCCTTCATTATCTGCTTTTTGCGCTTCAGTCGCGCAACGTTGGATCGTACCCGTGGCATGGGCTATTTCCTCTCTATATGGGCGACCAGGGTCGCGGATTTAACTGATTCGGGGTGGAATGGAACTCGGTCGGTCGCTTCGGGCGCGCATCGTTAGGCGTGGATAAATCCGCGCCCTACGTTACGCCACCAGCAAACGCTTCATCCGCTTTTCATCACCTGACGTGGCGATAAGGCCTGGGCGGCGGAGGTTCCGCTTCCGCTTGGAGGACTTCTTCGTCAGGATGTGGCTCGTGTTCGCCTTGTTGCGCCGAACCTTGCCGCTTCCCGTAATGGAAAACCGCTTCTTCGCGCCTTTGTGTGTCTTCATCTTCGGCATGCTATTCCCTCACTTGGGGGCCAGAATCATCGTCATGGATTTTCCCTCGAACTTCGGATCTGTTTCGATCTTGCTCACATCCACCAGTTCCTGTGCGACGCGAATCACGACCTTTCTTCCCAGCTCCGGGTGTGCAATCTGGCGTCCCCGGAACATCAAGGTGACCTTCACCTTGTTCCCATCACCCAAAAATTCACGCGCGTGTCGGACCTTCGTGTTGAAGTCATGTTCCTCGATTCCCGGTCGGAATTTTACTTCCTTGAGTTCGATGACATGCTGCTTTTTCTTGGCCTGGCGAGCCATCTTGGCCTGCTCGAATTTGTACTTTCCGAAGTCCATGATTCGGACGACGGGCGGACGAGCAAGTGGCGCAACTTCCACGAGATCAAGACCGAGCTCCTGCGCTCTGCTCAATGCCGTGTCAACATCCATGATTCCAAGCTGGGCGCCGTCGTCGCCTATGACACGAAGAGGCGAAAAACGGATCTGACGATTAACGCGCGGACCTTTGACGTCTGGGGGGATGAGCAAAACCTCGATCTAGAGAAAACGAAAAAACGCGGGCCTCCCACAGGAGTCCGCGCCAAACCCACCGTGGCGGTCACGGTGTGAGTGATTCAGGACGCCTGCAGCACCTCGGCAAAGCCGGGGCCAGAGGGTGGGTCGCCAACTGGCAACCACTTTCCGCATTAAACTAAGCCCGGAAAGTTACCCTACCCTTCTCCAGCACGCAAGCTGTAGGCCTTACCGTCTGATTCCACTCGACCCCACGGTACCACCGCGTCGTGCTCGAAAATAACGGTCCAGTCCCCCTGTACCATCTGCTTGAGCAGCCCGCGTTTGGACTCGAGCGTGACCAGCGGCTCAACGTCGTAGCCCATGATCCAGGGCAGCGGCAGGTGAATGTGCGTCGGAATCAGATCCGCGAGGAAAATCGCAGTGTCATCCTCAGATCGGATGACCACGCTCTGGTGATATGGAGTGTGGCCCGGGGTCAGGATCACACCAATTCCACTGGCGAGCTCTGTCTCGCCTTCGAGCAGATCGAGTTGCCCCGACAGCATGGTGGGAACGTAATTCCGGTCGAAGTAACTCCCCGCCGTACGCTCGTTGGCATGCGTGGCGAATTCGTACTCGCCGCGCTGCACGACGTATCGCGCACGTGGAAAGGTCGGATGCACGGCGCCGCTCTCGTCCGCGAACGTGTTTCCGCCAGCATGGTCAAAATGCAGATGCGTACTTATCACGAGATCGATGCGATCCGGTGTTACTCCGAGCAGCGCCAGGCCATCTTCCAGCGCCGTGCGACCATTCGCACCGGAGTTTTCAATACCGTAGATTCCGTGGAACTTGGAGTTTTCCTTGTTGCCCAGTCCAGTATCGACGAGGATGAGCCCGCTGGGATGCTCGATGAGCAGACATCTCATCCCGAGCTGGATGCGGTTGCGCTCGTCAGCCGCAATTCGCTTCTCCCACAAGGGTTTGGGAACGACGCCGAACATGGCACCGCCATCAAGTCGCTGGCCGCCGGCCTGAATCGCGTGAACCTGCAGTGCGCCAATACGGCGTGACTGAACAAGCGGTGCGGTAAAACTTGCGTTCGATTTAAGCGGTTCGGTCATCGAGTGTTCCTCTCGGTGTCGCAGTGGCGTGACGGCTCTTGCGATTCGCACGCGCGGCACGACTGGTCGCGCGCTCCAGATCTTCCCACGTAGTGAAGCCGCGATCTGCAGCGTCGTCGATCATCCGCAGCAGACAGTGCGCCGTGATGATCGCATCGCCAGCAGCGCTGTGTCGAGTGGAACGCTTGAGTGGATAGCGGGACGGAACATCGAGCACTCCGTAGTGATGCGCCACATGATCCAGTGTCTTTCGTGGAAGCTGCGGCAGCAGTGCGCGCGCGAGGCGCACGGTGCACAAACGAAGCGCGGTCGGTCTCTTGCCGACAGCGCGCTCAAGCTCCGCACTCACGAAACTCCAGTCGAACTGCGCGTTGTGCGCCACGAAGATATTTCCCGCGAGCGCCATCACCAGGTCTGGAACGATCTCCTCGAAGCGCGGAGCACCTGCCACCATCGCCCCATCGATCCCGGTGAGATGCGTGATGAAATCCGGGATCAATCGATCAGGGTTAACGAGTCGCTCGAAGATCTCGGTGATGCGGCCCTCGCTCACCACCACAACTGCAATTTCGGTGATCCGGTGTCCGTAAGCTGGGCTTCCGCCAGTCGTCTCTACATCGACGACTGCGTACGACAGCCGGCTCAGATCCATTGTGCTGCCAACGGCACGCGACACCGTGTTGCTCACCAGATGTCTTCCCTCTCGATCGGACAGGACATGCAGCGTGGCCCACCGCCGCCGCGGACAAGTTCGCTCCCTTCCACGGTGATGACTGCACGTTCGTCATCATCGATGCGCTCCTGACCCTCCAGGAACGAAGACGATGCCACGATACGGTATCCGGCAGACTCCATCTGGCGCAGCGTTTCCTGATTGCGCGCGTAGCTCAGCGCCAGGCCGGGCCGTACGGCGAAGAAGTTGCATCCGGACGCCCACTGTTCGCGTTCCTGCATGATGCGGTTCTTGCCGCCGCAGATGATGGGATCCATTCGCATGCCGCACTCCTCGAGGGCCGCAAATACGTTCGGCATCTCGCGCATTGTTGAATCGCCCTTGCTCCAGTGCAGGATCGAAAGTCGCTCCGCGCCAATAAAATGCGGCGCATGAATCACACACTGTTCGCGGTCTATCTGCGTAAAAATCATGTCGAGATGAATCGCGGTGTTCTCCTTCGGCATTACAACGACAATGATATTGCGGATCGCCGTGCTTTTGAACACGAGCGAGACAAGCTCATCGATCGCCGCCGGACTGGACCGCTCACTGAAGCCGATCATCAACAGATCGGGCCGCAGTGGATGCACATCACCGCCCTCGAGCGTGTAGTTGACTCTGCGCTCGATCGAGCCGTCGTAGAGAATCCCTTCGTTGGCGAGCAATGGGTGGTGCGCGAAGAGCGTCTTCATGATGAGCTCTTCGGTCCAGCGGGTGCCGTACCGCATGGAGCCGATCATCACGTGCTTGCCGAGTCCCATCGCCGTGTCGCGCGTAAAAAACAGATTCGGAACAGGCGGAAGCGCGAAGCCGGTTTCGTTGAGTGTGCGCGCGAGTGGCCCAGGTACCTCCTCGCGACCCTCAATAAGGACGCACACGACGTCCTCAGGGGGCAGGTCGTTCAGGTCCTTGGCGATCGGCGCCGACTGGAGCATGTCCATCGCCTCACGGATAATCAGGTGCCTGGCTTCCACCGTGGCCACGCTCTCGGCCAGCAGATCCCGGACATAGTGCACCTCAGCGAAGCGCTCCAGCACCGCGACCAGGCGGCGGTGTTCGGTTTGGGCGGTCTCGACATCGATGATGTCGTCGTACAGGTAGTCTTCGCGCGTGTCTGGCGTAACGGCGAGCAGCTCCGGCCCGGGCTCGTGAACGAGGACCGAACGGAGTGGACCAATCTCTGAATTGATGTTGACTGGCATCTTTTTGTAAGATAGCCGAGCGGTCAACTTGCGGCCCTCGGCTGTATGGCCCTACCTTTGTGAAGAATTTCACAAGCCCCCTTTTTCATTTGAAGCGAGTACCCGACTCAACGGTTCGACGCCTGTCCCTCTATCTCGGCTTTCTGGAAGAGCTTGAGCAACGAGGCGAGGCTACTGTCTCCAGCGACGTTCTCGCCCGCCTTGGCGGGACAACGTCAGCGCAGGTGCGCAAGGATCTCTCGATCTTTGGATCGTTCGGCAAGCGCGGCCTGGGCTACTTCGTTCCGGAGCTCACCGTCAGACTGCGAGACATACTCGGACTCGGGCGAGACTGGCACGTGGTGATAGTCGGCGCCGGAAAGATCGGACTGGCACTGGCGCAGTATCCGGGCTTCCGGGAAAAGGGATTTCAAGTCTCGGCGCTCTACGATGCCTCGCCGGCCAAGGTGGGGACGACGGTGAATTCCATTCAGATTCGCGACATCAAGAGGCTGGCATCGGACGCATGCACCGAACATTTCGATATCGGCGTAATCGCCGTGCCGGCAGAGGGTGCGCAGTCAGTCGCCGACACAATGGTCGCTGCTGGTATAAAGGCGATCATGAACTTCGCACCGGTTCAGATCGCGGTGCCAACCGACATTGTCACGCGCACTGTGAACATGGGGCTCGAATTCGAAGCTCTATCCTTCGCCCTGGCGAATCTCTCGAAATAGCGCGAGGAATTGTGTCGGCGAGAGGCGTTCTGGCCGCTCCGTGGCAGGGATCCCGAGCTTCTTCAGTGCGTCGAGGGCGACGCCGGGCGGGGCAGCTTTCAAAGCCGCGAGGCTACGCAGGATCGTCCCGATCTGCTTTCGGCGCTGGCTGAACAGACTCTGTACGAACGAACGAAAGCGTGGCTGCTCGCCTTCACGCAGGATTGGCTCACTGAGCGGGGTCACGCGAATGACCGAAGACTCGACCTTTGGCGGAGGCTGGAAGGCACCAGCCGGTATATCGAACACCCGTTCGACAGTCGCCAAAACCTGGAGGTTCACCGATAACGCCCCGTAGGCCTTGCTCCCAGCGGCGGCCATTGCACGGGCTGCGACCTCGCGCTGAACCAGGAACACGGCGCGGCGCGGCAGAGCACACGCAAGCGCATGAAATAGAATCGGCGTGGTGATGTAGTAGGGTACGTTCCCCACAAGCAGATAACCCGGGCCGCCCAGCTCACCAGGATCTGTCTTGAGGAAATCAGCCTCGACAATGGTCACGTCGGGCATCGCTTCAAACTTTTTGCGGAGCAATTCCGACAGCGCTCGGTCGAGTTCGACGGCAACAACCTTCCCCGAGCGCGCTGCGAGAATTTCAGTCAATGCACCGCGTCCGGGCCCGATCTCCAGGACCGTGTCATGTTCACCGGGGTCGAGCGCATCGACAATGCGAATGAGCGCGCGTTCGTCGGTGAGGAAATGCTGACCGAGCCGCTTGAGCGTCGGGGGGAATCCAGCGCGACCGCGCGTACTCAGCTCCGGATGACGACGAGGGTCAGATCGTCACGCGGCGCGATGTCACCCGTGTGCGCGCTCAGCGCACCAAATACCCGATCGACGATGACCGACGCTGGCTCTGTGGCATTCTGCTTGATCGCCTCAAGAACGCGCCGTTCACCCATTGGCTGGCCGGCTTCATTCAACGCATCGGTGATCCCGTCGGTGAANAGCNCNAGCAGGTCCGCGCCTGGAGCCCACTTCACGGTNCGCGAGCCNGGCGGATGATCGGAGAGCCCGAGCGGTGGATCGATGGCGCCGAGTCGCTCCGGTTCACCGTCTGGATGACAGGAGAATACGTAGGGATGACCGGCGTTGGCGTACTGAAGCGTGCCACTGTCTCTGTCCAGTACGCCATAAAAGAGTGTAATGAACATCTCCGTGTTCGAGAGCTCCTCGCGCAACGAGTACTGGAGCGCGTGCAGCATTGCGCCTGGATCGAGCGTGCTCTGTGCGTGGATTGCTGCGGCGCTCATCGCCAGAGCCATGATCAGGGCCGCGCGATAGCCGTGACTCGACACATCGCCAATCATGACACCCGTCGCCGACGATGTGAGTCGGAACAGGTGATAGAAATCGCCGCCGACGCTTTCAGCCGGCACGACGCGTGCGGCCGCCTCTGCCTGTGGTGCAACTACATCCGCGTTCGGGAGCAGTTTCATCTGCAGATCGTGCGCGAGGCGAACTTCCTGAAGCAATCGCTGCTGTTCGAGCGACTCGCGCACGAGCCGTGCATTCTGGATGGCGCTGCCTATCTGCGTCGCGATCGCAACGACCAGCTTGACGTCACCGGCACTGAAAGCAGCGCTCGTGGCTCGATTGGTCAGACTGACGGCTCCGAGTAATTCAGGCCTGCCATTTTCACCCGTCCACATGATCGGGACCGCCATCACTGCACCAGTTCGGAATCCGTCGTCCACAACTGAATCCTCGGGCGCGATTACAACAGCGTGACGCCCGCGAAAGGCGCGCGCAGCAAGGTTCAGCGGGTCGGACAACGCGATGCTTGTGAGGCCGACTGTAGTGCCAATCGTCGCGATGGGGTCGAGCATGTCGCTACCAGACTCGCAGACGTAGATCGCACCCCGCCGCGCGCCTACAGTTTCGGAAACCTCGCGCAGGATAATCTCAGCGGCTTTGTCCAGCGAGACAGTGCGACCGAGAATGTCGCTTATCGTGTAAAGGAGATTGATCTCCTCATAGCGCTCGGCCAGCTCGCGCGCCGCATTCTCGATTTCCGTCTCGAGGTCGCGCTTCATCAGCGGTTGAGCGTCAGACGCACCACGTTGTTCGGACCCTTGAACTGCTCGACGCGGTCCATGAGTTTACGCATGAGAAAGACACCACGACCATCTTCGGCCTCGATGGATTCTTCGGTGGTCGGGTCGTTCGACACGTCGGACATTTCAAATCCGCGCCCTTCGTCCACGATATCAAAAACGAGTGCGGTGTCGGATACGGTGGCTCGAAGGCGAACGTGCTTCTGCGGATCCTCACGATTCCCGCAGATGATCGCGTTTGACAGCGCCTCGCTGAGAGCCACGGGGATGTTCAGCGAGCACTGCCGCCGCGACAGATGAAGCTTGCGGCAGTGCTCGGTGACCAGCGAAACGATTGGCTCGATCTGCTTGACATCGCTCGGGATTTCGACATCGAGCGCCACGTATGACGGCGTCACGGAGTCGAACAGCCCGTCATCCGGTGCGACAGACGCGTCGGCGAGCGGAACGTCCGCCAGCCGCGCGTTAGTTGTGAAAGCTGCATCAGAAGCCTTCGAGTGCGCGCTCCCTGGTCTCTGAAATCTGGAAAAGGGTATCGAGCTTGGTCAATTCAAACAGAGTCTGCAGATCGTCATTGAGGTCAGCGAGTCTGAGTTCTCCGCCGTGCTCGCGGATCTTCTTGCTCAACGAGACGAGTACGCCGAGGCCGGAGCTGTCGATGTAACCGGTCTGCGCGAAGTCGATGAGGAACTTGCGCTCGCCCTTCTCGAGTTCGTCCAGGACTTTCTGTTTCAGTTCCTGTCTGTTTCCGACGATCAGCTGTCCTTCGACATCCACGACAACCGCATCGCCAATCTTCTTAAGCGTGAAACTCATCAATTCTCCGTTTGTAATGCCGTGATCGCCGTCACATTGATTATATCGTCAACCGTCGCCCCGCGCGACAGATCTGCCGCCGGCCGGGCAAGTCCCTGTAGAATCGGCCCTAACGCTTCTGCACCAGCGAGTCGCTGTACCAGCTTGTACGCTATGTTGCCTGCATCGAGAGACGGAAAGACCAGCACGTTGGCACGCCCTTTACAGGGAGAATCGGCCGCTTTCAGAGCTGCAACCGCGGGGACCAACGCCGCGTCTCCCTGCAATTCTCCGTCCACCGCGAGTTCGGGAGCGCGCTGCCGCACCAGCTCGACTGCTTCCCGCACCAGGTCGATCGAGGCGCCGGAAGCACTGCCCGCGGTGCTGAATGACAGGAATGCAACGATCGGCTCGTCGCCTACAAGTCTTCGGCGGTCTCGTGCGGCCGACATCGCGATATCGGCCAACTGAGTCGCGGTCGGGTACGGAATTACGGCGCAGTCCGTAAACGTCAGGACCTGCGACGGCGCCTGCCACGGCCTCTTGCTGACCATGTAGAATGCGCTGGACACTGTAACCATGCCCGGCGCGAGGCCGATGCGTTTGATTGCCGCTCGAAGGACATCCCGCGTCGTAGTCGCTGCGCCGGCGACCATACCGTGCGCAACTCCCGCGGCCACCATGTCTGCAGCGATCTCAAGCGCGCCGGCTGAACTGTCAACCAGTAGCGGATCGCAGATCCCCAGCACATCCATCTTCTCTGTCGCTTCGCGAATGCGCCGATCCGCGCTTTCGGGGAACACGATCCGACGCTTGAGCACTGTCGCACGTGCTCGAATGCTTTCGATGAAGTTGGAGGAATGCGGAGTTTTCACGGCTTTGCGAACTTCGTGCGGAGTGCTGCAGCCACTGCCGGATGCACGAGACCTGTCAAGTCGCCGCCGTACCGAGCGACCTCTCGAACAATCGTCGAGCTGATGTACGTGGTTTCGACCGACGGTACCATGAACACCGTCTCGAGGCCGGGGCCGAGGTGGCGATTCATCAGCGCCATCTGAAATTCGTACTCGAAATCGCCCGCNGCCCTGAGNCCCCGGATGATCAACGATGCACCGACGGAACGCGCGAAATCCGCGAGCAATCCGTCGAANCGGCAGACCGTTACACCAGATACATTGGCGAGCGTCGTTTCAATCAGCGACNTCCGCTCCTCGATCGAAAAGAGCGGCTTCTTGNTCGCNTTGGTCGTAACCGCGACCACCAGTTNATCGACGAACGTCCGGCTTCTGCGGGCGAGTTCCGCATGACCGCGAGTGATTGGGTCAAAGCTTCCGGCGTACACAGCAATTGTAGGCATCAGCGATAGAAGGTAACGCCAGAGTCGCCATACCGCCGGGTATCGCCACCTTCGGGCATGACCTGAGACCGGGAATGTTCGATCCCCAGCAAGCCTGAAAACGGCGATCTCAGCCAGATTTCTGCGATTCTCACGCATGCGTTACTTACGTAGGGCGGGTCCGCGAATACCACATCATATGAGTCGGCTGGCAGCCGACCTGCAAAATCCACCGCATCGGCGCGTATTAGACTCGACTGGTCCGTCGCGCCAAGCAACTCGAGATTGGAGCGCACAACGGCAAGGGAGCGGGAATCCGCGTCTACGAAATCGGCTGACGAAGCGCCTCGCGACAGCGCCTCGATGCCGAGTGCGCCCGAGCCAGCAAACAGGTCCAGCACGCGCGCACCTGGCAAAGCGAGTTGAACGATGCTCATCCATGCCTCGCGCACACGGTCGAGCGTCGGGCGGACCGCACTGCCGCGCGGAGCCTTGATCTGGCGTCCGCGCCACACGCCACCGACGATCCTCACCGAACGACTATGTCGGCCAGCCGTGCCTGCAGCCGGCTTACGCCCTGGTACTCATCGCGCTCCAGCCGGAATGCCGCGTCCACCCCGGCGGCGGAACGAAGTGCGGGCGCGAGCGCGGCCATTCCCCATCCGATCGCTTCGATCGACGTGCCGGTTCGACCAACGAGTGTCAACTTCAAGCCGTCGCGCCCGATCACGCGGGGATTTCCGGAGATCGAGACGTTGCGCACGGCGAATATCGGTGACGGATTGCCGACCCCGAAAGGTTCGAAGTGGCGAAGCATCGGCTCGATCTCAAGTGCAGCATCGTCCAGCTCCAATTCCGCGTCTACGCGCAATTCGGGAAAGAGATCCTCGCTGCTGAGTCGGCTCTTCGCCACTTCGTCAAACCGACGCGCAAACCGCTCGACCTTCGACGCGTCGATCGTTACTCCGGCGGCGGCACGGTGTCCACCAAATCGCAACAGCAGATCGGCACATTCGCCGAGCGCNGAATGCAGATCGAATCCTCCAACCGAGCGACCGCTTCCCTTGCCCGTCGCTCCTTCNATCGCNATCAGAATCGCCGGNCGCGAGTATTCCTCGACGATCCGAGACGCCACAATTCCCACAACACCCGGATGCCAGCCCTCCTTCGCCANAACCAGACCGACTGCNCCGCCCGCGACCATAGGTTCGGCGATCGCACGTGCCTCATCGAGTGCAGTGCGATCCAGCGCCTGGCGTCGCTGATTGAGCTCCTCGAGTTCGCGCGCGATCGTGTTTGCTTCGTGCTGTGAATCGGTGAGCAGCAACTCGACGCCGCGCAGTGCATGTCCGAGTCTTCCCGCTGCGTTCAGGCGGGGCGCGAGCGTAAAACCAATGCGTCCAGCGGTGAGCGGTTTGCCATCCATTCCTGAAGCGCGGAGCAGCGCTCGCAAGCCGACGTTTTCGGTATCAGCGATCATCTTCATGCCGTAACGGACGAAGATGCGATTCTCGCCCCGCAACGATGCCACGTCAGCGACCGTAGCCAGCGCGACAAGATCGAGCATCTTCCATATGAAGGCATCGCTCAGGTCGAGCGCTCGTGCGAGTGCAAGTGCAAGCTTGAATGCGACCCCGACCGCAGCGAGATCCTTGTCCGGGTACTCGCAATCCGGGCGACGCGGGTTGAGCAATGCGAGCGACTGCGCCATGTCGCCGCGCGACAGGTGATGGTCGCTGATGATCACATCGACACGGGCAGCCGTAAGCTCGGCGACTGGTGCAAGTGCACTGGTCCCGCAATCGCAGGTGACTACAACCCCGGCACCGATTTCGAGCGCGTGTTTCACACCTGCGGCGCCGAGGTCGTAGCCGTCGGTCATGCGATTGGGGATGAACGGAACGACGTTGCCGCCAAAGCCGCGAATCGCGCGTACCAGCAGAGTCGTGGAACAGATTCCATCCACGTCGTAATCGCCATGGATCATGATGAGTTCACCGGCGCGAATTGCGCGCACCAGCCGTTCGACGGCGACATCGAGGCTCATCATGGCGGGACCGTCGTGCAGTTGGTCGAGCCGCGGCCGCAGGAATCGCTTGGCCGCTTCCGGATCACCGAAGCCCCGATGGACGAGCAGTCGCGCGACGGGCTCGGCGATTCCCAACGCGGCAGCGAGCGAAGTAACTGCGGCACGATCGACCTCAGGCGCAGCCCGCCAGCGAACTTTCGCGCGCGTCACTCTGTGGGTGCCGGCTGGCGGCGCTTCAGAAATTTGAACGACTTGCCCGCGGGTTGGCCGAGCAACTCGACTTGCTTGTGCAAGCGTAATTTTTCCTTCGTCAACTCGTCCTGTTCCGGAGCGGTGGCCAGATTCATCATGCGGTCAATCTCCGCAAGTCTCGCGTCAATATCACGCATCAACAGCACGGCAATCGAAGCCGAAACTGTCTTGTCTGGATCAATCTGCGCTTCCCCCTCCTCCAGAAGTTCGTTGAGCACCGCCACATCATCGGGCTCAAGCCGATCGGCGAGCCGCTCGACGGTGAAATCGTTCTCGAGATCCATCATTGCGTAGAAGATCGCACGATAGTTCTCGTCCGTGAACGTGTCGGGGTCNACCTTTTCCGCGATTCCTGGTGTCCGAGAAGGGTCGTTCAACATTGCCCGGACCAACTCACGCTCGGCGGCGATCGCTCCCCGACGGTAGTTGCGGCGCCGGTCGCCACGACGAACATGCTGCATGTCGTCGGACGGAGGCGCCGATCCAGTTTCGAAGTTGTCGCCGGAACTTGAATCGCCACTTTCCGCACTTTCGTCAGAGCTGTCCGCATGCGACGCACTGCGCGGCTCACCGCGAGGCGTGAGGCTGGCCTCTCGAACCAGCGCGCCTTTCGCGATCCCCGTCTTCTCCGCGGCACGACCGATGTACAGCTCGCGCAACAGTGGGTCGGACGTTGCACGAATCGTCGGAAGCAACCTGTCCAACGCGCGACGCTTCTTCTGCAGCTCCGCAAACCAGCCGCCGCGCTCGAGTAGCTGAATCTTGCGTTCGAAGATGTCGATCGACTGAGATACCTGCTGTTCAAGTGCAGTCGCACCATTTGCGCGCACGAAGGTATCGGGATCTTCTCCGTTCGGAAGAGTTATCACTCGCACGGCACATCCGTGCCGGAGTAACTCATCGCCGGACCGAAAGGTCGCCTTCAGACCGGCCTGATCACTGTCGTACAGGAGGAAGACATTCTTCGTGTAGCGCACCATCATTCCGGCTTGTTGCTCAGTGAGCGCGGTACCAAGCGGCGCGACTACGGTGTTCACTCCAGCAATCATCAACCGGATTGCATCCATATAACCTTCTACCACAAAAACGCGATCAACTTTGCGGATGTCGTTCTTGCACCAGCCGAGAGCGTAGAGGGTCTTCGATTTGCTGAATACCGGGGTTTCCGGCGAGTTGAGATACTTGGGTTCTGCATCCCCGAGTGCGCGGCCACCGAACGCAACATGGCGCCCGGACGCGTCGAGGATTGGAAACATGAGCCGGTTCCGAAACCGCGGACGCGGCTCGGAGTTTTCGTCGCGGCGAACGAGCAGGCCGCCTTCAATGAGCCGGTCCACGTCGAATCCCATCGTCGCCATATGCGTGCGAAACGTTCCGATATCGTCGGGTGCGAAGCCAAGCTCGAATCGATCTGCATCCGCTCGGCCGATTGAACGGCCCTGCAGATACGTCCGCGCCTGACTTCCGCGGTCGGCATCCCACAACTCGCGTGTGAAGTAGTCAGCCGCCACCGCGTTCATTTCCCAGAATGGATCTCGAGGATCGGGCCCTGACCGCTCGACTCGCTGCTGCGGCACTTCTATCCCGACAGTAGCGGCGACGGATCGGAGCGCATCGGGAAAGCTCATGCCGAGTTGCTTCTGCAGGAACGCGAAAACGTCGCCGGACTCACCGCACTTGAAGCAATGATACTGACCGCGCTTTGGAGATACGCTGAAGTTCGGGTTCTTGCCGCCGTGGAATGGGCACGGTCCGCGAAAATTACTGCCGGCACGTTTGAGTTTCACATGCTCGCCGATGATCTGCACGATGTCGGCAGCTTCCCGGACGCGCTCGACTACAGGATCGGAACTCATGCCAGCTCCACCACCGTCACTCCAGCACCGCCTTCGTTCCAGGCGCCCAGCCGATAGTTCACGACACGCGGCTCCTTGCGGAGCATTTCGGATATTCGTTCGCGAAGCGCGCCCGTGCCCTTGCCGTGGATTATCCGGAGCGCCTTCATGTCGGCGCGCACGGCATTGTCCACGGCGTACATCACAATGTCTTCGACTTCACCGACGCGCATGCCACGCAGNTCNATCTCGNTCGCGACGTGTACATCTGGAATATCACCGCGAATACTTACAGCTGCCTGTGGCTGAGGCCGCGNCGCGCGCGTGAGGTCGGTGAGTGGACGCGACAGCTTGAGAGTNCCGACCGCTACTATGGCGTTCTCATCACGCATTTCAATCAATTGGCCCACGCGACCGCCCAGACTGGCTACAGAAACGTGATCTCCGACTGCTGGAGGCGTCGTGTCCTGTCGGGTCATATCACGTGCGGCACCGACACGCTCGCGCGCATCGAGCCGCTCGAGTTGCGCAGTCTGCTCCTTGGCGAGATCCTCTACGTGACGGCGTGCATCCCGCGCGGCCTCGTCCACGTTGTCGGATCTCTTGAGCGACTTGATCGTGTTTTCAATATCCTTCCGTGCAGACAGGAGGTATCGACGCGACTCTTCCCGCGCACGTCTCTCCGATTCCCGCTCGCGTACGCCGGCATTGTGCTCGCGCTCCGCGACTCGCCGAGCCCGCTCACGCGTGTCGTTAGCGATGAGTTCTGCCTCGCGCTCCCGTTCAGCAAGCGCACTGTCGCGTGCTTCCAGATCGGCCAGAAGAACATTGACATCCCGTTCGCCGACCGGTAAACGAGTCTCGGCGCGTTCAAGTACATCTGCAGGAACGCCAAGCCGACGCGCGATGCTCAGACCATATGATTGACCCGGTATCCCCTTGATCAGCCGATAGGTCGGCGCCAACTCGATCGCGTCGAACTGCAACGAACCGTTCACAACGCCGGGGTCCTCGATCGCAAGTTGCTTTAGCGCACCCAGGTGCGTCGTCACCACCGTACGTGACTGCCGGTTTGTGAGTGACTCGAGCACCGCTCCGCCGAGTGCGGCTCCTTCGACAGGATCCGTGCCTGAGCCAAGTTCGTCGATGATTACGAGCGAACGGTTGGTAGCCCCAGTGAGGATCTCGCGGAGATTCTTTACATGCGCAGAAAAGGTCGAAAGACTCGCCGCTATCGATTGTTCATCGCCGATATCGGCGTAGATCTCGTCGTAGATTGCGATTGTACTGCCCTCGCCAACTGTCGGCGGAATTCCGGCTTGAACGCAGAGAGACAACAGGGCGATGGCCTTTATCAGCACCGTCTTGCCGCCGGTGTTCGGACCCGAAATAAGAAATGTTCGCTCCGATTCGGTCAGCGAGAGATCGAACGGAACAACGCGCGCGCCCTGCGCCAGCAGCAACGGATGTCGACCGCCCACGATCTCGAATGTGTCTCCCGGCTCGCTCAACGCAACGGGAGCCGCTCCGAATTCGAGCGCCATTCTTCCGCGAGCGTAAAGTGAATCGAGTTCCGCGAGACCATCCAGAGCGCTGGCCATGGACGGATGCACCGGCCGCAGTTTGCCAGCGAGCTCGAACAATATTCGCTCGATCTCAATAATTTCTTCGGACGCGAGTTCGCGCATCCGATTACCGGCTTCAACCGCGGCCGGTGGTTCGATGAAGAGTGTGCTTCCCGTGGAGGATGTATCGTGCACAATTCCGCCAACTGCGCCACGACCCTCCCGGCGCACCGGAATCACGTATCGCCCATTGCGAATCGTGACGGACATGTCGGGCACCTGCTGTGTCGCGTCTAGGCGTGACATCAGTCGCTCGAGCAGCGAGACAAGGTTGGATTCAGCGTGCCGCAGTTCGCGTCTGATACCGCGCAACTTCGGCGATGCCGAGTCGCGAACCTCGCCGTCATCGTCCAGGACCTGATCTATTGCGGACTCAGACGAAGCGTCCCGGACAAGTCGCGTGGTGACCGGCTCGAGGACTGCTCGCGCTGCAAGCGGCAGCCGCGGATCGCGGAGCGAGTCGAGGGTCATTCGGGAGCTGCGCAGAAGTGCGCGCAACAGACCGAAGTCACCCGTAGCGAGTGTCGCATTCTCCACGCGGAGGCGCTCAAGAGCACGCCGGGCTGGAGGGATCGCATACGGCGCCCAGCGGGCCTCGCTGGCAATCAGCGATCGCACAGCGAAGACCCTGGCCTGCTCCCTCTCTATCCAGTCCCTGTCGGTCGTCGGGCGAAGAGCCCGGATGCGCTCGACCCCTTCCTCCGACGTCGCGCGCTCCGCGACGACGTCAAGGACGCGGGGGAATTCCAGTACCGCGAGCGCGTGGTTATTCATGTGTCTGCTGAATTATATCGAGTGCCGCGAAAACACACCGAAGGCTGGTCTGGAAGCAGCGGCGCCTTATCGCAATCCCACTGGGCCATGTCCATGCCAATGATTTTCCGGTCCGTCATCTTCAGAACCGCCGGCCTGCTCGTCTGTTCGAACGTGTTCATGACGTTCGCCTGGTATGGGCACTTGAAGAACCTGGAATCCCGACCGTGGTACATCGCGGCGCTCGCGAGCTGGGGCATTGCACTATTCGAATACATGCTGCAGGTGCCAGCCAATCGAATTGGCTACACCACGATGACGCTGGGCCAGTTGAAGATACTGCAGGAGGTGATCACGTTAAGCGTGTTCGTCCCGTTCGCGTTCTTCTATATGGATCAACCTCTGAAACTGGATTACCTGTGGGCCGCGTTGTGCATTGTCGCGGCGGTGTTCTTCGTGTTCAGGGGTCACTAGCCAGTCATGCAGAGTGTCATCCCGCAAAGGCTGTCATCCCGCAAAGGCTGTCATCCCCCAAAGGCTGTCATCCCGCCGAAGGCTGTCATCCCGCCGAAGGTCGGGATCCCGTTGTGGGAGCGGGGAGCGAGTAGAGTACTGTCACCGCGCCGAAGGTCGGGATCCCGTTGTGGGAGCGGGGAGCGAGTAGAGTACCGTCGCCCCGCCGAAGGTCGGGGTCCATCCATGGTCGCGACCGTCTCTGAGATGGATACCGCCGTCGCAGCCTCGTCGATGGATCCCGACCTGCGGCGGGATGACAACCGGATCCCGACCTGCGGCGGGATGACAACCGGATCCC
>JGI20207J14881_1000056_pt1 | contig 36491 bp, 42 predicted proteins | sample NGESurdeep092012_4_FD_14881 | JGI IMG/M metagenome (IMG submission 14881)
GCTGCGATTGTTGCAGCGAGAGGATGCACGCCCGAGACAGCCATGCTTTGCGCTTGTATCACCCTTTCATCACGTTGATGTTGCGAAGGTCAACCGTCTGCTTGTGACGGAAGATCGATATGATGATTGCCAATCCAACGGCCGCCTCAGCCGCCGCGACAGTCATCACGAATAGCACGAATACCTGCCCACCCATCCCGTAGTAACGGGATAGCGCCACGAAGGTGAGGTTCACCGCGTTGAACATCAACTCGACGCAGAGAAAAATTATGATCGCGTTGCGACGCGTCAGAACGCCAATCACACCGATCACGAATAAAATCGCCGATAGACCGAGCGACTCAGCGAGCACGTGTAAACTCCTTTCGCCCGAGAATGACGGCACCGGAGATTGCGACCAGCAGGATTACACTGGTCAGTTCGAACGCGAGAGCATAATCCTGATACAGCGGCTTGGCCACAGCGCCAACTGCGCCATACCTGGCCAGCTGCTGCCCGAGATAGTCGCGCCCAACAACGTACTTGCCACTCGGAATTCCAGTCCTCGTCAAAAGGCCGAGCTCGGCGATGAGCACGAGTCCAACGAAGCCTGCCAGGAGCTTGCCCCAGATGCCCCGGACATCTGTGATGTCGGAAGCCTCGCCGAGATTCAGCAGCATTATCACGAAAATGAAGATCACCATAATGGCGCCTGCGTATACGAGCACCTGAACAGCGGCGATGAACTGGGCGTCGAGCATCACGTACTCAGCTGCGAGGCAGAACATGACGACGACAAGCCACATGGCTGCCGCAACCGGGCTCTTGCGCGTAACAAACGTCACTGCCGCGACGATGGCGATAACTCCGAACAGGTAAAAGTGGAACTGATAAAACAGTCCGAAATTATCCATCGTTACTCGCCCTTTGGGTCGGTGGCATCCCACAGAGTGGAAACCGGGTGAGTCTGAGCCATCAAACGCTCGAGGTCATAAACGTGACCTTCGCGACTGTACTCGGCATTTTCATAGTGCTGGCCAACGTGGATCGCGTCTTCCGGGCAGACTTCCTGACAGTAGCCACAGAAGATGCACCGAAATTCATCGATCTCGAAGACGAGCGGGTAACGATTGCCGTTCTCGTCCTCTCCTGGCACCAGCTTGATGCAGTTGGATGGACAGATGCTCGGGCACAGACCACAAGCGACGCACCGCGCCTTGCCGTCCTCCTTGGTGAGCATCCGATGCGTTCCGCGCCAACGCGGAGACAGCTCCCATCGCTGCTCTGGGTACTCGATCGTGATCTTGGGCTCGAACATGTACTTCAAAGTGCGGCCCATGCCCTGAAGCGTCGCCTTCAGGTAGCTGGATTCGGGAACCGGACGGCCGACGCGCTTGACTGTGATCGCCATTACTTGCCCACTCCTTCTGTAGCCGGCGGCAACGTGCTGCGGCCACGGAGTCGAAGTATTCGTTGCTCCCTGGCTCGACGGTACGCCGGACTTATGATCCGCCCCTCGTCAATCAGCACGAAGAACAGCAACAATGCGCAGATATTTTCAGCCAGCAAAATGACGCTGTGCATCGGACCCGGCTGTATGCCGATAGCCTGGAGCACGAGAAGTGTCGCGGCGATCAGCACGATATATCCGAGGGCCACCGGAATCATCACCCGCCATCCGAGTGACATCAGCTGGTCATAGCGGAAGCGAGGGACAGTCCAGCGGATCCATATGAAGACGAAGATGAAGAACCCGGTCTTCGTCAGGAAACAGCCGAGCGTGAGCAGCGTCTTGAGCACGGTAAATGGTGCCGCATTATCCCACCCGGTGAACGGAATGTCCCAACCGCCCAGGAACAGCGTTGCCATGAAGGCGCTGGCAGTGACGATGTTAGCGTATTCCGCAATGAAGAAAAGTGAAAACTTCATCGCGCTATACTCGGTATGATATCCGGCGACTAGTTCCGACTCCGCTTCAGGCAAATCGAATGGTACTCGATTCGCCTCTGCGAGGGACGCAACAAAGAATATCAGAAACGCGACAGTGAGATTGAACACGTTCCACATGCTATGCGACTGCTGCCGGATGATCTGACTCATCGTCACGTTGCCGGCGAGAAGAATCACCGGGATCGTGGACATACCGAGTGCGACTTCGTAGGACACCATCTGTGCGCTTGATCGCAGACCGCCGAGGAATGAATACTTGTTATTCGAGGCCCATCCTGCGAGCACGACTCCATAGACCCCGAGCGACGCAATTGCAAGGATGAACAGGAATCCGATCGGGAGATCCGCGACAACTAGATCAACCCGACCCCATCGCGTTGGAAGCGGTGACGCGAATGGAATGACGCTCCACACAATCATCGCTGGAATAAACGACAGAGCCGGCGCCATGCTGAAAAGCGGCTGTGAGGCGTTGCCTGGCTCCGTCTCTTCCTTCATGAAATTCTTGATACCATCGGCTGCCGGCTGCAGCCACCCACCACGACCGCCTACACGATTCGGCCCGCGCCTTCCCTGCATCCATGCGGAAATCTTGCGTTCCGCGAGCGTGAGCAGTGCCGCCGCCACCATGTAAACGGTGAAGACTATGACGAGCTTGATGATTGAAAAAATGATGAAGGTCGTATAGCCAGTGATCGGCGCCTGCGGATCTACGATCTGGAGCAATGGATGCAGAGGCATCAACTTGCGCCTCCGTTCACAACCATTCCGCGCATGCCAAGTCCGTCATAATTCATTCCCGAGAATGCTGAAACCTCGCCAGCCATCGCCGAGAAGACCTCACTCGCGAGATAGTACGCCTCGCCCTTGCCGAGCGCGGCGAGTACGTCGCCGACGACCCACCAGCTCGGGCGTGCCATACCGGGAGCCGCCTTCGCCTGCGAGAAGCGCTGCACCCTTCCTCGAAGATTCGTGAATGTTCCCTCTTCTTCTGCGTAGTTCGCGATGGGCAGTACGACACTCGCCGTACGCAGATTTTCTGGGAGCGTTGTGCCTATTACGAGTATCGCACCTGGAAGCGCGAGCTGATCGACCGTGGCGGTTGAGAGATCCGCGTCGGCTACTACGAGCACGTCGCCCTTCGCAAGTCCGTCCAGCGGAGAGGCTGTGCGCTTGAATCCGAGAATTTCGGCGCCAGCGCCGTTTGCAGCGCGGTCTGCACGCAGGCTGAGATCCTTGACCCCAGGCAATGGAGCCTCGGGCCCGATGCGAACAGTGTAAGCACCCGATCCACCAGCGGACGCCACAAGCTTCGCGAGCAGGTGAAGCGTTTCGTTTGACAAATTCGGCGAAGCGGCGACGAATACGCGCTTGCCATCGAGCAGTGCAGCAGCTGCAGGAATGGCGACATCCCAGTCCGATGCTGCGAGTGATTCACCGCGACGCACGAGCGGGACTTCTATACGATCCTGACGGTTGATCCAGCGATAATCCAGCCTGCCGATATCGCACATGAAGTACTTGTTGACATCGTCATTGGGGCGCGGGCGCAACCGGATCACCGTGTTGTCGCGCGTGTCGATCGAGATGTTGCAACCCTGGCTGCAACCGGGGCAGATCGAAGGGGCGTGGTCGAGTTCCCACGACCTTGCCTTGTTCAGCGAGTCCTTGGACAGCAGCGCCCCAACCGGGCAGACATCGATCACATTACCCGCCCAGGCGTGCGTCAACTCCTTGCCTTCGTACTTTCCAATTACTGCGCGGTCGCCACGTGCGCTCACATTGAGGACGGTATCCTGGGCAATCTCGTCCATGAACCGAACGCATCGCGTGCAGAGGATGCAGCGACTCGTCGTATACAGAACGTCGCCGCCAAAGTCCTCGATCGGACTGAACCGTTTCGGGTCGCGCAGACGCGACTTGGCTGGTCCTTCCTGATAAGTGAAGTCCTGCAGCTCACACTCGCCCGATTTATCGCAGATCGGGCAATCAAGCGGATGATTTATGAGCAACATCTCGAGCACGCCCTTGCGCGCTTCGAGTGCCTTTTCCGTATAGACGTGGACTACCTGACCTTCAGCGNCAGCCGTTGCGCAGGACGGCGCGAGTTTGGCTGCCTTCTCAACTTCNACGAGACACATACGGCAATTACCCGCGATCGAGAGACCGGGGTGATAGCAATAGTGCGGTATCAGTACGCCAGCACGCTTGCCGGCTTCGAGGATCGACATTCCCTCGGGTACCGAAACGGGACGCCCTTCGATGGTGAGGTTCACCATTTTAGGCTGCGCGACCGCGGTCGTTGGTTCAGCTGTTGTCGCCATTTATGCCACCGCCGCTGTGACGGGATGGAACTTGGGCTTCTTGATCAAGGCTTCAAACTCCGATCGAAACTTTCTGATGCCGGACATGACAGGAACAGCACACGAGTCGCTGAGCACGCAAATCGTCGTAGCAGTCATGTTGTCTGCGATGCTGAAGAGAGTGTCGAGGTCTTCATGCGTTCCCTCGCCATCTCTGATGCGCTCCATGATCCTCGTAGTCCATGCGGTACCTTCGCGGCACTGCGTGCACTGCCCGCAGCTTTCGTGCGCAAAAAACCTGGCGGCACGCGCGATCTGCTTGACCATGTTCTGCTGGTCGTCGAATACAATCACACCACCAGAGCCAAGCATCGAACCCTGTTCTATGAATCCCTCATAGTCCATCTTCGATGCTTCAGCTTCTTCCATCGTCTGGATCGGCACGGAAATACCGCCGGGAACAACCGCCTTCAATGTCCGGCCCGGCAGTGGTCCGCCACACAGGTCGTACAGAAAATCCTTGAACGGAAAGCCGAGCGTCACTTCGTAGTTGCCAGGTCTCGCGATGTTGCCACAAACTGAGAAGAGCTTGGAACCGGTGCTTTTGGGACTGGACAACGACATTGCCTTGTACCAGTCGGCGCCTTGTACCAGAATGTGCGGCACGGCTGCAAGTGTCTCGACGTTGTTGATCGTCGTTGGTTGAGCGAAGACTCCTGACACAGCCGGAAACGGAGGCTTGATGCGCGGATTGCCGCGACGGCCTTCGATGGAATTCATCATCGCGGTTTCTTCACCGCAGATGTATGCGCCAGCGCCCTTGTGAATTATCACGTCGATGCGCTTGCCCGTTCCCATCGAGTTGGTTCCCAGAATACCAGCGTCGTACGCCTCGCGCACGGCCTGTCGCATCCGCGCGAGCGGTTCCGTGAACTCACCGCGAATGTACACGTATGCTGTCTCAGCCCCGATCGCGTACGCGCCGAGCGCGCAGCCTTCGACAAGCGCGTGTGGCGTCCAGCGCATGATCTCGCGATCCTTGAACGTACCAGGCTCGGATTCGTCGGCGTTGCAGCACAGGTAGTGCGGCTTACCGTCGCCTGGTTTCATGAAGGACCACTTGATGCCGGTCGGGAAACCAGCGCCGCCGCGACCGCGAAGGCCAGACGTCTTCACGATGTCGACAATCTCTGCAGGCGTCATCGACAACGCCTTTCTCAGTCCTTCATAGCCGCCACGCTTGCGCCATCCGTCAAGCGACGTTGCGTCCCTGTCGCCAAAGTATTTGGAGAGAACCGGAGTTTCGCGTTCGTGCGAGGGTTGCGGGTATCCCATTATTTGAGCCCCGCGAGAATTCCAGGGACGCGAGCAGCCGTTACAGACTCCACGACGTCCTCGTTGATCATCACCGGCGTCGCGAAGCCACACGCGCCGAGGCACTCGACTTCAATGATCGTGAATCTGCCATCGGCCGATGTTATTCCAAGATCCGTGCATCCTGTATGCTCCATGAACGCCGAGACAACATCCTCGGCGCCGCAGATGTTGCATGGAGTCGTTGTACACACCTGGATCAGATACTTCCCGACCGGGTGCTGGTTGTACATCGTGTAGAACGTAACCACGCCCTTCACATACGCAGCCGTCAACTCCAGAACCTGTGCGACCTCGGCCATCGCCGCGTCGCTGACCCACCCGCGGTCCTCCTGTACCATCCAGAGTGCGGGAAGGATACACGCCATCTTGGTCGGATAGAGCGGGAACAACGCATCCAACTCCTTGCGTCGATCGCCCACAAATACCGGCTGGTATGGCGTCTCGTGCTCGTGTATTGCCGCGGTCATCGGTCGATCTCTCCCAGCACCACGTCTATGCTTGCGTTTATGGCAATTACGTCTGATAGAAGATGGCCTTCGACCATCTTCGGAATAGCGGACAGGTTGACGAACGACGGAGGGCGGATCCGCCACCTGACGGGCTTTGCTGAGCCGTCAGAGACCATGTAGTAGCCTTTTTCGCCGCGTGGACTTTCGACGGCCACGTATGCCTCGCCGACAGGCGGGCGCGGGCCTTCCATCACCTGCTTGAAGTGGTGGATCATCGATTCCATTCCGCTTGTCGCATCCTTCTTGGTTGGAAGAATCACGCGGGCATCATCGACGTTGATCGGACCATCCGGGAGCCGGTCGAGCGCCTGATACAAAATGCGGTTTGACTGGCGCATCTCTTCCATTCGAACGAGATACCGGTCGTATACATCGCCGTTCACGCCAACCGGTACTTCGAAGTCGTATGTCTCGTAATCGAGATACGGAAAGTCCTTGCGCACATCGTACGACACACCTGAAGCGCGAAGCATGCAACCGGAAAGCCCGTAGTTCACGGCCTCTTCCGGAGTCATCACGCCGAGTCCGACCGTACGACCCACCCAGATCGCGTTCCGCGTGAGGAGCACATCAACATCGTCGAGCACTTTGATGAATCCGTCGAGGAACTTGCGCAGATTGTCGGTCCAGCCGTCTGGAATGTCTGCCATCATTCCACCGACGCGTGTCACCGACGTAGTGAGTCGCGCACCCGTCCATGCTTCCAGGAGCTGATAGATGAGTTCACGCTGATGGAATGCCCAGAGAAACGGCGTGTATGCGCCAATATCAATCGACGTCGTGCCAAGCCACACGAGATGCGACATCATGCGCGACAATTCGCAAGCGATCACTCGAAGCACGGTGCAGCGCTCGGTGATATCGATGCCGAACAGTCTCTCCGCGCCGAGCGCGAAAGCGACGTTGTTGCCTGGTGCGTTCAGGTAATCCTCGCGATCCGTCCACGGGATGATCTGGTTGTACTGCCGATATTCACCCGTCTTCTCGAAACCGCAGTGCAGGTAGCCGATGTGCGGAATGCAGCGCACCACGGTCTCGCCATCGAGCTCGAGAACAAGGCGAAGTACGCCGTGTGTCGCCGGATGCTGCGGCCCAAGGTTGAGAAGCATGTGCTCACCATCGAGATCCGGTTCGATTGCGAGCGGCTCTTCAAGCGCGATGGCGGTGCCGCCGTCGTTTGTAACTATGGGCACACGTTGCGGCTTGCCTGACGCGTCAAGTCCGCTGGTGGAAAGCTCCACCTCGATTGTTCTGGTCTTGGTAGCCATGATTCTACTCCCCGGTCCTTTCACCAGACGCGAGCCGGCGGCGCATGTCATCGGGAATTTCGGTGAATGCTTCGGCGACCGTCAGCTCTTCCATGGAGTAGCGTGACTCCGGATTGGCGGCCAGTGCCTGTCGGAGTTGCTCCGAGCGACTGAAACGACCGCGGAGCGGGAAGTCCTTCCGCAACGGATACCCTTCCTTGTACTGCTCCCACATCAGGATCCTGCGCAGATCAGGATGACCGGTGAACGTGATGCCGAACATGTCGTAGCACTCGCGCTCAAGCCAGTCTGCGCCGTGGTAGATCCCCCACACGCTGTCAACCTCAAGCGGAGAGCCCTTCTTCAGTTCAGTTTTGATTCGGAGGAAACGGCGATACGGCAGCGAGCGAAGATGCCACACGACTTCGATCGGATTTTCGGCTTCCCGGTACTCAACTGCGGTGACGTCGACCAGGTAATCGTACTGCTGCGCGGGATCGTCGTGCAGCCAGCGAATGATTTCGCCAACGTGTGCGCGTGCAACAAAGACCGTCGTCTCGCCCCAGCCCACAGCGGACCTGATGATAGCGTCGCCAAATTGCTGTTTGAGCGCGTCCGCCGATGGGTTGGCGTCGCCACCACGGTGCAGCACGTTCCTCGGAGTAACCGGGGGCACTGCATCAACGAGCGCCCTGCCGACAGAGACGATGTCGAACGATTCGGGTTGATCGGTCACGGCGTCGAACGTGTCTGATTGATCGAGTTGCCGAACGGCTCCGAAATTTCATCGATAGCCGGTGGTGGGATGTACAGTTGAGTCGTCGGATCCGGCTCCATCTCTTCGCGTATCGTACGATCAGACATGCGCTCGTTCATGACTTTCTTCTGGAGCATCTGAATGCCATACAACAGCCCCTCCGGACGCGGAGGGCAGCCAGGCACGTACACGTCAACAGGAATGATAGTGTCTATGCCCTGCACTACTGCGTAGGTGTCGAACATGTTACCGGTTGACGCGCAGGCGCCCATCGCGATCGACCACTTNGGCTGCGCCATCTGCTGCCAGATGCGGCGGATGATTGGCGCGAGCTTGAACGGCACTCGCCGGCGCAGATCAGTACGTCGGCCTGACGTGGAGAAAAGGACATCCGCTCCATCCCGAAGCGTGCAAGATCGAAATCGGCAGCCGCGGTTGCCATGAACTCGATGGCACAGCAAGCGGTTCCAAAGGGCATGGGCCAGAGCGAATTGGCTCGGCCCCAGTTTACGAGAAAGTCGAGGCGCGTTGTGACCCATCCATCCTGCGACTGCGGATCGTACTCGACGCGGCTCAGTGCCGAATCCGGGCGAGCTGTCAATCCCATCTAAGTGCTCCTTTCTTCCACACGTACACGAAGCCCACAACGAGAATCGCCATGAATATCAGCATCTCACCGAGGCCAAAGAATGATATTGATCCCGCGGCGCAGACACCGTCAACGAGCTCGGTGCTGCACGAGAGCTGACGATAGAACGTCGCCCATGGGATCATGAAGACGGTTTCGATGTCGAATATGATGAATAACATCGCGATCATGTAGAACGCCACCGAAAAGCGTTCTCGTGCGTTGCCGATTGCCGGAATTCCAGATTCGTATGAAGCGCGCTTGACCGGAGTGGGGCGCTTTCTGATCGTGAGCGCCGAAGCCCCGATTATCAACACGGCATTCATCGCAACGAAGCCGAGCAGCAGCAGGATTGGAAAGTATTCTCGTGCCATGCCGAATTGAGGGAGAGCGGCCATTTCGGGCCAAACCGCATGTGAAAAATTTCACTAATGCGTCTAGCAAGATTTTAGCTTATGTTATGACTCTTTTCAATGGAAACGATTTACTCGGAATTGAATGAGCATACAGTCTGACCGCTGGATCATCGAGCAGGCCGCCAAGGGGATGATCGAGCCATTCGAGAATAGCCAGGTCCGCTCCGGCGTGATTTCCTACGGCGTAAGTTCTTACGGCTACGACATGCGCGTGTCGAATCAGTTCAAGATCTTCACCAATGTTCTGAACTCGCTGATCGATCCCAAACAGTTCGATCCCAAGTCATTCGTCGAGTTCGAGGGCGAAGTCTGCATTGTCCCGGCCAACTCATTCGCGCTTGCCTGCTCGGTCGAATACTTTCGCATCCCTCGCGATGTTGTGACCCTCTGCGTGGGCAAGTCCACGTACGCCCGGTGCGGTATTATCACAAATGTGACACCATTTGAACCTGAATGGGAGGGTTACGTCACACTTGAGATATCGAACACAACTCCGCTCCCTGCAAAGATTTACGCCAATGAGGGGATCGCGCAGGTGATGTTTTTCAAGGGTGAAGAGCCGCCGATCACGTCCTACAAGGACAAGAAGGGCAAGTACCAGGGACAGTCGGGAGTGACGCTGCCGAGGCTGTAAGGCTGCCTGTTTGGGGGGCCGACTCAGCCGCGGATTAGCGGCTGCGGTCGATGCGACGTCGCAGGATCACGTTGTGAGCGTGCACGATCCTGGACTAGAGGATTGTCTGTCGCCTCCGGATCGGGCCGCGTGACCGAAGAATCGGCCTCAACGTCGAAAGATGCCGATGGCGTACGCGATGCCGATCAGCAGCGCGATTACAACCGCAATCCATCCAGCCAGCGTCATTCCGGATCTACCAACGCTTGGCGGCCGTCCGTGCGGACTGAGTGTTTCGGGGTTCGTACCTTCGCCCACAACGTAAGTCGTCTTCTCCACGGCGTCCGCACCGCCCAGAGCAGTCTCGGAATCGACGAACTTCGGTTCGGGATGGTCGTTCGTAGATTCTGTAGCCACTTTACCGCTCCGCTGACTTTCTAGTCGGAACCCCTCGCAGCCGCGGCGACGTAATCGTGGTTCATCTGCTTGATGACGTCGATGCTGATCTCCTTGGGGCACGCTTCCTGACACTCACCGAACCACGAGCAATTTCCGAACCCTTCCTCGTCCATCTGCTCGACCATGGCTACCACGCGGCGGTCGCGCTCGGGCTGTCCCTGCGGCAGTTTACCAAGGTGAGTGATCTTGGCTCCCGTGAAGAGCGACGATGAAGCATTGGGGCAAGCGGCGACGCATGCGCCACACCCGATGCACGCCGCCGCATCCATGGCGTGATCCGCGCGATCCTTGCCGACAGGAATGTCGTTACCGTCCGGCGCGCCGCCGGTATTCACGCTGATGTAACCACCGCGCTGGATGATACGATCGAACGCGCTTCGATCAACTACCAGGTCCTTGATGATTGGGAACGCCTGCGCGCGCCAGGGCTCGATGACAATCTCGTCGCCGTCCTTGAACGTGCGCATGTGCAACTGACAGGTTGCCGTACCGCGTTGCGGTCCGTGTGCGACCCCGTTGATCATCATGCCGCAGGAGCCGCAGATCCCTTCCCTGCAGTCATGATCGAAGGCTATCGGCCGCTTGCCAGTGACTATCAAGTCCTCGTTTACGACGTCGAGCATCTCGAGGAACGACATGTCCGGCGAGACGTCCCGCGCCTCGTAGGTCTCGAGGCGGCCGGTGTCCTTCGCCGAGGGTTGGCGCCAGACGTGAAGCTTGAGGTTCATCATTTGTAATTCCGCGTCGAGAGATGTATGCTCTCGAACTCGAGCGGTTCCTTGTTTAGGATCGGTGCTGCATCGGCGCCTGCGTATTCCCAGGCGGCGACATACGCGAAGTGTTCATCGTCACGCAATGCTTCACCATCCGGTGTCTGGCTTTCCTCGCGGAAGTGCGCGCCGCACGACTCTGTCCGGTTGATTGCATCGCGAACCATCAGCTGGGCGAGTTCGAGAAAATCTGAAACGCGTCCAGCCTTTTCGAGCGCCTGGTTCAGTTCGACGGCGGATCCGGGCACGTTCACGTCCGTCCAGAACTCTTCACGCAACTTGGGAATCATGTCGAGAGCCTTGTGCAGCCCCGCATCGTTGCGCGACATACCGCAATAGTCCCACATGATGTGACCCAGCTCGCGATGGATAGAGTCGACCGTTCGCTTACCGTCGATTGCGAGGAGTTTTGATGTCTTCTCTGCGATCTCCCGCTCCGTACTCTTGAATTCGGGCATGTCGGTATTCACCGCATTGAATCCGCCGCGCGCCAGATAATCGCCAATCGTGTACGGGATCACGAAATAGCCGTCCGCGAGTCCCTGCATGAGTGCGCTTGCACCAAGTCTGTTGGCGCCGTGATCGGAGAAGTTGGCTTCGCCGAGAGCGTACAGCCCGGGAATCGTCGTCATGAGGTTGTAATCGACCCAGAGTCCGCCCATGGTGTAGTGCGGGGCTGGGTAGATTCGCATCGGGACCTTGTACGGATTCTCGTCCGTGATGCGCTCGTACATTTCGAACAGGTTGCCGTACCGCTCGGTAATGGTACTGTCACCGAGTCGCTTGATGGCATCCGCGAAGTCGAGGTATACGCCGCGCCCGCTCTCGCCTACGCCACGCCCTTCATCACAGACTTCCTTGGCCGCGCGAGAGGTGATATCACGCGGTCCCAGATTGCCGAATGCCGGATACTTGCGCTCGAGATAATAGTCGCGCTCCGCGTGCGGTATGTCATTGGGCGCGCGCTTGTCACCCTTTGCCTTAGGTACCCAGACTCTACCATCGTTGCGTAGCGATTCGCTCATCAGCGTGAGCTTGGACTGGTAGTCGCCGCTGACGGGAATGCATGTCGGGTGGATCTGCGTGAAGCACGGATTCGCGAATGCGGCGCCGCGCTTGTAAGCCCGCCAGATCGCGGTAGCGTTTGAACCCCGCGCGTTCGTGGACAGATAGAAGACGTTGCTGTAACCGCCCGTCGCGAGCACTACCGCATCGGCCGCATGCGACTCGATCTTGCCCGTGATCAGGTTGCGTACAACGATTCCACGCGCCCGTCCATCGATCATCACCAGATCAAGCATCTCGGTGCGGGGATACATCGTAACGAGCCCCTTGGCAATCTGCTTCTCGAGTGCTTGATACGCGCCGAGGAGCAATTGCTGGCCGGTCTGTCCGCGAGCGTAGAACGTGCGCGACACTTGTGCACCGCCGAACGAGCGATTGGCCAGCGTTCCGCCGTATTCGCGAGCGAAGGGTACGCCCTGCGCCACGCACTGATCGATGATGTTGACCGAAAGTTGTGCGAGGCGATAACTATTTGATTCGCGGGAGCGAAAATCGCCGCCCTTGAGCGTATCGTAGAACAGACGGAAGACGCTGTCGCCGTCATTCTGATAGTTCTTCGCGGCGTTGATACCGCCCTGCGCAGCGATGCTGTGCGCGCGGCGCGGGGAATCCTGAAAGCAGAAGCACTTGATTCTGTAGCCCAGCTCGCTGAGCGTCGCAGCAGCGGACGCACCAGCGAGCCCCGAGCCCACGACTATTATGTCGTATTTTCGCTTATTCGCGGGGTTTACGAGCTTGATGTCAAACTTGTGCTGATCCCATTTAGCTGTCAGTGGACCAGGTGGGACCTTTGAGTTCAGTTCCATTGATTATCCGACCCAACCAAGCAGTACGCCGAGTGGCACGAGTGTGAATCCAAGCCACACCACGACGGCGATGATCATCGCCAGTCTGCGGTGCAGCGGTTGGGGAGAATCGCCTATTATGGAGAGAGTGCGTGCCGAGCTCCATGCGCCATGGTACAGGTGGAAGCCGAGCACGATCATCGTGAACATGTAGAACGCGGCGACCCACCAGACGTGGAAGGCGTGGACCACGTTTATGTAGACGTCGCCTTCAACGTAGTCACCGCCCGGATGGAAAGTGCCGGTGGTAAAGTGCAGGATGTGAAAGATTATGAAGATGAGGATCAGCAGGCCGCCCCATCGCATCGTCCGGGACGCGAACGTCGACACCTGAGGTTTTCTCATGCTGTAGCCAACCGGGCGCGCAGCGTGACTTTGCTGTGTGAGCGAATAAGCCGCGGCGACATGCAGGATCACAGCCAGTATGAGCACGACGCGCGCGATCCAGAGCAACTCTGCTCCGGGTCCGTGCAAAAAGTGACTGTACGAATTGATCGCGTCCGGTCCCTTGAACACGAGCAGGTTTCCGGTGATGTGAGCAAGGAGAAAACCAATACCGATGATGCCAGTCACGGCCATCACTGCCTTTCTGCCGATCGTGGATCGCCAGAATCTCATTACCGGATTCGTCATTTATTAGAGTGTTACAGCGCGCATTGGCTCACGTACGGCTTCAGCGCTCATTTCCAGAGCCTTACGTTCGTCGGCGGTCAGCTCCACCTCGTAGATCTTCTCCAATCCCGAGCGGCCAAGCTTGCACGGCACACCCAGGTAGAGATCCCGGAGTCCATATTCGCCTTGCAGCCACGCGGCGCACGGGAGAATGCGCTTCTGATCCTTCGCGACTGCTTCGCACATCTGCACGGCGGCAGACGACGGCGCATAGTACGCGGATCCAGTCTTGAGGTGCTTGACGATCTCGCCGCCGCCGGTGCGGGTGCGAGCTACAATTGCGTCGAGCTTTTCCTTTGAAATCAGCTGCGTAATCGGAATTCCGCTCACGCTAGTGCACGAAATCAACGGTACCATCGTGTCTCCGTGACCGCCAAGCACCATTGCCTGGATGTCACGAACAGAGACGTCGGCCGCTTCAGCCAGGAACGCACGATAGCGTGCGGTGTCGAGAACGCCTGCCATTCCGATCACGCGTTCGCGCGGAAAGCCGGTTGTCTTGAGCGCCACGTACGCCATCACGTCGAGCGGGTTGGAGACGATAATCAGGATCGCGTTGGGTGAAGTCTTCTTCACCTGCTCCGAAACCTGCTTTACGATGCCAGCGTTGGTGTTGAGCAGGTCGTCGCGCGACATGCCAGGCTTGCGAGCAATTCCGGCAGTGATGACAATGATGTCCGACTCAGCCGTCTCGTCGTAGCTGTTGGTTCCGATGATGTGCGAGTCGAATCCTTCGATCGGAGCGGACTCCCACTGGTCAAGACCTTTTCCCTGCGGAATTCCTTCAGCGACGTCCACCATGACGACGGTGCGTGCCAACTCCTTCTCGGCGAGTCGCTGGGCGGTGGTGGCACCGACGTTTCCAGCTCCAACGACCGTTATTTTCTGGACCATTTAAGTGTACGAGTTCTGAGTGGAAGTCTGAGTATGTCGAGCGAGGCGCTATCTCTCTAACTTAGACGGCTACCCGCCGGTTTGCGAGAGGGCGCGAAGGCCGCCGGTGATCCGAATGCGTCTTTCACGTTGTTGCACCGGCGTTGTGCACTGCGTCGCTGCAGGCTTCGACCCATTCAGTCGAACCGTCCGCATACTGTTCGCGCTTCCAGATCGGTACTCTCTTCTTGATTTCTTCGATCGTGTAGCGGCACGCGTCGAAAGCAGCGGCGCGATGCGGGTGCGCCGCGGCGATGATCACGCAAATGTCGCCGACGTTCAGCTTGCCCACCCGATGCACGGCGACGATTTCCGCTCCAGAAGCCAGCGCAAGCGCCTCGTGCAGGATGTCGTTCATCTCGCGGTTCGCCATTTCAGCGTACGCCGAGTACTCGAGCCCCGTGACAGTGCGGGTTCCTGAGCTGTTGCGAACAGTCCCGATGAATGTCGCGATTGCTCCCTGACGGGCGCCGCGGACTTCATCCACGATCGCCCCGACGGCGATTGCGTCGGTCACGATTGCCGCGCGGCTCATCCGCCGGCTACCGGAGGAATCACGGCGACCTCGTCGCCCTCTGCGATCGGGACGTCGTCCGTCGCGTAGGTCTCGTTGACGGCAATCAGCGGCCTGGGAGGCAAGGCTGGTGAGAGTGCGGCCACTGCTGCTCGAACACCGCCGACCGTGCGTGGTTCCGGGACAGTAACGGTGACCCTGTCGGCGCCGATGGTGTCCGCGTATGAAGCGAACACGCGTACCGTGACTTTCATCGGTACGCCGACCGCCTCACGCCTCGAAGAGTTCGGAGATGTCGATGTCCGCGATCAGGGCTCGCAGCTCCTTGGACGGCTTGAACACCGGGACAGGACGCGCCGCAACCTCGACCGGATCTCCCGTGCGAGGATTCCGCGCCATGCGCGTTTTACGCTGCCGAATCTTGAAAGTACCGAAGCCGCGAACCTCGATATTCTGCTGTTCACGGAGTGCGTCTTTTATCGCGTCGAGGAATGTATCGACGACACGAGCGCAGTCTTTCTTCGAGATCGTGGGGCCGGCAGTCTGCGCAATTTGCGCTGTTACCAGCTCGACGAGGTCCGCCTTTGTCATCCCAACACCCCAATGGAATTGGCTAAGTCGTTGGAATGTATGGATTTACTAAGGACCGCGCAAGCACCAGATCAGGCGCGTTTCAACAGCTCGCGGGTGGCGCCTTGGGCATCCGACCCGCGATCCTGCCTGTCAGCTGTGGCTGGCCGCCGCACGCACGCTGTCCAGAAATTGCCGAAACATCGGCTGCGCATCGTGCGGTCCCGGCGCTGCTTCGGGATGGTACTGCACGGCAAAAACGGGGAGCGTGCGGTGGCGCAGTCCCTCCACTGATTTGTCGTTCAGATTCACATGCGTTACTTCCAGGTCGGGAGCCCCGGGGATTCCAGCTTCGTCGCCGCTCACTGCAAAGCCGTGATTCTGGGATGTGATCAGCACGCGCCCCGTCGCAACGTCCAGCACCGGGTGATTTCCACCACGGTGCCCGTACGGCATCTTCGTTGTCGCGCCGCCGAATGCGAGTCCGATGAGCTGATGTCCGAGACATATTCCGAACATCGGTGTTCCCGATTCAGCGAGTTCGCGTACCATCGAGGGGGCATACTCGATCGCGTCGGGGTCACCGGGGCCGTTGGAGAGGAAGATTCCGTCGGGCTTCATCGCGAGCACAGTGGCGGCAGGTGTCGCGGCCGGCACGATCGTCACCCTGCAACCGGTTTGTTCGAACAGTCGCAGAATGTTGCGCTTGATGCCGAAATCATAAGCGACGATATGGCACACGTCGGTTGCGTCGCCCCACTCGTACTGTGCATCGGTAGTCACAACACTCGCGAGATCAAGACCTTCCATCGAAGGGCAGGATTCGAGCTGTGCAACGACTTCGGCCGACGGAGTCTCGCCGCGGCCGAGAATGCCGCGCATTACGCCCGTCGATCGCAGATGCTTGGTGAGTTGGCGAGTGTCGACTTCCTCCAGGATGGGGACCCCGGCAGCTACGAGCCAGGACACCAGATCACCGCTCGCACGCCAGTTTGAATACGTCGCCGAGAGCTCGCGAACTACGACGCCTGCGACCTGCGCACGCGCCGATTCCGGATCTTCCAGATTGATACCGTAGTTGCCGATCTGCGGCGTCGTCATCACAACGATCTGTCCGCGATACGACGGATCGGAAAAGACTTCCTGATAGCCCGTCATGTTCGTCGTGAATACGACTTCGGCGCCGTCGAGCGGCGGCGTACCGTGAAGACGGCCATGAAAAAGGGTTCCGTCTTCGAGAAGAAGGAACCCTGGACCCACTGAGACTTCGGACAACTGGATTCCTACTTCTTGGGCGGTTTGGTAGGCGCCGGAGTCGTCGGCGCGGGAACCACCGGCGCTGGCGTGAGCGGGATCGCCGGCGCGGCGGAACTCGGCGACGGGACGTTGAGCGGGGCCGGCGTTCCGAGCTTACCCTCGAGCACTGACTTGGGAGTGCGCTGCTGGGTCGACATCAACTGGAGTATGAACGCGAGTGCGAGGAAGACGCCGCCGCCCCACCAGGAAATCTTCGTCAGCAGGTTGCCGGCCTGGCGCATGCCGATAAAGGAATCGGGCGAGGAGCTGGCGCCGCCGAAGCTGGCAGACAGGCCCTGGCCGGTTCCGCTCTGCAGCAGGACCGCCACGATCAGCACAATGCTGACGAGGATGAGAAGTACTAGGAGAAATGTGTACATGTAGCCCTTAAATCTAGACTAGGAGGCGCAGATGGACAACCAGCTATCGACCTTGAGACTGGCCCCGCCAACCAGCAGCCCATCGACGTCCTCGGCGGCCAGTAGCTCCGCCGCGTTGTCCGGCGACGCGCTACCGCCATAGAGGATGCGTACCGAGTCGGCTCGGTCCCCTACCAGCGAGCGAAGAACTGTTCGAAGGACCCCGTGAATTTCCGATGCGTCCCTGGGGGTCGCGTGTTTGCCAGAGCCGATGCACCAGACCGGCTCGTAAGCCAGCACCGACGCGGCCCGCTCGGGCTGATCGAGCCTGGAGAGCCCTTCACGAAGCTGTCGAGTCACAACATCACGAGCGTGACCCGAGTTGCGCTCTTCGAGCGTCTCACCGACGCAAAGGAGCGGAGTGAGACCCGAACGTTCAACGATCGCGCATTTGGCTGCACACTCTGCGTCGGTTTCGCCAAATACGTGGCGACGCTCCGAGTGTCCGACGAGTACGTAATGGGCGCCCGCGTCCTTGGCCATTGGCGCGGAGTTCTCCCCCGTGAATGCGCCGCTATCCACGGTATATACGTTCTGTACGCCGAGTTTGAACGGGCACGGATCTCCCGCCGCGTCGCGAACGGCGGCGAAGGCGAGTGCAGACGGGAAGAACACAACTTCGGCATCGTTCGGAGTCCAGCGCTCTCTGAATTCACGAATAAAGCCAGCGGCCGCCGTAGGGCCGAGGTTCATCTTCCAGTTCGCGGCAAAGATTTTCTTTCTCATGCGTCGTCCAGTGCAGCGACGCCAGGCAGTTCCTTTCCCTCAAGGAATTCAAGCGATGCGCCTCCCCCGGTGGAGACGTGACTCATACGTGCAGCGAGTCGTGCACCGGTAACAGCGGCAGCTGAGTCTCCGCCCCCGACAATCGTAATTGCGCCATGATCTGTCGAATCAGCCATTGCCCTCGCGACTGCGAGAGTACCGGCATCGAACGGTGGCTTCTCAAATACGCCCATGGGCCCGTTCCAGAGCACTGTTTTTGCCGACGCTATTGCACGTGCGTAGGATTGCGCGGTACCCGGCCCGATGTCGAACATGGCTTCGTCGGCAGGGATCGCGTCACGTTTCACCGTGTGTGCGTTTGATCCGTCATCCATGTTCCGCGCCACCATCGCATCGTGTGGAAGGATCAGACGAGTACCAGACGTGTCGATAAGCTCGCGCGCAAGATCGATCCTGTCCGGCTCGACAAGAGAATTACCGACCTCGTAGCCCATCGCCTTGTAGAAAGTGCATGCCATTGCGCCGCCGATCAGCAGTGCGTCGACCTTGGGCAACAACTCGCGAATCACGTCGATCTTTCCGGATATCTTGGAACCACCCAGTATTGCTACGAACGGATGCTTCGGATCAGCGAGCGCGCCGCCGAGGTAGTCCAGTTCGCGTTCCATCAGCAGGCCAGCGACGGCGGGATGAAGCTGGTGCGCGACTCCCGCCGTAGATGCGTGCGCGCGATGTGCAGCGCCGAAGGCATCGTTGACGAACAGATCGCCGAGCTCAGCGAGGGTTCGAGCCAACCCTTCGTCGTTGCTTTCCTCACCGACAAGGAATCGAGTATTCTCGAGCAGCAGAATCTCGCCGTGAGGAAGTTCGTGGGTCGCCTTGATCGCTTCGTCGGTGTCCGTCGTTTCACAAAAGACTACACGGTGACCGCACAAGGACTCGAGGACATCGGCAACCGGCTGCAACGTGTAGCGCGGATCCGGTTTGCCTTTGGGCCGGCCGAAGTGAGACAACACGATCGGTCGGCCACCGCGCTTGAGTATGTATTCGAGAGTCGGGATCGACGCTCTGATACGAGTATCGTCGGTGACGTGACCACTGTCGTCTATCGGGACGTTGAGGTCGAGCCTGACGAGGACTCGCTTCGAGCACAGTTGCGAGTCTGGCAGGCTGCGGAGCGTTTTCTTTTTCACCGACGGTCGCCCTTAACCGAGCCGTGCGCCGACGAATCTGAGCAGGTCAACACAGCGGCATGCGTAACCCCACTCGTTGTCGTACCAGCCTGACACCTTGACCATCGTGCCGTCGATCACGTTCGTGTTGAGGGAGTCGAAAATGCAGGAGTACGGGTCGCCGATGAAATCACACGAGACAAGTGGTTCGTCGGTGTACTTGAGGAATCCCTCCAGCGGGCCGCTAGCGGCAGCTTCTCTGAACGCAGTGTTTACTGCCTCGACGCTCGTCGCGCGTTCTACTTCGACTGTCAGCTCGGTGAGTGAGATGTCTGGCGTCGGGACGCGAATCGCGATCCCATCGATCTTCCCCTTCACTTCCGGGATCACGAGCGCGGTCGCCTTCGCGGCGCCGGTTGTAGTAGGGATTATCGATACGGCGGCAGCGCGCGCGCGACGAAGATCCTTGTGTGGTGAGTCGAGGATCTGCTGATCGTTGGTGTAACTGTGAATCGTGACCATCGAACCGTGCTTGAAACCAAATGAATCGCGGATGACTTTCACCATCGGTGCGAGACAGTTGGTGGTACAGGACGCGTTGGAGATGATGTCGTGACCCTTGGGATCATACTTGTCAGAATTGACACCCATGACGATCGTCACGTCCTCTCCCTTCCCCGGCGCGGAGATGATGACCTTGCGCGCGCCTGCCTCGATGTGCTTGCGCGCATCAGCGGCCGCGGTGAACCGTCCGGTTGACTCGAGGACGATATCAACGCCGAGTTGACGCCATGGAAGCGCCGATGGGTCGCGTTCGGAAAGGACCTTGATGTCGTCGCCGTCGATCCTGATCGTGCCGTCGCCGTGCGACACGTCACCATCGAAGGTTCCGTGCACGGAGTCATACCTGAACAGGTGGGCCAGAGTCCGGGTGTCCGTCAGATCATTTACGGCAACGAAATCGATGTCCGCGACGCCCTGTTCCTTGGCGGCCCTGACAACCTGTCGCCCGATTCTTCCGAAACCATTGATGCCAACCCGAATTGCCATTCATCTATCCTCGTTAAGGCACATCGCCCGCTGCGCGAGCACGCCCGAATGTGACGTAAGAAATGATGCGCGCGCCACCCTCGTGCAGAGCTTTCGCGCATGCGTTAAGTGTGGCGGCGGTGGTTATTACGTCGTCCACCAGCACCACGTGTCGTCCGGCCAGATCCCTGCCACCAATAACAGTCGTGAACGCGCCGGACACGTTTCGCAGGCGATCGCCTGGTGCGAGGCGGGTCTGCGTCTCCGTCGCGCGACGCCTGACGAGTGCTTCGACCACTCCAACATTCCAGTGCGCCCCAAGCAGTCGAGCCAGAAGCTCGCTCTGGTTGTAGCCGCGCTCTCGAGCCCGCGAGGGTGCGAGAGGCACCGGAACCAGCATGTCGCGTTCTTCCACGACATCCATAGGAAAGTTAAGCCGTGCCATCTGTTCTGCCATTGGCGCGGCCAGAGCTGTCCAGCCCGAGTACTTGAGCTTGTGGACAATCTCGCCAGCCGTGCCGCCCGGGACCCAGCAGACCGATCGGACGGCTCTGACGAAAGCGGGAAGTAGTTCGCACCAGCGGCACGATCCGGTCGTCCTGGGGTGACCGCAACGGTTGCAATGCGGTGACGGCATCCGGGGGAGCCGCTGGATGCATAGTCGGCAGAGGACTCTGTGGTCCAACGCGTCCAGGGGCACGTCGCAGCAAACGCACGTGCGGGGAACCAGCAGATCCAGCGCGGAAACCCGAGCCGAAGCCGCCCAGGTCGCGAACCTGTCGAACAGACCTAGCGCAGGGCTCCCCACATCACTTCGCGATTCGGCTCGACGTTGAGCCATCGCCTGAACGAGCGCGCCGCCTGCTCGACAAGCATCGGCTGTCCGTCAGATGCCGGATGGCCGGCATCGCGGGCCGCACGGACCCACGCCGTCTCGCCATTGACGCACACGAGATCCAGGACAGGGCACTTCCTGGGCAGGTCCTCAATGGGGACCGGTAACTGATCATTCAGCAATCCCATCGGTGTCGCATTCACCACAAAGTCGGCACCCTTCACGGCGCACGCCAGATTCGCTTCTGCGCGGGTGCGTTCAAATCTCTGCGACAGCTTTTCTGCCTGCGCGGGGTTCCTGCTCCAGATAACCACTTCTGTACCATCCCACGCCTGGATCGCCGTCGCAACAGCGGCACTTGCACCGCCGGCGCCGATGATAGCCACGCGTTCCGGCATGTGATCACCCTCAACACTCTCCATCAATTCGCGCGCGGCAAAATCGAATCCGGCGACGTCCGTATTGTCGCCGATTAGTTCGCCATCCTGCATCCAGAACGTATTCACTGCACCGGCGCGCTCCGCTACGTGCGTGCGGTGATCGCACAGATCGAACACTGCCTGCTTGTGGGGAATGGTTACGTTACCCGCTGCATTTTCTGCCCGGAGTTGGCGCATCACTCGGCGAAGCTGATCTGGCGGAACATCCATGACGGTGTATATCAGAGGAATACCCGCAGCGTGCAACGCGGCGTTATGGATGCGCGGAGACAGCGAGTGCGCAACAGGATGTCCCACGAGAACCAGTCGTGACGGCGGCATCAGTGAGCTCCGCGCGCGCTTTCGGTGGTCAGCCGATCAAGGACGCCTACGAGCATCTCCTCGATTCTATCTGCGGCGTCCCTGTAGTCGCCAAGATCGCCGCCGTATGGATCCGCTACAGCCCGTGCAGTAGCACCGCTGGAACTGTACTCATCAAGCAGGAAAACGCGACTGTTGGGCTCAATCGCTCGAACGCCTGGAATATGACCGGGAGCCATCGCGAGTATGATCGTATCACCCGTGATAGCTGCGGGGAGCAACGGTCTGCTGCGATGGCGCGACAGATCAACGCCTCGCTCGATTCCGACAAGAATTGCAGCGTCATTGGCCGGCGCACCGAGTGGGGCACCCGTTCCGGCGCTGGCAAACGTCACATTGAGCCCGCGTTGCCGGGCCATGCGGCGCGCCAGGGCCTCGGCGAGTGGACTCCTGCAGGTATTGCCTGTGCAAACAAACACAACATTCACGCGGTCATGCCGTCGGTACGAGAGTTGGCGATGCCGCTCGCAGCTCGTTATGCGAGATGGCGCCCGGCCGGATGACGCGCGGGCGCGCCCCCATACAATCTACAACTGTGGAAGGCTCGGATGGCTTCAGTGTCCCGCCGTCCAGCACTCGGAGCTTTCCTCGTGCGACCGCGTCCCACCAGTCTCGCAGGATAGTAGCCGCCGAATCCGCGGGTGGTGAGCCAGGCCGGTTCGCGCTGGTTGATGTGATTGGGTCGCCATACGCGCGGATCAGGCGGCTGAGGGCTGCGTGCGATGTCCAGCGTACCGCGACTCCCCCTTCCGGTCCACGTAATTCGGGCGGAACGCGATTCTCGCCGCCGGGCAGGACCAACGTCAGCGGGCCAGGCCAGAATCGCGCCGCGAGCGACGATGCCGCGTGCGTCATGTGCAAGTCCAGACGAGACAACATGTCCACACCGGCGATCAGAAGCAGAAATGGTTTTCCCGGCGCGCGCGATTTCAACGCAATGAGGTTGCGCACCGATTCGTGATCAACGCCACCGCCAAAGCCATACACGGTTTCAGTCGGGTACGCGAGCACACGGCGCTGGTTGAGATGCTCTATGGTCATGCGGATCGATGCGTCGACTTCCTCCGGCGACCAGAATGGAACAGCCTTCGATGGGACTTTCATCGAGTCAGCATGCTCATGACTTCTGCGCGTGCAAAGTCGTCTTCAGATGTGATCTTCATCGCTCGCTCACTTCCTGGAATCACGACGACGGGATAACCATAATGTTCGCAGAGCGCAGCGTCGTCAGTTGCGGTTACTCCCTCACGGTTCGCGCGACGCGTCACGTCGTCAATCATGTCGCGCGGGAATGCCTGCGGGGTTTGAGCGCGCCACAACCCACTCCGTTCAGTTGTGCCAAGAACGTGCCCGTCCTCATCTACACGCTTGAGGGTGTCCGTCAGCGGGAGCGCCGCGATTGCGCCGGTTCCCTTGCGAGCCGCCGCGATCACTGCATCCACAGTCTCATCCAGAATAAACGGACGGGCTGCGTCGTGGATCACGACTATGCGCGCTGTAGTTGGAAGATCGTCGAGGCCGCTACGTACCGAACTGCCGCGCTGAGTGCCACCAACTCCAATCAGAAGCCGCTCGATATCGCTCTGAAACAGCCATGGCGGTGGGTCCCCTGCATATCTCTTTGGAAGCACTGCAACGACCATGCACACATCGGCTCGCTGTTGAAAAAGCTGGACAGTGTGCAACAGCATTGGTTTACCAGCCACCCAACGGAACTGCTTCAGCTCCTCGGACCCGGTTCGACTGCCCGATCCGGCTGCTACGATCACGACGCCGACATCTGCGGTGACATTACTCATGAGAACAACCGCTTGAACATTTCGCCAACTGTTGCAACTCCTGTCGCATGAACTCCCTTTGGGATCCTGCCGGCCGCTGACCGCTGCGCGACGAACGCNTTGCGCATTCCCATCTTGGCGGCTTCGGCGAGCCGGCGTTCGGTCTGCGCAACTGGGCGAATCTCTCCACCAAGTCCGACCTCGCCAATGAATACCGCGTCTGACGGCAGTGCGCGATCGTACACGCTGGATGCGAGCGCCGCCGCGACTGCGAGATCTCCCGCAGGCTCTCGAAGCTGTACACCACCGACGACGTTGATGAATACGTCGAGTGATGAGAACGACAAACCGGCGCGCTTGTCCAGCACTGCGAGAAGCAGCGCAAGCTTGCGACCGTCGTAACCGGTACTGACGCGCTGCGGAGTGCCGTAGCCCGCTTTGGCTGCGAGTGCCTGCACTTCAATGAGGATCGGACGAGATCCTTCCAGCAACGTCGTAACCGCGCTCCCGGATGCAATATCGTGCCGATCGCTCAGGAAAAGCTCCGATGGGTTGGTCACCGGCTCGAGCCCATTCTCGTGCATCCGGAAGACACCAATCTCGTCCACGCTTCCAAAGCGATTCTTCGTCGCGCGCAGCACGCGATGGTCGAGCGTTCCCTCCCCCTCGAAATACAACACCGTATCAACGATGTGCTCGAGCGTCTTGGGGCCCGCGATACCGCCGCCCTTCGTGACGTGACCGACGAGAAACACACTTGTGCCAGACGCCTTCGCGAAGTGCATCAGTCGCGCGGCCGACTCACGGACCTGCCCGACGTTCCCCGGAGCGCCTTCGAGATCGGACGTGAATACCGTCTGGATCGAATCGACGATCATTACTGCCGGTGATTGCGAGGATGCCGTCGCAAGAATAGTCTCAAGGTTGGTCTCGCTAAGCAGTGCAACGTCCTGGGCCGGATCACCGAGACGGTCTGCGCGCAGCTTGACCTGAAGTGGCGATTCCTCCCCGGATACGTAGAGCACTTCGTGCTCTCGCCCCTGCAGGCTCGCGGCGACCTGCAGCAGCAACGTCGATTTGCCGATACCCGGTTCACCACCGATGAGTACGACCGAGCCTGGCACGATTCCGCCGCCGAGCACGAAGTCGAACTCACTGATACCAGTCTTCCAGCGGCGTGACTCGGAACCGTGGACGTCGCGCAGCCTCGGCGCAGCCACGATGGTACCGCCAGCAGCCAGCGTCGCAGTTCCTCCGCTGCGGCGAGCCACCGCGCCCGTGGAATTCGCGGTTGCAGAAACGATTTCTTCCACAAGCGTGTTCCAGTCACCGCACGCGTCGCAGCGACCAGCCCATTTAGGGTGGTCAGCTCCGCAGTTGGTGCATCGATAGATCGTTCTTGCCTTTGCGCTCACTAGTTCCCCTGCCCGCCTCCACCCTGGCGGCCGGAATAATTCTCAAAGCGCGTGTATTGCCGGTTGAAATACAACGTCACGTTTCCGGTTGGTCCGTTGCGCTGTTTGCCAATAATTACTTCGGCGAGCCCCTGCGAGGTCTTCCCATCCTTGTCGGGCTGAGTCGGATCCTTGCCTTCGAGGACGTCGTAGTACTCCTGCCTGTACAGGAACATCACGAGGTCTGCGTCCTGCTCAATCGCTCCAGACTCGCGCAAATCTGAGAGCTGCGGGCGTTTGTTGTCGCCAGCGCGCTGTTCCGGGGCGCGGCTCAACTGCGACAGTGCGACCACGGGGACCCGGAGTTCGCGCGCGAGCGCCTTGAGCGACCTCGAGATGGTGCTTATCTCCTGCTGGCGGTTCTCAGACGACGGCGGCCCGACCATCAACTGCAGATAGTCAACAACAATCATTCCGATGTTGTTCTCAGCCTTGAGTCGCCGCGCCTTCGAGCGCATTTCGAGAAGCGAGATTGCGGGCGTGTCGTCGATCCAGACTGGGGCCTGGCTCAGCAGTCCCGCAGCGCGACCAAGTTGAACGAATTCATCATCGCGAAGTTTTCCCTTGCGCAACCGCTGTGCATCCACGCGCGCTTCGCTGGTCAGCATGCGTTGCAACAGTGACTGCTTGCTCATTTCGAGTGAGAAGAACGCGACCGGGGTCTTTGCATCAAGTGCGGCATTCTGCGCGATGTTGAGCACGAATGCCGTCTTTCCCATGGACGGCCTTGCTGCAATGATGATCAGCTCGGAAGGCTGGAAGCCAGCGGTTATGTCGTCCAGATCCCTGAAACCGCTTGGTACACCGGTGACTGCTTCGCCGGCGAGATGGAGCTGCTCGATACGCTCCATGGCTTCGTACATCAGCTCCTTCACACGCGTGAAACCTTCGGTACCGCGGCTCTGATTGACTTCGAAAATGCTATGTTCGGCCGCATCCAGAAGCTCAGCCGCAGGAAGTGCCGAGTCGAACGCCTCACTTACGATGGACGTCGAAACTTCGATCAGTCGGCGGCGCAACGCCTTTTCGCGAACGATCTTGGCGTGATACTCGACGTTTGCCGCAGTCGGAACAACGTCGACCAGGTATCCTATGTACTCGCGTCCGCCGGCCGCTTCCAGTTCACTCTTGCGCGAGAGTTCTTCGGTGAGCGTAAGCGGATCGATGACCTCGCCGCGCTCCGATAGCGCGAGCATCGCGCGGAATACACGTCGGTGAGACTCGCGGTAGAACATGGACTCGTCCACGTACTCCGTCGCACGCAGGAGTGCGTCGGAGTCGAGGAGCATCGCCGAGAGAACGGCCTGCTCCGCGGCTTCGGAATACGGTGGCGTCCGATCGCGATATGGATCGCGGGCGGCCCCCACTTCGCTACTTCGAGCTGTCGAGTACGAGTCTGGCGAGCTTGACATCTTCCCAGGTTGGTCGTTTCCAGGCGGGGTTTCTCAGCAATGCTGCAGGATGATACGTGACGATGAGCGGGATGCCGTGGTACCTGTGAATTGCACCACGAAGCTTGCCGATAGGCGTCTTTGTCTCCAGGAGAGTTTGGGCGGCAAATGTCCCGAGCGCCAGAATCACCTTCGGTTTGACCAGCTGGATCTGGCGCACCAAGTAGGGGCTGCAGGCGCCCACCTCATCCGGAAGCGGATTCCGATTTGCCGGCGGGCGGTGCTTCAGGACGTTTGTAATGAACACCTGATCCCGACTCAGGTCTATCGCAGCAAGAATCTTTGTGAGGAGGCCACCTGCCTGCCCGACGAACGGGTGTCCGGTTTCATCCTCATTGGCGCCAGGGGCCTCTCCGACGCACATGAAATCGGCGTCAGGGTTGCCCTCGCCGGGAACCGCACATTTCGCCGTTTCGTGGAGCCGACAGAGAGTACAGGCGTCGATGAGCTTCGCCAATTCCGCGAGCGAGGCGACGTCACGATATGGATTCTGCTCGAAGAGCGTTCCACCCGCGCTGCCAATAACAATGCCTTGAGCAAATCTGGCTGCGAGGTCATCAGTGGCTGGCGACGACGATTTCGCCGTCTCGTGCGTCCCGAACGGCGCGGCGGCCTGCGGGCGTGCATCGAACGATTGTGCGCGATGGCCCTCCGCGACACCTCGCAACGGAGCCGGAACCGGAGCCGGTTCCGGAGCCTTGACGTTGGTCGACCGCGATGTCTGCGGCGGTTTTGATGGGCGCAGCTTGTCGATCGCGGCGAGCGCTTCTACGACGCTCATGCCATCCAGCATAAACTCTGATTCCCCCATCTCTCGACGCTGTTCGAGATACGCACGCAGTCGCTCTCTACCGTCCACTGATCAACGCCTCGATTCTATCAAGCAGAACTTCAGCGACATCGTCCTTGGACATCAATGGCAGTGCCTCATCGCCATTCGCACTGATGATCGTGACGCGATTCGTGTCCGACCCGAAACCCTCGCCCGGGACCCCCGCGCGGTTCGCGACGATCAGATCGAGTTTCTTCGAAGCGAGCTTTTCGCGAGCGTTCTGAAGCAGGGATTCTGTCTCAAGTGCGAAACCCACCACAACGAGTCGCGGCGGACGCGCAGCGATCGTAGACGCAAGCACATCAGTAGTCGCAGTCAGTGCCAGTGAATCCGGTGCGTGTGCTTTCTTGATCTTCTCGCTGGCAACATCGGAAGGCCGAAAGTCTGCAGGCGCGGCGGCCATTACCAGCACGTCCGCACTGGCGATCGACTCGCCAACAGCGCGCGCCATGTCCTCCGTACTCGTGACATGCACTGTGCTAACGCCTGCGGGTGGTGCAACCTCCATCGGGCCAGCCACGAGCGTGACAGCCGCGCCGCGAGCCCGCGCAGCGCGCGCAATGGCGACGCCCATTTTCCCAGTGCTGTGATTCGAGATAAATCGAACCGGATCAATCGCTTCGCGCGTTGAGCCAGCAGTCACGAGAACTCGCTTGCCATTCAACGCCGTGCTCTTGCTCAGCATGCGCGTTACCGCAGCGGCGATCATATCCGGTTCCGGCATTCTGCCGGGACCTTCGCCCTCGTCAAACGCGAGCGGTCCGACGGCTGGTTCCATCACGTCGTATCCGATTTCACGTAAGTGCGTCGTGTTGATCACTGTCTGGGGATGTGACCACATTCTGTCGTTCATCGCGGGAACGATGAGAACCGGACAGCGGGCAGCGAGCAAAATCGCGCTGAGCAAATCCTCTGCGCGGCCCTGCGCACTGCGAGCAAGAAAATCTGCAGTCGCCGGCGCTATCACGATTCCGTGCGCGTGGCGTGCGAGGCGGATGTGAGCGAGTGCCTCCCCCGATTCAAATATCTCGGAGTGAACCCTTCGCCCAGTCACGCCCTCGAACGTAACGGCGCCCACGAACTGCTGAGCGCCGCGTGTCATCACCACATCAACCTCGGCGCCCTGCTGCGTGAGAAGGCGCGCCAGCGTAACTGATTTGTAGCTGGCGATACCTCCGGTGACGCCGAGTACGATGCGCTGTCCCCGGATGTCGCGCAGAGCTACTCCTGACGTCGGCGCGGCACTACGTGATAAGTGATTTCGCCCGCTGCAAGCTCGTCCAGTGCGCGCGTCGTCAGCTTCCTTTCGCCCGGTCCGGAACGGTCGCGCGGAAATTCATTCAACACTCGCGCGAACTTGGCAGCCACAAGAACGCCCAGGTACTTGTTGGTCGCGTGCGCTGCGATGTCCTTTGGTGTGTAAACTCGCATGATGCCTCTTCTCCTAGAAGTGATTCAACTCCGCCTTCAAGGCGGCTACTGTCTCTGCTGCGATGCTTCGGCTATCAGGCGAATTCACTCGCCTCAACCCTTCAGCATCGATGATACATGAAACCTCTGACACTGCTCGCTCGAGTGCGTCATTGATGACCACATACTCGAATTCATCCAGTACACCGATCTCGGCAATCGCGTCGCGCAAACGCGTCGCAATTGTCTCCCTGTCTTCGGTACCACGCCCCTTCAATCGTGCCACCAGTGTTTCACCGGAAGGCGGTAGAATGAAGATCCTTACTGCATCCGGGAACGAAGCAGCGAACTGCATCGCACCCTGAACATCAATATCCATCACAACATGCCGGTGCGCGTCCAGCACTTTCGCCACTTCCCGGCGCAACGTGCCGTACATGTTGCCATGCACCTCTGCGTACTCGGCGAATTCACCGCCCTTCACAGCCTTTGCAAACTCCGCTGTACTGAGAAAATGATACGCCGTCCCATCTGCCTCGCCCGGTCGCGGCGGCCTGGTTGTCGCCGATACCGAGTAACCAACATCGCTTCTGATCTCCAGCAAGCGCTTCGCGATCGTCGTCTTCCCTGCGCCAGACGGCGCGGAAAGAATGATCGGGAAACGCTTCACTCGACGTTCTCGCTCTGTTCGCGCAACCGCTCCAGCTCTTCCTTGATCAAGACAACATCCGTCAGAATTGCGGCATCGCTTGCCTTGCTTCCTGTCGTATTGGCCTCACGAAGCATTTCCTGAATCAGGAAGCCCAGTCGCTTTCCGACTGCAGAACCGGATTTCTCGTCCAGCGCCGCGCGAAATGCCGTAATGTGCGCACCGAAGCGGTTCAGCTCTTCGGTGATGTCCATCCGATCGGCGAGGATCGCGATTTCCTGCGCCAGCCGTTGCGGGTCAACTGCTATCGTGCCAGCGAGTTCCGCAACCGAACTCTTCATACGCTTGTGCTGTTCCACCAACCTGGCCGGTGCGCGCTCACGAACCCGAGCCAGCGCAGACTCCACAATTCGCAAGTGCTCCTTGAGGAATTCCGCGATGCGAGTCCCCTCGGCGATGCGCATCAGGTCCAATCCGTTCGCTGCGTCGTGCACGATCGCGAGAAGCTGGTCAACGGAACCGTCGGCAGTCTCTGCGCTATCGTCGTCCGCCGATCCCATCACGTCCGGCAACCGCATCACCGTCGCTATATCCACATCTCCGGCGAGGCCGAAGCGATTCTTGAGCGAGTAAAGCTGCTGGACGTACGACGCGACCTTCTCCTCGTTGATCACCAGGCCGCGTTCAGCATCCCGGGCGATACGCGCCGACAGTGACACATGCCCGCGACTGAAGCGCTTACGCAGTGCTTCTCGAACGTCGCCTTCCCACTGCGCCATGCTACCCGGCAGCTTGATCGCCGGATTGAAGAAGCGATGGTTGACCGCGCGAATCTCGACGGAGACGCGACTCGCGCCAATCGTCCCTTCGGCGGCTCCAAATCCGGTCATGCTCGTAATCATGTGCAGCCTACTAAGTTATTGCCCCACAACGACTTTGTCAAAAAACTGACCTGCTTAGTTGAAGAAGTACCACCTTACGCCGTACACGTTCACCGGCCGCGGCATCAGATAGCCCGGGACCTCGTTGTAAATCGCGCCGACCAGGTTCCGGCGCTGGTAGGAAAGCACCCCGCGAAGGATCCTGAGCTCAACAAGCAGTGACACGGTCCGACTCGAGGCAGCGATCCGGTCTGTCCCGTTCGTTTCCGGGAAGGCCACGGCGCTCCGATAATCGAATCCCGGCTGGAACAGGAAGGAGAAGTTCCCAGTCGGGAAGCGGGAAAGCCACTCGGTGTAGAACCTGAGGTCGCCGTGCGCCTCGCTCTGAGGGGTGTAGGGCGCGATCTGCTGCCAGTGGGTGCCGCTCAAGTCGATGCTGAACCCTTTAGCTATTGGCCCCTGGAGGCTGGCGGTGCTCCCGGTTTGCCTGCCGACAGCCTTCCCGACGAATGCCGTGTCCCAGAGCTGCGACGGAACCAACAGCGCTGTGTCGCGCGTGACGACGCCTCCAACCAACCACAGCCCTCGATTCAACAACCGTAGCCCCGCTTCAAGCCGAGCCGTCTTTGATGCCGGTTGCTGCAGGAATCCCAGAGCTGGTGTGCCAAACGGAGTCCGCTGACCCACGTAGCCGAGCAGGGAGATGAACGGCAGCGGAGTCAGTCGCGCACCACCCTCGATTCGCGTCAGGCCAGCGTATTCATCGCGCTCCGCCGTCGCACTGGCTGAGAGGAAGTTGCGGCTCAGATCGAATGTCGCGCTCGGCGAGCTATAACCCCTGCCCAACCTGCGGCGGTAACGCTCAATGAGGCGCAACCGACCGCCGCCAGCGTCGAACCCTGCCGTGGCCACGTATTGAGCGACGGACGCAAGCGAATCCACGGTATCGGGTGCAAATCCATATCCCTGCGCCACAACGGAATCCATGTGGGCGCTGTTTTCCTTGAGAATCTCCGTCGACGCGACGAGTTGCAGAAACGGTCCACTACCTTCGCGTCCAACCGCGGCGCGGAGATACCCGAGCGTAGTTGCGGCACGATAGCCAGGAAGACCGACGCCTCCGTTGAATCGCGAAGTGCTGGTCCGCGTGTCGTTGCTGCGGATTGCCGTCGCGTCCAGGCTCCATGCTGAGTGCGCGATGCCATATCGCAGCATCCCCGTGAAATCCTGTCCGCCGCCTCCATTTCTGTTATCCGTGACGCCATACTGCTGCAGCGCTACCTGCAGTCCGGCGCCATTGTAAAAGCGTTTGCCGTAGAACGCGCGATACAGATTTGTATTGAGGTCACCGGTAAGCGCATCGATGCGCGTGTACGGTGCGGTCCCGTTGTACTCCCACGTACGCAGATCGACGCGCAATCCGTCGGCACTTCGCGCGAGCGTGAGCTTCTCGAGTGTCCAGATCGGAACGGTGCTGAGATCAGGGGCAACGCCATTTCTCGGCTCCAGATCATCGCGCTCGATTCCGTCGATAAAGATTCGTACGCGACTGAAGTCGCCGCCGATCGCGGTTGCCTGGGGTGCGGCCAGCCATCCCGTGCGAAATGTGGTAAACGCCGGAATGCGGTCCAGCAGATCGCCGAGTGTAATCGCGCGGCTCGCGAACAGCTGATCGCGGTCATAGGTGAACGACTGCCCGATTTCGAGCGACGGCGTCGGTCCATCCCGACCGATGCGGGCCTGAATGCTGTCTGCGTGCTGCGGCTTTGGCGCTGAATCTTCAGCGGTTGGAGGAGCTGTTCCCTGGCCGCCGCCGGTTGGAGGTGGTAGCCGACGAACCTGCGCGTTGGCGGCACTCGCCGCGACGCAGAGCGCCACGGCGCACACCGACGCCTTGATCGCGTCGCGCACGAGGCGGTGAAGCATCAATTGCCGCAGCGGGTGCGCAGGAATTGTACAAAGGTGCCGACCGGAACCCCGGTTGGCCCTTTCGGAATGAAGCCGAGATCTGTTTCAGAATACGCAGTGCCAGCGACATCCAGATGCACCCATGGATAGTCGCCGACGAATTCCTTCAGGAATGCCGCCGCCGTAATTGCACCGGCCCAGCGGCCGCCGGCGTTCTTGACATCAGCGACATCCGACTGCATGAGCTCGGAATAATCGTCCCAGAGCGGCAACTGCCAACCGCGCTCACCGGAGGCGTTACCAGCCGCGAGGACCTCGTCGACCAGCTTCTGATCAACTCCAAGTACGCCCGTAGCAGTGTGTCCCAGCGCGACTACACACGCACCGGTCAGTGTCGCAGCATCGATGACCGCAGCGGGCTTGAACCGACGCACATACGAAAGCAGATCCGCAAGAACCAGCCGTCCTTCTGCGTCAGTGTTGATTATCTCGATATACTTGCCGTTCTGACTGCGCACTACATCACCAGGATTCATCGCAGTGCCGGACGGCATGTTGGTAGTAGCGCCAAATACTCCGACGACATTGATCGGCAGTTTCATCTGGCCGACGGCTTCCATCGCGCCGATAACACCGCCAGCACCGCTCATGTCGTATTTCATCCATTCCATGCTCGCGGCTGGCTTGATCGAGATGCCGCCCGAATCAAAGCAGAGTCCCTTGCCCACGAGTACCACCGGTGGCTCTCCTGCTTTCCCGCCGCTGTATTCAATCGCGACGAGTCGCGGCTCCTGCGGAGTTCCCTGCGCGACGGCGAGGAACGAACCCATTTTTTCAGCGACGAGGCCTGCACGGTCCAGCTCCGTGTACTTCATGCCGTGTCTGCTCGCAACATCACGCGCGGTAGCCGCCAGCAGATCGGGCGTGCAGATGTTGCCTGGTGTCATGCCAAGCGTGCGCGCAAGCGAGACGCCCGTGCCAAGCGCAATTCCGTTGGCGAGCGCCGTCTTCGAATCGGGCGAGACGGGTGCTGCAATTATTGCACTCGCAACCGGCGCCTTGCGCTCTGCTTCGGGCGGTGGGGATTTGGTATCGAGGTATTGCCACGCACCCGCGTGAAGTCCCGCGGCGAGCGATTCCACCTGAGCCGGAGAGAAGTCAGCGCCCGCGACTGCGAGCGATCCGGTCCCGAGTTTCAGCGCAGTGCGAGCAGCAAGTGCGCCCGCGCGACGCCATGAATGCGCTGAAGTCGCACCAACTCCAAGGAGCGCGACACGTCGCGGTCCGCCTTCCACGCCGCTGAGAAAGAGGATCTCGTCACGCGAACCTCTGAAATCGCGTTGATTGATTGCCGCGCTGATCGCGCCGCCGACGCGTTTGTCCAGTTCCGCGAGTGTTGCCGGAATCGTTGGATCCGACGGAAGCAGGACGACGAGAAGCGAAGTTTGCAGCGACGCGACGTCACTGCCCGAGAGCGTGACGCTGAAAGTATTGTTCACTGTGACTTGTTCGAGTTAGTGTTAGGCGCGCATCCCAGCGACGATCGCGTCAGCAAATCCAGACGTTGATACTTCCGTGGCCCCTTTCATCTGGCGTGCGAGATCGTATGTAACTGTGCGCGACTTGATCGCGTGTTCCATACCGTGGACGATCAGCGCACCGGCTTCTGGCCAGCCCATGTGCTCGAACATCATCACGCCAGAGAGAATCACGCTGCCAGGGTTGATCTTGTTGAGACCGGCATATTTTGGCGCGGTTCCGTGCGTCGCCTCGAAGACCGCGACGCCGTCACCGACGTTGCCGCCCGGCGCAATCCCGAGTCCACCGACCTGCGCGGCAGCTGCGTCGGAGAGATAGTCGCCGTTGAGGTTGGGAGTTGCTATGACCGAATACTCCGACGGACGCAGAAGCAGTTGCTGAAACATCGAGTCCGCAATGCGATCGCCAACGACGATCTTACCACCTGCGCTTGCGCCCTTGAGGTCGTTCTCCATGACCGTTTGTGCGGCGAATTTCTCGCGCGCTACCTCATAGCCCCAGTCGCGAAACGCACCCTCGGTGAATTTCATGATATTGCCCTTGTGTACCAGAGTCACAGAAGGTTTACCTTTTGCGACGGCGTAGGCGAGCGCCATTTCGACGAGCCGCTGGGATCCGAACTTGCTCATTGGCTTGATGCCAATTGCGGAATCTTCGCGGATGTTGGCGCCGAATGACTTGTGCAGATATTCTCGAAGAGCTGTCGCCTCCGGCGAGCCCGCCTTGTACTCAATGCCCGCGTACACATCTTCCGTGTTTTCGCGGAAGATCACGATGTTGACTTTCTCGGGTTCCTTGACCGGCGCTCCGACACCCTCGAAGTAACGCACGGGGCGGATACAGGCGTAGAGATCCAGTACCTGGCGCAGGGTGACGTTCAGCGAACGTATCCCACCGCCAACCGGCGTGGTGAGCGGTCCCTTGATTGACACGCGGAACTCGGCGAAGGCATCGACTGTCTCGTCTGGCAGCCAGCTCCCGAAATTCTTATGCGCCTTTTCGCCAGCGAAGACCTCCATCCATGCGATTCGTCGCTCGCCGCCATAGGCCCTTTCGACGGCCGCATCGAAGACCTTTACCGACGCAGCCCAGATATCCGGGCCCGTGCCATCACCTTCGATGAATGGAATGATCGGATTATTGGGGACCTGCAGGGAACCGCCAGCGTATCCGATCTTCTCGCCGCTGGTCGGCACGGACGCATGCTTGTACGTGGCCATTCTAGGATTGGTTGCTCAGGAGGAGTTTACCGGGCGTAAACTTGTGGAAGTTACGGCCCGGGACCTCTCCCGGCCAGTGAGATCTCCCGCCTACGCGTGGCGCCGGACGTGGGCCGTGCCTACCTTGCTCGACATGCAATTCGTCCGCCGCCGCTCAGCCGGGGGGCTTGCCAGGTCACTGGCAATAATCCTCGCGCTGGCTGCCCTGCCCGCCTCCGTCCGCGCCCAGAGCGATTGGACGGGAATTGGAGCGATCAGCGGTACCGTCATGTACATGGATACCACCACGATCATGCGGGATGGAGCGATCCGGAAAGTCTGGATCAAATCGTTCGACCTCGATCCCAAGACCGTCGTCGTTGGCAAGGACACGCTGACATTCGATACCGTGATAGGGCTGAACGTCTTCGACTGCAGCAAGGGAACGCGAACTGTGGCCGCGGTGCAGTACCTTCTGGGTGAAGATATAGTGCTGGACGTCGCAGAAACCCACGGCAAGCCAGAACTACTGAGGCCGAAGAGTTTCTTCGCCGCTATCTACGCTGATGTGTGCAAGGAATCACGCTGATCCAACTGCTCTGACAACTGCTCGGCGGATCTGCCGGTTCGTCAGTGTGACGCGTGAAAGGCTTCGAACGGTGAGATCCCGAGTCTGACTTGCATGCCGTACGCAATTCGGTGGGCCATCTCCTTCATCAGAGTCGCGCTCGGCCCTTCGAAACGCTCGTCCACAACACGCTCCAGAGAATCGACCCAGAATTGAAAATGTTCGCCGGATAACCCGGGCATCTCCAGGTGCGGACGAAAAGCGTTTCCGGAATAAGCGCGAGTATGAAAGAGCAACGTGGACCAGAACGCAACAATTCGCGGCATGTGGATCGCCATGTCGACGTTTTCGAAGTAGCGCAGCAATAACGGATCCACCGCGATTATTGCATAGAACGCCGTCAGTGTTTCGTGCAGGTCCTCATCGCGGATGTCACGTTTGGGCGACTCGGCTTCGCTCACGTAATGTGCGCGTCGTGCGATCCAGTGCCAGCATCGGAGCGCACGACCGTCAGCAGGAACACGCAACCATCGGCTGACTCCGCCGAATGCTCGACTCCAGCTGCGAACACCAGCGTATCGCCCTTCGCCAGTTTATAGTCGTCGCCGGCCGCGTGAAACACGATGTCACCATCGGTGACGTGGATCTGTACCGGTTGGTCGGTTTTATGTGCCGGAAGATCTCCACCTGGAGACAGCGCCATCAGTACGATGCGCAGCGGTCCTTCCTTTACAATGGTGCGCGATGTCCGGCCACGCTGAGCAAGCAGCTCACGATCGATGATGAGTTCGTCCTGCCGAAGGTGATGAACTAGAACTTCTCCCTCAATCGTTCGGTTCATCGAGGACATGTATTCTCCGGATTGCGGTGGAGCAGACTTGGCATCCCTGTAATGAACGCTCTGGCAAATTCATTGTCAATCGGCACGCGCTGATGCT
>JGI20207J14881_1000062_pt1 | contig 35076 bp, 24 predicted proteins | sample NGESurdeep092012_4_FD_14881 | JGI IMG/M metagenome (IMG submission 14881)
GCGTTCGGTAGTTTCGCGCACGGGCAGACCGCGCAGATCGGCCCAGACCAGATCGCCGGCGGAGAGGACGCGCGGCACGATGGTAAGGAAGGGCGCATGCAGCGTGACCGGCGGTTCGGCGAGCCATGCGGGGTTATGGAAGCAGAGGAAAGACATTGCCGGAACTGCTATGTGGTCATGGCTGGTGTGGATTCCACGGCGCGGATAAATCCGCGCCTTACGGGATCCCGACCTGCGGCGGGATGACGNCGGGATCCCGACCTGCGGCGGGATGACGACGGGATCCCGACCTGCGGCGGGATGACGATTCCTGCGGACGGAATGACGGCGTGGATCATCGTGTTCCGCGCCGGTCTGGCAGATCGGTTGGGAGCGCCATGCGGGGTTCATCTCTGCGTACTGGAAGCATGACGCGCGCGCGGCGGTTCCAGCCTAGTGATGAGATGCGCACTTCTATCGTTGCCGCATCTATTGCTGCTGCATCGCCGTGCGGATCTCGGCGCCACACATAACTGTGCGGACGAATTGACGATGATGCGCGGAGGGCTGATGTCGTTGCACTCGATGTGAGTGCAACGCAGACGCTGCCGCTCTCATGGGCCGCGCGAGAGAGTCGCACGTTCTCGGTTCCTTCGGGATCGGCGCCGGCCAGTACGACGACTGCGAATCCGCCCGATCTGAGCAGTGACTCAGCCGCACGCAGCGCCTGAAGCCGACTGGTTGGGCGGATCAGGATCGGGCCTGCGTCCCAGAATGCTCCCGCCATTGTGCCGCCGCCATCGATCCATACGGATCGCTCACCACCGGATACGGCTGATCGGCATACCGAGCGCAGAACCGCTGTGGCGCCGCCGCCGGGGGTCCAGACGGAGAGTCTGCCGCGCGGGAATCCTCCACTCGGGAAGATGTTATCCAGCTCGCCGATCCCGGTTGCCACAACCTCCGTCCGATGGCGCTGGAGCGGAACGGCGTCCGGAAATTTGAGATCGAGCAGCTCGCGTAGATCGCGTAAGGCAGAAGATGCAGCCATGTCCTTTACTACAGATGTTTACCAGAACCATACCGGGGGATTGGAATATACCGAATAAATACCGAAGACAAGGATGAACCATGGAAGGAGCACGCTATCTTTACGCGCCCAGCACGGGACTACCCGCGTGTCGTCATCCCGCCGAAAATGGATCCCCGCTTTCGCGGGGATGACGGCCACTGAACCAAAACTGGAACCACCTGGATGATTCTCACTGTGACACTCGCGGCGTTACTCGCCGCGCCACTTCAAGCGACTCCCGCGCCAGGCGCGACCTACAATGGTCGCGAGCATCAGACTCGCGTCGCGCCACCGCGCCTGAATGGTGACATCACCATGGACGGGAAGCTGGAAGAACCACAGTGGAAACAGGCAGCTCGACTCACCGGGTTTTCGCAATTTGCGCCGTCCGATGGTGTGCCTGCTGCAGACTCTACCGAAATTCTCGTCTGGTACTCGTCCACTGCGCTGTACCTCGGCGTTCGCGCGTACGAATCACACGAAACCGTACATCCGAATCTCGCTGATCGCGATCACATCGACACGGAAGATCGAATCGAGTTTCTGCTGAGCACCTTCAACGATGGCAGACAGGCATTTGTCTTCCAGGTCAATCCGCTCGGCAGTCAGGCCGACGGGACGCTGGTGGAGAGTGGTGCTTCCAACAACACAGCTGGTCTCGGTACGACGAGCAATGCGTCCTCAGGGCGCGCGCTGCCGGATCTCAGCGCGAATTTCATCTGGCAATCGCAGGGGCACGTAACACCGTACGGATACGAAGTGGAAGTGCGCATTCCATTCAAGAGCATCCGTTATCAGGCGGCTGCAACGCAGGACTGGGGCTTCAACGTCACCCGACACGTGAAGCATTCCGGATACGACGACTCATGGGCGCCAGCAAGTCGCGCTGCTGCATCGTTTCTCGGGCAATCCGGAACGCTTGTTGGACTCACGGATCTGCACCGTGGTACCGTACTCGAGTTCAATCCAGAGATCACACAGACAGCCAGCGGCGCGCAGCGCGCGACTGGTTACGGCTACACGCTCGATCACACCAATATCGGGGCGAATCTGCGCTGGGGTGTCACCAACAACCTCACGCTCAACGCGACTGCAAAACCGGATTTCTCACAGGTGGAAGCAGATGTCAATCAACTGTCCTACGATCCACGGAGTGCGCTGTACTATCCCGAGCGGCGTCCATTCTTTCTGGATGGCATCGAGCAATTCAACGTACCAGGCAACCTGGTATACACCAGGCAAATCGTGCAACCGACGGCGGCTGGCAAGCTCACGGGAACGCTTGCCGGTACGAATGTGGCCTTCCTGACCGCGTTCGACGATCCGAGCACATCCGTGAGCGGAAGCAACCATCCTGCATTTGCGATCGCGCGCGCGCAACGCGATCTGGGCAGTGACTCGCGCGTCGGCCTGCTGTACACGGATCGCGAGGACGGGTCCAACTACAACCGTGTGACGGGTGCGGATACCAGGCTCGTATTCAACAGGATATACACGGTCAGTGCTCAGTTGGCAGCGAGCGAGACGCAACTGCCCGGCAGAGGCTTTGCCGGCTCATTGTGGAATCTTGCCGTTGACCGCAACGGCCGGACCTTCGGCCTGAATTATTCGATCAAGGCTATCGATCCGAATTTCGCAACTCAGAGTGGATTCATCAGCCAGGCTGACATCGCCAATATCAACCTGTCACATCGCCTCTCATTCCTCGGAAACCAGGGCGCACTGGTGGAGAACTTCACTGGCGTACTTGGCATCATCGGGGAATGGAAGTATCGCCGACTACTCGGTGGCGATGACTTTCAGAACAGAAAGTTGCACTTCGACTTTTCCGCCACGTTGCGCGGTGGCTGGCAGTTGGGTGCGGGCGTATACAGCGAGGTATTCGGTTACGACCCATCGATCTACACGAACTATCGCATTGTGGTGCCCGGTGCCATTGCAGGACTCGACACTGTCCAGTTCGTGGGGCGCAAGCGGATTCCGAATCAGGACTTCATCCTGAGCGCTGCAACGCCGCAGGGCGCGCACCTGTCCGGTAACATCTCGGTCATCTTTGGACAGGACGAGAACTTCTATGAATGGGCACAGGCCGAGATCCTGTTTGTGAACGCGTCAGTATCGTGGCGGCCGACAACGCAACTTCGCGTGGACGGGACTTACGCGTTGCAGAAATACAATCGACGCCCTACAGGATCGCTGGTTGCGGAACGGCAGATTCCGTATGTGAAAGTGGAATACCAGGTCACACCGTCCGTCTTCGTGCGCCTGGTGACCGAGTACGATGCACAGAAGCAGGACGCGTTGAGCGACGCGCGCAATAACAACGCACCAATTCTGTTCTACAACGCGTCGAACGGCACCTATTCACCAGCTCTGGCAACGACAGCAAACAACTTGCATCTGCAGGGGTTGTTCTCGTATCAGCCGATACCAGGGACAGTGTTCTTCGTCGGTTACGGAGCGTTGCTGGACGAGCCGAACGGCTTGCTGTTCAGCGATTATAACCGGCTGAACGACGGATTCTTTGTGAAATTGAGCTGGTTGTTCAGGGCCCGATGATTGGCCCTACGCGTTCGTCCGGGTTTCGTGCGTGCGCTTCGGCGATAGCCGCGATTGCCGCGGAATCGTCGGGAGTCAAACGCAACATCACGGTGCGTGTCGGGAAAGCCATACCGATGCCAGCCTTTTCGAAGTCGCGATAAATAATGAAGTTGATTGCCTGTTGTATGTCCATGTACGTGTTGTAGTCCGGACTCAGCACGTAATACACCGCCTCGTAGGTAAGAGCGGAATCCCCGTATTCCTTGAAGTGAGCTCTGTCGAATCGAACTGGTGATTGTGCGGTGATCGCGGACTTGATCATCTCCGGGATGGCCTCCACCCGTTCGGCAGGCGTTCCGTATTCAGCCCCAATTGTGAATACGATACGCCGATTGACCATTCGCTTGTAATTCTGGATCCTGGACTTCAGCAGATCGCCATTACCGAATATCAACTGTTCGCCCGAAAGGCTGGACAGGCGTGTGCTCTTGAGTCCGATTTGTTCGACCGTTCCAAGCATCGTACCGATCTGGATAAAATCGCCGACAACGAATGGTTTGTCGGCCATGATGGAAATCGACGCGAAGAGATCGCCAACGATGTTCTGGACTGCCAGAGCTATCGCGATACCACCGATTCCGAGGCCGGCAACCAGGCCAGTCACGTTGACGCCAAGAGTGGCTATGATGGCGATGAGAATTACAATCCATAGCGCAACGAGTATCATGGTACCGATCGTACGTACCACAGTTACGCTGCCGATATCCTCCTTGAGACGTCGCTTGATGACGCGGTGCACCCAGAACGTCGTGAGGCCGTGCCCCCACCACGCGACCTGCAGCAGCGTGATGAGTGTAGCAATTACCGCAAACACGTGTTGCGAACGCGCCGACAATGTGAGATACGTCGTCGCAATGGCGATGCTGATGATCGCGAAAAACGTGTATCGCGTATGCTGAATGACATTCCGTGTGAAAGCGCGCCCTGTAGTCGTCGGCTTGAGGACTTTGAGCAGTGTCACACGGGCGATACCGAGCACAGCTGTGCATCCGATCGCGATTCCGAGCGCGATCAGCCACGATAGAGTGGAGTTTCCGTAGATGATTGAATCGATAAGATGCATTGACATCCATTGTATGGGCGGCCAGGAAAGCTGCTATTCTACTGACCAGCGAGCCCGCAACGATCGCGCCAGAAACGCCTGCCGTAGATCGTGGCCCGAACCTAGGAGTGCACACTGGCTGGCCTGGTCGTTCGCGTGCGAGTGAATCACGTGAGCTGATACCGGGGCAATTCCGTTTGACAGACAGCGTCCAGCCGTGCACGTTTGGTCGGTATAAAGACTCCATAAACACGATTCTCGCGCCGCCGCGCACAGGCCTCCAATGTCGCTTCTCCCCCGGATTGCAACCTGCGCAGCCGTAGTACTGGCCGCGTTCCCTGCTGGCGCTCAGGGCGTCACGTCACCGCAAGGCTATCAGGAGCCGCCAGAATCCATTCGACGAATCCTGGATGCTCCACCCGCAGCAACGGGAAGCGTCAGTCCAGATGGCAAATGGATCGTCATCGCCGCTCGCGAGGCACCTGTCACTACCATTGCGGATATGGCGGAGCCGACGCTGTATCTCGCCGGTCGCCGGTTCCATCCGATTGCGAGTTACCGCGTAGATACCGTAGGCATACGGTCCATGCGGTTGCGACCGGTTTCCGGCCAGGCTGCAAAGGAAGTCCCGGTCCCAGCCGATGGACGGATTGCGCAGTATGCCTGGAGTCCCGACGGTCGCATGATCGCATACACGACTGTCGACAAGTCACTCGGAATGGGAATCCGGCTGTTTTCTGTTTCGACAGGAACTGAAACGTCGCTATCGACTGCGGGTTTGCATGGCAAGCTCGGTGCACCGTTATGGTCGCACGATGGCAAGTATGTCGCGTTGACGGAAGCCACGCGGAACGGAACAGCTGCGTGGATGGTGAACGTGGCATCGCACTCAGCGAAGCGCATCACGCCGTATACGGTGAACACGGTGACCGGTGGGTGCGATTGGTTATCGAAGTCGCCGGAACTCGTCTGCATCATGAACGTAGCCTCACGTGGCGCACCGCCTCCCGAGGGGCAAACGCCAACAGGGCCGATCATACAGGAATCGGACGGGCGCTCTGCACCCGTGCGCACAATCGAATACCTGCTCAAGAATCAGCACGACGAAGCGTTGTTCGATTACTACTTTACCAATCAGATTACGCTGGTAACGCCGGACGGAGCCAGCAGGAATATTGGCAAGACCGGGATTCACACACGTGTTGACGCGTCGCCGGATGGCAAGTGGCTGCTAGTTCGCACAGTACATCGCCCATATTCGTACCAGGTTGCACTGAACGATTTCCCTGAGCGCATCGAGGTGTGGTCGCTCGACGGCAAGGTTGCGCGCGCCATCACAGATCGCCCGCTCACGGACAACGTCTCAAGCGCGCGCGATGCTGTAGCATCCGGAATACGCGTCACATCATGGCGACCCGACGTACCAGCAACGATCTTCACGGTCGAAGCGCTGGACGGTGGCGATCCGCGCAAGCAGATGGCGAAGCACGATCGCATAAGCACACTGGCAGCGCCTTTCACGGCTGCAATGCAGCCGTTCATGGATCTCGAAATGCGCTATCGCGGGATCACATGGATGTATCCCGACGTCGCACTCGTCAACGAAGGAACGTCGCGCACGGCGCAACTGCGTAGCTGGGTCGTGAATCCGACGTCGCCTTCATCGGCGAGAGTTCTGTTCGATCGAAACTCGGAAGATCGGTACGGCGATCCCGGTCGCTTTGTGATGGCGTACGATTTCGCAAGCGACCGCATGGTTCCACTCCGTGCCGCAGACGGGCATACGATGTACTTGACCGGCGATGGCGGATCACCGGAAGGCGATCGTCCATTCCTGGACGCGATCAACATGCAGGACGGTACCAAACATCGCATCTGGCAGAATACCGGCGATCATTACGAGATGGTAGCGTCGCTCACTGATCCAGCGGCCCGGACATTTGTCACGAGGCGAGAGTCGCCAACCGACCCGCCAAACTATTACCGGCGTGATGCTGGGAGCGATGCCGCCACCAAGCTCACCGAGCTCACCGATCCGGCGCCTGAGTTTGCCGGTGTCACGGGCAAGCTGATCACCTACACCCGTTCAGACGGCATTACACTCACCGCGACAATGTACCTGCCGGCGGGATATACGGCATCGCAGGGTCGGCTCCCGTTCTTCTTCTGGGCGTATCCGCGCGAATTCCTTTCAGCCGCTGCCGCTTCTCAGGTCCGCGGTTCACCATATCAATTCAAACGTCCATCCTTACCGCGCGACAGACAGCTGTTGCTGCTTGCCGCGGGTTACGGAGTTCTCGACGGGCCGTCGATGCCAATCGTTGCAAAAAATGGCAAGGAACCAAATGACACGTATGTCGAACAGCTTGTCGCAAGCGCGAAGGCTGCAATCGACGCGATCGATTCGCTGGGTGTCGGCGACCCCAACCGCGTCGCGGTCGGAGGACACTCTTATGGCGCCTTCATGACGGCTAATCTGCTGGCGCATTCAACACTGTTTCGCGCCGGTGTAGCGGAGAGCGGCGCTTACAACAGAACGCTCACGCCGTTCGGTTTCCAGGCAGAGCCACGTACGTTCTGGCAGGCCGAAAATATCTATTCCGAAATGTCGCCGTTCTTCTACGCGGACAAGATCAAGACGCCGATCCTCCTGATACATGGGGTGAACGACGACAACGACGGAACATTCCCCATTCAGTCAGAACGGATGTACGCTGCGATCAAGGGGAACGGCGGGATCGTCAGATATGTGCAGCTTCCGCTCGAGCCGCACGGCTACACATCACGCGAGAGCCTGCGGCACGTGATGTGGGAAACGGTTACGTGGCTGGATAAGTACGTCAAGAATCCGTCCGAGACCAGCAGGAAGACCGCAGCCGCGCCGGTCCAGCGGTAAGCACTCACGACTGACTGATCTGCACGGCGACACGTGTCGTCACGTGCAGATCGGTCAGATATTCGCGGCTGTTTCGCTCAGAACTCCATCAAGTGTAGCGAGTAGTTGATCGACATTGTCGCGCGCAATAGTCAGCGGTGGCCGGATCTTGAGAATGTTGTCGGCCGGTCCCTCTGTGCCGATCAGTATGCGCTTCTCACGCATGCGGTTCTTCACGTAATCGGCAATAGTCGTGGCTGGCATACGGGTTTCGCGATCCGTGACCAGATCCACTCCAACGAACAGGCCCGCTCCGCGCACATCACCGATGACCTCGTGGCGATGCTGCAAATCGCGTAAACCCTGTAGCAGATAGTTGCCGGTAACGCGTGCGTTCTCCTGCAAACCTTCCTCGTCGACTATGCGAAGGACTTCGGTACCGATCCGACACGAAAGTGTGCTGCCGCCGAACGTGGAGAAGTACTCGATTCCGTTGTCGAACGACTGAGCTATCTCGGCGGTCGTCATCACGGCACCCAGTGGATGACCGTTCCCCAGCGGCTTACCCAGAACTATGATGTCGGGACTCGCGCACTGCTGCTGGAATCCCCAGTAGAATTCGCCAAGCCGCCCCAAACCTGTTTGTACTTCGTCGGCAACGCAGACACCGCCAGCTGCGCGGATGCGCGCGTACACCGCTGGTAGATACCCCACGGGCGGGATGATCTGACCGCCGACGCTGGGCAATGTTTCAGCGATGAATCCGGCGAGGCGACCGCCGCGCGCGCGAATCCGTTCGATTGCACCATCCACTGCCGACGCGAAACGCTCCGCCGCGTCGTCGCCACGGTGCTCACCCCTGTACACATCCGCGACAGGCACAACCTGCACCCATTCAGGAGCACCACCGCCGCGCGGCTTGTTGAACTTGTAGGGCGACAGATCGATCGCACCAGTCGTGTTGCCGTGGTACGCATGATCGACTACGACCATGTCCTTGCCGCTGGTATGGGCACGAGCAAGTCGCAGCGCGAGCTCATTGCCCTCACTCCCTGAATTGACGAAGAACACATGCGTCATCTGCGGCGGTGCCTTCGCCAGCAGCGTGTCTGCGAATTCCATCAGCTCCAGCTGCAGATAGCGCGTATTTGTGTTCACTCTTCGAAGCTGCTCCCGAGCAACCGCCTCGATGCGTGGATGAGAATGACCGACATGCGGGACATTATTATATGCGTCGAGGTACGCCCTTCCCCATTCGTCGTACATGTGCGTGCGCCACGCGCGCACGAGCAGACATGGCTCGGCGTAACTGAGCCGGAGGTTGGACGCGAAGCGAGTGTGCCGCTCGCGTCTTATTGCTTCCATGTCGAGCGGCTCGTACGCGATGCGTGCATCCGGCAGGTTGAGCAACGCCGCTGGATTGGGACACACGGCGCACCAGTATTCCAGGTCATCCGGATCGGCAACGCCGGGCCAGTCGTGTCCAAGCAGATCCGGGTTGAGCGCGAGTTGCAAATGGAGATGCGGATCCCAACCGCCGTTCTCGGCTGGGTCACCCAACTCGGCGAACGCTTCGCCTTTGCGAATTTGTTGACCCTTTCGCAGACGTGACACCGATGCACGCGACAGGTGGCCGTAAAGCGTCGAGAACGACACTCCATCAGCTGGTGCGTGGCGAAGAATTACCATGCCGCCATAGTCGAGGTGCTGCTTCCTGTACTCGACAACCTCAATGGTACCATCAAGCGGGGTATGCACCAATGCGCCCGGCGGCATGAAGATATCAACCCCAATATGCACCGTTCTGCGATCGGAGCCGCGATGCGGACCGAATGCGAATGCCTGATCTGTGTAGATGAGCCTCGGTTCACGGTAGCGCCCGATCCGCGTAGCTCGTGCCCCGTATGCATCTTTCGATGCCACTCCGAGAGCAAGCGCCTCGGCGTCTGTCATGCAAGTTGGATTACGCGGAACCGTACAGCCGATCGGTGAGAGCTCGCCAACCGGCACGTCGTCAAGTTCTACTCCCATGACCGGAGCGAACTGACCTCGTGCCTGCCCGATCCATTCAAGTGTACGAGACGCCGAGTCACCGGGAGCGAGCCCGCACGCAACGCGGAGCCGAGCCGCAACGCGCGCGGCCGGTATGTACTCGGCGCGCTCAAGCAGGCGCCACGCTGGCGCTTCACTGACAACAACGTATGGGTCATCTGGCCGTTTCAGCTGCATCATCGCCGAGTTGGTGACGCTGACAGCGAGCCGCATCAAGATTAGTGGCCAGATGAGATCAAGCTGCGCACCGGTGAGGGGAGTTACAGCGTTGTAACCAGCCACGAGCGCAGCAATAGCGCGTTCCGGATCGGGCTGATCGAGCGCAACATACGCCGCTGCGATGGCCAGTTCCGCCACGGTCGGACCGATGACGATATCGCCGAAGTCCAGCAGGCCACTTACGTGAGGTCGCTGCCCGGCATCGTGCGCGACCAGGATGTTGTAGTCGTTGAGATCATTATGAATTGCTGCAATCGGCTCGCGGAGCAGTGCTGGCTTCAGCGCTGCATATTGAGCGCTGATTCGCTGCACTATTGCGCGTTGTGCCCGGTCCGCAATCCGCTCTGCATGCGCGTCGATCCAGTCTGCCTTGAGGAGATCCCACTTGAGATCGCGCTGCATCGCAGGGTGCGAGAAACCCGCGAGCGCACGATCGAGATGGGCGATCCGTTGTCCCAGTTCTCTGATGAGAGCCGAGTCCTGCGGTCGGAACTGAGCGTAGTTGCGGCCCTCGATGAACGATATCAACCAGACGAATCGCTCTCGACCATCGGCGTCGACCGCTGCGCACCAGCGAGCCCCGGATGTTGCAGGGACCACCGAAGGCACGGGGAACTCAGTATTGGAAGCATTCCCTTGCGCATGGACGTAGTCGTGTGCGGAACACATCATGTCCACCAGCGAGGCATCGCAATTCGCGCGCATGACCTTGAGCACAAAACGACGGCCGTCACGCGCACTGACATGGAAGTTGAGATCGAACTCGCCCGCAAGGGGCTCGAGATCAGCGTCGATCGCCCAGTTGGCGGCGAGGACGCCTGCCCAGTGCTGTTGGTTCCACGTCATGCGAGAAGCTCGCGCCAGCCTGGAGCCGCGACATGTTCGAAGATCATGTTCGTTTCAGTGTGGGCAACGGCTGGATCCTGCGCAAGGTAACGCAGCACAAACTCGCGCAGTTCCGAAGCGCCAGCGGCGGCCACGTGCAGCAGGTAGTCATCAGCACCGGCCATGTGATAGAGGGCGAGTACTCCAGGCCAGGTTGGGGCGGTCTTTCTGAATGCATCGACTTCCTTCCTGGCGTGTCTGACGAGCCTGACTGCAATGAGCGCCTGGATGGAAGCGCCGAGTGCCACGAGATCGATGTCTGCGTGGTAGCCGCGAATGTATCCGAGGCTCTGCAAGCGTCTCAGCCGGAGCGAAACGGTGGACTCTGCGACTCCCAGCTCCGCGGCGAGCGCCGCCCCGGAAACCCGTGCGTTGGCCGAAACAGCTCGTAGAAGCGTCCGGTCGGTTTTATCCAGTCCGCCGTTCTTCGGTTCCATAATGGAAATCCCTCGGGTATTCGAATAATCTGCGATTTTTCTGGCTGCTTTGCAAGATGCTATCATACCACTTGCCGTCCATAGCAGATGCTGCTTGTGTTAAAGGATGGGCACAGTGAAATCCAGATTCGACACCATGGCCGTGCACGCCGGCATGGAAGGCCTGACCGAGGCCGGTTCGCACGTGCCGCCGATCGACCTGTCGACGACGAATCCGCTGGTGAGCGTGGAATCCGGCGGCGACTCTTACGAGCAGCTGGCGATGGGCGGCGATCTGCTTCCAGGTCACTCGCCAGTTTACCAGCGACTGTGGCAGCCCGGCGTTGCGAGATTCGAGACGGCGCTTGCTGCGCTCGAGGGTGCGCATAACTCCGTGGCATTCTCAAGCGGGATGGCCGCACTGACCGCGGCCCTGATTGCGTCGGTCAACAACGGGCGCAAGCACATGGTGGGTGTGCGACCGTTATACGGAGGTACTGACCACGTGCTGAGCATGGGGTTGCTCGGCACCACGGTCACCTGGTGCGACGCGCATGAAGTGCGCGCGGCGATCCGGCCAGACACGGGATTCGTCATCATCGAGACACCAGCGAACCCCACACTCGAACTGATCGACATCGCCCGCGTTGTCGCGCAATCGGGCGATGTGCCGGTGCTGGTGGACAATACGTTCGCAACGCCCGTGTTGCAGCGGCCGATCGAACACGGCGCGACGCTCGTGCTGCACAGCGCCACCAAATATCTGGGCGGTCACGGCGATGTGATGGGTGGTGTGATCGCGGCGAACGAAGAATGGGTAGCACGTCTGCGCCAGGTGCGCGCGCTTACGGGCGGTCTGCTGCATCCCTTCGCCGCATATTTTCTGCATCGTGGGATACGCACGTTGCCAGTGCGTGTGCGGGCTCAACAGGCGACGGCCAGTGAGATTGTTCGGCGCATCCAGGGCCACAAGGCTGTAGCGCGCGTGCTGTCCCCGGGACTGCCGGGTTCGGATCCTGAAGGTATCGTCGGCCGACAGATGAAGGGATCGGGATCGATGCTGGCGATAGATCTGGCAGGTGGTTACAACGCCGCCGTTCAATTTACTCAGGCGTGCGAGTTGATCGTCAATGCCGTATCACTTGGCGGAGTCGATTCGCTCGTGCAGCATCCTGCGTCGCTCACGCACCGACCAGTAGCGCCGGAAGCTCGACCGGCTGCCGGTGTTGTGCGGTTGTCGATCGGGCTGGAAGACGTTGACGATCTGACTGCCGATATTCTGCACGCGCTCGAGTCAGTTAGTCCGTAGACCAGGCTGCGCTGAATAGTCGAGCTCGGGCTCGGCGCGGTCGAATCACCGTTCTGCTGCTTCTACCAGTAGCGTTGCGGTTTCTTCTGCCAGCTGTTGCACGCATATTTCCATCTGCGAGCGTCGTGTGCGAAAACTGAGCACAACCACGCGACCGAGATAGCGCTCGCCAGCCATCGCACCACTCAGCATGAACTGGCCGCGGTCCGTGACTCTGTTCATCAGAGATTCCGTCGCCGTATTCTGTGCCTCGATCGTCTCGAGTCCGTTGCCTTCAATGTGAAACGCAAATATTGAGAGCTGCGGTGATGCGTCCATTACGACGCCGGGGATGCGTGCCACCTGTTCAGCGGCCCAGACGGCCAGATCGCGCTTCTCCTTCAACGCTGCACGGTAGCGTTCTGCACCGAAAATCTTGAGCGTGAGCCACACGCGCAGACCCGGGAATCCACGCGACAGTTCGGGGCCATACTGGGCCGGGTCGTAGAATTCGTTCTGGTTGTCTGGCAGATAACCCGCAGTGGACGAATGCAGCGCACGAAGCGCCTCGCCATCACGCACTAGAAGCAAACCGGTACCGTATGGGAGGAACAAAGCCTTGTGCGGATCGAGTGTGAGCGAGTCGGCGCGTGGCAAACCGCTCAGCAATGGTCGCAACTCAGGCACCATGTAAAAGAATCCACCGTACGCACCATCAACGTGGTGCCAGAGCCCTTCGCGAGCTGCGATGTCGGCGACGCCGTTGATCGGATCGACAGCACCGGTGTTTGTCGTCCCTGCATTCGAGAAGACCATGAACGGCCTGAGACCGGCCTGCCGATCGACGGCAATCTCACGCTCCAGTTCGTCCACGCGCATGCGGAAGTCTTCATCCACACCGATCGTGCGCACGCGATCGTGAGCAATTCCTGCGAGCTTCGCGGCCTTGACAATGGAGTGATGCGACTGTGACGATACATACAGCGTGCCGGAGCGAATGTCGTCGCCGAGCAACTTCTCACGTGCGCAGGCGATGGCGTTGAACATGGCCATCGAGCCGCCCGTGGTGAACAGGCCGCGCGTGGTTGGCGGAAAACACATCCAGTCGCGCGCCCAGTCGAGCACGTTCGCCTCAAGTTGCACGAGCGCTGGCGCACCCTGCCAGACCCCGGTGTAACGATTGGTGGCGTCCGAGATGAAGTCAGCGAGTGCCGCGGTGTAAACTCCGCCGCCAGGGATGTATGCGAGGTATCCAGGGCCGGTGGTTGTGAATGAGCGAGGGATCCATTCGTTGAATAACTGATCAAGCAGCGGTTCCAGCGCGACACCTTTCTCGGGAGCATCCTCGCGCATCGAGCGGCATAGCGCTTCGATGTCGGTATAGTCACCGCGGCTCGGTGTTTCTGAGACCGCAGCGAGATTCGCGACTACTCGTGTAAGAACCGCCTCGCCCATCGCCGTCATCTGGGCCGGAGTCAGTTCCAGGTTTGCCAACTCGTTCGTCATAACATTGTCCATCTCGGATCGTGACTCGTCGCCGTAAAGGCAGCACATCTTGAGAGTGATGGATGGTTGCCCATCTCAAGCTACTCAACTCACATCCAGAATTGCCATTGATGCGTGAATACGACATACGCTGCGAGGCAGCCGTTGGTCACTGCATGGGCGAGCACGAGATCGCCGAGTGATTTGGTGCGCCACATCCACCAGTTGTAGATGATCCCTGCAAGGAGCCCGACTTCCCAGAACGGTCCATGTTCACTGGCAAAAAGGACCGCAGTTACGATAAAGGCAAATGTTGTGTACGTCCCCAGTGGCACTCGCTCGAAGTTCGAGTCCTTTAGCCAGCGTGGGAGCCAGCCACGCCAGAAGATTTCTTCCAGAATTGGAACCAGGATGACCGCGCGTGCGATGCGGAGCCACATCACGAGCGGATCGGCCAGCTCGGTCGGCTTGATCGAAACTTTCAGATGTCCTGTGATACCGGTTTGGAAAATCCATGAATCACGCCAGCCAGGTATCAGCGCGTCTGGTGCGACCCAGAGGATGAATACCGCGATGCCAACTGCGATGGAGAGCATCCACTGAGGAAAACGGAAGGACGCCACCAGATCGCGCGACGTCAACGCGATCGTTGCCGCGACAACAACTACCCACGCGATCAATTCCCAGGGCTGCGGAATAGCGAACATTTTCGCGACCGCGAGACAGGCCATGAAGACGGCGAACGGTGCTACATACTGGACCGCTTGGTATCTGCGCATGTGTAGTCAAATTGTTGCGGGATCGAACAGCGAAAGCGAGTTGCCCGGGAGACGAAGGCGTCTCGATACACTCAGTAAACAAAGTCATGACGTGAAGTCGATCGCGGCGTTGGTAACTGAGTCGCCACCCGCGGCAGGGGTGAAGCGTTCAGCGAAGTTTTTCGCTGTCGCTGAGCTCGTCGCAGCGCGATCCGGTGCCTTCTTCCATCCATTACTTCTTCGTGGGTGCCGCTGGAGGCGGTGCAATTCCGCTGAACATATCGACAACGTAGCGCCACTTTCCGTCGGCGCCCTTCCGCAGAACCTCTGCGTACTTATCAGTCTCTGAAGCTCCGTTCATCTTGTAAGACACTGACCCTACGATATACGCCAGGTCGCCGCTCCCGTACGCGGTTGTTGGCGTAAGCACGAAATCGCTAGCGTTCGCGGCCAAGAGGCCTGCAATCAGCTTGCCCGCGCTGGCCTTGTCGAGGACGGGAGAATCAGGTGGCATCAACCTGGTGTCGTCAGCATACATCGAGAGGACCGCCGCCGTATCCTTGGCGTTCATCGCAGCAGCGAAGGCTGCATCTACGGCCTTGACGGTATCAAGTTCCGCTGTTGACAGTGCAGCTGGCGCCGATCCAGCTGCGGGCGTTTCGATCTTCGCGGTGCAGGCGACGGCTACCAGGACGAGGCCCAGGATGAATGATGCGCGCATTCAGATAACTCCAGTGGTGTGAGTGTGAACTGCGGGTCAGACGATCAAAGCCGCGCAGCAGATGCGGTGGCCGCCGGGTCAGCAGCGCTGCTGTGGTTTCTGTCCGGTGGGTCCACATCCAGCAAGTTACGAACAAAGAAGTCATACCGCTTCAGGTCGCCATAAGGACCGCCCGACCCGTGGCCAGCGCCCGGAATGACCAGCAGGTCAAAATACTTCTTCGCCTTTATCAGTGCGTTCACGACTTGCATGGTAGAGGACGGGTCCACGTTGGGATCCATCTCTCCCACAACCAGAAGCAGCTTTCCATGCAGGCGGTACGCATTGTCCACATTTGACGACGCCGCGTACTGCGGGCCAACAGGCCAGCCCATCCACTGCTCATTCCACCAGATCTTGTCCATCCGGTTGTCCTGCGAGCCCGCGGCGGAGACAGCGGCTTTGTAAAACTCGGGATGGAAGAGCACTGCGCCGAGCGCACTCTGTCCACCGGCCGACGTACCGTAGATCCCCACGCGGCTGATGTCGTAGAAAGGGTATTTGGCGGCGACCGCCTTGTGCCACAAAATGCGGTCCGGGAAACCCGCGTCAGCGAGGTCCTTCCACGCGACATCATGAAACGCCTTGGACCGATTCGACGTACCCATCCCGTCGATCTGCACGACGATGAAGCCAATCTCCGCCTGCGCCTGCATCCCGGCCTGCGTTCCAAATGTCTTGGGGACGAAAGAATCCTGCGGGCCCGCGTAGATGTTCTCGATGACAGGATACTTCTTGTTCGGATCGAAATTCATGGGCCGGATGATGACGCCCCAGATATCAGTCTTCCCGTCGCGGCCCTTCGCCGTAAAAACCTCTGGTGGGCGCCAGCCGGTCGCGAGCAGCGCGCTCGCATCAGCACGTTCCACGTTCATGAGTACTTTCAGGTCGCTCGTCCGGCGTAGTTGCAGAACAGGCGGTAGATCCACACGCGACCAAAGATCGACATAGTACTNNTTGTCNGGCGAGAAGCTTACGGTGTGAGTCCCATCTGCGTCCGTGATGGCCGTCAGCCCGGTGCCGTCGAAGTTGATGCGATAATGGTGGACAAAATACGGATCCTTGCCCGGATACATCCCGCTCGCAGCGAACCAGATCTGGCGCTTGGTGGTATCCACCCAATCGACGCCGCGCACGACCCATTGTCCTTTGGTGATCTGATTCTTCACGCGGCCCGTCGCGCCATCGTACAGGTACAGATGATTCCAACCGTCGCGCTCCGACATCCAGATGATCTCCTTGCCGTCATCGATGTCGTACCTGTACTTCTTTGCTGAGTACTCGAAGAATGTGGGAGACTCCTCGTCGACAACTGAACGCGTGGCGCCGGTGAGAGCATTGATCTCGATGATGCGATAGACCTGGTGTCCTCGCTGGTTGTACTCGAACGTCACAGCGTGACTGTCACGCCGCCAGACCAGCCGGCCAACGTCGTACGCGTTGGGAAAGAGCGAGTTGGCTATGATGAACTGCTTGTTCGACGTCAGGTCAAAGAGCACTGGTTGGTCAACGTCAAGCACGTCGCCCGGCTTGCTGTAATAGAGCGCGGAATCTTTCGGCTGAAGCTGGTCGGTGGGTGACGACAATACGTAGTGTACCTGCCGCCGATAGCCNGGACGCACTTTATAGGCGGCGAGCCGTTTCGAGTCTGGCGACCAGGCAATGGATGCGGCATCGTACGCATCTCCCTCGGATCCGTCCGTGCTCAGCATCGTGCCGTGCGTAGAATTCACGGGACGGACGTACACATTGTAGTTGCGTATGAGCGCTTCCTGTTTGCCATCGGGTGACAGCTGCGGCATCGTATCGACCGGGGGAAGCGCGCCGAAGAGTCCGCCACCAAAAGTCCGGCGCTCCCGCGGAGTCCTCGCTGTGCGTGGTACCGGTGCGCACGCGTAGTCTGTCAGCGTACAACGCCAACGCTCGGCGTCGGCGGGGGCAGTGAAAGTGCGGCCCCGCACCGCGAACTCGATTGCGCGCTCGCCGTCCGCAAATGTGAACGTCGTGAATGGAAGCGTGATCGCGGTAACCGGCTGCTTCAGGACGAGGCTCAGCGCCGCAGCAAGTTTCTCGTGGTCAAACGCCGGGTGCCGTTGCAGAGTTGTTGCATCGACCAGCATGAAACTATGCCCGCCGCGAACGGACTTGCGATAGACAAAGCTGTCACCGGCAGGTAGCCAGCTTGGTGGATCAGCAGCATCCACAACGAGACCGTCCAGTCGCTGCGCCAGACCTTCTGCGCGTGCATAGTCGGCGGCTGTTCCCTGCGCCCGGGCTGCAGCCGGAAGCACGACGGTGCCGGTGAGCAGTACGGTAACAACAGCGAGTCGTGCTGCCAATCCTGTTGGAGATTTCATGGTTTTTCGTTTGACCGCATACCGCATCCAGTCAGCGGCTACGTTGTGGAGGCAGGCCAATCCATATTCTCACGCTGCGCCGAGGCCTGCAAAGGCGAGATGGGATATAGTATCCAACCTGAGCGGGCGCAAGATTCGGCTGCATCCACGGCGTCCAAGTGCAACGTCGCCGCCACCCAGAGGCGTGAGACACCAGGCAGAATCCCCAGTACGGATAGCAACCTGGAGGGCACGTGAGTGTCCTTTGAACGTATTGGAGAAGGAGACGTCGCCGTTGTTACGCTGCTACTTTCCTCTCGGGTTCGACACAGTGAGCTTGAATCCATCGGGATCGGTCAGCTGAAATCCCATTGATCCCCACGGCAGGGGCTCAGGCGCACCGTCGAGCTTGAGGCCTGCTGCTGTAGCGCGATTGGCGAGTCCCACGATGTCCTGCGTTGTGTTGAGCCAGACACGAAGGCCGGCTCCCTTGCTGCGATCTTTCCCTTTTGCGAAGTCATCCTGCCCGAGTCCGATCTGAGCGGGGCCGGCCTTGAGCATGACGAATTGCACCTTACCTTCGTTCTCCACAGTGCGCACGATCTCGAGACCGAGTCCGACCGTGTAGAAGTGAATGCTCTTCTGAATATCAGAGCACGTAAGAGCGATGTTGAATTCCTGTACATCTATTGCCGTTTCGGACATGGTCGCCTCGTTAAAAGTTGGATGCTACTTGCATAGCAATTGCGTTACGTTCGTCGTCTTGCCAGTAATGCTAACTCCGAAACTCGCGCCAGCGTCGCTGTTGCTCTTCCGGTGGTTGGTCTTCCACATGTGATGCAATCCACCAGATGTTGCCGCACTGAGGAATTCGAGGAGGTGAAGTGCTCCAGTGACGAACAGATACGGTGTTATGCTGCGGAATCCATCACGGATTGGATTGACTGCCATTCTATTGCTCTGATTTCAAGGAGTGGTCAGAGGCTCGTACACTCTCCGTCGTGATGCGTCCAGTTCGCGAAACTGCACGCGGTTTCCTGCGCGGTCCTGCACATCTGGAATCGAAAATACCACAATTTTAGCTGAATACTCGACAACGAGCCGCCCGGGGGCACTTCTGTAGCGCAGCGGTGGTAGAGCGGCTTCTGGGAATGTCAATCGTCGCTGACGCCGGGATCTACGACCAATGCGGACTGCCACAGCCGGGCCGTACCGTCAGACTTGGGATGACGCTGCTTTAGCTTGATCTGTCTTACTGACGGCGAGCGCCCACCATCCGATGCAGACCGAGGCTGCAACGATCAGTGTGCCGATGGCGCGGATGTCGCGTGCGATGAGCGTGTCATTCGGCAGGACGNCCCAGACGCCGAGTANAAAGTTCCAGTCGTGCTCGCCACCGCCTGCAAGCGGCAGGTCCATTGCGCGCGCGTCTGCTACATAGCGCGCGATGTTCCAGCAGTTCTGCCCCACCCACCAGAGCGGTACAGTGGCTGCATGTCGATCACCGCGGCGCCAGAAATAGATCACGAACAGGAGTGGCACGATCAACTGAAACATCGTGCCGCCCAAAGCCGTGATCACTTCACCGCCCCATGCAAAGACGAGGTGACCGGTTTCGTGAATGGGGAGATCGAGTCCGTCGAGGAAGCGAAATTGAGCGGGCGTCGCAATACACCAGGCACCGTAGATGGCGAGACCAGCGGTGAGTATGATACGTCCGCGACGCTGGGTGGGCGTCATTGCTGGCGTTTCGCCTTCCGCCTCCGTCAGCTCCGACGAGTCGCTGTCACGCACGGTTATTTGATCGGCCGAATGAATTCATCGAAAGTAGGCGACAGCCGCGCCGGCGATGAGCGCCGCGAACCCAGCACCGAGTATCAGCGACATGCGATTCCGCCGATCCTGATCGACTGCGCCGCCGCCGCCGGCTTTGTTGCGACCAAGACCTCTTGCAACAAAGAACCAGGAGATAAAAAGCGCAGCTCCGATAACGTACAGTACAAGTGAGAGATATCTGCTTGTCATATGTTACGTCCTTCGGTCTGCGGGACCGATTCGGGTTGTGGATAGGTTCGAATGACGCATCCGGATTACACTTGCGTTTCGTGATACTCACGTCGGCGCTTTCCGAAGCGCCGACGTGAGTACATGAGTCTGGTGTCGCTTAGCGCCGCTGCGTTGATTCCCAGCTGCGTGGTGGAACTTCGCACCTCGGCACGCGCATCGGCTGCCCGGTGCGCGGATTGATGCCTCCCTCTATGCGTGTACGCGAGACGAAATTCGGATCTTCCGACGCTTCGTACGCAAACAGTGCGACGAGAGTAGCGTTCCGCTTCACGTTGTCGAAATTGATCTTGTCGTACGTGTCGCGATTGGTGTGCCACGTGTAATCGGTGTACGACCAGTCGGACGACGTCAAAAAGAATCCAGGCGCACCATAGCAGTCGAATGCATCACTGTCGGTGCTCTCGTCATGCGGGACTCCGGGGAGCATCAGCGTGACGTTGCGTATCATGTCCACTGGCATGCGCGACATCCAGCGCGCAAGCGATGGCGCGGCGTCGATGAATCCGTTTGTCTGTACCGTGTCGATCTCGCCGGTGCCGTTGTCCTGGTTGAACAATGCCTGCAGACCTTTCAGCACTTCCGGATGATCTGCTGCGAACGCGGACGAACCGATCTCGCCCTCTTCCTCGCCGCTCCAGTGACCGACGAGAATCGTGCGCTTGGGATGCGGATAGACTGTCTTCAGAATGCGCATCGCTTCGAGCATTGTGATCGTGCCCGTGCCGTTGTCGGTTCCACCGCTGCCGGAATCCCAGGAGTCGAGGTGCGCCGAGAGCATGACGTATTCGTTCGGCTTTTCGGAGCCGTGATCTGTGCAATCGTGTTGAACACTGGCGATTCAGTCGGCGCTAGTTTGGCCTCGGCTATTGCGTGAACACGTGGACCCTGACCGTTCGACGCCAGGCGAGCGAGTAGCGAGTAGTCCTCGCATGAAACATCGAACGACGGAACGTCGCCGGCGCGCGATGATTGAATCTTGTCGACTCCCCAGCCGCGTGACCATCCGTTCGAAAGCACACCAGCGACACCCGCGCGCGCGAGCATTGCAGGAAGTCCACGAGCGTTGATGCCTGCGCCGGTGAAGCGCGAGCGCCATTCCGTGGCTGCGCTGTCGCGCTGGAAGAGCGCGTGCTGATATGTCGCTGAGTCAGCCCACATACGGATGTCCTCGTTGGGGCGACATGTTGTTTGCGGCTCACTGATCAACACGAGCTTTCCCTTCGCGGTTTGAAGCCAGCGCGCGAAGCCTGCACTGTCTCTGGTCTGGCTCGCTGGTGGGATCATGACGACGTCGGCCGTGACACCGCCGGCGGGTGTCGTCGCGCTCCATGCGTGCATCGTTGCCTCGAGCACGCGATATCTGGGCGATACCAGCTCCAGCGTGCTCTTGCCGCGCGTCCAGTCGCGCCAGGTGCCGTACTTCTCGTTCCGGGCGTCGATGCCCCACGATTTATAGGTCTTGAGCAAATAGTCATTGGCCGCACGGTTGGCCGACGAACCTGTAAGTCGGGGGCCGATGGAATCCATGAGAGGTTGAGCCAGGCGCTCCAACTGTGAATGGTGCATCCCCTCGTCGTAGATCTTCTGGACGATGGGATCGCCCGTCGGGTTATCCTGGGCGCGGGCCTGCGCGGCGCCGATGAGACTTGTCGCAACTGTGGCCGCGGCTAATGGAATGAGAAGGTGTGATCGCATGGGACAATCCTAGTCCCGGGAACGCCGTACTGGCTAGTCCACTACAGTGCACCAAAACCAATGTGCTTGCGAGCAGCCACGCCATTGGCAGGTAGGCGAGCACACCAAGGAGTGTGCGAATCGGCTGCGCCGACGCGATTAGACTGACCTTCCGCTCCATACCGGTCCCGCTCTTGCAAAAGTCTCGCTCCGAAGGCTCATCGTTAGCCAGGAGAGATCATGAAAGTACCTGCACTCAGCATCCTGCTTGTGGGCGGAGTCGTCGCAACTTCGGCGTGCGGCGTCCGGACTCAAACTACGCACATCAACCCGTCGCCTGCCCGGGTGACGACCTGCCAGAACGCCGTGGTGGTGTACAGCAGCCGTGCGGACGTTCCGAGCAGCTATCGGGAGATAGCCTGGATTTCTGCAGAAGGAAACTCAGTCTGGACAACGGACAGTCAAATGCGCGACCAGATGCGGAAGAAGGCCGCTGATGCGGGCGCCAATGGCCTCGTCGCCAACTCCGTCAGCCAGAACAAGGTGGGCGTGAATGTGCTGGGTGAGGCAGTCGGCGCTCATACCGCGACTGCGGAGACTTCGGGGCTTGCGATCTGGATCCCCGCGAACGCGAGGCACACTGAGCAACTTTGCGGCGGTTGATCTGACCAAATGAACTCGCGAGCCCAGCGAAGACCAGTTCGCGGGCTCGCGTTTTTATCGCGAATCAGTCACGTGCGGGCGTACATAGTTCCACAGCAACGACTGGGACGTCATCGGCTGTTCCAGGTACGATCCACGCTGGCTGCATGCTGCCTGCAGTTCAATCCGCGCGAAGCGCTACGAGCGGGTCGATGCGCGCCGCTCGGCGGGCCGGAATATAGCACGCCAGCGAAGTGACAATTGCAGTGAGCGCACCGGCAATGAGGAAGGTGGCAAGATCCGTCGAGCCGACGTCGAACAGAAGGCTCTGAATCACCCGTGTGGCGCCGAACGCAGCAGCGACGCCAAGTGCGATTCCGAGCGCGACAAGAGCGAAGCCCTGTCGCATGACGATCGTGACCACATCGCGGGGTTGCGCGCCGAGCGCGATGCGGACGCCTATCTCGCGCGTACGCTGACTTACAGAATAGGCGATGACGCCGTAGAGCCCGACGACAGCGAGGATGAGGGCCAGCAATGCGAACGCGCCGATGAGTGTCATTGCAAAGCGAGGCTGCGCGACCGCCTCCGCGATGATCGACTCCGCGGTTTGCGACTTGTGCACTTGAATGAATGGACTGGCACGCATGATTGCGGCATTAAGTTCTGGTGTGAGCGTACCGGACGGGACAGCACTCCGCACGATGATCTCTGCCTGCGACGTCACGGACGAGAACGTCACGGACGAGAACGGCACGTACATGCGAAGATCGGAAATGACTCTGAGCGCACCGGGAAGCTGCGCGTCGCCAACCACGCCAACGATCGTCATCCAATCGCCCTTGTCGCCGAGGCGAATGCGCGCGCCGACCGCGCCGCCAGCGGGCCAGAAGCGTTTTGCGAAGCGCTGATTGATCATGATCTCGTGCGTTGCTATCGCTGAATCAGCGGCGGCGGTGGGAGGAATGTCCGGCGTGAAAATGCGCCCCTCGCGCAGTGGGAGGCCAATGACGCGAAAATAATTTTCGTCACCCATCGCGAAGCCCAGCGTCGACACCTGGGCAGAAGAAGCGAGTGTGCGGCCCGCGATCTCCAGATCACCGAACGCAGCACCGTCATTTGGTGGCATGTCCGAGGCCACCGTGATCGACTGCACGCCTGGTATCTTGCTCACGCCGTCGACCATCTGAGTAATTGCTGCATAGCGCGACAGACGCGACGCGAAGTGCTCTTCCGGCATCTCAACGGAAATCCCGACCAATCCGTGCGGATCGAAACCTGGATCCATGTGCTCCAGAGCGGTGAACGATCGCATCAGAAGACCGGCTCCAACCAGGAGCACTACTGACAACGCTATCTCCCCAACGATAAGCGTGCCGCGCACTCGACGTGCGCGCACACTTCCGGATGCGGAGCGCGTGGATGACTTCAGTGATTCGCCGATCGTATGTTCGGTGGCGAGAAGTGCGGGCACGAGTCCGAAGATGAGTCCGGTGAAAACGGCGATGCCCAGACTCCAAGCGAGCACCACCGGCTCCAGACGCACACCAGCAAGATTGCTCAGCTCCGCGGGCGAGAGCGCAATGATCAACCGAAGGCCGCGCCACGCGAGCAGAAGGCCGACTGCGCACCCGGCGAGTGCGAGGAGCATACTCTCGGTAAGCACCTGTCTGACGAGCCGCCCGCGTCCAGCACCCAACGCGGCGCGGACGGCAAATTCGCGCTCACGACTGCCGGCGCGTACAAGAAGCAGATTGGCAACGTTTGCGCACGCGATAAGCAACACCAGGCCGACCGCACCGAACAACATTATCAACGTTTGCTGATAACTGTCGCCCAGGAGATCTCTTCGCGTAAAGACGGACGCTGCGCCAGGATACTTGCCACCTCCAGAGAGGCCGGGCGCCGTTGCAGCAATCGCACTCAGCTCTCGTGTAGCATCGCTCGCGGAGTTGCCGCTTCGCAGCCGTCCAAGTACCTGAATTCGATCGTAGGGTGTCGTCAAATGCAGTGGCATCCAGACCCCACGCTCACCCGGATCGAATGGAAGTGCGAGGCCGCGCGGCATTACTCCAATTACAACGAACGATTTACCATTCAACTTGACCAATCGGCCTAGTACGTCACTGCTACCGCCATATCGACGCTGCCACATGCCGTATCCCAGCAGTGCAACGGGAGCGGCGTCGGCCATCGTATCGCCTGGCACAAAGTTGCGCCCGAGCACCGGGTGGACGCCAAGGAACGGGAGCATGTCGACGGCAATGCTGGCGCTGGCAATCGCTTCCAGCGTGGGGCCATCGGAAAACGTGGCCTCACCTGGGTCGTAGCCAACGATCTGTTCGAGCGAATGCGCACGTGCCTGCCAGACGCTGACCAGCTTCGCCCTCGGGATAACGAATCCGTGCCCCCCCGATGGAATTGACTCGAGTATCTGCACAATCCGATCGCCGCCGCGATACGGTATCGGCGCGAGCAACACGTGTTGCACGACGCTGAAGATCGCGGTGTTGGCACCGATGCCGAGTGCGAGCGTCAAAACCGCGATAGTGGTGAACGCAGGTGTGCGACGGAGCTGACGAATCGCGAATCGGACGTCCTGCATCCAGCCCTGCGCCCATCGCGATGCGCGTGCTCGTCGGGCGTACGGCGCATCAATTGTCTGGCAGTAATCGTGAAATTCTTCAACATCCCCAAATCGACGCAAAGCCTCGGCACGCGCGTCCTCTGGCGTGAAGCCGGACGCGCGCAGAGCTGCGATGCGCATCTCAACGTGAAAGGCTACCTCGTCGTCGATGTCGCGATCGGTTTGCGCCTTGCCGCGCCAGGGAAGACGGAAGGCGCGGCGCACGCCTTCCGGCATTCCCGGGCGTTCAGGCTTGTCACTCATGCGAAATGCACCGCGCGCCGCATCAGCTCAGGCCGTCTCGAGAACGGCGGACACAGCCACCACGTACCGGCGCCACGTTGCCGTCTCGGCGCGCATCAACTGCCGGCCGCGCGTGGTCAGTGAATAATATTTCGCGCGGCGATTGTTTTCCGAGAGACCCCACTCGGCCGCGACGGCACCACTGTGCTCAAGCCGGTGCAGCGACTTGTACAGTGCGGCATCGACAATCTCGAGCGTGCCGTCGGTGCGTTGCTCGATCCATGTCGCGATCGCGTAACCGTGCATGGGCCCCCAGGACAAAGTCTTGAGGACCAGCACATCCAGCGTACCGTGCAGCAAATCATTGACATCCCGAGGCATCCGCCCTCCACCAACTAGGTTAGTGGAAGGTTATAACGCGATCGGGTTGGCGTCAACTGGTAAAATCAGTGACGCCTGGACCTCAAGCCGATGCCGCGCTAGGCCGCGTGCTTACGCACGAGCATGAGTGCGTCGCGCACTGCGGCCGAGAGCGGCGTCGTGGGCCTGCCGATCAGCCTGGATAGCTCGTGGCCATTGTCGAAGAGCGCACCGCGCGCTGCGCCTGTGTCCCAACCAGCGAACATCCGCGCCATGCCATCGGGCACACCGGCGCCAACGAGCGCAGCAGCGTACTCCGCCTCGGGCAGGTTCCGGTACGGAATTGTGCGGCCGGTCTGCAATGAAAGTTCGGCAGCGAGATCGGCGAGCGTATATGCGTCGTCGCCAGGATGAGCGCACGAATGCACTGCACGATGCGCGACCGGTGCTGCTCAATCTCGGTGACGTGAGAAGCATTGATATTGATCGATGGTCGGATCGCGTTCGGCTGGTTGACGCCGAATACGCGGGAGAGTGGGAGCTGCCGGTACTCGGGACGATCAGTGCGTCGAGCGCCGTATTGATTCGGCCAGATGGATATGTCGCGTGGGTCGGAGATCAAACGCAGGCGCAACTTGTAGACGCGCTCACGAAATGGTTTGGATCGCTTGCTACGGTGTAGCCGATGAAGGACGCTGTCGAGCGCCAAGTTTCGCTGCTTCTAGTTCACCCGACCGCCCAATTTGGGCCATAGCGCGCGAATCTTCGCATTGGCACGGAGTCGCGGGCCGAGAATCGCGCCCATGAGCTCAAGTGGTGTCGGTCCCCGTCCTGCGCTGGGTTCGCGAGCGTCTACCTGGCTCCCATGACGTCCTGGAGCTTCGCCGTATCGGCGTACTGCTGAAACCGCGTCACCTTACCACCCTTGATGTCCCAGACGTGACAGGCCTGCGTGTCCATGCTTTTCCCGGTCGCGAGGTATTTACCACCGTAGCGGACTTCGACGATCACACTGTCGCCCGCATCGTGGAATGACTTCGGATGGACGGAGAATCCGTCCCACTCCGAGCCCAGCTTCACGAACAGATTATTCAGGATGGCGTCCGGTCCGACCCATGCCTTGCCGCTGGGCATGTACGGATTGCTCTCCGCCTCATGCCACTTGATGTCCGGGCTCATCGCCCCAAGGACTGTCGGCATGTCGCCGCTGCCAAACGCAGCGTAGAGATCCTTCATGAGGTTCACGTTGTTCATGCTCTCTCCTCGGGGTTGAGTTGTTACACAACTACTGGCCGGCGATTCGATAACGTTGCAAGCGCGTCGGGTAAGATGCCTGCGGCGGACTCGTGCGCAAGGTACTTCGTCAGCTCTCAACAGAGCTCAGTTGCATGCGAATGAAGCCGACCTGCCGCGGATCCGGCCCAGCGTGGGTCTCTAGCGGCTGGTGGCAGCAGCGCGTAAGATCGTAGCGTTTCCTGCCCATCCAAGGAGTAACCTACCAATGAGTCCATCGTTCTTTGCCTCGCCGCATGCGCGCCGCGCGGCGGCCAGCCGGATCAGCGGCTTCGCCAGCGTCGTGCTCCTCGCCCTCGTGGCTGCGCCGACACTCGGTGCGCAACAGGCACCGCCCGACCACATCCAACTCAACCAGTATCTCGACTGGCAGGATGTGCAGTCGCCGCAGATCTCGCCAAACGGATCGCAAATTGTCTATGGCCGCCGACATGTAGACAAGATGAACGACCGCTGGCGCACCTCTCTCTGGATCATGAACGCCGACGGCACGCATGATCGCTTTCTGGCCGACGGGTCGGGAATCAAATGGTCGCCGGACGGCAAGCGCATCGCTTACGTGGCCGACGGACAGCCTTCGGGCGCACAGATCTTTGTGAAGTGGGCCGACGTCGACGGTCCGGGATCGCAGATATCCAATCTCACCGAGTCGCCGTCGAACCTTGAGTGGGCGCCTGACAGCAAGTCACTGGCGTTCAATATGAACGTGACGGAGCGTCCGGACCCAGAGTGGCACATTTCGATGCCCACGCCACCCAAAGGCGCCAAGTGGGTGGAACCGCCGAAGATCGTCACCCGGCTCAATTTCCGCTCCGACCGTATCGGCTACGTCGATATCTACTATCACCAGATATTCGTCATCTCGGCCGACGGCGGCGAAGCTCGGCAGATCACCAAAGGGGACTGGAACGCGTCGGCGCCCGCCTTCTCTGGTGACGGCAAATGGGTAGCGTTCTCGTCGCTCCGCACTCCCGACGCCGAGCATGCATTTCGGCACTCGGAGATTTACGCGGCCAACGTGAGTACCGGCGAGGTACAGCAGTTGACACACAGCAACGGTACGGCCGGAGGCCCGGTGTATTCACCCGACGGCCGGCTGGTGGCGTACACGCACGCCGATTCGGTAAACCACTCGGCGTGGTCTGAAGGCAACATCTGGGTGATGAACGCCGACGGGTCCAACCCACACAATCTCACGGCTAGCCTCGACCGCCCAGTGTCGGGCGTGCTCTGGGCACCGAACGGCGCCGGTGTCTATTTCAGCGTGCAGAGCGAGGGTTCGGAAAACTTCTATTACGCCTCGACGTCAGGGCAGGTGCGGCCGGTTACCACCGGCACACACGTGCTCCTCGTTACCGACATGGCACGCAACGGGCTCGCGGTCGGCACGCGCACCACGCCGACAATGCCGCCCGACGTAGTGACGTTTCTCGCGCCGACGACGGGCACGGTGTCAACGTTCGCTCAACGGACGAACATCGACGCTTCGATCCTGGCCGGAAAGAAAGTCGCCACGACCGAGGAGATGTGGTACACATCGAAGGATGGGCTCAAGATCCAGGGCTGGATCGTCAAGCCACCCGACTTCGACGCAGGCAAGAAGTATCCGCTGATTCTGCAGATCCACGGAGGCCCGCAGAGCATGTACAACGTCGCTTTCAACTTCGCGCGACAGGACGAAGCGGCTAAGGGCTACGTGGTTCTGTACACCAACCCACGCGGCAGCACAGGGTACGGCACGAAGTTCACCAACCTCATCGACAACGACTATCCCGACCACGACTTCGACGACCTGATGACCGGCGTCGACAACGTCATCGCGAAGGGGTACATCGACACGAAGAACCTGTTCGTATACGGGTGCTCGGGCGGTGGCGTGCTCACGTCGTGGACGGTGGGCCACACCGATCGGTTCGCGGCCGCAGTGGTGCAGTGCCCGGTTATCGACTGGATCAGTTTCGTCGGCGTGACCGACGGCGCCGGCTGGTACGGCAACTTCGCCAAGCCGTTCTGGGAGGATCCGAGCGAGTATCTGAAGCGCTCGCCAATCATGTATGTGGGCAACGTCAAGACACCGACGATGCTGATGACCGGCGTGCTCGACCTGCGGACGCCGATTCCGCAGACCGAGGAGTTCTACCGCGCGCTCAAATTGCGCGGCGTGCCCACGGCNATGCTGCGCATGAACAACGANTANCACGGCACATCGAGCACTCCGTCAAACTTCCTGCGCACGCAGCTGTACGTGGAGGGCTGGTTCCAGCGCTACGGCCACATGGCCGGCGCGCATGCGGAAACGCAGACTGACACGCAACAGTAGTTCTGCTCGCTGTTGATATAGCCGTCGCTCCGGAATCCCGGAGCGACGGTGTCAGTTCGTCGGCTCGACCAGAAACTGCTCGATCTTTCCATCAGGCACCGTGAACGTCGACAGGTTCACTCGTTTCCCAGTCGCAAATTCCACGGCGAAGCCACGGTAGGTCATTCCGCCGCGATCGAACTTCGACGTTTCCTTGATGCTGGCGATTGTCCCGAACGGTGCGAGACTGGTGCGGTAGTCAGCGATTGCAGTTGCGTCAAAGTAGAAATTGCAGTTGGCCGTAAAGAGCGACCGGTCGATTTGTCCGTGCTGCAATCCTGTGAGGACATCGCGCGCCCAGTCCTGTGCGGCGACATCAGCAACCGGTGCTGCTCCCGGTAGCACCAGGTTGATTATCGCTGTTCCGATGATGCCAGCAGCCGGGCTCGCCTCCTGATTGGTCAGCACTACGACGGCAATGCTATCATCGGGAAAGACGTAGTTGGCGGCGACGAAGCCGCCAACTTCACCGCCGTGCGATACCATTCGGTGGCCATTGAGAGTTCCGGTGCTCAAGCCGAGTCCGTAGTTGCTGATCTTCCCGTTCTTGAGCTTGGTCGGCGCCTCCATTTCTGCGTACGACGCGGGCGCGAGAAGCGACTTGTCGATGACGGAGACGTCCCACTTGAGCAGATCGCCTACGGGCATCGCCATCTCGCCATCGGCGAAGTACCAACCAGGCGCTTCGTATAGCGCGGGCCGGAGCGGTCCCAACGCGTGGCGGAAGTAGCCGGTGGGCTCGAGCAGACCGTGCTGCGTATCAAGGTCAATCGTGTGATCAAGTGCGAGCGGCTTGAGCACTCGCGATTCGAGGAATTGCCAGAATGGTTCACCGCTCACCTTCTGGACGATGAGTCCCACAATGTTGAAGTTCGTGTTGCTGTACTGGTACTGCGTCCCGGGGTCGAAGTCGAGCGGTTTGGTCGCCCACTCATGCACGATCTTCCCGGCCGAAGATGGCTTGGTCCATTCCGGGATTGTGTAGTCTTGCGGTGCGTAATCTTCATAACCCGATGTATGCGACATGAGATTGCGAAGAGTGACTTCGTTGGCGCGCGTCAGTTCAGGGAACCAGGTTGAGACCGGATCGTCGATCGAGAGTTTGCCTTCCTGCTGCAACAGCATCACGGCCGCAACGGTGAACTGCTTGCTGATCGATCCGATGGCGTAGTGCATCGCAGGCGTCGCCGTGATCGGTGGTGTCAGACGCGAGTGACCGAACGCCGCGATGTAGACGATACGTCCATTGCGCACGATGCCTACCGATGCACTGGGAACCTGCGTCGTGCGTAGGACGTCGTTGACGCCGGCGGCGACCCTGACCGAGAGGTCAGGCGCGAGAGAATCCACGGCTTGCGCGCGCGCGGCCACGGGATCGACGCTCGCAACGAGCAGGAAGGTGGCGAACGGGATAACCGCGGCCGAACGATGTCGTCGCATGGGTTGGCTCCGGAGAGGGAACACTAAAGTCGCGTGGGCGAATATACCTCCCCACCGCCTGGCCGCCGCAACCGTGTCGCGCCTGCGTCTGTTGACGGCGAGTGGCGTGCTGGCCCCCGCGTATGGCAATCCATATATTCTACGAGCTTCCAGCCCCAACCAGCAGGCGCCTTGGCGGATCTTCGATCACGCGTTGAGCAGTCATTGTCCGGTACCTACACGCTTGAGCGCGAGCTGGGCGGCGGCGGGATGTCGCGCGTGTTCGTGGCCACCGAGGACCGACTCGGGCGTCGAGTCGTCGTCAAGGTGGTGTCGACTGAACTGGCGGCGGCGATTTCGGTGCCGAGGTTTGAGCGCGAAATCCGAGTGGCCGCGTCGCTACAGCAAGCCAACATCGTACCGGTTCTCGCAGCCGGTGACATCGACGGCATTCCGTACTACACCATGCCGTATGTGGAAGGCGAGAGCCTCCGCGCGCGGCTGGCTCGCGGACCGGTCGCCATTTCGGAAGTGCTCAGCATCCTGCGCGATGTCGCGCGCGCACTGGCCTACGCGCATGAACGCGGCGTGGTGCATCGCGATATCAAGCCGGACAACGTTCTCCTTTCTGGCCACACCGCCGTCGTCACCGACTTTGGTATTGCGAAGGCGATCGCGGCGGCCGCCCAAGGTCCCGCCGGCGCGACGCTGACGCAGCTCGGCACCGCGGTGGGAACGCCGGCGTACATGGCACCGGAACAGGCGGCGGGCGACCCTGCGACTGACCACCACGCCGACATCTACGCCTTTGGATGCCTGGCGTACGAACTGCTCGCCGGGCGACCGGTGTTTCCTGACCTGGCGCCGCACAAGCTGCTGGTCGCGCACATGACCGAGACGCCAAAGCCCATCATCGAGCTGCGTCCAGATTGCCCGCCCGCGCTCGCGGCGCTGGTGATGCAGTGTCTGGAGAAGTATCCCGCTTCGCGGCCGGCAAGTGCCAACGAACTGCTGGAACGCCTCGATGTCACCACGTCGGGCGCCGGTGGCGCCATGCCGGCAATGCTGATCGGCGGACGTCCGATGCTCTGGCGCGCACTCGAGATTTACGTCGCCGCGTTCATTGGTGTCGCGATCGTGGCGCGCGCCGCGATCATTGCGATCGGGTTGCCGGATTGGGTTTTTCCCGGTGCACTCGTCGTCATGGCGCTTGGATTGCCAGTAGTGCTGTTCACCGCGTACACGCAGTACATCGCCCGCCGAGTTGCAACGGCGACGCCGGCCTACACGACAGGCGGCACGCGGTCGCTCGCTGGCCACGGCACGATGGCGACCATAGCGATCAAGGCGAGCCCGCACGTATCGTGGCGCCAGACCGCTCGCGGCGGCGTCGCGGCAGTGGGCGTGTTTGTGCTGCTGATTGCGGGCTACATGCTGCTCCGAGTGCTCGGCATCGGACCGGCCGGGTCGCTGCTCGCTGCTGGGACGCTCTCCGCGAATGACAACGTGGTAGTCGCCGCGTTCGATTCGCCGGGTGCGGATTCATCGCTCGGTTCGACAATTGCCGAAGCCGTCAAGACCAGTCTATCGCAGAGTAACGCGGTACATGTCATGCCTACCACTGCTGTGGTCGCGGCACTCGAACAGATGCGTCTGCCGGACACAGCGCGCGTCGACTTTGCAACCGCGCGCCAGATCGCGCAGCGCACCGGAGCGAAGGCCGTGGTGGCAGGAAGCATCGTACCCGCTGGAACGGGTTACGTCATCAATGTCAGACTGGTTGGTGCAGAGAGCGGCAACGATCTCGCGTCATTCAGCGAGTCAGCCAAGGATGCGGGCGATCTCATTCCCGCAGTCGATCGCGTTACCAAGGAGATGCGGCGGAAGATCGGCGAGTCGCTCAAATCGGTGCGTGACGCACCGCCTCTCGATCAGGTCACGACTGCTTCGCTCGGCGCGCTCCGAAGTTTCGCCGCCGGCAATTTCGCCAACGACGTACAGGCGGACTACCCGGCCGCGATCCAGCACTACCAGGACGCGATTCGCCAGGACAGCACCTTTGCCATGGCCCATGTGGAGCTGGCGTACACGTTGCAGACGGTGGGCGGACCGGCGCGGATCGCGGAAGCGAACACCGAGCTCACCAAAGCGTTCCGGCTCAGCGATCGGTTACCGGAACGTGAGCTGTACAACGTCCAGGGCGCGTACTACACGTTTGTCGCACACGATCGTCGGCGGGCAATCGCGGCGTTCCACCGAGCCGTGGCTCTCGATTCCAGCAACGTCGACGCGGCCAATTCGCTCGCGGTTACTCTCGCTAGCGCACGCGACACTATTGGCGCCGTCCAGATGTACAAGCTCGCGCTAGCCAACGACTCGGCCGACGGCACGATCCTGGGCAACCTGGCCGGCGAATATCTGTTTATGGGCCGGTACAAAGAGGCCGATTCGGTCCTGGCGTTGTTCGCCAGCCGTCACGTGCCGTTCCCCACCGGCCGGATACGATTCACCGAGTTGTGGGACAAGCGTCAGTACGATTCAGCGGAACACCTCGGGCGCGACATCGCAGACAGCGCCGACGCAATCCACGCCGCCCATGCGCTGACCGTACTCGCCAACATCGTGCAACTGCGCGGCCGGCTGCGCGACGCCGACCGCCTGTCCGCGCAGGCGAATCCGGCACTGGCGCGCGCGCGCGGCGATACCGCGAGCCCGTACATGACGGCTTACTATCAAGCGCTCCGTGACGGCGTGATTCTCGGAAACGCGTCGCGCGGAATTGCAGATCTCGATTCGACGCTGCGCGCGCAACCGGCGGCGACGGTGCCGCTCGCGAAGGACCAGAGTCTCTTCCTGGCCTCGGCCTACGCGCAACTTGACGCCGTTGCAAAGGCACGCGACGTCTTGCGCCAGTATGAGGCCAGGCTCGACTCGTTGACCCGCCGCGAGAACGCAGTCGGAATCGCGCGCGATCGCGGAATGATCGCCATGGCAGAAGGAAAGACTGACAGTGCTGTCGCGTATTTCCGCCAGGGTGACGTCGATGCCGACGGGCTTCCGACCAACAACTGCGACGCATGTACACCGTATTTCATCGGGGTTGCGTATGACCGGGGCCGCCAGGCCGACTCGGCGCGCAAGTATCTGACGGAGTATGTTGACATGCCCGGCGGCAGTCGCCTCAACATCGATCCGGACTACCTCGCGCTGACGCTCTACCGGCTGGGAGAGCTTAACCAGGATGCCGGCGACACGAAGCGCGCCATCATGTATTACGGCCGGTTCATCGACCTCTGGAAGAACGCCGATCCAGATCTGCAGCCGCGGGTAACCGAGGCACGGAAGCAGGTAGCCGCTATGGTACGCGCGAAGGGTTAGGGCGCGCGGAGGACGCAGCAACGCGGAACTTCGCACGAGGATGACAGCGGAAGTCATTCCCGCGAAAGCGGGAATGACAGAAGTGTCAGCGCGCGTTACCAGCAGATTCCGCAGTCGGCCCGCCCTTGTATATCACACCGCCCTTCATAACAAACTCCACCCGCGTAACAGCCGTAATGTCCTGCAGCGGATTCCCGGCCACTGCGATCACGTCGGCAAGGTATCCGTTCTTCAACTGTCCCACGCGGTCCTGCCACATCAGAATGCGTGCACCGTTTACATAGTCGGCCTGCAGCACTGCAAGCGGCGTCATGCCGTACTGCACCATCAGCGAGAACTCCGCTGCCTGCGTGCCGTGCGGGAAAGGGCCCACATCACTCCCAACCGCCATCGGAACACCGGCGGCCACCTGCCGTTTGAACTCGTGGATCTTGTAATCGAGCATCGCGTTCTCGCGCGCTGCGGCCGCAGGACTCGGCGCGTGATCCGCGAAGTACTTGAAGATTGTAAACGTGGGGACAGCTGGGATGTCCTTTTGCTTCATCATCGCCATCGTGCCGTCGCTTAGTTGCGTCGCGTGATCGACCGATGCAACGCCCGCCTCTACGGCAAACCGCGCCGCGGGCTCACCCTGGCAATGCACACCGACATTGGTGTTCAACCGCTCGGCCTCGGCGACGGCTGCCTTCAGCTGATCTTCTGTGTATTGATACGTGGTGTGAAAATTCCAGAACTCCGGATCACCCGCCTGCTCACCAATTCCGAGTTGTTTGCAGATCGGATTGCCGAGGCACGGAGCTGATCCCGAGGGTACCATCTCGTCCGGGCCGGTCTGGTAGATCTTGACGAAACTCGCACCTTCCTTGTGCTGCGCGCGAATTGTCTCGATCAACTGCTCGGTGTCGTTAGCGTAATCGGCGTTGCCGAGTACATGTTGCGACGGATTGAATCCGATCGCGTCTTCATGTCCGCCGAGAATAGAGATTGCCATTCCGCTGATGCGGAGCCGCGGGCCTGGAATCAATCCCGCGTCGATCGCATCGCGCACTGCAGCATCCGCAGATCCTGCGCCTTCGGTACCCATGTCGCGCTCGGCGGTGAAGCCGGCCATCAAGTCTGCGCTGGCTGCAAACGTGGCTTCGATTGTTCTCTGTGGCGCTGATTCATCGACCGTCTGCATTCCCTCGGACGGAGGCGCCGGGTGCAGGAAAAGATGTATGTGCGCATCGATCAATCCCGGCATCAGC
>JGI20207J14881_1000063_pt1 | contig 35046 bp, 35 predicted proteins | sample NGESurdeep092012_4_FD_14881 | JGI IMG/M metagenome (IMG submission 14881)
AACCGGCGCCATCCCTTCAGTCCCGACGCCGATCGTGTAGATCTTGATGCCGAACGCCGCCGCTGCGCGAGCCGCTGTCAGCGGATCGATGTCTCCGCGATTATTCACACCATCTGTAAGCAGAATCATGACGCGTGATTTGCCCGGCGCGTTGCGCAACCTGTTGGCTGCAGTTGCGATGGCTGTACCAATAGCTGTTCCGTCTTCGAGCTGCCCAGCCTGCAGGTTATCAACCGCCTGCATAACGACAGGGTAGTCGGTCGTAAGCGGTACCTGGGTCAGTGCCTCCGCCGCGAAGGCCACCAGTCCGATCCGGTCAGACGTGCGACCGGCGATAAACCGCTTCACTGTCGCCTTGGCGACCGCAATGCGGTTGGACGGCTGAAAGTCCTCGGCCAGCATCGAGCTCGAAAGATCGATTGCAAGTACGATGTTGATCCCCTGGCTCGTAACATTTTCTGCGTGACCCACACTCCGCGGCCGCGCAAGTGTCACCACGAGTCCAACAAGTACCAGATTGCGCAGTGCAAATAGTGACCGCTCGATCGTCGAGCCCACTCGCGGCCCTCGACCCAGCGTTGATGTGCGTGAGAAAGTGATCGCAGGCGGTCGACGTCGCCGTCTGAGAATCCACCATACGGGTAGCACGAGCAGGAGTACAAGTGCCCATGGAGTAACGAACTCAATCGCGGGCAGGAAACTCATGCGGCGTCCGCCCTTGCGTTGCTCGTTGGCGAACGAGCCGCGGCAGCAGCGCTAACCGCAGCGGCACTCGCCGCCGCGCTCGCCGCCGCAAGGGCCGCGGCTGTTTCATTGACGATACGCCGCGCTTCAGTTCCAATAGCGACCGCACGCTCCACACTCGAGCGCTCGCGCGCAAACTTCAACAGATCGGTCTCATCCAGAATGGAGATCAGACGATCACCCGGAACAGCACTTGTGCTGTGCAGTGCGGCTGCAAGCTCGCGCGTTGTCGCTGAGCGAGCCAGTAGCGGTACCACGGTCGCGAGGTATGTTCGCGCTACACGGACCATCTCTACCGCGTAGCGCTCCGTCTCGCCCGACTCCACGAGCCGCTCCGCGTCGATCCGGGCGAATTCCCGCTGTGCAAGCTGCAGAGCAGTAAGACCGCGCGTGGCGTGCCGACGCCACCTTCGCCACGCGTAAACGAGCAGCCCCAGAAGCGCCAGAATCGCGGCGGCTATGAGCCAGGGAATCCAGTTGATAACGGTGCCTGCTACTACAGGCCGAAACGGTTTTGGCTTTCTGAGCGCGGTGTCGAGCGGCAGAACCGAGCGAACATAAACGGTGAATCCGTTCAGCGCAGCAATGCGCTCCGTTCCATCCGTAACGACGACGACGCTGTCCAGCCCGAGCCGCTGCGATCCCGTATCCCACGCGGCCAGCACGTAATTCATCGTCGACTCGGTAAGGCCACCGACGGTCGAATCGCTGCGAACGAACGAACCCGCGGAATCGACCCGTGCCCCGCTATCCGGACGAAGCGGGAATTTTACGTCAGTGCCGAGCGGCACGCGAACGCGGACAGTCGCGATGAAGTGTTGGCCGACCGTTGTCGTCTCTGGACGAACTGATGTACCAAGTTGCACCTGGGCAGGCGGTGAGGTCACCTGAAGCAACGCGACCACAAAGAAAATGAACCAGTTCATCGGTGTGATCTGGCTCGCGTCTGGCGAGCCCTGAAGAACTTGAGTAGCGGCTCAATCACGCTACCATCGGTGGTAAGCGCCACTTCGTCAACGCCCGCGCGGCGCAACACTCGCCGGCGCACCGCCATCTCTGCACCAATGTGTTCTGCGTAAGCGGCACGCACNCGACGATCGCTGGTATCCACCTCCAGAAACTCCCCGGTTTCCGGATCGCGCACGCGGGCAAGGCCGACATCGGGCAGAGTCTCTTCAGCCGGGTCGTTGAGCGTGACGGCCACGATGTCATGCCTCCGCCCGAGCACCTTGAGTGCATGCTCGTAACCCTCGTCCTGAAAATCGGAAACAAGAAAGATCACCGTGTGCTGCCTGAGCGTACGCTGCATGTACTCAAGCGCGGGATTCAGATCGGTGCCAGTCGCCTTCGGAACAAATGCAAGCAGATCACGGACGATTCGCAATACGTGTCGCTTTCCCTTGCGCGGTGGGACGACGTGCTCCACGCGATCGGTAAAGAAAATCAATCCGACGCGATCGTTGTTGCGCACCGCAGCGAGTGCGACCACCGCGGCAAACTCAGTCATCATGTCGCTCTTGAAGCGAGCTACAGTGCCAAATCGCTCCGAGCCGGAGATATCGAGCGCCAGCACAATCGTCAGCTCGCGTTCCTCGACATAACGTTTGACGAACGGACGGTTCATGCGCGCAGTGACGTTCCAGTCAATGGCGCGTACCTCATCGCCGGGACTGTATTCGCGGACTTCCGCGAATTCCATTCCCTGACCCTTGAACACCGACCGGTATTCGCCCGCGAAAAGCGCGTCCACAAGGCCACGCGTTTTCAGCTCAACGCGTTTTACCTGCTTGAGAATCTCCGGAGATATCCGCGGCGGCAGAGCGGCCGGCGCCTCCCGCGGCGTTCCGCGACGCTTCAGGAAGCCAAACATGGCGACTACGGTGTCGGGATTGCGTCGAGGATGCGCGAGATGATGTTGTCGCTCGTTACATCCTCGGCTTCCGCCTCATACGTGATGAGAACGCGATGCCGCAATACGTCAGGCGCGATTGCCTTCACATCGTCCGGCGTGACATACGCGCGATCACACAGAAAGGCTATCGCTCGCGAGCCTTGCGCAAGCGCAAGCGTGGCGCGCGGACTCGCACCGTACTCGATGAGCGGTACCAGGTCAGCAAGTTTCGCGGCTGTCGGATTCCTCGTCGCCTCAACAATGTCCACGATGTAATCGACGATGCGATCATCCATGTACAATTCGCCAATTCGCTTGCGAGCAGCAAGGATGGCCTCCGGCGTCGCGACATGCCTCACCGGGATCTCAGCCTTACCCGCCATGCGGCGCAGTACTTCCTTTTCTTCGTCCCTCGTCGGGTATCCTACAGACAGCTTGAGCATGAACCTGTCGATCTGCGCTTCCGGGAGTGGATAAGTCCCCTCCTGCTCGATCGGATTCTGCGTGGCAAGTACAAGAAATGGTTCTTCCAGCGTATAGGTCGTGCCGCCGATTGTTACCTGTTTCTCCTGCATCGCCTCCAGAAGTGCCGCCTGCACCTTGGCGGGGGCACGGTTGATCTCGTCAGCGAGTACGATATTCGCGAAAATCGGCCCCTTCTTAACGGAGAATTTACCGGTCGACTGGTCGTAAACCTGCGTACCAATCACGTCTGCAGGCAGGAGGAGTGAACTGGATCCGCTGAAATGACGTGCTGATCGTCTCCGCCAGCGTCCTGACGGTGAGGGTCTTCGCCAGCCCTGGAACACCTTCCAGCAACACGTGGCCACCGGTGAGCAATCCCACCAGCAGACGTTCGATCATGTAATTCTGGCCTACAACACGCTTCCCTACTTCACCGATTACCGAGTTGACGAGTGCCGTGTCTTCCATTTGGTGGCTGTTTTACGAGTGAAGAGATTAGATCTGTTTCGCGCTTGTTGAGCGGTCGACTGCTACCACTTGGCAACGAGCCGAGTCGAACCGGCCCGAAAGTAATACGCACCAGTCGTTCCACTTCCAATCCAAGCGCGGCGCACAGACGCCGAACCTCGTGGTGCCGCCCCTCGGTAAGTGTTACTTCGAAGTCATAGTGCCGCCGACCGGGAATCGCGTGGGCAGTCGCAGAGAGCGGATGCGCAACTCCGTCCTCCAGTTCGACGCCACGCATGGCTTCGCGCGCCGCCGCGATTGCGTCTCCGCGTACAGTCGCGACGTAAGTTCGTTCCACACCACGACTCGGATGCGTCAGCGCGTTCGCCGCGGCGCCATCCGTCGTCATCAAGAGGGCACCTTCGGTCAGATAGTCCAACCGTCCGACGTATGTGAGTCCAGGCTGATCGGGCACCAGATCAAAGACCGTCTTGCGGCCTCCCGGGTCACGGCGAGTGGTCACAACCCCCGTCGGCTTGTTAAGAAGCAGCCAGACTGTTTTTGCTGGAGCGCCAACGCGTCGCCCATCGACCAGGATTTTGTCCGTCAACGGATCGACCACCTGTCCCACGGCGGCCACGGTTCCGTTGACAGAGACCCGACCCTCGGCGATCAACTCTTCGGCCTTTCGGCGTGATGCGACACCGGCCCTGGCGAGTGCGCGCTGCACTCGCATCGATTCGCCCATCAGGACGCCTGCGGCAACGCCGGCCGGAGTGCGACGGTCAACTCGTCTGCGCGAGGAAGCTCGCCCAGGTGTCTCAATGCAAAATGCTCGAGGAAGAGCGAAGTAGTTCCGTAAAGAAGCGGTCGACCCATGCCTTCCCCACGACCAACAACATCGACGAGACCGCGCTCCTGCAACGACTTGAGAATGGCACCAGCTCCCACGCCTCGAATGTCTTCGATTTCCAGTCGACCAATCGGCTGGCGATACGCAATTATCGCGAGAGTCTCGAGCGCCGCTCCTGAAAGCCGCTGTGGTCGCGCCGCAAGTTGCGCGAGCTCGATCGCCTCCGTGTATTCCGGGCGCGTCAGGATCTGCCACCCGTCACTCACAGAAACGAGCTCGACACCGTGACCCTCGTTGTCGTAACGCTCGCGGATCTCGTCAAGCGCCGAGGCAACGCCGGCTGGCGTCGACTCCGGATCCAGCTGGGCAAGAGTGTCGGACGGTATCGGTCGCGCGCTCGCGAAGAGCGCCGCCTCCAGCAGTCTAGCTAACGGTGTCACCACTCAACTCCATCGAAGCAAACGGTTTCGCCTGCGCGATACGCAGTTCGCCACTCTTCGCCAATTCCAGCAGCGCGAGCAGCACGGAAAGTACCTGCCAGGGTTCCGCATCTCGCGCCACGATGTCACTCCATCGCGCACGCGCACGCAGCGCCATCACCGCCCTGATTGATTTCATCGCCCCATCCACGTCGAGTGCACGCGGAATCACGTCGTGCACGACCGGGCGCGTCGCCTGACGCAGTACGCGATCAACTGCTGCAAACAGATCGGCGAGCGTAGCCACGAATGGACGGTCGTCTCGATCTACCGGTTCCAGTTGCGCTGGAAAGTATGCGCGCGCGAATCGGTTACGACGATCGTCACCCAGGCGCTCGAGAACGTCCACGACTTCTCGCACCTGCTGATACTCCAGCAGCCTGCGAACGAGTTCGGATCGCGGATCCTCCCATGCTTCGAGCCCGTCGGGTCGTGGCAGGAGCATCTGAGCCTTGATTCGCAACAGCCGCGCTGCCATCTCGAGATATTCCGCCGCATCATCGATAGCCAGACCGTGGATGCGCGCAAGAAACTGCTCGGCTATTCGCGCGATCGGAATGTCGTAAATGTCCACCTGTTCGTCGCGAATCAGCGACAGCAATAAATCGAGTGGACCCGAGAATTCCGGAAGCTCGACTACAAACCCCGTTCTGTCCTCGTCTGTCGGAGTAAACGAACCGACGATTGCGTCAGCGTCATCCTCCACGTCGAGCGTTACATCAGGCAACGGACCCCCGGCAATGCGAACCCGCGAGAAACGCCGCAGAGAAACTGATTCCCGATGATCGCGGGATACAACCACCACATAAGCAGCGGGCCGCCGAGGAACAACAATGCGTAGATGATCAACAGACCGAAACGACTGATCCGCTCATACGACAATGCCCAGGCGGGCGGCAGCACGTACTTGAACACGTGCGAGCCGTCCAGCGGTGGAATTGGCAGCAGGTTGAACGCCGCAAGAATCAGATTGATCCAGATGCCAAACACGCACATCTGCTGCAAAAGCGCACAGGCTTGCGCGATTTTGGGGAAGGCAGTCCCCGGGAAGTACAGCAGCGGGATCAGGATCGCGAAAACAACCGCTAGTATCAAATTTGTGACTATGCCAGCCAGGGAGACGGCGATATCTCCCTTCTTGAAATTGCGGTAGTTACGCGGGTTTACCGGGATCGGTTTGGCGCCGCCCAGTATTGGCGCGTGGGCGATGAACAGGAAAATTGGAAGCAGTATCGTCATGAATGGATCGATGTGCTTCAGCGGGTTCCACGTAAGCCGGCCTAACTGGTAGGCGGTAGGGTCACCGTTCTTCATGGCGACCCACCCGTGAGCGTACTCATGGGCGACCATGGAGAAGAGCAGGACTGGGGCTATTAAGAGAAATTGAGCGACGCTATCCAACTTGACTCGGTTATGGGGATTGTCTAATTTACGAAGCTAGTCGCGAATCGGAAACGCTTTCGCCTCATCGAGTTAACCAGCCCCGTCATGCCGAATATCGCGTCTGCAAAGAAGAATATGCGGAAGTCCCGTGCAGCGCAGGTGCGCAATCGCGCTCAGCGCTCCACGCTTCGTACCGCTCTCAAAAAGGCGAAAGCCGAAAATGCCTCACCAGAAGCGAAGGCAGAAGCTGTAACGCTTCTTGACCGCGCCGCTCGCAAGGGACTCGTTCACCCCAACGCAGCTGCCCGTCGCAAGAGCCGCATGGCAAAGGCAGCCGCGAAGTCTGCGGCGTAATCATCCCGGGCGCGGCTTGGTCCGCGCCCTTCCAGTGATCACCATTTCCGTCACGCCGGAAATGGATTCCCCCGATCGCTGTAGAAGGTCGAAAGTTCTCCGCCGCACTTCTCGCAGTACCACTCCGTCGCATAGTTCATAGCACCGCATTCGGGACACTTCAGCGTCTTGTCGGTGTCGCGCCGAACGTCGCCCTGAGCTGCTTCCCCGGCAGCTTGTGAACGTGCTGGAGCCGCTCCACCGTCAACCGAAACGCCGCGGACTCCATTTGCGATCCCGTAGTCCGCTCCGGCAGCCCCCACCGGATTGCCACCCATCGGCGCTGCGGGAATCACCAGATTATCCAGATCCGGGCCATCCGGCACAGCATGCTCGGTGTGCAAGGACCTGTCGGGAGCGCGACCCATGGCCGATCTAGCCTGCGGCGCATGCCACTCCGCGACGAAATCTTCGATCGACTGCGCGGTTTCGCCCATCCTTGCCGCTGGTTGCGTGGCCGCCCCTGCGGGAGCATTGGCCGGCGGATCCGCGATGACCGGCGCACTGGCTGGCGCCTCCCCGGAGTGTATCGAACCTGTCAGCGCCACAATCCGCTGCAATTCCTCCAGCTCGGCCTGAAGCGAGTGCTTCTCTGTTGCAATACGCTCGAGATCGGCATCGACATCGGCTCTGCGACGATCCCAGTCCTCTGGAGTGAACTCCCCGACCGCCGCCCGCAATTCGGCTTCATGGCGCTCGTCAGTCCGGTCGGCTTCGTGCTGCCGGAGCGTCGACAGGTCTGCCGTCAACGCGGAAATCGTCCCCGAAAGCTGGCCGGCGCGCTCGGCAAGATTCTGCATGACCCGGTCAAGCCGGCCCACGTAGTCCTGCTGCACCCTCTCGTAAACGTGAGGCGGTGTGGAGTTGCGTCGGCTCTCAAGCGTGGCAAGCCACCCCTGGTATCGCTGTCGCTCATCAAGCAGCGCATGTAGAGCCGACATCGCCTCGCTGTCGGTTGCTGTCATTTTACGTCCCTCTGTTCGTCCAGAGTGTAGACGATCTCTCCTGCCACAACAGTACAGATCGCCCGGCCAGTCAGCGTTTTTCCAGCGTAGGGTGTGTTCCTGCCTTTGGACATGAACTGACGCGGGTCGACTACCCAGCGCTGCACCGGATCGAAGATCGTCACGTCCGCCGGTGATCCCTTCCTTAAGCTACCTCCGGGGAGCCCAAACAGTCGAGCCGGGCTGCATGACATTCTGTCAACGAGCGTTCCGAAATCGATGTAACCCGGCACGACGAGGCTATCGACCACCACAGACAGGGCAGTCTCAAGGCCAACGATGCCGTTGGGCGCATTCGAGAATTCGCGTTCCTTCTCGTCATAGTGATGCGGAGCGTGATCAGTCGCGACCAGGTCGATCGTGCCGTCGCGCACAGCTTCGCGCAACGTCTCGACGTCTTCAGCCGTGCGCAGCGGCGGGTTCATCTTCGCATTCGTGTTGTAACCCTCGACAGCGTCTTCAGTGAGGGACAGATGATGCGGACAGACTTCGGCCGTTACGTTGATGCCGCGCTCCTTGCCCCACCGGATCAGTTCCACCGATCCCTTTGTGCTCATGTGCGCAAGATGAACGTGACCATGAGTGAGTCTCGCGAGAAGTATGTCGCGAATCACCATGATCTCTTCTGCCTCGTCCGGTATGCCCTTGAGGCCGAGTCTCGCTGACACCAGGCCCTCGTTCATCGCGCCGCCTGCGGCGAGCGTAGGCTCCTCGCAATGGTCGATGACTGGAACACCGAAGGTGCGTGCGTACTCGAGCGCTGTCCGCATCAGTTGTGCTGACACGACAGGCTTGCCGTCGTCACTCACCGCGATCGCGCCAGAGTCGATCATCTCGCCGAACTCAGCCAGCGCTTCTCCACGCTGACCGACCGAAATCGCGCCGATGGGATACACGCGAGCCGCCTTCGCAAGCAGACCCTGGCGAACCACGAAACCAACGGCCGCCGGATTGTCTATGACCGGGTCGGTGTTCGGCATCGCGCACACCGCCGTGAAACCGCCAGCCGCTGCCGCGCGCGCACCGCTCGCAATCGTTTCAACATCCGCACGCCCAGGCTCACGCAGATGGCAGTGCACATCAATGAACCCCGGCGCGACAATCATTCCGTCACAATCGACAATGAGCGCATCATCGGGATGGCCGATATTGCTGCCGTGGTCGATCACTTTGCCATCGCTCAGGAGGATGTCTGTTACCACGTCGACACCCCGCGACGGATCCAGCAATCGACCGCCAGTAAGCATCAGGGGACGGCTCACGCGGCACCCCCGCTTTTTCCTGTCTTCGCAGCTTCCGCCATTTCCGGTCGTCCGCCCGAAAGCAGATACAGAACAGCCATGCGAACCGCGACGCCGTTGGTAACCTGCGGGAGAATCACGCTGTGCGGTCCGTCCGCAACATCAGAATCAATCTCTACGCCGCGATTCATCGGTCCCGGGTGAAGTATGAGTACGTCACGCGGAGCACGCTCCAGCCGCTCGCGCGTCACTCCGAAATATCGGTTGTATTCTCTGAGCGACGGTATGTATCCGGACGTCATGCGTTCAAGTTGCAGTCGCAGGACGTTGAGTGCGTCCGACCATTCGATTGCGTCTTCGATGCGCGAAAATACGGTCACTCCCATCTCATCGATCGCGCTCGGTAACAACGAGCGTGGGCCGCACACTGCCACCTCTGCACCGAGCTTGCGAAGGCCCCAGATGTTCGAACGAGCCACGCGGGAATGCAGTACGTCGCCGCAAATGCAGACTCGAAGGCCCTCGATCTTGTTGAAGTGGTCCCGCAATGTCAACAGATCGAGCAAACCCTGCGTGGGATGCTCGTGCGTTCCGTCGCCCGCATTGATCACATTGGATTCAATTCGTTCTGCCAGGAATGCTGCAGCTCCCGAGGACGGATGACGCATCACCACCATGTCGATGCGCATCGCTTCAAGATTCCGCGCCGTGTCCACGAGTGTCTCGCCCTTGGACACACTCGATGCCGAAGCCGCGACGTTCACGGTATCGGCAGAGAGTCGCTTCTCGGCGAATTCGAACGACACCCGCGTTCGCGTCGAATTCTCAAAGAAGAGATTGACGACGGTCGAACCGCGCAGCGTGGGCACCTTCTTGATCGCGCGCTCGCTGATCTCCTTGAATGGCTCTGCAGTATCGAGGATCAGAGTAATCTGCTCACCGCTGAGCGGCTCAAGCCCCAGAAGGTCCTTCCCCAGCGGAGTCGCTGCGGTCATTCGAATCGCTTGGATACGAGTACGACGGCGGACCGACCATCCAGATCTTCGACGAGTACGTCCACCCGGTCACCCGGGCGCGCTTCGACCTTCCTGCCCACGACATCCGGTTGGATCGGAAGTTCCCGACCGCCGCGGTCGATCAGCACCGCCAGCTCTATTCGCGCCGGCCGGCCAAAGTCTGCAAGCTCGTCAAGCGCCGCTCGGATGGTTCGGCCCGTGAATAGAACGTCGTCCACGATAACGACCGTACTTCCATCGATGGCCCCCGGAATGTCGGTGGCCCCAACGACTGGCCTGGGGCCGATCGTCTGGAGATCGTCCCGGTACAGCGTTATGTCGAGTGCGCCACGAGGGACCGTGACGCCGTCACTGGCGTTGATAAGAGCGACAATCCGGTCGGCAAGCTGTACGCCGCGACGCTGGATGCCAACGATTATGAGATTGTCTGTGCCACCATTCGATTCGACGATCTCGCCAGCCATGCGGCGAAGGGTTCGCTCAACCGCATTTGCATCAAGTATGGTCTCTGTGTGCTCAGTCATCCGGCTCAAATATAGCCCATGATGGCTACCGAGTCCCGCCGGTGATTTCGGCCCCCGCGCGCCGCTCCACTACCTTCACGGCCTCGATGTGGTCCGCCTCCTCACCCAGCTCGGCGTGCGCTTCCGCGAAGAGCCTGGAAGTCAACGCGAGTATGTCCGCCGGAGTTCCGGTCTGCTCCGCAATCTCCGCTGCGATTCGCGCGTCCTTGTCGAGTAGCGCCAGCCTGAAGGTGCGGGGGAAGCTGCGGTTCAGGACTCGCTCGGGAAACAGATTCATCGAACTGTTGGAGCGACCACTCGAAGAATTGATGACGTCGAGCGCAACGGCTGGGTCGACGCCGAGCTTCGAAAGTGTCGCGAGGCCCTCGGCAGTGGACCACACGTGCACAGCGAGCAGCGCATTGTTGATCGCCTTTACCGCGTCACCGGTCCCCACCCCGCCGCAATGAACGATCTTGCCAGCAAACGATTCCAGAATAGGACGCGCTCGCTCGAGCGTCTTCGAAGCTCCACCCACCATTACGGTGAGCTTGCCCTGCTCCGCTCCAACAACACCGCCGCTCACCGGAGCGTCAATGAAGCCGACATCGAGCGCAGCCAGCCGCTCAGCGATCCGGCGCGACGTCGCAGGGTCTCCCGACGTGCAGTCGATCACGATGGCGCCTGCCGCGAGTCGCCCAGCCGCGCTTTCCAGCGCACCGTTGCCGACCGTAACCGGCCCGAACAGGACAGACTCGACTTCGGCCGATGTCGGCAGGCACGTAATGAAGAACTCTGCACCAGTGGCGGCGTCCGCTGGCGACGATGCGTCTCTCGCGCCTGTCTCAGCGGCAAACTGAGCGGCTCTGGATCGGGTTCGGTTCCATACAGCGAGTGAGGTGATGGCGGCCACATGCCGCGCCATAGGGGTGCCGATGGCACCAAGCCCAACAAATGCTGCTCCCGAACGAGTCGACACGCTGATTACCCCGTTAGAATCTGCTCCGCCTTGAGAAGCATGTTCGGATCGGCATCCGGGTAGCGAAGCTTCAACTTTCGCAGCGCCCGCACGACCACCCCCGTAACAAAGTAATTACGGACCTTCTTGTCGTCCGCTGGAACCAGGTACCAGGGCGCCGCCTTGGTGGACGTGCGTCGCAGCATGTCGTGGTAGGCGTCGGTATATGCGTCCCACTGGCGGCGATCGTCAAGATCTCCCTCACGGAATTTCCAGTTCTTTTCGCTCTTCTCCACCCGTTTCAGCAGTCGGCGTCGCTGCACATTGCGCGAAACGTGGAGAAAGAACTTGAGGACAATGACGTTGTTCTGGACGAGCATCCGCTCGAAGTCATTGATCTGATCGTAGCGGGACGTCCATATCGGAGTTCCTACCGTACCGTGAACACGGGCGGCGAGCACGTCCTCATAGTGCGAGCGATTGAAGATCCCGACCATTCCGCGCGGTGGGATCGCGTTGTGAACACGCCATAGAAAGTCGTGTCTGCGCTCGATGGGAGTAGGTTCCTTGAAGCTCGTAACCTGGCAACCCTGCGGGTTGCACGCGCCGAACACAGTTCTGATCGTGCCATCCTTGCCAGCGGCATCTCGCCCCTGAAGTACGACAAGCAGGGCGTAGCGCCCATCGCCATACAGCTTTGACTGCAAGGCCGTCAGCCGCTTCAGGCGCTTGTCAGTCTTCTTGACGATTTTGCTGGCACGAGGAGTGTCCTCGCATTTCGCGTCTTCATCCCGAAGACTTATGGGCGCTTCGGCGTCGACGGGTTCGAGTTGCATCTCCCTAAGTTACGACACCACCGGGCGATTCCTTAGCCGTTATTGCCGATATAGGCGCCTGCAGTTCGCCTGCAGTTCGCCTGCAGTTCGCCTGCAGGGCGCAACATCGGGGAAATCCTGAGGCAGACTTGAGAATTCACTTGATGCCGCACACGTAACCATATATACGTACTACAGTTACATCGTATCATCGGACTACTGTGCAACGGTGTGCCTCGCCGACCCTGGTTGTGGCCTGCGAGGGCACCGCACCAGTCGTTGTCGTCGCATACAGTTCGTTGAGAGCCTGAACGTCGGCCGGAGAGACTCCCGCGGCCTTGACCTCCCCACGCATGATTGACGCGGCGCCATAGCTGTGTGTCAAGCCGAGGACGTGGCCGATCTCGTGCAACATCACCTGCTCGCGTTGCAGAGGTGAGAGCGAGTCGCCCTTCCGCGTGTGTAGTGCCAGGGCTACGTCACCCGTAACAATCCGACCGGGCGGCTCCCAGGTCAGGGTCGTCAAGCCGTCATACGGGGCCTCGAAGTGGTCCACCCAGTGGACGTTTATATCCGCCGGTTCGGAATCGGTGACAAGCTGGAATGAAACAGGCGAGTTCGTAGAACCCCACGCATGCAACGCAGATACGACCTCGTCGCGATATGCGGCCACCCAGCCCTCCAGTACCGGCGCGTCCACGATTTTTACGTGCAATGCTCTCGACTCAGGGTGCGGCCAGCGCGCTCTCAGCCGAAGATCGGTGGATGGGGTTAACGCCGAGTCTGCTGCGTCGTCCAACTTGTCGGAAGTGGAGACACAGCGAACCGAGTCCCCGCCAGCCAACCGGCTCTCCGGATTTGAGAGTGACGCGATCGAAGGCGTGCGCGCTGCGTCCATAACGTAACTCGCGATGGACGAATTTGCGCCAATCTGGAGCCCGATCAATAAGCCAAGTAGTCGAACCGATTGCATCGATCCGTGACGACTTGGCCGCTGCATGCGCAACGCCCAGATGCGGCTCAATGTGCGCGAAAACACCGCATAACGCTTTACCAAAGTGGCGCGTATGCCTATGCACGGGTCTAACCAACTTCACATGTCAATACGACGTTTCATAATAATTTTGTCCGCATCCCTGCTCGCGTTCGCGGCGGCGCCGCGCGCAGCCACCGCACAGGGAGTCGATGTAATCAGAGGCACGGTCGTCGGCCCTGACAACGCACCACTCGCGGGCGTACGAGTTACGGCGACGTCAGTCAGCGGCGGCGTGAACCGTAACGCGCGGACAAACGCGGAAGGTCAGTTCACGATCACCTTCCCTGGCGGCGAGGGCGATTACTTCATGACGTATGCGGCGATCGGTTTCGCGCCGAAGCAATTCGAATTGAAACAACTGGCCGACGAGGACTTTCTTGTAGCCGACGCGACGATGTCACGCTCCGTGGCGTCCCTCGATACCGTTTCCGTCAAGGAGCGCGCGCGCGTCACAATAGGTCAGGAAAAGGCACCAGATGCGAGTGGCACCGAGCTGGCGGCCGACCTCACAGCCGTCTCGGTTGACCAGCAAGGCAATCTCAACGCCATAGCTGCTTCGATTCCAGGCATTACCGCGGTACTCGATGCGAACGGTGATCCCGCCGGATTCTCCGTTCTGGGCCTGTCTGCAGATCAGAACACCACGACCCTCAACGGTAGCACGTTTGGCGGTTCGACACTCCCGCGTGACGCCGACGTTACGTATACCGTAGTGACCGCGCCGTTTGACGTCAGTCGCGGCGGCTTCAGCGGCGGCCAGCTCAACATTCGCTCAGCGAGCGGTTCCAATTACATCCGCCGCAGCATGTCTCTTAATGTGGACGAACCTGCATTACAGTGGACCGACCCGACGGCGCGCGCACTCGGCCAGGAATACAGCAACGTCTCTGTCGGCGGGTCGATGGCCGGCCCAATCGTCTTCGACAAAGCCTTCTACAATGTCTCTTACCAACTTGGAAGGCGAACCAGCGATCTGCGTACGATACTGAATACCGACCCGATTGGACTGGAAGCAAGCGGAATTTCACCCGACTCCGCAAAGCGGCTCATCAGCCTGCTCGATGCTGAGGGGATTCCAACTCTCGTGGATGGCAGCACGCCTGCGAGCAAGCTGAACGACAGCGGATCACTATTCGGCAGCCTGAACTTCACTCCGCCAAACTCCGCAAGCGGTCAGACTTTCAATCTCACGTTCGGTGGAAACTGGAGCCGACAGTCACCCGCGAGTTCGTTGACCACGTCTGTCCCAGCCTTTGGCGGTGATCGCACGAGATTGACGGGCAACGTACAGTTCGGACATACGGCCTACGTGAAGAGCAAGATTCTCAGCGAAACTACCCTCAGCGTGGACGGCGGCCGCACCTACGGCACTCCGTATCTCGATCTCCCAGCCGCGAGCATACTCGTCAATTCCGCCTTCGACGATGGCACCAGCGGCGTCCGGAACATCAGCGTCGGCGGAAGCAATTCGCTGAGCCCGAAAAGCAGCAACCTGACACTCGATGCAACAAACGTTCTGTCATGGTTCAGCCTGAACAACAAGCATCGCCTCAAGTTCAGCAGCGAGATTACACGTGACAGCTACAATCAGGACCGTACAACGAACCCACTCGGTACATTCACTTTCAACTCGCTGGAGGATTTCCAGGACAACAGTCCGGCGAGCTTCAGTCGCACTCTCTCCCCACGCGTCCAGAGCGCAAGCGCGACAAAGTTCGCCTTCTCATTCGGCGATTCATATCGCAGAACGACTGCATTTCAGATCACGTACGGCATTCGACTTGACGGCAATCATTTCGACAGCGGCCCGATACTGAATCCACAGGTCCAGCAGCTATTCGGCGTTGATAACGACAGCAGACCAAATCACATATACGCAAGCCCACGCGTGGGCTTCTCTTGGACTTATGGAGCAGACCCACAGATCGCAGCATTCCAGGGCGCAGCGCGCACACCGCGTGCGGTAGTGCGTGGTGGTCTCGGCGTATTTCAGGATGCGCCGAATGCAACGCTTATCGGAACTGCAATCGACAATACCGGTTTGCCAAGCGCCGTTCAGCAGTTGAGCTGCGTCGGATCGGCGACACCGGTTCCGGACTGGACGAGCTATGTGAACGACAACGGCACGATCCCGATCGAGTGCGCCGATGGAACCAATGGCGGCGTTTTCTCGAACACAGCGCCGAACGTAACCCTGTTCGCCAAGGATTTCTCGACACCGCGATCGGTTCGTGGGAATCTGCAGTGGAGTGGGCCCATCCTGTCGAACTTCCTCAGTCTGACTGCGAACGCGACGTACTCGCGCAATCTCAATCAGAGCAGCTTCGTTGATCTCAACTTCAACCCAGCTGTGCAGTTCACCCTGGCGGACGAAGGCGGAAGACCGGTGTTCGCACAACCGTCTGCCATCGTCCCCAACACAGGCGCCATCGCATCAGGCTCCGCACGGATCAGCCCGCTATTCAACCGGGTTACCGAAGAGGTTTCGGATCTCGTGAGCCAGAGCCGGCAGCTCAGGTTCACGTTCAGTCCAGTTCAGTTCAACCAGACTTTCAGCTGGTCCTTGAGCTACGTCTACTCGAACACCAGTTCGGAGTATCGGGGATTCACCAGCACCACGGGCAACCCTCTCGATGTGCAGTGGGGACGGAGCGGCTACGATTCGCGTCACCAGATCTCGTATAACCTGGGCTACAACCTGTACGACGCGGTACGAATCAACTGGAACGGTCGCTTCTCGAGCGGAAGCCCCTTTACGCCAATGGTTGCGGGCGACGTAAACGGAGATGGGTACTCAAATGATCGCGCGTTCATTTTCGATCCGGCAACGGCAACCAGTCCCACTGCTGCTAGCGCGATGAAGACCCTGCTGGCCTCGGGCGGGCCTGCACAGGAGTGTCTGTCGCAGCAGATCGGGAAACTCGCAGCTTACAACAGCTGTGAGGGCCCATGGGTATCGAGCGCCAACCTGAGCGTCTCTTTCAACTCGCTCAAGTTCCATCTGCCTCAACGCGCGACCTTGACTCTAAGCGTGAGCAATCCACTCGGCGCCGCAGACATCCTGGCGCACGGCGAGAACAAGCTCCACGGTTGGGGACAGAATTCGTTTCCTGACCAGACGTTGCTATACGTACGGGGCTTTGACCCGGCATCGAAGGACTACATATACGATGTCAACCCGCGGTTCGGCAGCAGCAATCCTCAATTCCAGCAATTCCGGACGCCAGTCGTCGTAACCGTCGGCCTGCGGGTCGATATCGGACCGTCCCGCGAACGTCAGCGCCTCACCCAGGAACTCGATCGCGGCCGTACGCAGGAAGGATTCAAGCTCCCGGCCTCAATGCTGAAGGGCATTTACGGCAGCGGCGGTGTACTGAATCCGATGGCACAGATGCTTCGCCAGAGCGACACATTGCAGCTGACTGGGCCACAGGCGGACTCGCTTGCATCGTGGAATCGGCGCTACACGATCGCACTTGATTCGATCTGGACACCGGTCACGGCGTACTGGGCAGAGCTGCCGAAGGATTACGACCAGGGCGCAGCATATGCGCGCTACAAGCGAGCTCGTGAGGCAAGTGTGGATCTTCTCATTGCGCTGTCACCGCGCATCAACGCACTACTTACAGACGAGCAGAAGCGTTCCCTGCCGACGCTCGTGGCAAGTATGATCAACAGACGCTACCTCGCGGGAATCAGTGCCGGAACCACGGGAGACGTTGGCGGCGGCGCATTTGGCGGCGGCGGTGGTGGTGGTGGGCGTGGGGGTGGCGGCGGCGGCGGTGGCGGCCGCCGTGGCGGAGGTTGATCCACGTGACGATACGAATTGAAACAGCGCAGTTAACGTCGGAATCAAGGATTTCAAGATGACGCTCAAATTCAACCAACGGCACGCAGTCGTCCGCGCGGCGAGTACCGTCGCAGCAATCGGCGCGATCGCGGTCAGCGCGGGGGCGCAGCAGCGCCTCCCGTCGCGGCCGCCATTGCGACCACTTGGGCAGGCGATGTCAACTTCTGCGCCCATGGGATCAATCGCGGCAGTGCGAGCGTTGTCGAACGGGAACGTGCTGGTAAACGATCCGGTCAATCGGCAGGTGCTTCTGCTCGACTCGAACATGAAGCTGATTCGCGTCGTGGCAGACACCACCGAAGCAACAAATAAAGCATACGGAACAGTTGACGGCGGTCTCGTACCTTACCGCGGCGATTCCACGCTGTTCGTGGATCCGGCGTCGTATTCCATGTTGGTGATCGATCCTGCGGGCAATATCAACCGCGTAATTGCCGCGCCCAGACCGTCAGAAGTTTCCGCGCTGCTCGGCGGCGCGCGCGGCGGCGACGCAGGCTTTGACGCGAATGGTCTGTTGATCTATCGCAATCTCGCGAATTTCAATTTTCGGTCACAGCGATCCGGGACGACTCTCGAGCCTCCGCAACAGCCGGACACCTCACCAATCGTCCGATTCAACCTGGCGACGCGCAAGGAAGACACCGCCGCCTTCACGCACGTTGCTACGACCAAGCTCGTCTGGACAGTAACCGCAGCCGGCCGACGCATTACACCCGTCATCAATCCTATTGAGGTCGTGGACGACTGGGCACTCCTTCCAGACGGCACGATCGCGATAGTGAGACGAAACTACCACGTCGATTACATCACAAGCGACGGCACCAGGACGTCTGGCCCGAGCATTCCGTTCGACTGGCAACGACTGAACGATTCGATGAAAACCGCAATTATCGATTCCGTGAAGGCCGCACGAGACGCCGTAACGCTCGCTGCAACGAAACCAGGTGCGGCAGGTGACTCGGCGCGCCAGCGCCCCACAGTTGGTGGCGGTGGAGGCTTCGGTGGAGGCGGCGGTGGTTTCGCAGGCGGATTCAGAGCCGGTGGCGCAGCGCGAGGTGGCCGTTTCCCCGCTGACGCGACACCGGGTGGGCCGGCTGGTGGCGCAGCACGCGTGTCAATACAGTCGCTGATACGGTACGCGGATCCAAAGGACCTACCCGACTACAAGCCAGCCTTTGCATCTGGCGCCGTGCACTCCGATGCTGACGGCAAGCTGTGGGTTCGCATCATCAACAACGATACGACTGCAGCGGGCCCGGAATACGACGTGATCGACCGGAGCGGAAAGCTCATCGACTGTGTTGTAACGCCAAAGGGCACTACGGTCGCGGGGTTCGGGCCGGGCGGTGTTGTTTACCTTGGCGTAAGAGACAAGGCCGGCGTCCACCTGGTTCGCGCGCTGGAAAAGTAGGCAGCTGGTAAGCGCGCGGGAGCGCTGTGCATCACACTCCCGCGCGCAGTCACTCGGAATCAGGCGTTGGGCCGCATGATCTCGGCGCTTCAGTTGGATCCAGGCCTCGGGATTGTCGCAAAGACGCTCGTCTTGTACCAGGCCGGCCGCGTTGGCCGATCGGCGATGGCGTTCACGATGTCGAAGTACATCGAATCAAACTTCACAGCGGTCTGTAGATTCACCGGCTGAGCAAGGTCATCAGATGGTTTGTGATACCTGTTCGCAAGCCATTCGCTGACAACCTTCATCTCCGGCGAATCCTTGGTGTAGCCCGCCTTGAATGCCAGCGCGGGAATACCACGTTGGATGAAGCTGTACTGATCGCTTCTGATAAAGCGCACCTGCTCAGGTTCCGGATCAGGCAGATTCGCGAGCCCGAGTTTTTTCAGAACGGGTAGTACGTCGTTGCCAAGATCCGACTCGTCCCAACCGTACACGAACACACCGGTCAGCGGAATGATGGGCAGGTACATGTCGGTGTTCAGATCGGCAACGATGCCCGTCGCCGGAACTGTTGGATGCAACGCGAAATATGCAGAGCCAAGTTCGCCTTCCTCCTCGCCTGTGACAGCAAGGAATATTATGGAGCGATGTGGCTGGACCTTGCGATCATGAAATTCGCGAGCGGTTTCGATCAGTGTTGCGATGCCGGACGCGTTATCCATTGCGCCATTATAGATGCTGTCGCCGTTGACCGGCCTGCCGACGCCGAGGTGATCGAGGTGCGCGCTGACGATGACATACTGCTTGCTGAGCACTGGATCGCTGCCACGCAAAATCCCCACGACGTTTGGTGACTCGAGCGGCGTCCGATCGATTTGTAATTTCGCGCTGAACGTCGGGATCAGATTGATTGTCGGAAGAGTCTGGTGCGCGTCGGAAAGCGCGGCCAGCTCGGAGTACGTGTGCCCAGACCCCGCGAAGATCGGACCCGCCGAGTCTCCCAAAATGTTGACAAGAATTCCGCGGTCAGCCGGATCGTCTGCAAGTCCCGTGACGGGCCGACCGCCCGGCCGACCCGGCCTGCGTGCGGTCCCCTCTTTAGGCGGATCTGCGATCGCGATCGCCGCCACTGCGCCGAGCCGCTGCAACTCGCGCCACCGGGATGCACGGCCGTGCGCGAACATCGTCGCGTTCAGCCCCTCCGGCATCCGGTTCAAGTAGACCGCTACTTTTCCGTGAAGATCGACACCGGCCAGATCGTCGTGGGCACCTGGGAGGTTCAATCCATAGCCGACGAATACCATCTGTCCGTGCGCTTCCGGCACCGTCGATGGCTTGATCGCGGGAGCCGCGTGCAGCGTGTCGATCTCCGCGCCATGACTCAGTAGTACGCTCGATCCGTCAGGTACGAGGTGCGCCTCGGAGAGCCTGACGGTCTGGTAGTAACCGTCAGTGCCACCTGGCTGCAGTCCTGCACTCGCGAACTGATCGGCAACATAGTGAGCCGCCTTCAAATAGTCTTCCGTGCCCACTCGACGACCTTTCATGCTGTCGTCCGCGAGAACGGTGACGTGGTGCCACCATCTCAGTGCCGCTGCGGAAGTATCCTGCGCACCGAGCTTAGCACTGATAAGCACGCTGCAGGTAAAAATCACCGTCGTCGCAGTGCGGCGGAGCGTCAGACGCGAGGTTTTCATGCGAGCACCTGATTTTGAAGGACGGAGCTGCTGTCGGCGACCAATATACGCACAGCCACCGCAACTCGAATTGATCGTCGGCTGGCGACAGCCTGGGCAACGGCGCCCGCTTGCAACGAAGTGGCTCTCACCTCGCTATTGACGGCAGGCGCGGCGCGAGCAGATTACACCGATTGGGTTTCAGGGCCCTTTACCCTGGAACGGCGTTCGGCTTGGAGGAAATCATGAGAGTTCCACGATTTAGCTCCTTCGGCACGCTCCTTCTGATAGCGCTGCTCATTCCCGTCTCGTCACAAGCACAGTTCGGCAGCCTGATTCACGCTGCGAAATCACTGAAAACCAGTATCGATTCGGCAAAGGCTGTGGTTGATACGACGAAGACAGTCGTGAGCTCCGGGAAAGCGGTTGTGGCCGACGCAACCAACGGAACTCTGACGGTAGACTCCTCGACTGACACGTCGAAGGCTAAACACGGCGGCGGCTCGAAGGGTGCCGGAGGGAAAGCGAGCGCGAGTGGCCCCAGTGCGTCAGCCGGGGCAAGGGCGTCAACCGGAGCCGCTGTGGCGGGCGCAGCGAAGAAGCCCGGGAGTCAACCTGCAACGACGCCTGCGGGCTCAACGAGCGGAACGCGTGCGAGAGTAGCACCTACAAGTACAACCCGGACTGCATCGGCGCCGGCGCAACTAAGTATCACCGAGCCGGTGTACGCAGAATTCGCACGCGGCGCCGCGGTGCAGCAAGCGTTGCTCAAGGCGAATCCAAAGGACCAGGCAGGCGCACTCACTGCAGCTGTTTCAGCGAGCGGTCTCACCAAAGCAGATTACGCCGTTTTGCGGAGCAGAGTCGGCTTGTACTACGCCCTCGCGCAGAGCAACGCTCTGGCCAACGCGACGGGAGTAATCTCCGCCCCCGAGCTAGCGGTGCTGAATGCGCACCAAGCCGACGTTATGCAACTGATGCAGCCGTAGCCTTTGCGGTGAAACGTCGTTCACGTGCGGTCTGATTGACGAACCAACGCGTCGATCAGACCGCGACTGCCCTCGCTCCGAGTCGCCCGAGCGCCTCTGGACTCAATCGCACCGACACTATCATCTCGTCTCCCTCGGTGCGCTGCGCGAGCACATCGCCATTGCGATGCAATTCGGCCATCAATCGGCCGTCGGAGAGTTGCACACGAAGTTCAAAAACGCGCCGCTCAGCGCGAAGGCGACGCAACAGCGCTCGGCGCAACGCATCGAGCCCGTTTTCCTCCTCCGCACTTGCAAACACCGCATCTGGAATGAGATTCGAGATCCGGCCGCGCACTGCCTCAAGCTCATGCGGAGGAAGCAGGTCGGACTTGTTGAATACGTTGATCATGGGGATATGATTCGCACCAAGCTCGGTCAGTACCTCGACCACAACGGCGCGGTGATCCTCCCATAACGGATCGGCGATGTCGATCACGTGGACTAGAACATTGGCCTGAAGCACCTCTTCCAGCGTTGCGCGGAAGCTCGCGACCAGTTGATGCGGCAACTTGCGCACGAAGCCGACAGTGTCGGTCAGGAGGATACTCTCGCCCTCCGCAAGTTCTACTTCCCGAGTCAGCGGATCCAGCGTCGCGAACAGCCGGTTCTCGACAAAGATGCTGCTATCCGCCGCGAGCGAGCGAAGTATCGATGACTTGCCCGCGTTGGTGTAGCCAACCAGGCTCGCCTGAAACTCGCCACGACGCGAGCCACGCTGTACCTCGCGCGATTTCTGAACTTCCGCAAGGCGCTGGCCAAGAATCTTGATTCTGTGACTGATGAGGCGCCGGTCAGTTTCCAGCTGAGTTTCACCCGGACCGCGCACACCGATGCCGCCGCGAAATTTCTCAAGGTGAGCCCACATGCGGGTGAGTCGCGGAAGCATGTACTGCAGCTGCGCCAGCTCGACCTGCATCTTGGCCTCGGCACTGCGCGCCCGTGTCGCAAAGATGTCCAGGATCAATTCGGCGCGATCCATTACGCGCTTTCCTGTTATGTCTTCGATGTTCTTGCCCTGGCTTGGGCTCAGTTCATCGTCGAACAACAACAGCGTCGCATCCTTATCCGCGATGGTCTGCGTCAGTTCTTCGACCTTACCCTTCCCCAGATATGTTGCAGGATTGGGTCGCTCGATCTGCTGCACGACTTCTCCAACGACAATCGCACCCGCGGTATCTGCCAGTCTCGCAAGTTCCTCGAGGTGTTCCGCGGTCCGATGCTTCGCGTACCGCCCCTTGCGTGGCGCTCCTACGAGGAGCGCCCGCTCGGTCGGCGCAGTCAGGTCAATCAGTTCTCGTGACAATCTCTAGTGCGTCATCCCCGACAAGGTTGAAAAACGTCCAGTACGGTCGTACGGCTGCGTGAAATTGCCTACCGGTGTGGACACTGTTACGTCGCCGATCACTCGATAATTCACGGACCCCTTTTCCTTGAGCTGCTTCGCGGCGGCCGCGAGACCACTGTAGCTGAGATTTACCGGCAGCCGCACAATCGCGGAATCCCCGCTCTGCACCGTGAACTGCGACTTGTACACACCGTCGCCGACCGCTGTGGTATCGACCAACAGTCGATACGTCAGCTGCGTCGCATCAAGCCGATACCCGTTCGGATTGTACACACTCAGCACAACATCGACAGTCCCGCCCTTCGTGCCGATACCCTCAACCTGTAGATCGTTGAAGTTTACGATGGGCTGCTTGAACCCACCCACGCCAAGGGAAGCACATCCTCCCAGCGCTGCGACGGCCAATATCACAAATGTTTTCTTCATAGTCCCTTTCTCCCCTGCACGGAAAGTGCCGTCGGTTGGATATTGCCTCACTGACGCCTAGCTTTACCCCTCATAATGCCAACTGATCATATGAAAGTATTGGTCGTTGCGGGCGCCCGCCCCAACTTCATGAAAGTAGCCCCAATCCTGCGAGCCCTGGATGCCGCCGGCCATGAATCGGTCCTTGTACACACCGGGCAGCACTACGATTCGGCGATGTCCGACACCTTTTTCAGGGAGCTGGGCATCAAGACGCCGGATTATCATCTCGGTGTCGGAACGGCGTCNCACGCGGTGCAGACGGCTCGGATCATGGAAGCCTTCGAGCCGGTTCTGATCAAGGTTCATCCTCAGTGGCTCGTGGTCGTAGGAGACGTCAATTCCACAATGGCGACAACGCTGGTAGCGTCAAAGCTGAGGACCGAGACGCACATGCATATCGCGCACGTCGAGGCCGGCTTGCGCAGCTATGACTGGCGCATGCCGGAAGAAGTGAATCGCGTCATTACCGATCGGCTCGCCGACCTCCTTCTCACGCCGTCTGAAGATGCCGCTGCCAATCTCGCGGCCGAAGGAATCACCGGCGACAAGGTCAGCTTTGTGGGTAACGTGATGATCGACACGCTGATGCTGCAGCTTCCGATTGCACGAGCAACCGACACGCTCCAGCGACTCGGCCTTCGCCGCCGGAATTACGTAGCTGCAACGCTGCACCGGCCATCCAATGTGGATGATCCCACTGCGCTCGCCGCTGTGCTGGACGGACTCGCACTCGTCGCGGACTCGCTGCCAGTCGTACTGCCGCTCCATCCGCGCACCGTCAAGAATATCGAACGCTTCCATCTCGGCGCAAAGCTGACGCCTCTCACCGTTCTGGAGCCGTTGGGATACACAGAGATGCTGGCGCTCACAGATAGCGCTCAATGCGTCCTCACGGACTCGGGCGGCATTCAGGAAGAAACGACCGCGCTCGGCGTTCCATGCGTCACACTCCGCGAGCAAACGGAGCGGCCAATAACGATTTCACAGGGCACCAACCACATGGCGCCCTGGCCTCTCACGCCACGTGGAATTCTTGGCGCATACGCTGATTCCGTTGCAGCGGTCGCAAAGGCAACTCCGCCGAGGCCGGCNGGCTGGGATGGACACGCATCCGAGCGAATCGTGAAGGCGCTGGAAAAACACCGGCCCGTGAAGCACTACTGATCTTCCTGAGCCTTCCGCTTTATTTCGTCCCACCAGGCGATGCGCTTGGCAATGTCGCGCTCAAAACCGAACGGGCCCGGCTCGTAAAACACCGAGCCGCGCAGCTTCTCGGGTAGATATTCCTGCGGTATGTANGCGTCCTCACTGTCGTGCGCGTACTTGTAGCCGGCGTGGTATCCGAGATCCTTCATCAACTTGGTCGGCGCGTTCCGGATATTCATCGGTGGCGGCTCACCTGGCGTTTCCTGCGCGGCTGCGACAGCCGCGCTTAGTGCACGATACGACGAGTTGGACTTCGGCGCCGTCGCCAGATATATCAACATCTCCGCCAGCGGCAGATATCCTTCGGGCGGACCGAGTATGTGATACGCATTCCGCGCCGCAACCGCCAGCTGGAGCGCCTGCGGATCTGCAACTCCGATGTCTTCGGCGGCCATCGCGATCGACCGACGAAAAATCGTCATCGGGTCCTCACCACCTTCGATCATGCGCGCGGCCCAGTAGATCGCGGCGTTCGGGTCGCTGCCGCGCAGACTCTTATGCAGCGCGGATAGCAAATTGAAATGCGCTTCCCCGCTCTTGTCATGCAATGCGAAGCGTTTTTGCAATGCGCCGCGCACGGTATCAACATTGATTTCACCTCCATCACCAACGTCGGTAGCCGCAGCCTCGAGCGCGGTGAGGGCCCGGCGCGCATCGCCGTCGCTTTCGCGCGCAAGTACCGACCGCGCGTCATCCGCAATTGTGATACTGCGCGACCCGAGTCCGCGCTCGACGTCGGCGAGGGCGCGGTCGATCACTGCGGCGAGATCGCCTTCAGTCAACGATTCCAGCACGAATACGCGCATCCGCGACAGGAGCGCTCCATTCACCTCGAACGATGGATTTTCAGTGGTCGCACCGATCAGCGTGATTGTGCCCTGCTCCACGTGCGGGAGAAATGCATCCTGCTGCGCGCGATTGAACCGGTGGATTTCGTCCACAAACAGAATGGTCGGCCGCCCCAGCTGCAATCGCTCTTCAGCCTCACCGACTATCTCGCGCACTCGGGGCACGCCTTCGGTCACCGCCGAGAAAGGAACGAACTCGGAATCAGTGTACTGCGCGATCAGTCGCCCGAGAGTCGTCTTCCCTGTCCCAGGCGGACCCCAGAAGATCATCGATCCGACTTTCCCGTGCTCGATCGCGTTACGCAAGGGCTTACCGGCGCCTAGTAGCTGCTCCTGCCCTATGAACTCAGCAAGCGAAAGCGGGCGCATCCGCGCAGCAAGCGGCTGCGCGGCGGCAGGCGCGGCAAACAACGATGGCTCAACCTTTCGGCGGTTTGGCTTTGGTAATTTCAAGGTGGACGCTGTTCAGCTATACGAAAGCCAGTATGGCATGTCCCGCGCCGAAAGCCGCGCAGCCTCCGAAAAACGCGACTGGAAATCGCCAGTCGTGCTTGTGCTGGATCTCAGGGACAAGGTTCGACGCCGCAACGTAAACGGTGACACCTCCGGAGAGTGCCAGGCCGTACTCAGCCAGCGGAGCGAATGTCACTGTCAATAGTGCACCAACGACAGTAGCCAACCCGAGCAGCGATGCAGCGCCGAGCGCGTTGCCTCGATTGAAGCCGGCCGCCAGGAACAGGCTTGAAACTGTCGACCCCTCAGGCAGCTTATGCAGAATAATTGCCGCCACAACAAGGGTGCCGACGCTGGCGCCTGCTCCAAATCCGCTTGCAATCGCGACTCCATCCATCAGCATATGCAACATGAGGCCGATGAGGGCCGAAATCCCTACCGCACGGGTGACATGGTGGGTCTCCTCACCAAAGTGGAAATGCGGAACGAGATTGTGCTGCGTAAGATGCACCGCGAGATACCCAGCGAGTACCATCCAGCCCGCAGCTGCGCCATGCGCGACGACGGCATCGGGTATCATGTCCACCACGGCGACGGAAATCATGAAACCGCCCGAAAAGGCGATCATGATATCAAGATCTCGCGCGCTCCAGACTCGACGTCCGGTTACGAACGCAGCACCCACGACATTGGCGAGCGCGGCAACGATTGCCGCCAGTAGCGCGGCGAGCGTCACTCGACTTCGGCCAGCGAGAGCCGATCCGCCGTGGCGGCGAGCACAGTGCTCAATACCATCGCCGGCGATTTATCCCACGGCTGTCCGCGCCACGCTTTTTCTGCGACAGCAGCGTACCGTTCCAGCCCACGAGACTGCAACAGATACAACCACCTGTCACTTCGACCGATTGCGTAAAGATCCAGTGCAGCGGTGAGCGACAGTTGGTCGTCGGCTGTATACACCGTGATGTCCACTCCCGCATACGTTGCGAGTGGAATCTTGAGGCGAGCTATAGCATCGCGAACGTCCGGAAGCGCAACGTCGGTTCCGAGCCACGATGCCTGAGTGCGCCGATCGGTAAGCGCAACGTCCACTGCAGGAGGAAGGTGTTCGCTAAGTACGTACATCAGATCCACTGCACGTTCCGCGTTCGCGGCCAGATGCGCCTCGAACAATCCATCCACAGTCTCATTGAACGTAAAACCATCGCGGCCCGATCGAAATCGGCGCCACACCGTGACCTGTTGAGGCTGTCCACGAAAGATCATGCGTGCTGCTCCGCGTATTTCAACAATGCTTCCCGATTGTTGCGCATCGGATCTTCAAGAACATACTGTAACAACGCGCGCAGTGTCTCGCCGAGTCGTTTGCCAGTGATTCCGACCTTGAGGAGATCATCGCCGTTCACCGCGAGGTCGGAGACCTCCACCGGATCACGGTATGCTATCCGGATGGCTCGACGATAAACGGATTCAGCGCGACTCTGCGACGGAGCCGGTTTACCGCTCTCCCGCGCTGCCCACCAATGCGCGTCAGCAATGCGGAGCACCGGTGACAGTCGCGTGCGACCGACTCGACCGGCCCACGTGCGCAACGTCGCATCGGTCGGTGCTTCGGGTCGCATCAGCTCTTCGGTCATCGTCCTTCCTATCTCATGCCAGCGCTCCACCAGCCCGCCCACCCAGGAGACGTCGGCGTTGGAGAAGCGCAAGTTCTTGAGCGTGGCCGTAGCAGTTCCACTGCGTGACGCCGAGAAGAGACCCGCAAGCCGCGTCTGCAATCGCTGCGGGCGACGCGGTAGCAATGGGAGGCGCAGATGATCCAGCGCCCTGAGCTCAATGTCGGTAATGCCAGCCAGGCTGGGAATGAGCTCGGCGAGCGCTCCACTGTCGCGCCACATCCGGAACGCTTTACTCGGCAGTGTGACCTGGCTCAGCGTCTTGACGATCTCCTGCTGTACACGCTCTGGAGAGAGGCGCTGAAGATGCGGCGCGCTCACGACAATCGCCTGCCACGTTGCTGGATCCATGTCAAAGTCGAATCGCGCGGCGAACCGCATCGCTCGCAACGCGCGCAAGCGATCTTCCCGCATTCTCTCCTTCGCAATGCCCACGGCTCTCAACTTTCGAGCGGCAAGGTCCTTCTGCCCGTCGAACGGATCGCACAACTCGTCGCGCGAAGGCGAATACGCTATTGCATTGATCGTAAAATCGCGCCGTGCGAGATCTTCCTCAAGCGAATCGCCGAACCTGACCACAGCATGTCGTCCGTCTGTTTCGACATCCGACCGAAATGTCGTCACCTCGTGCATTACGTTTGTGTCGTCCAGAACCCCGATCGTTCCGAACTCGATGCCCACGGGCACCGTGCGCTTGAACAGGCGTCGTACCTGCTGCGGCTTCGCGCTCGTCGTAAGATCCCAGTCGAGGTTGGGGATGCCGAGTAGTGCATCTCGCACGGCGCCGCCAACGCACCAGACCTCATGGCCAGCGCCCTCAAGCACTCTGGTAATTTCCAGGACCGCATCCGGCGGCTGCATGAGCGGCATGCCGAATTCGCTCGACACTCAGTTCGAGAAGAGCGTGCGCAGTTCGTCGTCCGACGCACCGGCGCCAAGTGCCAGCATGAGATCGATGCGCGCCTGCTGCGGGCGCCGCGAACCGGCGAGAATCGCGCCCATGTCTTCGAGCGTACGTCCGCCGCCGGGATACGCGTAGGTGTGACCCACTCGTCCGCCTCCCGTGCGCGAGGTGATCACAACCGGCTTGCCATCGGAGACATACCGACCGATGCCTGGAACCATTTCCGGCGGCACGTTACCTCGACCCATGGCCGCGATCACGGCGCCGCGCGATTCATTCCGCACTGCATCGAGCAATCGAGAATCACAGCCCGCGGCTGCGAAGAAGACATCCACCGGAGTCGCAGGCTCGACAGGAATGATCGGCGGAATTCTAGGCGGCAATTCGCGTCGGAAGATCACCGCGCCCTCATCCAGATAACCGATAGGTCCAAGCCCCGGACTCTCGAACGCATCCAGCAATTGTGTGTTGGACTTCGTCACATCGATCGCCGTGAATATCTGGCCGCTCAACACAACCATGACGCCCTGACCGACAGATGCAGGGCTCGCCGCGACGTGCACAGCCTCAAAAAGATTGGCTGGACCATCCCAGCCCAGATCGCTCTGCGTACGCATGGCGCCGGTGAACACTACCGGTTTGCTCGATACGAGCGACCGCGCCGCGACGTACGCGGATTCCTCAAGTGTGTCGGTACCGTGCGTAACGACGACACCGGCGACTTCTTCGCGTGCGAGATGCGCCGCAATCCGGTTCCGCAGCGCCCACATCCGCGCGATGCTCATGTGAGGGCCCGGGTAATGGCCCCAATCCTCGGTCTCGACAGCGCTGGTGTTGTCAATGCCCGTCGTCGCGTTGACGATGTCGGCGCCAGTCAGCGCGAGCGTGTTCCCTCGCGCTGACGAGTCGTTGCGCATCGCAATCGTGCCGCCCGTAAACAGAATTACAATCACGTGGTGGTCCTGATGCGGGGTAACGTGCCCCCAATCGCGTCCAGAATCGCGATCGCACCCGGTTCGATCTCCGCGCCGCTCAGAGCGAGCAGTTCGCACGCATACGTCACCAGCGCATCGACGGTCAAAAGTCCCGCCGCAGCGCGACGTGTTTCGCAGCCACGTTCGAGCAACACGCGCAACTCCGACGCGGCGGCGTCCTTCAGAATTATCGAGCCCTGCTCAAGGCTCGCATCACGCCAACCCACAGGAAGCGCAGTTCTGATGCGCACCGCCAATTCCTGCGGAGCGTCGGTGAGCGCGCCATCCAGCCACTCCCCGAGACGTTCGTCGGATTCGGTCATCCAACTTGCTCTGCGACGATTACAGCGGCGCGCGACAGGAGGGCCGGAAAAACATCGGCGCTCGGGACTCCGCCCTGCGCGAGTGCGGGCTTTCCACCACCCCGTCCACCGAACTCCTGCGCGAGCGTCTTCACAATCACATCCGCGCGAGCGCCACGTTCGCGTGCAGCGTCGCCTGCGGCCGCAATGACAGCGTTCTTGTCTCCTTCCATCGCACTCACCAGCACGAACACAGCGTCCGTCGCGGACTCGCGCGCAGCCTCGACTAGCTCCTGCAGCGACTTCGCATCTGGCATCGACACCTGCTTTGCGACAAGTCGCAAGCCGTTCATCGACGTCGCGCCATCGAGCAACTCCTGGACGGGGCCACTCGCACCGCCTGAACCTCCGCGCATAAGTTCGGACACGCGCTTCTCAAGCGCCCGTCGTTCGTCACTGAGCGCGTGAACTCGGCGCAAGAGTGTAGCCGGTGTCGCCTTCATGACCTCGCTCACGTCGCGCAGCAACTCCCCACGCACGCGTTCAGCTTCGTACGCACGCGAGCCCGTAATGGCCTCGATGCGACGCACACCAGCCGCGATGCCGGACTCGCTTACAATGCTGAACAGACCGATCTCAGCCGTGTTCCGCACGTGCGTACCACCACACAGTTCGGTCGAGAGCGCCGGAATGTCGACCACGCGCACGACATCGCCGTATTTTTCGCCAAACAGCGCCATCGCACCTGAAGCCACCGCTTCCTTGTATGGCCGTTCAGTTGTCGTAACCGGCGTAGCTGATAGCACGCCCCGGTTGACAATTTCCTCGACACGCATGATCTGCTCGTAGGTGAGCGGACCCGTATGGGTGAAGTCGAAGCGCAGTCTGTCCGGCGCAACGAGCGAACCCGCTTGGTGAACGTGCTCGCCGAGTGTCTGGCGCAACGCTGCGTGCAGCAGGTGCGTCGCGGTGTGATTTCGCTCAGTGTCGAGTCTTGTGTCACGCGGTACGCTGGCGCGAACGGCGCCCCTTGCGACGTCGCCATCGGCCTTACCAATCGCAATTGGCTTTCCATCGAGCTTCCGCACATCGTCCACGACTACGCGCCACCCCTCGCCAACAATTTCGCCGCCGTCCGATATCTGTCCGCCAGACTCGGCGTAGAACGGCGAGTGCCGCAGCAATACTGCTACTCTGCCGTCACTCATGGAACGCACAGCAAGCGCTTCCGTATCCGCAGCGCGCGTCGCATACCCAACAAAGTGACTGCTCGCGATCGCGTCAGCCAGCGAACCTGCGACATCAGACCACGTCGCTGCGTCAGCCAGGTCGTCCGCGGCGACACCAATTTTTCTGGACCGACGTTCCTGCTGCGACTGAGTGCGCTGCGCTGCAAGAGCCTGCTCGAAGCCCGGGATGTCCACGGTGTACTGCCGCTCACGAGCCATCAGTTCGGTAAGATCAATCGGGAATCCATACGTGTCGTACAGCTTGAACGCATCATCACCCGAAATACTGCGCTCCTGAGTGGTCTGCATCGGAGCCAGCTCCTCGAACCGCTGCATTCCCGCGGTGATCGTAGCGAGAAAACGCTCTTCCTCGGCGCGCGTCGTGTCGATGATGTGCTGCCGTCGCGCCTGCAGCTCCGGATACACATCACGCATCGTATCGATCACGGTCTCGACGACGCGCGTGAGCGTCGGCTCTCGGCGACCGAGCAGCCACGCGTAACGGACGCCGCGACGCAGAATGCGACGCAGCACATAACCGCGTCCGTCATTGGCTGGATACACCCCATCGGCGAGCAGGAACGCGATCGAGCGCGCGTGGTCCGCGATGACGCGCATCGCAGCGATTCGCTCGCCCGGATCAGATATGGCGCCAACTCCGACCTGTGCTTCTACCGCCGCGATGAGCGGCGCAAACATGTCCGTATCGAAGTTGTTGGAAACACCCTGCATCACCGCCGCGATCCGCTCCAGACCCGCCCCGGTGTCGACCGAAGGCTTGGGCAGCGGCGACAGCATTCCGTCGGGCTGTCGATCGTACTGCATGAAAACAAGATTCCAGATCTCGACGAATCGGCCGGCTTCCGCGGCTTCGACGAACGTCTCAGTGTCGAAGTCCACGATTGCGGGATCAGTCCACGCTCCGACTGATCCGCCGGGCGCCTGCCAGTCGCGAGCGACGCGGGCGAGATCGACATAGATCTCGGTGCACGGCCCGCAGGGACCGGTGTCCGCCATCTGCCAGAAGTTATCCTTTTCGCCCAGGCCGTAAACGCGCTTGTCTGGAAGGCCACCAATCTCCTTCCACAGCTCACGCGCTTCGTCGTCTTCGCGGAACACGGTAACGCGGAGGTCCTCCGGCTTGAGCCCCAGTTCATCGGTTACAAACTTCCAGGCGAAACCGATCGCCTCGCGCTTGAAGTAATCGCCGAACGAAAAATTGCCCAGCATCTCGAAAAACGTGTGATGCCGTGCGGTATGGCCAACCTGTTCGAGGTCGTTATGCTTCCCACCAGCGCGCACACATTTTTGCGCAGTCGTAGCCCGCCTGGTCGGTGTCGGCGGCTCCTCGTTGCCGAGAAATACGCGCTTGAACTGCACCATACCGGCATTGGTGAACAGGAGCGTGGGATCGTCGGATGGAACTAGCGAAGAGCTTGGAAGGATCTTGTGGCCTTCGCGCTCGAAGAATTTAAGGAATCGGGTGCGGATTTCGGACGATTGCATATAGCCTTGAAATATAGGCGAGCAGGGGCGTATTCCCGCCGAAGGGCGTATTCCCGCCGAAGGGCGTATTCCCGCCGAAGGGCGTATTCCCGCCGAAGGGCGTATTCCCGCCGAAGGTCGTCATCCCGCCGAAGGTCGTCATCCCGCCGAAGGTCGTCATCCCGCCGAAGGTCGGGATCCATCCATGGCAGCGCCGTGCACGCAGAGAGTTGTCATCCCGCCGAAGGTCGGGATCCATGGCTAGTGCCCGAGCGCACTACGATGCCGGCGTAAGTGATCACAACTTGTCGGTCTCCAAACGCAGCTGCGTGCGCTCTTCGTTGCCTCGTCGATGGATCCCGACCTGCGGCGGGATGACAGCATGGATCCCGACCTGCGGCGGGATGACAGCATGGATCCCGACCTGCGGCGGGATGACACATGAATCCCGACCTGCGGCTGGACGGGGCTACTCTTTTCCCACCCTCCCCACTACGCCTCGTATCTCATCCAACTCATATCCTCTCCGCGCCAAAAATGCGAACAATCTTCTTCTCAACACCACCGGCTCCAGGTCGCCCATCGATGCGATCTTCTTTCTCGCGACTCGCTCAATAACGGCCTTCGTATCTACTTTTTCTTCATCCACGACCTGCGCGATCGCCTGCTTGCTGAGTTCTGCGTTTACGCCCTTTCGCGCGAGGTCCTGGCTGATTCGGCGCGCTGATGATCCCTGACCCACCAGTTTGGATCGCGCGTACGCGAGCGCGTAGCGTTCGTCGTCCAGCAGTCCCGCACTGAGTAGTCGAGCGATCACGGATTCGGCGTCTTCGGCTGGAACCTCTTTCTGGATCAGCTTGCGGCGCAACTGTTTCACGGTGTAGGGCCGCGCCGAGAGCAGGTCGAGCGCGCGATTGTATGGTGTCTGAGCCACAGCTGTCAGGTTAAAACGACAGTCGCCGAGCCAGCACGATTCGCATTAGGCGGGGAGTCCGGGCCCCATCTACTACAAACCGCACCAACTCGGCGACAAACATTCGTTTGATCGAAAAGAGGGATTAGACCTCTTCCACCGCCTCCGGCTCTGGAGCGACCACGCCGGTGGCTGTGATCCCCAGCAAAGCCTTCACCTTGACCTCAACTTCTGCCATAAGGGCAGCGTTGTCCTTGAGGTAGAGCTTGGCGTTTTCACGACCCTGCCCGATCCTCTGACTGCCATAACTGTACCACGCACCCGACTTGTCAATTATCCCGTTTTCAGCCGCGATGTCCAGCACCAGCGACGAGTGGCTTATCCCTTCGGCGTACATGATATCGAACTCCGCCTGCTTGAACGGCGGCGCGACCTTGTTCTTGACCACCTTCACGCGGACGTGAGAACCCACCACGTCTTCCTTGTCCTTGACCGGTCCGATGCGACGAATGTCCAGGCGAACCGAGGCGTAGAACTTGAGAGCCTTGCCGCCGGTCGTCGTTTCCGGATTGCCGAACATCACACCGATCTTCTCGCGCAACTGGTTGATGAAGACCACCGAAGTATTCGAGCGTGCGATTGCACCGGTCAGCTTGCGCAGCGCCTGACTCATCAGACGCGCCTGCAATCCGACATGCGAGTCGCCCATGTCGCCTTCGATTTCGGCCTTGGGCACCAATGCCGCGACCGAGTCGATCACCACTACATCCACCGCGCCAGAGCGCACGAGTATCTCACAGATCTCGAGTGCCTGCTCGCCGGTGTCCGGCTGTGAAACCAGAAGGTTATCCACGTCCACGCCGAGCTTCCCTGCGTACTCCGTGTCGAGCGCGTGCTCTGCGTCGATGTAAGCAGCAACGCCGCCATTCTTCTGGGCATTGGCGACCACGTGCAGACACAACGTCGTCTTGCCGCTCGACTCCGGTCCGTAGATCTCGGTTACGCGACCGCGCGGAATTCCACCGATTCCAATAGCTGCATCAAGATTGATTGCGCCAGTCGAAATTGCGTCAACCTTTACACCGGCAGTACCGGTGCCCATGCGCATGATTGAACCCTTACCGCAGTTCTTCTCGATCTGCGCCACCGCGAGGTTCAACGCCTTCTTTTTGTCGTCCTGCATGGTGGAAGCGCCCATTGGTCCTTTCCTTTTGCTGGATGTAAGATAACGCCAGATCGGCGGTTCCGGATTCGTGTTTCCAGGCAAAGATGGCTGGATTCTCAAGATTCCTCGATCCCGACTCGACTCCCGAACAAACTACGAACTAGCTACCCGAAAATCAACCGAACTGTCGCAACCAGAAGGCATCGGGCACGTATTGAATCTGAACCGAGCCCCCTCCGACTATCACTCCGACGACGTCGAAGCGGTAGGTGTCTCCCGAACGTCTGTTCGAAGAGATCCACTTGCGAGCTGACCTGGCCAGTTCACGCTGCTTCTTCCATCCTACCGTCTCTGCCGGTGTCCCGAAATCCGTGGAAAACCTGGTTCGGACTTCAACGAACGCCACGAGCCGGTCGGACTTTCCAGCCTCGATTTTGCAGGCGACGAGATCGAGATCGCGATGACCATCGCGAAAGCGCCGATCAAGAATCGCCCAGCCGCGCAGCTTGAGCCAGCGCTCCGCGATCCATTCGCCCTTGATTCCGAGTTCCTGACGGTAGGTCAACACGAGAACACTGTACCAGCGTTTGTGTGAACGAGCGGAAGCGTGGAACGACGCGGAGGATGAAATTATTTCCGGGGCGCGGCAACACGCCGCCTCCACTAGCTTTGGGGATGAACACCATGGTAGTAGGCGATCACGTGCGCATAACGAGCGTACCCGGCAAGCCCCTGGGTCGAATCACCAAGAGCTTCGCGAAGACGGCTGACGACCGGAACGCGCGCACGGGCGATCCGTACGTGTACGACGTGTGGGTGGAGGCGCAGCAGAAGGAGTATCGCGGTCTACGCGCGAGTGATTTGATGAAGCCGAGAGGGGATTAGGGGTCGCGTGGC
>JGI20207J14881_1000068_pt1 | contig 34340 bp, 32 predicted proteins | sample NGESurdeep092012_4_FD_14881 | JGI IMG/M metagenome (IMG submission 14881)
AACGCGCTGAGTTTTCAACTGCTTCGAGAATTGATGAGCGCGATAGACGAAGCGGAAAGAAACGACGACGTTCGCGTCATCGTGGTGACGAATCGCGGCTCGACGTTCTGTGCCGGCGCGAACCTGATCGAGCGTACGAGCACCGACGGCGACGAGCGTGAGNATGTCGTTGAGATGAGCGAGGTCTTTCGCCGNATTCGTCACTCGCCCAAACCATTCGTCGGTCGCCTNGCGGGTCATTGCGTTGCGGGAGGCGTTGGACTCGCGGCGGTGATGGACATCTCGATCGCGATGGNGNCCGCGACGTTCGGCTTCACGGAGGTCCGTCTCGGCGTCGCTCCCGCCATCATCTCGGTCGTGTGCCTTCCTAAGATGCGACTCGCCGACGCGCAGAACGCGTTTCTACGGGGGAACCGCTTTGGAGCAGATGAGGCGGCGCGGATGGGGCTTATTAACAAGGCGGTTCCGCGAGAGGAGCTCGACAGCGAGATCGGCGCCGTCGTCAACGATCTCCTCGCGGGTGAACCTCACGCGTTGGCCCTCGCTAAACAGCTCACCAACTCTGTAACCTCGATGACCGAGGCGGAAGCTTTTGTCTGGACGACCGCGAAGTCCGCCGAGCTATTTCTTAGTGACGAGGCGCGCGAAGGAATCAGCGCCTACCTGGAGAAGCGACCCGCGTCGTGGTTTGAAACAACGGGTGACGAATGACGCCGCAAGAGGCGCCAACGTCTACGCGAGGACTCTCGACACCTCGTTGACGTCAATAGCGCCTTCACGCAGTATCTTCCACCCGTTGTCGTGCACGTGAATCACCGTTGAAACGACCCCGGAACGATCGCCGCCATCGAGAACGGCTTTCAACATATCCGCGTCACCAAAGGCCGCGAGGACTTCTTCCGCGCTGTGACAGGGAGCGGCGGAGTGCTCGTTGGCACTTGAGACCACGAGCGGCCCCGTTTGCGCCAACACCTGGCGCAAAAGTTCGTCGTCCGGTACCCGAAACCCAACCGTGTCCGCGCGACTCCCGACTCGGCGTGCCAGTTCAGTGGGCGCGTCCATCACGATGGTCAGCGCGCCGGGCCAGAACGCCTCACTGAGCTTTCGCGCGAGCGGCGACAACGTGACACCCAATCGCTCGATTGTCGAAAGCGCGTCGACGAGCACGGGTAGCGCGACGCTGCTCGGACGATGTTTCATCGAGAAGATCTGCGCGACGGCGTCCTCACGCTCGAGTGACGCCGCGAGACCGTAGACCGTGTCAGTCGGCACCGCCACGACGTCACCCGCGGTGAGAAGCCGCACGGCTTCGTCTCGATCAATGACGACGGTCATCGGCGAGCCACCAACACTCGGGGATGGTCCGCGAGGTCGTCGAGGTCTCGCACGTCAGAGAAACCTGAGGAATTGGCGGTACTTAGAACAGCGTCACGGTGAGTGTTGGCGTGTTCACAGACAAGGGCACCGCCAGGCTGCAGCCAAGCCTTTGCTCGGGTGATGATGATCTCGAGGTCCGCGAAACCGGTCAACCCCTTTACGTCCGGAGCCACGATCGCCCCCTTTGGCTCGTAGCGAAGGACCGGGTCGAGTTCCGCGAACTCCTCGCTGCCCACGTACGGAGGGTTCGCGACGATGAGATCCACGTGACCCTGGAGAGAGACGTCCACGTCATCGAACCACGAAGAGTGCACGAAGGTCACGTTCGTCAGTTCATGCTTGAGGGCGTTCTCTTGCGCGAGGGCCAGCGCGTCGCTCGACTCGTCGACGGCCACCAACGTCGCGGTAACGCCGAGAGTCCGAAGTTCGTCGAGGAGGGCGAGTCCAATTGCGCCCGAGCCGCTGCCAAGGTCCATGATCAGAGGTTCTCGGAGTTCTAGGCGTAGGAGTTCGCGGAGCGCAACGGACACCAACTCCTCAGTCTCTGGACGAGGGATGAGTGCGCGTTCGTCGACGTTCAAATCGAGTGAGCGAAAGGGCCAGTGGCCAATGACGTACTGCAGGGGCTCGCCGTTACGGCGCCGAAGTGCGGCGTCGCGCAGGGCTTCAGAATCTGGGCCGAACTCTTCGACGAGCCATCGGGCTTCACGCGGATCAAGACCGCCCTCGACGAGCGCGGCCACCGACTCGGCGTTAGCGTCCGTCACTCTCGGCCAACTGGCGCGCTCGTTTGTCCGCCAATAGCGCGTCGATGTAGGGATCGAGGTCGCCCGCGAGCACCGCGTCGAGCGAGTAGTTGGTCAAGTTGATCCGGTGATCGGTGACTCGGTTCTCCTTGAAGTTGTAGGTGCGGATCTTTTCGCTACGGCCACCACTCCCTAACTGTGAACGCTTGAGATCACCGAGTTCATTCGCCTGGGCGTCTTGAGCCGCCTTGAGGAGTCGAGCGCGCAAAACGATGAGTGCCTTCGCTCGATTCTGGATCTGACTCTTCTCGTCCTGCATCGACACCACGATGCCCGACGGCAAGTGGGTGATTCGCACGGCTGAGTCGGTCGTATTGACGCTCTGACCACCCGGGCCCGATGAGCGATACACGTCGATCTTGAGGTCGCTGGTGTTGATGTCCACGTCGACTTCTTCGGCCTCGGGTAGTACCGACACTGTTGCGGACGACGTGTGCACGCGACCCTTCGCTTCGGTGACCGGCACGCGCTGCACGCGGTGCACGCCCGCTTCGAACTCAAGACGCGACCACGCGTCGTCGCCTTTGATGAGGTAGGTCGCTTCATCGAGACCACCCTGCTCGGATTGGCGCTCTTCGATGACTTCGAGTTTCCATCCACGTATCGCCGCGTAGCGGCGGTACATCTCGGCGAGGTCCGCTGCGAAGAGATTGGCTTCCTCGCCGCCCTCGGCTCCGCGGATCTCCAAGATCACGCTTCGACCTTCATTCGGATCGTGCGGTAGGAGCAGTGTTTCGAGTTCGAGTTCGAGTTCCGCGATACGTTCCTCGGCGGCGTTGACCTCGTCGCGCCAAGACTCGCGGTCGGCACCTTCGGTCTCGTTGAACATGTCACGCGCGGTAGAGACGTCGTCGCGCGCGCCTTGCAAGGCGACCCAAGCGATGTTGATCTCACTGAGTTCCTTGTGACGGCGTGAGAGGTCACGCAGGCGCGTGAGGTCGCTCGCCACGTTGGGTTCTGAGAGCTGAGCTTCTACAGAGTGGAACTCACTCTGTAGGACGTTCAGCGTGTCGTCAAGGGAGCGCACAAAACTCGCTGGGCGCTCGAGGACCTAAGCCTTCGGCGCGCGCGCCTTCGTCTTCTGTGCGTAACGGCGCTGGAAGCGCTCGACGCGGCCACCGGTGTCGACGAGCTTCTGCTTGCCGGTGAAGAAGGGGTGGCACTCGTTGCAGAGCTCAATGCGGATCGACGACTTGGTCGATTCGGTCGTGAAGGTGTTGCCGCACGAGCAGGTGACGCTTGCTTCTCCGTAAGTGGGGTGAATATCTGGCTTCATGATGCTCCTTCGTGCGAAGAGTGAGTTTAGCGGGAAATTAGTTGGTCGGCGACGGGCCCCGACCGATCTCAGCCAGGAACTCGTCGTTGGATTTGGTGGATTTGAGCTTGTCGATCAAGAGCTCGAGGCCCGCGGCGTCGCGGCCCTCGGCGGCCAGGCCGTTCAAGACGCGACGCAGCTTCCACACCTGGGGTAAGGCTTCACGGCTGAAGAGCAGCTCCTCTTTTCTTGTCGAGGATCCGTTCACGTCAATGGCCGGGTAGAGGCGGCGCTCGGCCAGACGACGGTCGAGGCGCAGTTCCATGTTGCCGGTGCCCTTGAACTCTTCGAAGATTACTTCGTCCATCTTCGAGCCCGTCTCGACGAGGGCGCTCGCGAGAATGGTGAGCGATCCCCCCTCTTCGATGTTGCGAGCCGCACCGAAGAACTTCTTCGGCGGGTACAAAGCGCCCGAGTCGACGCCACCGGACATGATGCGTCCGGTGGCCGGCGCGGCCAGGTTGTAGGCACGCGCAAGGCGCGTGATGCCGTCGAGGATGATCACGACGTCGCGGCCCTGCTCAACGAGGCGCTTCGCGCGCTCGATGCAGAGTTCTGCCACGTGGGTGTGCTCCTCGGCCGGTCGGTCGAACGTCGAGGAGATGACTTCACCCTGGACGCTTCGACGGATGTCGGTGACCTCTTCGGGACGCTCGTCGACGAGGAGCACCATCAAGTGGACCTCGGGATTGTTCACTTCGATCGACTGGGCGATCTGCTTCATGATCGTGGTCTTACCGGCCTTAGGGGGCGAGACGATGAGACCGCGCTGGCCCTTGCCGATGGGTGCGAGGAGGTCGACGATGCGTGGCGTGAGGTCGAGCTTGCCTTCGTTCGTTTCGAGGTTCAACTTCTCGTCAGGAAAGAGTGGGGTCAGGTCTTCGAAGCGCGGACGCAGACGTGCCACCTCGGGGTCGACGCCCGCGACGGTGTCGACGCGCAACAGCGCCGGGTACTTCTCGTTCGAAGCCGCGGGTCGGAAACCGCCGACGATGGTGTCGCCCTTACGCAGGTGGTAACGACGCACCTGGTTGATCGAGACGTAGACGTCGTTGGGTGACGCGTGGTAACCCTTCGTGCGCAAGAAGCCGTAGCCGTCGTCACGCAGATCGAGCAGACCTTCGACTTCGACGAGATCGCCCGCGTAGGGCTGGTCGGCGTTGGGCATGGAGTCACCCGCGAAGCGCTCACGACCGTTTCGATTTCGGCGGTTACGACGACTGCGGTTGTTCGTGTCATTGGAGAACTCGCGAGGCTGGCGCTCGGGCCTCGTCTGGGTGAACTGGCGGGCGGTCGGGCGCTCCGATGGCGCGGCGGCCTCGGAGACGGGCGGCTCGCTCTGAACGGTCTTTTCAACCTTGGTGTCGGCGTCGAACTCGCCCAACAGGTCATCGAAATCATCGCTGGGAGTGGCCACGGTGCGGCGCGAACGAACGGCACGAGTGGCGGGGGCAGCTGCACTTGCGACCGCGGGCTCATCGCCCATGATGGCCTCGATGAGTGCGGCCTTGGTGGCGCGGGTCGAAGCCTCAACGCCCTTGACTTTGGCGATCGTTTGGAGGTCTTCGCGAGTTTTTGACTCGAGATCCGAACGGTCTGGAGAAGGCTTAATAGCCATGCATGATCCTTTCACGCCGCCCGTAACGATACGTCGGGTGGAGAAGAAAATCGGGAAATGTCGTCTCGGAAGAGATTCCTTACGTCGGTACAACCGAACGGACGACAACTAACAGTGTAGCCGACGACACGAACAAAGTAAACAGAACTACGAAAGCTTGGCCAAGAGCGCGCTCAGCGACGCGTCCACCACGTCGGGTGTCGCGCTTGAGACAACAGCCGTGTCCGGATCCTTTAGACCGTTGCCCGTGAGGACGCACACTACCGTCGAACCCTTGGGGACGCCATACTTCAATAGTCCCGCCACCGACGCAGCCGACGCTGGTTCACAGAATACGGACTCGTGTCGCGCGACGTAGTGATAGGCGTCGAGAATCTCTTCGTCGGTGACCGCGCGGATGTCACCGAGTGACTCGTGGATCACCTCGAGGGCCGGTACCCAGCTCGCGGGATTGCCAATTCGAATCGCCGTGGCGATCGTCTCGGGGTTGTCGACGGGGTGACCGAGCACGATGGGCGCGGCGCCGGCCGCTTGGAACCCCCACATCTTGGGCAGCGTTGAACAGCGTTGGGCGAAGTGGTACTGCGTGAAGCCGCGCCAGTACGCGGTGATGTTCCCGGCATTACCCACCGGAATAGAAAGGATGTCCGGTGCCTCGCCGAGGGCTTCGACGATCTCGAAGGCTCCGGTCTTTTGACCCTCGATGCGGTCAGGGTTGATGGAGTTCACGATGGTGATCGGTAGGTGCTGCGTGAGTTCTCGCGCCAAGTTGAGGGCCTGGTCGAAGTTGCCCCGAATCTGGAGCACCTGCGCGCCGTACATGATGGCTTGAGCCAGTTTGCCGAGCGAGATCTTGCCTTCGGGAACGAGGACGACGCAGTCCATATTCGCCTTCGCCGCGTACGCGGCGGCCGCGGCGGAGGTGTTGCCCGTCGATCCGCAGATCACCGTCTTCGCGCCCTGCGCTTTCGCTTTGGTGATCGCCATGGTCATGCCGCGATCTTTGAACGAACCCGATGGGTTGAGTCCCTCGCACTTCAGCCAAACGTCAGCTTCGAGACGCTCGGAAAGCCTTTCCGCGTGTAACAACGGCGTGTTCCCCTCTTGCAGCGTGACGACGTCGTCAATGCCGTCGAGATCGAGCCACTCGCTGTACTCCTTCAGTAGTCCTTGCCAACCGATCACTCAGAACTCCCGTCGATAACTCGAATGCAGGCGCCGACGGATTCGACCGAATCGGACGCCGCCAACTCGTCAACGGTGGCGTAGACGTCGGCACTGATCGCGTGATGCGTCAAGAACGAGAGTCGGGCTTCGTCGCCGAATCCCTCTTGTTCCATCGAGCGGATCGAGACGTTGTGACGACCAAAGACGCCGGCGACCTCTGACAACACCCCGGGACGGTCCAACACGTCGACGCTGAGATAAAAGACGCTCGACAGCTCGGCGCCGGGGACGTAGTGCAGTGAGGTGTCACCAGTGAAGGGAATGTCGTGGCGACCGCTGACCCGGTTGCGCGCCGCGTCAAGGACGTCACCCAGGACGGCCGTCGCGGTCGGCTCGCCGCCCGCGCCCTGGCCCAGCCACATCAGCGGTCCGCTCTTCACGCCCTCGATGAACACGGCGTTCATCGCACCGTTGACCGAAGCGAGCGGGTGGCGTAGGGGCACCATGGCCGGGTGCGCACGACGCGACACGCCGTCTTCACCAACGCGCTCGGCCACACCGAGCATCTTGATGACGTAGCCCGAACGACGCGCGAACTCCACGTCCAGGGCACGGATTCCGGTTATGCCCTCACGGTCGATCTCTTCACCGCTAAGCCGCGTTCCGAAAGCGAGCGTGGAGAGGATCTGCACCTTCGCCGCCGCGTCGAAGCCTTCGACGTCGGCACTCGGATCAGCTTCGGCGAACCCGAGCGTCTGTGCCTCAGCCAGGGCGCTCTCGTAGTCGCTCCCCTCGGTCGTCATCTTCGTGAGGATGAAATTGGTGGTGCCGTTCACGATGCCCATAACCCGATTGATTCGTTCTCCGGCGAGTGAACTCCGCAAGGCCCGAAGTATCGGGATCGCCCCGCCGACGGCCGCTTCGTAGAAGAGATCGGCGCCATTTTCATCCGCGAGTTGGGCCAACTCGGTGCCACTCTCGGCCATGAGTGCCTTATTAGCGGTCACGACCGACACGCCCAACTTCAGCGCTGATTCGAGGTAGGTACGACACGGCTCCACGCCGCCCGCGACTTCAACGAGCACGTCGAGGTCGTTCGCGATGAGTCCGTCGACGTCGGTGGTGAGTAGCGCGTCATCGACGCCAGGATGGGCCTTCGTGACGTCACGTACCGCGACGCCGACAAGTTCTAAAGGGGCCGTCGCGCCGTCCACGAGGGCCTCGCGGCGACTGGGGTCCGTCAGGAGTTGCACGAAGGCCGCACCGACGAAACCACCGCCGATCACGCCGACTCTAACGACCGGTCTCTCCATCAAACAAGGCTAACGCACGCCTCATGCAGGTTCGATCTCAGACTTCGAGTCGCGCGAGGTCATCGAAGGTCTCGCGTCGAAGTACCTCACGCGCGATTCCGTCGCGAACGAAGATGACGGCCGGTCGGGGAACCCGGTTGTAGTTCGACGCCATCGAGTAGCCGTAGGCACCCGTCACCGGTGTCGCGACGAGGCTGCCCGGTTTTGTCTCGGCGGGAAGGAACGCCTCGTCGATCAGGACGTCACCACTTTCACAGTGCTTGCCCACAAGACGAACCCTCTGTGGTCGGGGCGAACAGGGATGATCGACGTCGAACGCCTCGTAGCCCGAGCCGTAGAGGACGGGACGGGGATTGTCGCTCATTCCTCCGTCGACCGCCATGTAGGTCCTTTGGGTGACGGGCTTGACGACGCCGACGGAGTAAATGGTCAGTCCCGCTTGTGCGACGACGGCGCGACCGGGCTCGGCGAGGATCCGCAAATCCACAGGGAGTCCAGCCTTTCGAGCGGCCTCTCGCATCGAATCGGCCCACTCGCGGATGGTGGGTGCTGACTCGCCCGCCACGTACGCGACCCCGAGTCCACCGCCGACGCAGAGTTCGTCGAAGGCGTCGTCGCGCGTGAACTCGCCCAGGACCGCCATGGACTCGCGAAAGCCGTCCACCTCAAATATCTGTGAGCCGATATGAGCGTGCACACCATGAAGTTGAAGCCCCGGCGTCTCACGCAACATGGTGATGGCTCGCCGCGCGTCGCCGTTCGAGACGGAGAAGCCGAACTTCGTGTCCTCTTGCCCGGTGCGGACGTACTCGTGGGTGTGTGCTTCTACACCGGGCGTGACACGAACGAGCGCGTTAAGGGGACTCTCGGCGCTCACCAACTCCCGCAGATGATCGATCTCGTCGAAATTGTCGACCACCAAGCGGTGCACGCCGACCGAGAGCGCGTGAACGATCTCGTCGCGCGACTTGTTGTTGCCGTGCATGATGACGCGATGTGCGGGCACGCCAGAGCGCAACACGAGGTCGAGTTCGCCGCCGGTCGCCACGTCCACGCACAGTCCATCTTCGAACGCGAGGCGGGCCATGGCGCCACAAAGAAAACTCTTCGAAGCGAACGCCACGCCGTCGTCAAAAGCGTTCGCCGCTTCGCGGCATCGCGCGCGCAACGTCTCTTCGTCGTAGACAAAGAGAGGGGTGCCGAAGATGGTAGCGAGTTCGCGGAGTCCGACACCACCTACCGTCACGCCATCGTCGTGCAACGTCGCGGTATCGGGAAAGAGCGTCGCGAGGATGGGTTCAATGCTCATGTGTAAACACTAGAAGTTGCGGACGAAGACTTGAGAACCTCCGACAGCCGTCAGAGGGCCGCCATGAACCTGAGGTGCCCGCGCTCGAGTCAACCCTCCACCTCGACGCCACGGTCACTCGGCGCCCCCTACGTGGAACGTTCGAGTCGATGACAACGTGGTGCGCACAAAGCACGCCATCAGGGGGAATTGATGCTTAACTGCAAAGAGTCGGTTTATGGGAGTGGAGAAAATTGGCCGAGAAGTAGTTCCAAATAGTGAAGTGTCCGATACTCGCGATCCATGCGCGAGATTGGAGTAACAGACGCACGAACTAACTGGTTCCGGGGGGAACATGACAATCGATAAGAAGAGTATTTACGAAGGCTCAATGCCGTCACAAGAGGGAGAAACTTCTCTCGAAATGCACGGCATGGCGCCGATTCCGCAGCACAACCGATACGGGCGTTTGCATCGCGTCTTCACGGTGTGGTTCACGCCAAACTTGGTCCCCGCCGGATTCTTTATTGGGACTTTGGCCACGGCCAGTTTCATTGGCGTTGGATTCTGGCTCGGCGTGGTGTGCATCGTGTTAGGAACGATGGCCGGGGGCCTCCTCGTCGCGACGATGAGTACTTGGGGTCCCGTCACCGGCGTTGGTCAAATTCCTCTGGCGCGTCTGACCTTTGGAAAGACCATCGTGGTGCCGGGTGTTTTGCAGTGGATGTCCACCATCGCGTGGGACGCCATCAACGCAATCTTCGGAGCCCAGGCCATCCACATATTGATCCACGTCCCCTTCTGGCTGGGACTGTTGATCGTGTTGGCCATGCAGGGGGTTCTCGGACTCTTCGGCTACGAAATGATGCACCTCTTTCAAAAGTGGATGTCACTCGTCTTGGGTGCGATGTTCATCGCCATCACCGTGAAGCTCGCGAGTATCGGAAACTGGCACGCGCCAGCAACCGCCCACGGCGCCAATCTGGTGGGCGGCTTCATTCTCATGACGACGATCTCCGCCAGTTTCGTCATCTCTTGGGGGGCGTACGCCTCGGACTACAGCCGGTACATGAAACCCGACGCTTCACGCCAGAAGATTTTCTGGCTCTCGCTCGCGGGCGTGTCGCTTTCGTCCATTTGGATCGAGATCCTCGGTCTCGCGGCGGCGGCGCTCGCGGTCAACGCCACGTCCGGAGGGATCCAACACTTGTTGGGCGGCGGCGTCTTAGGTGGGCTCGCTTTGGTAGCCATCTGGATCGGCACGGTCTCGGTCAACGCGATGAACGACTACTCCGGATCACTCGCGCTCCAAGCGGCGGGTGCGCGAATCAAGCGGCCCTACATCGCGGTCATCGTTACCGCCGCCGCCTTCTTCCTCACCCTATGGCTCAACACGGGGACACTAGCAACGAAGTTCCAGAACGTCTTGCTCTTCGCGACGTACTGGGTGACACCGTTCGCGGCCATTCAGATCGTCGACTGGTGGCGACACCGCGCGCTCATGGACGTTACGGACATCGTCGAGTTCAACTCGCTGCACACACGCTGGGACGCGTTGGTCGCTTTGATCATCGGTTTTCTTGCCGCAATTCCGTTCATGAACACCTCGCTGCTCGTTGGTTTCGTGACGTCGAGATGGCTCCACGGTGGCGACCTCGCGTTCCCCGTGGGCTTCGTCGTTGGCGGAGCGGTGTACGCACTTTTACGGTACGTGCAGACGAAGAGCAGCCGCGACTCGAACGCCGCGGCGACCTAGGCTGAACCAGTTCCGTGCAAGCTGCGATCTGAGGGGGACGTTTGATTGATCTGTTGATTCGCGGAGCGCGCCTCATCGACGCCGCGACTTCAGAACTCGTTGATATTCACTGCGATGGTGGCGTAATCGTCGGGATTCAACCCGCCACGTCGGATGCGGCGACGGCCAGCGCCGTGATCGACGCTCGCGGTGCTCTCGCGTCACCGCCTTACGTAGAGCCGCACGTCCATCTCGACACGGTATTGACCGCGGGCGAACCACGGTGGAACCTGAGTGGGACACTGTGGGAGGGAATCGCCTGCTGGGCAGAGCGAAAGAAGTCACTGACTCGTGACGACGTCATCGACCGAGTGTCCGAGGTGCTTCGCTGGTACGTGGCGAACGGCGTGCTACACGTTCGAAGCCACGTCGACGTCACCGACCCCACGTTCGTCGCGTTAGACGCGTTGATCGAATTACGTGATCAAATGCGCGACGTCATCGACCTACAACTGGTGGCCTTTCCCCAGGAAGGCATCGAGTCGTTTCCCAACGGNAAGGAACTCCTCGAGGAGGCGGCGAGACGAGGTGTCGACGCGATTGGCGCGATTCCGCACTTCGAAGACACACGCGAGGACGGCGTTCGGTCCATCGAGTACGCCGTCGACGTGGCGCAACGCCACGGACTCCTCGTGGACGCACACTGCGACGAGATCGATGACGAACAGTCACGCTTCATCGAAGTCTTAGCCACGCAGGCTCTTCGAAGTGGACTTCGCGACCGGGTCACCGCGAGCCACACGACGGCCATGGGTTCGTACGGCCCGGCCTACAGCTACAAGCTCCAACGAATCTTGCTCCGTTCTGGGATCAATCTGGTGAGCAATCCGCTCATCAACTTGCACCTGCAGGGACGTTTCGATGGCTACCCGAAGCGCCGAGGTCTTACGCAAGTGAAGGAGATGCTCAACGCTGGGGTCAACGTCTCCTTCGGGCACGACGACATCATGGATCCTTGGTACCCCCTCGGCACCGCCAATCCAGTTCAGATTGCACTAATAGGAGCCCACGCCACGCAAATGACCTCGCCACAAGAAATTGTGGAGTGCTTTCGCATGGTGACTGATCGAGCCGCCGCAACCTTGGGTGTTATGGACACGTACGGGATCGATGAGGGAAAACCCGCGAACCTGCTTTTGTTTCCAGCCCTCGACACGTTCGATCTCGTTCGTCGACAAGTTCGACCGACGCACGTCATCTCGCGGGGACGAATCGTCGCCACGACACCAGCGAGCCCCACGACGCTTCGATGGCCCGGACGAGAGCCCGAGTTCGTCGACGGTGTTCGTCGTAAAGACGTGGCGGGTGCTTCGTGGCGCGATGAATTTCATGGCGTGTCGTGAGACGCTCGCGTTGCTTTTCGAAGAGTGCGACCGTGGCGTCGTTCAGTCGACAGTTCATCGCGGCTGCTTCGTCGACGCCGCCTACAAAGTAGAAAGATAAAAAGTGACGAAGAGAGACGACTCCACAGTCGGTGACATCGGATCGAGCATTATCGGTCAAGTCAACGGGCTCGAGGTCCCGCGCTACGCGGGTCTCAGTACGTTCGCTCGACTCCCCCGTCTCGAAGACGTCGAGAGTTATGAGGTGGCCGTCGTCGGCGTTCCCTTCGACAGTGGCGTGACGTATCGACCAGGTGCCCGATTCGGCCCGGCCCACATTCGTCAATCGTCGCGGCTACTTCGGCCCTACAATCCTTCGCTCGACGCCAGCCCGTTCGGCGCTCACCAAGTCGTCGACGCCGGAGATTTGGTCGCGAATCCCTTCGATATTGTGCAGGCTGTCGGCGACATCGAACTAGGCGCAACTGCCTTGATCGCCGGAGGTAAGCGTCTGGTCAGCCTCGGCGGTGACCACACCATCACTCTGCCCTTACTTCGGGCCATGAATAGATTGCACGGGCCTGTAGCGCTGGTCCACTTTGACGCGCACCTTGACACCTGGCCGAGCTATTTCGGGGCCGCGTACACACACGGGACGCCGTTTCGCCGAGCCTCCGAAGAAGGACTCTTCGTGCCGGGTCACAGCGCCCACGTCGGGATTAGAGGTTCGCTGTACGACCGAGAAGATTTGACGGACGACAGGGGAATGGGCTTTCAAATCTTTAGTTGCGTGGACATCGACAACGTCGGTATAGACGTCACGATTGAGCGGATCCGAGAGCAAATCGGTGATCGGCCGACCTACGTATCGATTGACATCGACGTCCTGGACCCCGCGTTCGCCCCCGCCACCGGGACACCGGAAAGTGCGGGTCTTAGTAGTAGAGAACTCTTCCGTTTAGTGAGGGGATTCGCCGGAACTCACTTGGTAGGTGCCGACATCGTCGAAGTCGCGCCGGCATACGACCACGCCGAAATTACCGGTGTTGCCGCCGCCAACTTGGCGTACGAGTTCCTCTCACTTTTCGCTCTATGACCGAGCACGCACCTCAGTTCTGTACCGCGTGGCCGGACGGCTTTCGTGCGGCAGCCAGTTTCACCTTTGACCTCGACGCCGAAGCGGCGGTCCTTAGTGCTGTCGCGGGTTCCGCGTCACGGATGAGCGTGATGAGCCATCAGGAGTACGGACCTCTCGTGGGAGTGCCCCGACTGCTTCGACTCCTAAGTCGGCTCGGAATCCGCTCGACGTTTTTCGTACCGGGCTACACAGCACACCGCTACCCGGACGTCATTCGATCCATCGTGGCCGAGGGCCACGAAATTGCTCACCATGGCTACCTCCACGAGCCCCTGGGCGGCGTCGATGAGGCCACCGAAATCGAATACCTCGAACGAGGTCTCGACGCCTTGGCCGAGGTCGCGGGCGTACGACCCCTTGGCTACCGGGCGCCGATGTGGGAGCTCAACTATCGCTCCGCTCGGCTCCTGCACGATCGCGATTTTCTCTACGACAGCAGCCTTATGAACGGCGACACGCCGTACGAACTCAGCGTCGAAGGACGCTCAGCCAGCATCGTGGAGATTCCCATCAATTGGGGATTCGACGATTGGGAACAGTATTGCTTCATCCCCGACGCCTTCGGAACCGGTGTCATCGAAAGTCCGGCCAAGACTGAAGAGATGTGGCTACTCGACTTGGCAGCAATGCGCGAAGAGAGTGGATGCTTCGTGCACACCTCTCATCCATTCCTCTCCGGCCGACCAGCGAGGGCCGCCGCGCTCGGACACGTCATGGCCGAGGCTGTCGCGTTCGGCGACGTCTGGGTTGCCACGATGAGTGACATAGCTCGGCATGTACGACGTCAAAAGCTACAGCCCTTTGAAATGCAATCACCCCTCATCGACTTTCGAGGCGGACGCCCGCAGGGCGACGCGTAGCTGCGAGCATCGTCCGTGACTCACCCGTACGTAAGCTTGTCGATACTTTCGGACGATCGATTCTGACTAAAAGAGACCATCGCCACTTTCACTGACGCAACTCTCAACTATTGAGAGAGTGTCACTCCGCCAATCTGAACATCAACGTAAGTTTTCTCGTCATCGAGTGTCGACACGGCGCACTGAACCAATGTGGAGCGTTCACGGAGCAGCGGTAGGCTGAACGCGCCGCCCTCGTAGCTCAGCGGATAGAGCATTGGCCTCCGAAGCCATGTGCGCAGGTTCGACTCCTGCCGGGGGCACCACGCATCCATTGGGTGGATACGGAGTCATTCTGGTAACTCCCTTGATTCTCGTACTCGTATAAACCTTGGCGAATAAAACCAGACTCGGCCAGACGATCCGGACCTTGGGCAGCTCGTGGGCAGAATGCCAGCGGTACAGTTTTGCTCACGATGGAACTCCCAATGTACGACGCTCGTGGGGGAAGCCTGGTGTCGTTCGCACATCGGGACGACAACTTGCTCGAGGTCTCAGGCGACGTGGCGCGGGCCGCCTTTTCCCTCATCATCGTGAAGTGGGGCCAACGAGTACTGCTCGGCTTCAACGTCTTTCGGCAACAGTGGGAGTTACCTGGGGGATCTCTCGAGGATGGTGAGTCGGCGTACGAGGCAGCGATCCGGGAACTGGAAGAAGAGACGGGCATTCGAGCGGACCGACTTTCGCAGCTAGCTCGCGCCGAATTCTTCTTCGCGGGCGAATTGGCAAGTCATTCGGCCGCGGTGTTCGTCTTCGTCAGTGGTAGTGACCCGAACCCGGTCGAGAGCGACGAGCTGAACAGCTTTCATTGGTGGGTTCCGACCGAAGAGATGTGGGACGGACTGAGCCCTCTCGACGCGGAGGTCATTCGTCGCTGTCTTCCTGTCGAAACCAACGACACTGAGTAGATGGCAACGCCATCACCGGGCGAAACTATCGATCGATGTACGCGGGCTCTTCGGGGCGGAGATTCACGTTGTAGACCGTCGCCAGTTGCTTGGCGACGAATGTGCCAATGACAAGTTCACCGGTCGAGGTGAAGTGAATTTCGTCGGACTTTCGCAGTGCACTTTGCACATTGTTCACGACGGCACCACCCCGGTAGTTACCGCTCTTCGTTGCTAAAAGATGCCACATTGGCTGGAAAGTGACGCCGGGCGTCGACGCGGCCACCTGGCTGTAAATGGCGTTCAGCGCTCGAAGACCTTGGCTGTAAATCGTCGGCCCCGCGATTGGAAGACCGACCCAGAACGCGTACGCGCCCGCCTTGGTAACCATTTCATCGATCCGACGAACGCGAGAAATGTAGGCACTACGCCACTTTGGCGAACCGAACGGTTGCGACACCCCATCGACGGCAAGTGCCTGCTCGTCGTTCGCGCCAAACATGATGACAACGAGATTGGGATGGTAGTCGTGAAGGAAAGACTTCAGATGGGCCGGCCAGTTGTAAAACCACGACGCCGAAAGCCCCGTCGACTGTTTATTACGTTGGATCAGCTTTAAGCCCGGCGTGAACTGAAGTTCGTGTCGAATGCCGTATTCGAGGTCGTCGCCCAGCGAGTCGCCGATTTCGAGAAGTCGACAGTGGCCCAGCGCGAAGGGCGCGTGCTGGGGACTTGTGGTTGATGTCGAGGTGCTCGTCCGCGCCAGCGCTGACATCGGAGTGAAGCCGCACCCGCGCGAGGGCAGACGAAAAGCAACGTTGTCCGCAACGGGAGTATCCATCGGGGCCTTTGACGTCGACGTTTTACTTCGTGCAGAGCGTGCGAGTGTTCTCTGTACTGACGATGCGAACTGCGACGTTACTGTCGGCGTCACTCGATTGACGTGCGAGTTGAGCGACGACGCCGATCCGACGTTAACTTTAGTGAGCTGGCCCCCAGTGAGTACTAGCGCGGCGAGGGTCGCTGTCGTCAGGCGGCGCATCGGCGGGCGTCGGGACTTCGGAGAAGGAGTCAAGAGGGCATCCCTAACGGATTCGATTTTCGGGCGCGTGAGCTTCCATTGCATCGAATCGTACGTTCACGTGGGGCGGGTCGAGGCCCTTTGTCACAAAATCGAAACCTCGGGCGAACTCGCCCGAGGTTTCGACAACTCATTCCTTCACGCGGACTGCTCACGATGCCGGATCTAAAGCGTCAATGTCCCTTGGAACGTGATCGTTTCGGAGTGACTGTCGCAATTCGTAGCCGACGCGGGCTCATTGCTCTGCGCGGTCAACTTGACTCCGCTGGTGGTGGCGAACGATCCGCTCGCGACGCTTCCGCCCGTGTACGCGATCGCCAGATACTGTTTGCTCCCGACAGTGACGTCCGTGACGGAACCACCGGTCAGAGCAACGCCTACCGACGCGGCAACCTTTGGTCGTGGCGACCAGGAGATGTTGCCACCCGACACGTCAGGCAGCGCGCCAACAGGTGGGCACGCGAGCGTGGTCGTCGACGTAGTGCTCGTTAACGACGTGGAGAAATGACCGGTCTTCAACTTCGTGCCGCCCGTACTCGTACAGGCTCCCCCGTGCTTCGGCGTGATGTTGCCAGAGATTTTCACTATCCCGCTTGAGTTGATCGTCAACTTGCCGTGAAAGTTGCAAGTCGTTAAGCCAGTGGCCACGACGCTCGTTGGACCGTGGTGATGGCCATGGCCATGGCCGTTGCCGTAGCCGTAGCCCACGTTCACGCCTTCGCCGCCATCGCCGCCGCGACCGTGGTGCTTGCCGCCATTCTTGGCTGAAGCCACCCCGCTAATCGCGAAGACGAGCCCCAAAGACAACGCCACTGACGCAAGTGTTACTAAGTATTTCCGCATGAGATGCTCCTTTGAACAGCGACGAGTCACCAGATACATCGAGCCGCTAACACATCCAGGGTATCGTCGAGAACCCGTCAAATCGCTCGTTGTGCCCGTGTTGTTCTTCTCTAAGACAATTCTTTGTCTTCTCTGGGGCTTGCGATTTTTTTCCGCTCGATAGTGACGGAACTCCCACCAAAACATGAGTTCTGATTCCGTTTGAAACCAAGAACGAAGTCGACTTCAAGTTTCGGTTACTCGTCACACGGCCATAGCTTGAGCAGAAGTGGATGTCGCCCGTCCGTCGAATACGCCCACCACAAACTGTTTCACGAGAGACTCGCCCAACCACCCTCGCGTTCACGTAGAGCCGCGAGCGCCGTCACACGCGACATCTCATTACTGATGATTTGGAGTCCTTCGTCGACGCCCATACCCGGCTTCGCCAGGATCTGGTCAGCACCACAGGCCATCGCCACGTTGGCGCTTACCCGCGCCGACACGTCGGTTTCGGTGCAACTGCCACCGCAGTACGCAAGAAGTCCGTGAGCACGTACGTACAAGAGAGCTTCGATGGTGTTGTTGATACCGCCGAGATCGGGCATCTTGACGTGGATGACGTCGGCGGACTCGCCCGCGACGAACGCCTCGATGTCCGCCAAGGTGTTGCACCACTCGTCGACCACGATCTGTACGTTGATCGACCGCTCCTTCAGTTCACGACGAAGCTCGGCCATCGCCAGGATCTGCGCTTCGCGACCTCCCGCGTCAAGCGGGTGTTCGAGGCGCAGTTGGAAGGGCGCGGCCACGTCAACCAGGTCGGCCAAGTAGTCGGCGATCGCGACCGGATCGCCGTCAAACGCTTCGCCGATCGTCCCGTAACAGTCGAAGTGCAGGAGCGGCGAATAGTCGGAGCGCATGCGTAACGCCAGAATCCGGTCGTGCACCCACCGAACGAACTCGCGAAAGATCTCACCGTCGCGCCCGACCTTCGTCGCCACGTCGTTGATGAGACCGTGCGGCATGACGTCGACCTCTTTCAAGATCATCTTCTCGACGTTGGCGTAGCGATCGTCCCCGGATTGGGCGAACATCGCCACGGGAGCGATTGTCACGCCTGTGTCATACTCATCGCGGATCACCTCGGCCATCGTGAGCCTCTTCGATCTTGCGACGCCGTCCAAGATCGCTTGGGTCACGCCGTAACGAATTGCCGACGGCAGTGGCTTGCCATCGACGACAAGACTGTCAATCTCTGCCGCCAGGGATCGGAAACTCTGGAGTGACGCGCCAATGAGCAGTGGTCGCAGGTGTGCGTTGATGAGGGCGATCACGTCCTGTGATCGAAAGAGCGGATCACGGCCACCGGCCCCGGGGTACTGAACGGTCACGCAGTCCCCCAGGGCAACGTCGCCGTCACTCAGCAACAACATGACCGAGACCGACTCGCCGGGCTGGCGAATCCTCGAGAAGCCCGCGGTCTTCGGAGCGCCTTGGTAGTCGAAACCTTCGTGGGGCGCCCCGCCACGAATCGCCATCTGGTCGTCGAAGAAGAATCCCGACCGACCAGGTGTACAGAGCACGTCACTAATCGTTAAATGCACGCTTCTCACGACACCTTTTCTCTTCGCCCCTCACACGTTAGAAGTGCACGCGCTAGTTCCCGTCAAAGAGCGTGACCAATAACTGACGAGCACCTTCTATATGGGCGCGCGTCGCCTCTTCGGCGGCGCTACCGTCACGATTTTCGAACGCAGTCAAGAGGTCGCGATGGCTCATCATGGTGTCGCCTTGGGGCAGTCGAGTCTGGAAAAAACTCCGCCAGAATCGCAGATTGTGCAGAAGCAGGGAGTCCGCCGCGTTGTGCAGCAAGGCGTTGTCCAACATCCATAAGTTCTCCCCAAACTTGATTGTTAGCAGTAAACAACTGGAATAACGTTCTTGGCAAATCACAGTGATACCAGCGATACAAGCATTTCGCGAGCGTTAACAAAAAGCCCAGAAATCTAGGGTTTTCCGAGAATGTTTGAGGAGTCGGGCGTCAGTTCAGCGGGACGAGACCATCGGCGACTGCCGTCCCTACGGGACGATGATCATCCGCACGGTGTCGGTAATGGCGGTGCCGCCCGACGCAGAGCCAGCCATCAGTACGAGCGCGTCGCCCGTATTGGCCATGCCGCATCGCTTTAATTCGGTGATCGCCACTTCACAGAGTGTGTCGATGTCTTGCGCCGGGGAGACGAAGATCTCCTGGACACCCCACGAGCCACGCATCTGTCGGGCGGTTGACTCGCTCGGCGTGATGGCGACGATGGGCATCGGTGGGCGAAAACGCGAGATGGCCCGCGCCGTCATACCCGAACGGGTACAGGCGACGATCGCGACGGCGTCTTCGTCCATTGCCGCGCGCCACGCGGCGCCCGTGATGGCGGCCGTCACTCTCGACGACTGCGTGCTCGAAGCGGCCAAGCGCTGCACACCGAGACCCGCGCCCCACGCGGCGTACGGGAACGACTCCTCGGCGCGACGAACGATCCGGTCCATGGTGAGCACGACGGCGACCGGATCGTCACCGATGGCCGTCTCGCCACTCAACATGACGGCGCTCGCCCCATCGAGCACGGCGTTGGCGACGTCAGTGACTTCAGCGCGCGTGGGCACTTGCGAGTGGGTCATCGATTCCAGCATTTGAGTCGCCACCACGACGGGACGGGCGTAGCGGATGCCTAGGCGGACCATCTCCTTTTGAAGGTGTGGGACCTCTTCGATGGGAAGACGGACACCGAGGTCGCCTCGCGCCACCATGATCGAATCGGAGTGCTCGATGATCTCGTTGAGGTTCTCGATTCCCTCGACCGTCTCAATCTTCGACATGATCATCACATCGTCGCGCTTCAACACCGCGCGCACCGACTCGACGTCAAAACCCGATCGGACGAAAGAGACGGCGAGAATCTCGAACTCTTCGTCGCGAAGCGCTTCGAGGCGAGCACGGTCGTCGTCGGTGGGAAGGCGGTCGTTCATGATTGACGAGGGCAGAGAGAGACCCGGCTTACCCATGACTGAGCCACCAGAGGTGACGCGCGCGGTGACGGGCGAGGCGAGGCGAATGATCTCGAGTGAGACACCGCCGTCGCCGATGTGGACCTTGTCGCCCTCTTTCAGCTGTTCAAGGACCTTGTCGCGCTCGACCGTGATGCGCCGTGCAGTCGATTCCTCGCCGAAGGCTTCGGCGAGTTCGATCTCGTCGCCAACGCTCAGTGTGACCGGCAGCGTGCCAAACGATCCGGCACGAATCTTGGGTCCCGGGATGTCGACCATGATGGCGAGTTCGGGTGCAATGGCGCGGATTCGACGCAGACGCTCCACACAGGAAGGAATGTCGCCATGGGCGAAGGACAGGCGAAACACGTCGACACCAGCCTTCACGAGTTCCTTCAGAACCTCGTCGGAGTCAGAAGCCGGGCCAACCGTCGCTACAATTCGCGTGCGCCGCACGAAATTCCCTTCGTTTTCTTTTGCCAAGTCTACGAGATGGGCGACACCCAATAATTTCGTCGTTACCGTGATTGAGCAAATTCCTACCGCGAAGTAACCGCGCTTCGACGTGCTCGTGAGGGTCTAGTGACGAACGGGGATGACGACGTCAGCACCGTCGACGTCGATGACGCGAAGGTTCATGCCGTAACAGTCGGCGAGTTCCTGGCTCCGAACGATCTCGCCCGAAGGGCCGTCGAGTACTAATCGTCCGTGATCAAGCAGGACGAGTCGATCCGCGAACTGCCCGGCGAGGGTGAGGTCGTGCAGGGTCGCGATTACCGTCAGACCGCATTCGTGGACTTCCTTCTGCAAAAGTTCGAGCATCGTGATCTGATGGCGCAAATCGAGTCCCGTGATCGGTTCGTCGAGCACCATGACCATCGTGGCCTGAGCCAGAGCGCGAGCGAGGACCATACGCTGACGCTCGCCGCCCGAGAGGGTGACGACGTCACGATTCGCGTACTCATCGAGCGACAGCCGGGCCAACACGTCGGTGACGGCCTGACGGTCGCCGACACTCGGCGCGCGAAGCAGTCCGTGATAGGCCGTTCGCCCGAGTGCGACATAGTCGCGGACGCTCATCCCCGAAGGAACGATCGGGTGCTGGGTGACGAGGGCGACGCGCAACGCACGTTGGCGCTCTCTCATCGAACTCACCTGTTGTCCCCCGATCGAAACCGAACCGTGCGAGGGGCGACGAAGCCCAGCGATCGTTTCGACGAGCGTGGTCTTGCCCGCGCCGTTGGGTCCTACGATCGTGCACCACGTGCCCGCCTCGACGTTGAGCGTGACGTCGCTGATGAGCGCGGTCGATCCCGCGCGAACGCTCAATTCGTGAAGTTCAATCATGCTGACGTGACCATCTGTCGACGAAGGCTCAGAATGAGGACGAAGACCGGCGCGCCGACGATTGCCGTGACGACACCGAGCGGCAACTCCGACGGTGCCATCACGGTTCTCGCGATGGTGTCCGCGAAGACGAGAAACGCCGCACCAAAGATCACCGAGATCGGCAAAATTCTCCGGTACGACGTGCCGACAAGAAGGCGAACGATATGGGGCACGATGATGCCCACGAAACCAATGAGCCCGACGGCCGACACGATGGCCGCAGTACCGAGCGACGACGCCGCGATCACGATGAAACGAACTCGTCGAACGGGAAGGCCGAGCGAGCGCGATTCGTCTTCGCCCACGCTCATGACGTCGAGAGCTCGCCCAGCCACGACACAGATCACGATGCACGCGATCACGTAGGGCAGTACCAGGGTCACCGAACTCCAACTGGCGCTCGCGAGCGACCCGAGCAGCCAGATGTAGACCCGGGTGATGGAGTTCGTCGACGCCTGTTGTTGGAGAAACGTTTGGGTGCTCGTGAAGAGTGCCGCCACCGCGACTCCAGCCAGGATCAACGTCGAGGTATTAGATCGAAGCCCTCGTCCTCCAATCGCCCACGTCACGATGACCGCGATGATCGCACCGCCAAAGGCCAGCAGTGGCGTCCAACTGGGCGCCGCAAGTCCGCTACCAACGTCGACGATGGCGATCGTCGCGCCCAGACCAGCACCGGCTGCGACACCTAAGAGATAGGGATCGGCCAACGGGTTTCGAAAGACACCCTGATACGTTCCTCCGGCCACCGCGAGCATCGCGCCAGCCAAGAGTCCAAGGACCATTCGTGGCGCGCGAATTTGCCAGATGATCGACGACTGCGTCGAGGTCAAGGTGCTGTGACCGAGGCCAAGGTAGGAGAAGACGTCACCAATGATTCGCGCCGTGCCAATCGACGTGGGACCAACGACCAATCCACAGACCACCGCCGCCGCCAGCGCGACGAGCGTCGCGACGGCGACGAGCACCACTCGGCGCCCGGTCGGTGGATTGGTCGACAACCTCTTACTTCCAGACGGCCGAGTCCGCCAACGTGGCCTTGACGCCCGCCGTGAGCAGGTTCATCAAGGTGCCGAGGCGGGGTCCCCAACGTGAGGCGATGTCGTCGCTCAAACCGACGACGTGGTTGTTCACGACGGCACTCACGGAAGAGAATCCGGTGCGTTGCGCGACTGCCGCCTGATTGACGTGACAGCAGATCGTGTCAGCGAGGAAGATCAACTTGGGGTTCGCGCTCACGATGTACTCCGCGCTCAACTGGGGGTAACCCGCGTCGGCCGACGTCGACTTGCCGTCGGCGACGTTGACGACTCCCAGAGACTTCAGAAGCGAGCCAACGAACGTGTTACTCGCGAGCGAGTAGTACGTAGGATCGAGCTCGTAGTACGTCGTGACGAGCTTGCTCGGGTCTTTGGGTACCGAGGATACGTCCTTCGCGATGCGGGTCTTCAAATTCGCCACGATCTTGGCGGCGTTTCTCGCGTGACCGGTCAACTTACCGAGCTGGATCATCTGCTGATAGGCGCCCAACAAAGTGGACGGCGCGCCTTGGAGGATGACCTTGATGCCCAACCCCGTCAACTTTTGTTGGATGTTGTTCGCGTCGTACGAGATGATCACAAGGTCGGGCTTGGCCGACGGGTGGATCTTCGTGACCTTGCAAATGCCAACCACTGACTCCACGCTCGGGTTCAAGGCGTTGATCCGCTTCTTCGGCAAGCCCGACGTCGGGTAGTTCGAGTCGGTGTCGACGGCCTGGACCACTTTGCCGGCTCCGATGGCGTAGAGGGTCTCCGTCGCCGTGGGCGACATCGACACCACACATTGGGGTGTACTCGACGCCCCTGCACTGAGGGCGTTCGCGGTGCTGAGTAGCGGCAGCGCCACGAAGCCAAGGGAAAGCGCGAGGGTTAGTCGCAGGGACTTGTACATGGATATCTCCTTTTCCGTCGAAGTGGTGTGGCGACGGATGGATATCCGAACAACCGCTCCTTGCCTCGAGAGCTGTTTTTCACATCTCCTCGCAGCAGGCGACCTGGCTTCGTGGTCTCAAAAGAGGCCACTTACAGTTGCGGGACAGCGTTGGAATCGCACCAACTTCGCTGCCGCGAGGCACCCGTGACCTTACCGCACGCGCCACGTCAGTAGAGGCAGGAAAAGAAAGAGGCCAGGGTCGTCCCTAAGGGCGGCCCTGGCCACTCGTTTCAGCGACTCTTCTTACTTCAGATCAGTGACGACTTCGATTCATCGAGCAGAGATTGAATCGTCGACGTCGACCGAACACAGCTTTTCGAAATTAGTCCTCAGCAGGAATGACACCATTGGCAAATGAAATATCAACTAAATCCAGCGCAAGCGCTCAGTCGCGCCGTCGTGCCTGGGTAAATACTCGCCGTCTTGGACGACGCGTCCGATGGTCACGGACATGCGCGAACGCCGCACGTTTTCTCGTTTACCGCGCCATCACGACTTTCGCTGGCGCCATCATCGTGATGTTCGGCACTGCCGCATAATCGGTTCGCCACCATCGAGTTGCGTGCCTTTCGCATTTGAAGAATGTGCGATTGTCCACTGCTTTCGTGATTCATCGATCAAGCGAGAGGTTGTAAGCCGACGAGTACCATTGCCTCCACTGCTGAATCGAGGAGACGACTATGAGTTCTTCAACCCCCGGCCGATTCACGCGTGACGAACTCGTTGGACTCATCAGCAGCGACGAAATCGACACCGTCATTCTGGCGATCACTGACATGCAAGGGCGCCTTCAAGGTAAGCGGCTTGACGCGCGATTCTTCGCCGAAGAACTCATCAATGGCGCCGTCGAAGGTTGTAGTTACGTGCTCGCTTCCGACGTTGACATGAACACGGTGGACGGCTTCGCGTTGACGTCGTGGGAGCGGGGCTACGGCGATCTCGCCTTCATCCCTGATTTCTCAACAGTCCGTCTCATTCCCTGGCATGAGAAGACTGTGATCATCTTCGCCGACGTCAAACCGTAGAGGGTGAACCCGTTTTGGTCTCACCTCGTCAAATTCTGAAGAAGCAGGTTGACCGGCTCGCCGAGCACGGCTGGATTGGTTTCACCGGCACTGAACTCGAATTCATCGTCTTCGACGACACGTACGAAGAGGCGTGGCGCTCAGGCTACCGCGATATGTCCCCCGCCAATCTCTACAACGTCGACTACTCGTTGCAGGGCACGTCGCGTGTCGAGCCCCTACTCGGTCGCGTACGTCGTTCAATGCGCGACGCCGGGATGATCGTTGAATCCCTGAAGGGTGAGTGCAATCTCGGTCAGCACGAGATCGCCTTCAAGTTCGCCGAACTCGTGGACAAGTGCGACGAGCATGGACTGTTCAAATTGGGCACGAAGGAGATCGCTGCACAAGAAGGATGCAGTCTCACCTTCATGGCCAAGTACAACGAACGCGAAGGCAACTCTTGTCACGTCCATCTCTCACTCCGCGACAAGGACGGCTCGCCGGTGTTCGCGGGTGACAAGGCGCACGGTTTCTCTGACGTCTTCGAGCACTTCCTGGCTGGACAGTTGACCTACGCCAGGGAGTTCTCGCTCTTCTTCGCGCCCAACATCAACAGCTACAAACGTTTCGTCGAAGGTTCCTTCGCGCCAACGGCGCTGTTGTGGGGGCTGGACAATCGGTCGTGCTCGTTTCGCGTCGTAGGACACGGCTCGTCGATTCGCGTCGAGTGTCGTATCCCGGGCGGCGACGTCAATCCCTATCTGGCGGTGGCGGCGCTCGCCGCCGCGGGGCTTCGTGGCGTCGAGGAATCGCTTCCTTTGCCCGAAGCGTTCGTCGGAAACGCGTACGCCGCCGACGCGCCACGCGTACCCACCACCCTGCACGAAGCGGTGGACCTGTTCGACCACAGCGCAGCCGCCCGTGAGGCCTTCTCCGACGAAGTCGTAGACCACTACGCGCACGCCGCACGTGTCGAAGTTGCCGCCTACGACGCGGCCGTCACCGACTGGGAACGCTACCGAGGATTCGAAAGACTATGAGCACCAACTTTCGCGTCATCAACCCCGCGACGGAACAAGAGATCGCGTCCGTCGCGGCCCACGACCTCGACGAGACCAATCGCGCCATCGAGCGCGCGTCGTCGGCCGCACCCGCGTGGGCGAAGGTCACGCCCGTTGACCGAGCTCGCCTCCTTCGGCGTTTCGCCGACGTCGTGGACGCCCACGTCGAAGAGCTCGCCCAGCTCGAGGTCGCCAACGCCGGACACACCATCTCGAACGCTCGATGGGAAGCGGGCAACGTCCGTGACGTCCTCATGTACTACTCCGGGGCACCCGAACGGCATTCGGGACGTCAAATTCCCGTCGCCGGCGGCGTCGACGTCACGTTCTACGAGCCACTCGGTGTCGTGGGCATCATCGTGCCGTGGAACTTCCCTATGCCCATTGCCGGCTGGGGTCTCGCACCCGCGCTGGCCGCCGGCAACACCGTGGTCCTCAAACCCGCGACGCTCACGCCTCTTACCGCGCTACGACTCGGCGAACTGGCACTCGAGGCCGGCATTTCCGAAGGCGTGTTTCAAGTCGTCACCGGGGATGGCGCCATGGTCGGCAATCGATTCGTCACGCATCCGGCGATCCGTAAGGTTTGTTTTACCGGTTCGAACGTCGTGGGACGGCGCATCATGGAGGGTTGCGCCGAGCAGGTGAAGCGCGTGACGTTAGAACTCGGTGGCAAGAGCGCGAACATCATCTTCGCCGACGCCGACCTCGAAAGGGCCGCCGCCAGCGCGCCCTACGCAGTCTTCGACAACGCGGGCCAGGACTGCTGCGCGCGTTCGCGACTCCTCGTGCAAGCGTCGGTGTACGAGCGTTTCATGGAACTCTTCGAGCCCGCCGTGAAGGGCGTGAAAGTTCTCGATCCCTCGAGCGAGTCGAGCGAGATGGGACCACTCATCACGGCGTCCCAGCGTGACACAGTACAAACGTACGTGTCAGAGTCCGAGGTGGCGTTTCGAGGGAGTGCGCCCGAAGGACCGGGCTACTGGATGGCGCCGACGGTCCTCGAGACGAGTGACACCTCGAGTCGCGCGTTCCAAGAAGAGATCTTTGGTCCCGTCGTCTCAGTCGTGCGCTTCAGCGACGAAGCACAGGCGATCGCCATCGCGAACGAGAGTCCTTACGGCCTTTCGGGCTCGATCTGGAGTCGCGACATCGGTCGTGCACTTCGCGTAGCCCGAGGCGTCGAGACCGGTGCTTTGTCGGTGAACTCGAACTCGTCCGTGCGCTACTCGACGCCTTTTGGGGGTTTCAAGCAGTCGGGACTTGGTCGAGAACTAGGTCCCGACGCGTTGCTCGGATTTAGTGAAGAGAAGAATGTGTTTATTTCAACGGAGGAAAGTTAATGGGACGTCTTGACGACAAGGTCGCGATCATCACGGGCGCCGCGAGCGGGATCGGTCGCGCGACGGCTCTTCGCTTCGCCGCCGAGGGCGCGAAGGTCGTCGTTGCCGACTTGGCCGAGTTCGAAGGCTCGGCACTGGCGAACGAGATCGGCGGCACGTTCGTACGGGTCAACGTGGCCGAAGAGGAGAGCGTCAAAGAGATGTACGCGAAGGTCGTCGAGACCTACGGCGGCGTCGACATCCTGTTCAACAACGCGGGCATCTCACCGGCCGACGACGACTCCATTCTCACGACCGAGCTCGACGCGTGGAAGCGCGTGCAGGACGTGAACTTGACGTCGGTCTACTTATGTTGCAAATACGGCATTCCGCTCCTGCTCGAGCGCGGCGGCGGCTCGATCATCAACACAGCGTCCTTCGTGGCCGTCTTGGGTTCCGCGACGTCGCAGATCTCCTACACTGCGTCCAAAGGTGGCGTCCTTTCGATGTCGCGCGAACTCGGTGTTCAGTTCGCTCGTCAGGGAATCCGCGTGAACGCACTCTGTCCTGGTCCCGTCAACACGCCACTTCTCCAAGAGCTCTTCGCGAAGGACCCCGAGCGCGCAGCCCGGCGTCTCATTCACGTACCCGCGGGACGCTTCGCCGAGCCCGAGGAGATCGCGAGCGCCGTGCTCTTTCTCGCGAGCGACGACTCCTCGTTCGTCAACGCCTCGACGTTCCTTGTCGACGGCGGCATTCACGGCGCGTACGTCACACCGTTGTAGACAATGTCGCCGTTAGCTGACGACGTTCACTTTGAAGCGAGCGCTTTGGGGATGAAGTACTCGCTCAAGTACTTCTCTCCTTCGTCACAGAGGATGGTTACGATGTTCGACGAGGCGGGAAGTTCGTCGAGTAGACGTCGCGCCGCGACCATGTTGGCGCCGGAACTCGGACCGACGAGAAGACCGTGCTCGCGTGCGAGCCGACGCATCTCGAAGACCGCGTCGTCACTGTGCACCGCCATCACCCGATCGACGAGCGACTGGTGGCGTTGATAGATGGTTGGAATGAAGCCGTCGGCGATGCCTTCGATCCGGTGCAGCCCCGTGTCACCGCACTGGATGGTGCAGGACTCGCTCGGCTCCAAGGCCACGACCAACACCTTGGAGTTCACGTCACGAAACGCCTGACCCACGCCAATCAACGTGCCACCGGTGCCGACACCCATGACGAACGCGTCCGGCGTGCTGCCGTCGGGCAGTTGGCCAAGGATCTCGGGACCGAGCCACGTGCGATTCTCTTCGACGTTCCATTCGGACTCGAACTGGTGGGGCGCGAAGTAGCCGGGTTGATCACCAAGTCGACTGGCTTCGTCGAGCGCCTCGTTGACGTGAAAGGTGCCCATGCGCAACATCTCCGCGCCGAAGGCGAGTGAGATCGCGGCGCGCTCGGGGCTCAGCCCCTCGGGCATCACGACGAGCATCTTGTAGCCGAGGACGGCCGCGACCATGCTCATCGCGTTGCCCGTGTTACCGCTCGACGCTTCGACAATGGTGTCGCCGGGGCGCAAGAGACCTTCGCGCTCGGCCCGTTCGATGATGTAGCGGGCCATGCGCGCCTTGATCGAACCTGAGGGATTCAAGTACTCGAGTTTGACGAAGATACCGTCGACTTGGATGAGCGGAGTGGATCCGATTGCCTCAAGCACCGTTGCTCCCGGCGAATAGTTAGACACCATTCGGGTCTCCTCTCGTAGGAATTCCCTCCCAACCCTACGTCGGCACCACCACGGCGCTTCTCGCCGTTCGCTGTTCAGCTGAACCCGTGGACCTACGAAACGAGGAAGTTGGTGAACTGCCAGGGATCGTCGACGTCGAGTTCACGTCCGGCCCATCGATCGAACCAGTCGGTTCGCGTCGACACGGGATCCCAGTCAACGGGACCCGACCACAGAGAACCGACGTAGGGCATGGCGACGTCGAGGACGTCGCGCCACGGCAGTTCGTCGGGCACGCGGACACCTTCGCGCGGTGACGTGAGTAGCCACTGCACGGCGCCAAGAATCGACGCCGCGACTTGAATCGTCGTCGCGCTCTGATGTGGCGCGACCGCGCGCGCCTCTTCGATGGTCGTCTGCATTCCGGTCCACCACGACTTGTACGGGTGACCCATGACGAGGACTCCGAGTTCGTCGCGTCCCGAGACGATCTCGTCGTTCATGATGCGCTGACGCTCAGGGTAGGCGTAGTCGTTGCCCTCGAGTTCGACGAAGCTCGCCCACGCCACGTCCGAGGGACAGTACGCGTAGTGAACGGTCGGGCGGTAGACCGCGGTGTCGCCCTCCCACACGGTGAAGTGATCGCAGATAGTGAACGCTTCACCGTGGCGGATCACCATGCCGACGATCGGACCCGACGCCACCGTCGAACGCACCAACGTCTTGTGCGCCATCTGAGCGAAACAGATCTGGTTGCGTGGCCCTTCTCCGTCGTGGGTTCGGCCAAGTGCCGGCATGGTCTTCTCGTGCGTCCCCCAACCCATCTCGGCGGGCGCGACGCCCTCTTCGTAGAAGCCGTCGACGCTCCACGTGTTCACGAACTCGCCGACCTCTTTGGGTCGATTCGAGATCTGGGTGTCGCGTTCGGCCACGTGGATGGCCTTCACCTCGAGCAACATGGCCAGCTCGTTGAAGCGTTGTGCTGCGAGAGATTCCTTGATGGCGTCGTGCTTCTCCGCGAGAAAACCATCGCGCAACACGGCCTCAGCGATCTCACTGAGCGCTTGCTTGGTGAAATGGCTGACGAGTCCGGGGTTCGCGCCGTGCTCGACGACGGCGGAGGGACCGTCGTTCGAACCCCAGCGGGCGATCTGTCGGCGTAGCGCCATGTGACGCCAGTAGAGCGTTCGTTCTTGGGGCGACGCGCTCGCGGGGTCTTCGTACGGGAACCAGACTTCGACCGAGGTGTTGAGGTAGCGAACATTTCTGTCTCGACACCAGTCGAGCAACTCGGTCAAGCCGATGTTCCACGCGAGGTCGATGAGGAGGTCCCCGTCACCGACCAGTTCTTCGAGCGTGGCGTTGAGGTTCTCGGGATCGATCTCCCACTGACGGTAGTTGACCCCTCGCTTGAGGGAAGAAGCGATTCGAGCGCGGTTGTCACGGCTCTCCAGCACGGTGACCGTGGTCGGATCGAAGTTGAAGTGATCAAGGAGGAGAGGGAGCAGGCACTGAGCCACTGATCCACACCCGAGAATGACGACACGACCTGGCGCTACGGATTCGCTCAATTAGGACCTCACGACTGTTCAAAGCGGCGATTTCGCCACGAGCGAGCCTACCGCCTCTCGCCACTGCACTCGTTTCGTCATGGCGCGCACCCGACGCAAGCGTCGACGTCGCTACGAGACGGTCATGCCACCGTCAACCGCGACGTCGGCACCCGTGATCGCCGACGACGTGGACGAACACAACCACACGATCGCGTTAGCGATCTCCGTTGGTTCTAGTAGTCGTCCAATTGGTTGCTGCGCAGCGAACGCTTCGACACTCTCGAGGTCGTAGACCTTCGCCGACGCTTCCAGGATCGCGGTGCGCGTTGATCCAGGACTCACTGCGTTCGCCGTCACGCCGTACGGCGCGAGGTCCATCGCCACGCCACGAATGAGTCCCACCACCGCGTGCTTGGCCGCGCTGTAGGACGCGAGGTGCAAGAGACCGGTGCTGCCCGCGGCGGACGCCACCGCGACGATACGACCGTGCGCGTCTTTACCGTTGGCAATCAGTCTCGGCGCCGCGGCCTCAATGAGCCGACGAGTGCCGAGGACGTTCACCGACCATACGGCGTCCCAGGCGGCGTCGCTGATCTCCCAAAGTGGCCCGCCCGCGCCCAGCACGCCCGCGCACGCGACGACCGCGTCGAGGCGTCCGAAGTGACGTGTCGCCGTCTCCACCGCGAGTTGCATATCGGTAGCACTGCGGACGTCACCGACGAGTCCGAGCACCGACTCGCCGTGGCGTGCGACGACCGCGTCGAGGTCGGCGCGTGTCGCCATCGCGTAGGGGACGTCGGGCAGATCGCGACAGCGGTCGACGGCCACGACCCGGTAGCTCTCGTTCACGAGCGCGTCCACCGTGGCGGCCCCGATGCCGCGAGCGGCGCCCGTGACGATCGCGACGCGGCTCACGAACCGAGCTTTCGAAAGAAGTCATTCGGCGCGAGGACGTCGGTGCGGTCCAACTCTTTGACGTCGGACTTGCCAAGGCCCATGAGCGCTGAGTCGATGCCGCCTCGCAACACGTCGAGCACGTTCTCGACACCACCTTGACCAGCCGCGGCGAGACCCCAGAGGTAGGCCCGTCCGATCATCACGGCGTTCGCACCGAGCGCCAGCGCCTTCACGACGTCGCTCCCGCGTCGAACGCCACCATCGAGCAGCACCTCGATCTGATCGCCCACGGCGTCGACGACGCTCGGTAACGCGCGAAGTGGCGCCGGCGTGCCGTCGAGGTTGTTGCCGCCGTGATTGGAGACCGAGAGTGCACTCGCGCCCAGGTCCACGACACGCTTCGCGTCGTCGACACGGCTCACGCCCTTCACCATGAACGGGCCTGTCCACTGTTCACGTAGCCAGCCGACGTCCGACCAGCTCGGCAGGGTGCTCTGCATCCACTCGTAGTAGGCACCAAAGAACGTGGGCGGTGCCTCACCCGGCGCGGCCATGTTCGGGGTGGTGAGACTCGGCATCTGACCGGATTTCGCGAACGACCAGAGCCAGCGAGGTCGTGCGAGCACTTCCGGCGCCAGCTTGACGACGGCTTTCAGGTCGATCTTGTCGGGGATCCAAGGGCTGCCCCAGTCGCGTCCGTTGGCGAACGACCAGTCCAGCGTGAGGATGATCCCCTTCGCGCCCGCGTTCTTCGCGCGCTCGAGGCGCTGGACCATGGTGTCGCGGTTCCCGGACCAGTACATCTGGAAGAGGACTTGATCGTTCACGGCGCAGACCTCTTCGACGGAGCGACTCGCGAACGAACTGAGTCCCATCGCGACGCCGCGATTCGACGCCGCCCTTGCGACGGCGACCTCGCCCTCCGGGTGGACGGCCTGCACGCCGGTAGGCGAGATGATGACCGGCATCGACACGGATTGACCCATGATCGTCGTGGCCATCGAGCGTTCATTGGAGAGCCCGGCGACGTGCGGCGCGAATCCCAGCTGATCGAACGACGCCAGGTTGTCGCTCGACGAGAGCCCTTTTTCGGATCCCGCGACGAGGGCCGCGTAGACCGATCTGGGGAGGCGTTTCTCGGCGCGACATTGCGCGATCGCCACGGTCTCGAACCACGAACTTGCCATCTATCCCCCGTTGCCGCTCAACGCGAGACTACCTGAGGTGTTTCGCGACGCCGTCTCGTTAGCGCGAGGAAAGCGTGACGGGAACGCGCCTCGAGTGATCGGGTGACGAGCGTGGTCGAATCGACACGTGCTTCGCCGCGAGGGCCGCCTCGCCGTGTCCAAAGACGCACTCGGGGTCGGGATCGGACATCTCGAGACCGGTGAAGAACTTCGCCGCCATACACCCGCCACGACACGCGTCGAACGAACCACACGACGCGCACGCGCCGGGGTTGCCCGGCTCACGCAAGGACCGAAAGAGCTCACTGCTCGTCCATACCGCGGCGAAGCCCTCGCCACGAACGTTGCCAGCGAGGAACTCATCGTGGATGACGAAGGGGCACGCGTAGACGTCGCCCACCGGATCGATGAGACAGACGACGCGCCCGGCGCCGCAGAGATTGAGACCTTCGAGAGGACTGCCCAACGCTGAGAGATGAAAGAACGAGTCGCCCGTCAAGACGTTCGGCCGCGCGAGGAGCCACTGGTAGAGCCCGCGATTCTGTTCGAGCGTCGGATGCAGTTCGTTCCACACTTCGACGCCCCGGCCCGAGGGACGAAGTCGCGTCAATCGAAGTTCGGCGCCGTAGGTCTTCGCGAGCGTCTCGAAGTCATCGAGTTGCTCGACGCTCTCCTTGGTCATCACGACCGAGATCTTGAACTGACCGAAGTTGGCGTTGCGCAGATTGTCCATCGCTCGACGAGCGGCGTCGTAGCTGCCAACGCCACGTATCCGATCACTCGTCGAAGCGTCGGCGCCATCGATCGAGATCTGGATGTCGAGGTAGTCGATCCCCGCCAGCCTCTTCGCGGCATCCCGGTCAATTCTCGTACCGTTCGTCGAGAACTTGACGCCCACGTGCTGGTTCACCGCGTGTTCGATCAGTTCGAAGAAGTCCCGTCGAATCATCGGTTCCCCGCCGCCGACGTTCACGTAGAAGATCTGCATCGCCGCGATCTCGTCGATCAGTGCTTTCGCCTCATTGGTCGTAAGTTCTCTCGGGTCACGTCGTCCCGACGAAGAGAGGCAGTGCGTGCAGGCGAGATTGCACGCGTACGTGAGCTCCCACGTGAGACAGATGGGCGCCGCGAGTCCGCGCTCGAATCGGTTGCGCAGCGTCGACTCAGCGCCCACTGATCAGCGCTGACTTCTCGAGTGTGACGAGTGCCGCCACGTAGCGGTCGTGTTGGTCGGGAGCGACGAGGGCCGTAATCGCGTCGTCTGCGCTCTCGAAGTCGCCGAGACGTCGAACGACGTCGACGAGTTCGCGCGACTTCAAGAAGACGAGCCGGCGATTGACGTGGTGGTAGGCCAACGCCCCGAACTCTTCGTCGCGCAGCGAGACCATGTCACTCAGCTGCCAATACTTCGACGCGTCGAAGGCGTCCACCTTGGTGAGCGACACGGCTTAGTAGACGCCGCAGAGTCCGTCGATGGAGACTTCCTCCACCAACAACTCCTCAACCTCTTCGATCTCGTCCGTCGTCTCTTCTTTGATGAGCGTCTCTGGTGTCACGATTTCTCCTTGAACGCTTCTATTCTGTCCGCTGTGACAGCCCGCTCCCGCCCAAGCATGAAAGACTCCCAGCGTGAGCACTCTTTTGCCCCAAGCGATCTCGCCTGTCGAAGCCCCTATTCCCGAAGGCACTCGAGTATCGATGGACGAACGGGCGATTTTTCTCGACCGCGAGCTCATCAGCGGTGGCAGTCCTTGGCGCCTCCTTCGCTTGGCGGGGGCGTCGCGCGCGGTGGCGCAACGGTGGCAACACGGTGGCGTCGTCGGCGCGGGCGAAGAGCGCTTTGCTCGAACCTTGGTGCAACAGGGACTACTGCAACCTCACTTCACGAGGGACCTCAACATCGACGAGATCGACGTCATTGTTCCCGTTTTCAATGACGGCGACTCGCTCGAAACGCTTCTCGGCGCCCTATCGGGTTTCAACGTCACGATCGTCGACGACGGCTCCCTTAACCCGAGCGTGACCGCGGCGATGGCCACGAGATCCGAGGCTGCACTCGTGCGCTTGTCCGTGAACGAAGGGCCCTCGCGTGCTCGTAACGCCGCGGTGCTCGCCACGTCACGACCGCTGCTGTGGTTCATCGACACCGACGTATCGATGGAGAACGCCACCGACGTCGCTCGGCGCCTCATCTGCGCCTTCGACGATCCCCTCGTCGCGGCCGCGGCACCTCGGGTTCAAGGACCCAGGGGGCCCTCGGCACGAGAGAAGTTCGAGCAGCACTTCGGTCCCCTCGACATGGGTGAGCGGAGCGGCCTCGTCGTACCGGGTGGTCCTGTCGGGTACGTGCCGAGTGC
>JGI20207J14881_1000071_pt1 | contig 33948 bp, 32 predicted proteins | sample NGESurdeep092012_4_FD_14881 | JGI IMG/M metagenome (IMG submission 14881)
TAGTTGAGCTGACTTTCGATCATGAAGATGATCGAGGAGTGACCGAGCGCCGTGTTCGGTCCGCCGAGCATGAAGAAGTTCGGGAAATCGGGGAACGTCGTGCCCTTGTAGTTGTCGAGGTTGCCGAGGTAGGCGTTCGAGAGCGTCTCGCCCATCGCGCCGTGAACCTTCGTGGCCATCGGGTTGTCGGTGACGAAGAATCCCGTCGCCAGAATGAGCACGTCACAGTCGTGTAGCGAGCCGTCACCGGTTCGAACACCGTTGGGTTCGATGGAGGTGATCGCGTCAGTGACGAGCGTGACGTTATCGCGGGCGAGTGCGGGGTAGAAGTCGTTGCTGATGAGGACGCGCTTGCACCCGAGTCGGTACGTGGGAGTCAGCTTCTCTCGAAGTGAGGGGTCATCGATTTGTCGCTCCAGGTGATCGCGAGACATCGTCTCGGCCTTGGTCATTCGACGGGGGTCCTTCACGAAGCCGAGCACCATCAACTCGCGACGCCAGTAGCCCCAGGCACGTACGAGGCGTTGGGCGAGTGGCAGTGTCGCGAACATTCTCTTGGTTCTTTCGATGACGGGGCGGCCGAGATGGGGCAAGACCCACGAAGGCGTGCGCTGAAAGACCTCGAGGGTCCCCGCGAGGGGCGCGATCTCAGGAACCGTCTGAATGGCGCTCGCGCCCGTGCCAATGACGGCAACCCGCTTGCCGATGAGATCAATCGAGTCGTTCCACTGCGCGGTGTGCATGACAGGACCATCGAAGGTGTACAGACCTTCGATGTCGGGAAGCCGGGGTTCGGCGAGTCCACCGGTGGCGAGGACGACGCATCGCGCGAAGTACTCACCTTGCGAGGTGGCGAGTCGCCACTGGTTGGAGAGCGCGTCGAAGGAAACGTCGAGGACGTCGTGGTCGAACTTGATGAGCTCGCGTAGGTGGTACTTGTCGGCCACGTCGTTGAGATACTGCCAGATCTCGGACTGGTAGCTGTAGGTGTTGGTCCACTTGGGATTGGGCGCGAACGAGAAGGAGTAGAGATTGCTCGCCACGTCGCAGCGACACCCGGGATAGGTGTTGTCGCGCCACGTGCCGCCGAGGTCGCTCGCGCGCTCGAAGATCGCGACGTCGCTGACGCCCGCTTGTCGCAGTCGAATCGCTGCGCCGAGGCCTCCAAAGCCCGAACCGATCACCGCGACGCCCACCACCATGACCGAACGCTAGTCAAGGGTCCGGGTGAGCGCGCGCGTCGGCGGTAGCGTGGCCGAGGTGAGTTTCCGTCTTCAGTTCCGTCGATTCTTGGGTTCCCAAGTGCGACGGTGGCGCCGGTACCTCAACGAAGTCGCGATCGTCGGTCCGAACGACGCCTACGCGAGCGAGTTCTTCTACTTCGGCAAGCACGCGGCCCTCATGGCCCCCCAGGGCGTCATCTACAACGAGCGCTACCTCTCCATTGGCGACGAGACGCTCATCGGTCCCAACGTCTGTCTGACCGCTGGCATCAACGGTGAGCAGGAGATGCTCGCGTCACCAACCGTGCGCATCGGTCGTCACTGCGTCATCGGGCGCGGCTCGCACCTCATTGGTCACTGGTCGATCGACCTCGGTGACGACATCCAGACGGGTCCCTACGTCTACATAACGGACCAGAACCACTCCTACGAGGACGTCGACACCCCGGTGGGTTGGCAACGCCCGATTGAAGGTGCCGTCAAGATCGGCTCCGGCAGTTGGCTGGGCGCGAACGTGGTCATCCTGCCCGGCACGACGCTCGGCAAGAACACCACCGTCGCCGCGGGCGCGGTGGTGCGCGGAACGTTCCCCGATCACGTGGTCTTGGGCGGCGTACCGGCGAAGGTGCTCCGTCACTACAGCCCGGGCGAGGGCTGGCTCTCAGGACCTGCGTGAGTCAGGGCTTCTTCGGGATCGACCTCACGCCGCTTCGGGCGTCGAAGCAGTACCGCCGGCTCTACACCGCGGGCTTCATCACGGCGCTCGGCAGTCAGGCGACGTTCGTCGCGGTGCCCTTTCAGTTGAAGCAACTGACGCACTCGACCTTCGACGTCGGCGCCATTGGTCTCGTCGAACTGCTACCCCTCGTCCTCTTCGGTCTCTACGGCGGGGTGCTCGCGGACCGTCTCAATCGCCGTCGACTCATCATCTCGATGGAACTGGTGTTGATGGTCACGACGATGATGCTCGTCGTCAACGCGTTGCTCGCGCACCCCTTGGTGTGGATCCTCTACCTCGACGCCGCGATCGCCGCGGCCGCGTCGAGTCTGCAACGTCCGAGCATCGAGGCGTTGAACCAACTCTTCGTCTCGCACGAACTCCAGCGCTCCGCGTCGGCGCTCGCCAACGTCCGCTTCACGACCGCTTCCATCATCGGTCCGGCTCTCGGAGGACTCGCCGCGGTCGCCTTCGGTCCGGGCTCGGTCTACGTAGCGAACGTCGTGACCTTCACGTTCTCGGTACTGCTCCTCCTCACGCTGCACGCCACACCGCCGCAGTTGTCGTCAAGCGTGAGTGACACCGCCGCCCTTCGAGAAGGACTTCGCTACGCCCGCAGCCGTCCCGACATCGTCGGCACCTACATCATCGACTTGCTGGCCATGATCCTGGCGTTTCCGGTCATCATGTTGCCCTTCGTCGCGACGCGCTTTCACGAGTCCTACGCGCTCGCCGTCCTCTACACCGGACTGCCGGGTGGAGCACTGATCGCAACCTTGACCTCGCGTTGGACCCGCCACGTGTACCGCTACGGTCGCGCGGTCGTACTCTCGGCGGCCCTTTGGGGGCTCGGCATCGCGCTCTTCGGCTTTTCGTCATCGCTGTGGTTGGTGCTGCTCGGCCTCGCCATCGGCGGCGGGGCCGACTCGGTGAGTGGCATCTTTCGCTCGACCATGTGGAACGAGTCCATCCCGACAGAGATTCGCGGTCGCATGGCCGGCATCGAGATGATCTCGTACTCGCTCGGTCCCACGGCCGGCCAGTTCCGCGCGGGCGTGATGGCCGCGTGGACGTCGCTACGTTTTTCGCTCACCTTCGGTGGTCTCGCGTGCACCGGGTCGGTGGCGGTCGTCACGGCCGCACTGCCGTCGCTCTGGAGTTTTGACGCGAGGACGGACGCGCACGTCGCCGAGGTACGCGCGCAACGAGAGTTAGAAGGCGACACGGCGTAGCCCGAGGTGTTCAACCTCTACGCTCTTTCCATGTCTCGTTCAACTTTTCTCGTCACCGTGAGCGGACCGGACCGCATTGGCGTCGGCGCGGAACTCTTTCGTGCGTTGCACGGTCTCGAGGGTGACGACGTGCGCCTGATGGACGTCGCCCAGATCACCATTCGCGGCACGCTGGTGCTCTGTGCGGAAGTGAGCAGCGAGGCGATGCTCACGCACGACTCCTTGATGGTCGCGCTGCGGGCGCGCAGCATTGAAGGTGACGGGATGTCGGTCCACGTGGAAGAGGTGATCCCGAACGACGAGGTCGACGGGCGCCGACTCCTCGTGACCTTGCTGGCGCCCCAGATCGCGGCTCGTCAGCTCGAGAGCGTGTTCGACGCCATCGCCGCGAGCGGCGCCACGTGCGAGCGCATCGTGCACCTCGCGAGCTACCCCGTCGACTGTTACGAACTGATCGTCATTGGTCCGAGCCATCCGCTGTTGCGCGAGTCGCTGACGCTGGTCGCGAAAGAGATCGGGCTCGACCTCGCGGTCCAACGAGCCGGACTGCATCGTCGAGCGAAGCACCTCGTCGTCATGGACGCCGACTCGACGTTGCTCCAAGACGAGGTGATCGATCTGCTGGGGGAAGCCTCGGGTCGAGCCGAGGAGGTGTCCACCATCACGAGGTCGGCAATGGACGGTGACATCGACTTCGCCGAAGCGCTGCGACGTCGCGTCGAGCTGCTGGCGGGTCTGCCGGCCACTGTCCTTGACGACGTGCGCCTGAAGCTACGCCTCGCGCCCGGCGCGCGCACGTTGGTTCGCACCTTGCAACGTCTCGGCTACGTGCCCGCCGTCGTGTCGGGCGGGTTCGTCGAGGTGTTGGCGCCACTCCTCGCCGAGCTCGACGTCACGTTCTTCGAAGCCAACCGACTCGAGATCGTCGACGGTGCCCTCACTGGTCGCGTCGTGGGCGAGATCTTGGACCGCGCGGGTAAGGCGCGGGCGCTGCGGCGCTTCGCGGCCGAAGTGGGCGTGCCGCTCGAACAGACGGTCGCCGTGGGTGACGGCGCCAACGACATCGACATGCTCTCGGTCGCGGGCCTCGGCATCGCCTTTAACGCGAAGGCCCTCGTCCAAGAGCACGCCGACACGGCTCTTTCCGTGCCCTACCTCGACGCCGTCCTCTACTTCCTGGGCATCAGCCGCGAGGAGATCGAGACCGCCTAAAGCGTGGAGAAGTGCGCGTCTGGTCGGTGTTACCACATAGTAAGGTCAGCCGTAGATCGACATTTTGGGGGAAACGTGAAGGTTGTCATTGACGCCGATCTCTGTCAGGGTCAGGGCCGGTGCTTCTCGATCGCGCCGAGCATCTTCAACTTCGACGAACTCGGCAACGGCGTCGTCATCGGCGACGGCACACTTACGCCCGAGACGATCGAGCTCGCGCGACTCGCCCAGGCCAACTGTCCCGAACACGCCATTTTCATAGAGGAGTCGTCGTGACCGATAAGCCCCCCGTCCTCGACTTCGCCACCGACTTCGACCACACGGACCCCCAATGGGTGAATGACCCGTATCCGATTTGGGACGAACTGCGCGAGCGTTGTCCCGTCGCGCACACCGATCGTTTCGGTGGCGCGTGGTTCCCCGCGACGCACGCCGGCGTGTCGGCGATCGCGAAGGACACGGAGAACTTCACCAGTCGCGACGTCATCGTGCACGAAGGTCGCCCGACCGAAGTGGACCTGCCGGCCCCTATTGGACTCGCGCCGCCCATCACCTCGGACCCACCGTTTCACCAGATCGCGCGAAAGCTGATCCTGCCGGCCTTTTCACCCGGCGTCGTCAACGCGCTCGAACCCCAGATCCGTGCGCTGTGCAACAGCCTGCTCGACGACATCATCGCTGAAGGCGTCGTCAACGCGTCGATGAGCTACGCGCGACTCATCCCGCCGTCGGTCATTCGCGAGATGCTGGGCTTTCCTGAAGAGGACATGGACATCTTCATCAAATGCGTGCACGTCATCACCGAGTCGATCGACCGTCCCGAAGAAGAGCGCATAGAACTCTTCGCTCCGGTGGAGGAGTACTTCCGCTCCAAGATCGAAGACCACATGGAGAACCCCCGTGACGACCTGACGTCGTTCCTTTTGAACGCGGAGATCAACGGCGAGAAGCTCGCCGTTGAACATGTCTTCGGCACCATGGTCCTGATCCTCGTCGCGGGCATCGACACCACGTGGGGTGCCATCGGCGCGTCGCTCTGGCACCTGGCGCAGCACCCGGACGACCTGGCGCGCCTCGTGAACGAGCCGGACCTCATGCCGGTCGCCATCGAAGAGTTCCTTCGCTTCTACGCGCCCGTGACGATGGCTCGTCTCGTGAAGGCCGACATGGACTACTTGGGCTGTCCCATGAAGGAGTACGACTGGATCCTGCTCGGGTTCCCGGCCGCCAATCGTGACCCCGTCGTCTTCAAGGACGCGGACAAGTTCATCATCGATCGCGCGGAGAATCGACACGTGGCCTTCGGTCTCGGCATCCACCGCTGTATTGGCTCGAACTTGGCGCGACTCGAACTGCGCGTGGCGATCGAGGAGTTCATCAAGCGCTACCCGAAGTTCGAACTCGAGAACAAGGACGACGTCACCTGGGCTCAGGGTCAAATTCGTGGGCCGAGGAATCTTCCACTTCGAATCTTGAGCTGACCAGTGTCCGTCGAAGCCGAGCCTGACGCCGACGCCAAACGTCCGGTGGTCGACTTCGCCACTGATTGGGACCACACCGATCCGTCCTGGGTCAACGATCCCTATCCGATCTGGGACGACCTTCGAGGACGTTGCCCCGTCGCGCACACCGATCGCTACGCGGGAGGGTGGTTCCCGACGACGCACGAGATGGTCGCGGAGATTTCCAACGACACCGAGCATTTCTCGAGTCGCATGGTGGTCGTCACCAACAACAAGTTTCCGCCGAACGCGCCGCCCGCGCCCATGGGTGGCGCGCCGCCCATCACGTCGGATCCACCTTTCCACCAGTTCGCTCGGCGCCTGATCCTGCCGGCCTTCGCGCCCGGGCCCGTGAACGCGATGGAAGACCAGGTGCGCGCGCTCTGCGCGAAACACCTCGACGCGCTCGGCGACGCGCGCGAGTTCGACGTGGGCTCTCAGTACGCGCAGTACATCTCGCCGGGCGTCATCGCCACGATGCTGGGATTCCCCGAAGCCGACGAGGACCTGTTTCGTGACTTCGTCCACGTGGTGCTCGACCTCGTGGACCTGGCCCCCGAGGAACGCGGGCCGCTCTTCTTGCCCATGGCCGAGTACTTCAACGCGCAGATCGAGGACCACGTCGCGCACCCTCGTGACGACTTCACGAGCTACCTGTTGAACGTCGAGTTCAACGGCGAGAAGCTGGCGCTCGAGCACGTGCGCGGCACCATGGTCTTGACGCTGGTGGCGGGCATCGACACCACGTGGTCGGCGATCGGTTCGTCGATCTGGCACCTGGCGCGCCACCCGGAGGACTTGGCGCGCCTCGTGAACAAACCCGATCTGATGCCGGTCGCCGTGGAGGAGTTCTTGCGCTTCTACGCGCCGGTGACCATGGCTCGACTCGTGAAGGAAGACCTCGAGTTTCACGGTTGCCCGATGAAGAAGGACGATTGGGTATTACTGGGCTTTCCGGCGGCGAACCGGGACCCCGCGGTCTTCGTCGACGCCGATACGTTCATCATCGACCGCGCCGTGAATCGTCACGCGGCCTTCGGGCTCGGTATCCATCGTTGCGTCGGCTCGAACCTTGCTCGGATGGAACTTCGTATCGCCCTCGAGGAGTTCATCGCTCGCTATCCGGCGTTCGAACTCTCCGATCCCGACGGCGTCACCTGGGCGCCGGGACAAGTTCGCGGACCGCGACGGATCCCNCTTCGCGTCACTGCGTAGCGACCCGAGGGGGATGCGTTCACCTACGCCGCGCGGGTGAGTGGGGTTCGTGAGCCCTGGCGACCTCGACGCGGGAACCGTGCGCGTGGCGTAGGGCGTGTTCACGGCGTGCTACCCGATTCGCGCGTACACCCATGACGAGCGGAATGAAGATGACCGCCGCCGCGAGGGGCACGAGGACGGCACCGAATAACAGGATCAACATCATTGTTTCGCTCCTTGCTTTGTCGTACTCCGAAACTCTTCCGGGCACGACAACAACGTAGAGAGTGAAGTTAAGTGGCGCGTATGAAGAGTGGAAAAGACCTCGCAAAGTTTCGTGACGAGAGCATGATGTCCGTCGTAACGTGTTCACGAGTTGTCATCGCGTCCAAGAAACCTTGAGGCCGCTGCGCTAGTGCACGACCGAAGTGCACGCGCGCACAAGGTCACGTGCGACGTGTCACGTCGTGCGCGCGGCGTCGAGAAGTTCTTGAACAAAATTGAAAGTGCACGCGTTCACGATGGTTGTGAAATGTTGAACACTATCGCGAGTGCCACGTGCGCGCGAGAACCACAGACGCTAACCGCGCGCTTCGCTCGAACGTCGTTCCCTACAGTCCGAGCTTCGGCGGTTCCTTCGACCACAGCTCGGCCATCCACGCTTCGACGGCGTCAGCTTCGCGTGGCAGCGCCGCGGACAGGTTGCGTGAGCCCGTCGCCGTGACGAGGACGTCGTCCTCGATACGCACGCCGATGCCTCGGTACTCCTCGGGCACGGTGAGGTCATTGGCCTGGAAGTAGAGACCAGGCTCGACGGTCAAGACGTAACCCTCAGTGAGATCGCCCCAGTAGAACTCGTTTCGTGCGTTCGCGCAGTCGTGCACGTCGATACCGAGCATGTGACTGGTCCCGTGCAGGGTGTAGCGCCGGTGGAGTTGGCGATCCTTTCGAAGCGCCACGGCGGGCTCTTCTTTCAAGATGCCCATCTCGAAGAGGCCCTCCGCCAACACTTCCATGGCCGCGTCGTGTGGTGCCATGAAGTTGGCGCCAGGCTTCACCGCGGCGATGCCGGCTGTCTGCGCCGCGAGCACGAGCTCGTAGACGCGTCGCTGCGGTGCGGAGAACGTGCCACTGATGGGCATGGTCCGCGTGACGTCGGCCGTGTAGAGGTTGTCGCATTCGATGCCTGCGTCGAGGAGCAAGAGATCGCCGCGGTGGACCTGGCCGTTGTTGCGAGTCCAGTGCAGCGTCGTCGCGTGCGAACCGCTCGCCGCGATGGTGTCGTAGCCCACGTCGTTGCCTTCGACACGCGCGCGCAGGTTGAACACGCCTTCGATGACGCGCTCGCCGCGACCCTCCGCGCTCGGGAGCGCTCGAACGACGTCTTCGAAGCCCTTGACCGTGAAGTCGATCGCTTTCTGGAGTTGGGAGATCTCGAACTCGTCCTTTACGAGGCGCAGTTCGCTGAGCGCGCCCGCGAGTTCGTCGTCGTCGCTCGGTTCGTGCAACGCGTCGACGCTCGCGTCAAAACCTCGAAGTGTCACGACGTCGGTGCCGCCAAGGGCCACGAGGTCCTTCTCGAGAGATTCAAGGGGAGCGGTGTCGAGGTCATAGTAGATGGCGGCTTCGGCGACGCCGCGGCGTGGTCCGACCCATAGTTCGCCGTAGCGTGCGTCGGTATAGAACTCGTGCGTCGACGAGTCACGTCGGTGCGGCACGTAGAGCGTGGCGTTCGCGGCCGTGGCGCCGGGGGAGATGACGAGGACGGCGTCGGGCTCGTCACAGCCCGTGAGGTAGAAGAAGTCGGTGCCCGCGCGAAAGCGGTAGTCGGTGTCGTTCGCGCGCGTCTTGTAGTTGCCCGTCGGCACGACGATGGTCTTGTCGGGAAATCTCGCGCCGAGCCGAAGTCGTCGCGCGGACGAGTAGATCGTGGCGGGATGGACGTCGTGCGAGATCGGGGTCGTCGCCCAGTCCGACGTCATGTGGTCAAAGAGGACGCGAGGACTCGGCGGGCGGTGCGCACCGACCCACACCCAGTGCTCTGAAACCGGGTGTTCTTCCGAGACGTCGGGCTCGGGTATCTCTCGTTCTTCACTCATGGACACAACTTACAACTGACCGATTGGCGTGCGTATGCTCGCGGAATGGACATCTCAATTCGCCGTGAAGGCCCGGTCGCGATCCTCACCTGGAACGACGGCGAAAACCGCCTGAACGAAGACTCGCTCGAGCGACTGAACGCCATCCTCGACGAACTTGAAGCGACGAGTGAACCCCTGGCGATCGTGCTCACGGGTGTGGGCAAGTTCTTCTCGAACGGTCTCGACCTTGCGCGATTCGGAGCGAATCCCGCCGAGTTCTCCGCGACGCTCGAGGAACTGGAACGGACGATCGCGCGACTCTTTCTCTTTCCGGCGTACACGGTCGCGGCTCTCAACGGTCACACGTTCGCCGGTGGCGCGTTGCTGAGCTGCGCCTTCGACTACCGCGTGATGCGCGAGGATCGTGGCTACTGGTGCATGAACGAGGCGGAGATCGGTCTCGCGCTCGACGACAAGCTCTGGTCAATCCTCGAACACCGACTGCCCCGTGCCACGGCGATCGTCGCCGCGACGACGGCGAAGCGCTTCAGTGGCCCCGACGCACTCGCGGCCGGCGTCATCGAAGCCGCGGCCACCGAGGGAGAGCTACTCGCGCACGCCATCGAGATTGCCGCGCGCTACGCGACACTCGATCGCGCGACGTTGGCCAAACATAAATCCTTGGCGCACGGTGAGGAAGCCGCGTTCTTGGGCTGGACGTAGTTGGCCACGCTGGTCCGCGCGGCAACGATGGCCGACGTCGACGCGGTCCTCGGCGTCAAGGGCGCCACGTCGGGTTACAGCGACCGCGCGTCGCTCGTCGCGCGTCGCGTCCAGTCGGGGGACTGTCTCGTCAGCGAGAGCGACGGCGTCATCTCGGGTTTTCTCACGGTACATCGGCGATCGTTCTTCGGTCGCGACTTCATTGAGTTACTCGCCGTCGACCGAGCGCGTCGTCGCCAAGGAATCGCGAGTGACCTTCTTCGTACGGTCACCGAAGGTACGACGACGTCGCAACTCTTCATCTCTACGAACAGCTCCAACGCGGCGATGCGCGACTTGTTGCGAAAAGAGCAGTGGCTCTTCAGCGGTGAGCTCGTCGGGCTCGACCCAGGCGACCCCGAACTCGTCTTCTACAAAAACGCAGTTACGTGAGGGGTTGTTGAGTTCGAGCCCTAAGAGTTGAGTGATCTAGAACTCTTTGTGCGTCACGCGGTCGACTAGGCGCCACGACGAGGGGAGTGCCACGCCGGAGACGGCGGCCTTGATGACTTCGCCCCAGACGAAGGGCGTAAAGCCGAGCGCGATGGCCTGTGAAGGAGAGACGTGGATCGCGAACTTCAGCCACGTGACGCCGATGATGAAGATGATGACGTCACCTACGGCCATCGAGACGACGGCACGAGTAACAGTGCGGTCCGTCCCTCGTGACGCCAACCAACCGAGGACGGAACCAGCGACGACGAAGCCGACGAGGTAGCCGAACGTCGCGAGGACGTACCCGCTCGAGTGACTGGCGAACCACGGTACGCCCGCGACACCCGCCAAGAGGTAGAGCGACATCGCCATTCCCGCGCGACGCCAACCGAGTGCGGTGCCCGCCAGCATGACGCCGAGCGTCTGGCCCGTCACGGGTACCGGGTTGTTGCCGAGATGAAATGAGACCTGCGCGAGCGCGCCGACGAACGCGGCCGCGCCCACGACGAGCGTGATCTCAGCGAGCACCGACCTTGGAACAACGTCGGCGAGTACGCGACGTGGCGCGGGCATAGTGATTGTCGACATCAAGATCTCCTCGGGATTTCGTTACGGTTACCTTACGTGAGTGAACGTGACCCGAAGAACGAAATGAGTACTGAAGAGTAACTAGATCCAACCTTGATCGCGCGCGATCTGTTCGACGTCGCCAATGCGCATACCGGTGCGGTGTTGCAACGTGCGTATCAGTCCACCGGCTTCGTAGAGCGACTCGTGCGTCCCGGTGTCGAGCCACGTCGTCGCTCGCGAGAGGACCTCGGCGCGAAGCTCGCCGCGTTCGAGGTACGCGTTGTTGAGCGCGGTGATCTCTAGTTCGCCGCGCTCACTGGGCGTGAGTTGTCGAGCGAAGTCGGACGCGCGTTCGTCGTAGAAGTAGATGCCGGGCACCGCGTAGGTGCTCTTCGGGTCCGCGGGCTTCTCTTCGATGGAGAGGACTTGCCCGTTGTCGTTGAACTCGACGACCCCGTACGCCGAGGGGTCAGAGACTTGGTAGGCGAAGATGAGGGCTCCCTGCACGCTGGTGTTCTGTTGCAGATGGGTGCCGAGTCCGGGACCGTAGAAGAGGTTGTCACCCAGGATCAGGGCACACTTCTCGCCGTCAAGGAACTTCTCACCCAGGATCAGGGCCTCGGCGAGTCCGTTCGGTTGATCTTGCACGATGTAGGAGAGTTTGATGCCCAAGGTCGAGCCGTCGCCGAGAAGGCGGAAGAACGCGTCCTGGTCGTGCGGTGTGGTGATGAGGAGAATCTCGCGAAGCCCACTGAGCATGAGCGTGCTCAGTGGATAGTGAATCATCGGCTTGTCGTAGATGGGCAACAACTGCTTGGAGACCGCGCGGGTAATGGGATGCAGGCGCGTACCGGTGCCGCCAGCCAAAATGATTCCCTTCACTCCATTAGTATAGAAGCGCACTAGCCCCCTTCTAAAGGCCGAGGTACGCCATGCGCGTTGTCATTACCGGGGCGGCCGGCTTCATCGGGTCGCGACTAAGTGAAGTACTGGTCGATCAGGCTGAGCGTCTGGACTACGACGACATCGTGCTCTTTGACGCGTTGACGTACTCGGGTCGACTGGAGAACCTCGAGGTCGTTCGACGCGACTCGCGCGTCTCGTTCGTCAAGGGCTCGATCACCGATGAGTTGGTGGTGGACGAAGTCTTGCGTGGCGCACACGCCGTGGTGCACCTCGCCGCCGAAAGCCACGTGGATCGTTCGATCACCGGCGCGCGACTCTTCTTCGAGACGAACGTGATGGGTACGCAGCAACTCCTCGAGAGCGCGCGCCGCGCGGGCGTCGAACGCTTCGTGCACGTCTCCACCGATGAGGTCTACGGATCGATTGACGAGGGCGAATGGCGCGAAGACCACATCTTGCAGCCGAACTCGCCGTACTCCTCGAGCAAGGCTGGCTCGGACTTGGCGGCGCTCGCGTACCAACGCACCTACGGGCTCAACGTGATGGTGACGCGCTGTTCGAACAACTACGGCCCGCGTCAGTTTCCGGAAAAGCTCATCCCGCTCTTCGTCACCAATCTCTTCGACGGCGTCAAGGTCCCGCTCTACGGTGACGGTCTGAACATCCGTGACTGGCTGTTCGTCGATGACCACTGTCGGGGGATTCTCCGCGTCCTCGAAGTGGTCGCGCGGGCGAGGTCTACAACATCGGCGGCGGAACGGAACTCACCAACGTCGCCATCACGCACTTGCTGTTGGAACTCTGCGGCTCGGACGAGTCGATGATCGAGCCCGTCGCGGACCGTCTCGGCCACGACCGTCGCTACAGCGTCGACTGGACGAAGATCCGTGACGAACTCGGCTACGAGCCCGAGGTGAACTTCGAAGAGGGCCTCGCGCGCACGGTGAAGTGGTACCGCGAGAACGAGCCGTGGTGGCGACCGCTGAAGGGCAGTCCGTCGTGAAGGTGACGGAACTCTCGATCCCCGGCGCGTTCGTCCTTGAGTCGCCAGTGTGGAGTGACGACCGGGGCTACTTTCGCGAGTGGTTCAAGCGCGACGACTTGGAAGAGATCGGCGTCAACTTCCCGATCCACCAAGCCAACCTCTCGATGTCCAAGCGCGGCGTCGTGCGGGGTCTGCACTACTCACTGGCGCCCGAGGGTCAGGCGAAGCTCGTGACCTGCGCGTACGGAGAGCTTGACGACGTCATCGTCGACATTCGAGAGGGTTCCCCCACGTTTGGCCGGTTTGAGGTCGTCCACCTTTCGGCCGACGTGGATCGAACAGTGTTGGTTCCAGGTGGCGCGGCGCATGGTTTCTGTGTGACGAGCGAACTAGGCGCGCTCACGTATCTCCTGTCCTCACCGTTCAACCCCTCGAGGGAACTCGAAATCAACCCCTTCGATACGACGCTCAACGTGCCCTGGCCCTTGACAGGTGACGCCGTCGTGAGCAAGAAGGACGCCGACGCGCCGTCGCTCGACGACCGTCGCAGCGCCGGAGAACTGCCACACTACGTCGAGGGTTCGCTCTAGGTGGTTTTGCCGCACGATTGCTAACTTGAGAGGGTGAGTACCGCCCCGCTTCGCCTAGTGACGAGTGATGAGCGTGGAGTTCGACTACCGAGCAACTCAAGCGCTCCCGTCATTGAAAATGAGTCCCAGTTACGGGCACTCCTCGGCGGACTTTCGGGCGTTGATGCCGTCGGCGCCGAGGCCCGCGCTGCCAAGCTCGCGACACGGTCACTGAAGAAGTCGACGAAGCTCGCCGCGTTGGATCTCGCCATCTCCATGGTGGACCTCACGACCCTGGAAGGCGCCGACACCCCCGGGCGCGTGACGTCGCTGTGCACCAAAGCCATGCACCCCGACCCCAATGACCCGAGCGTGCCCAGTGTCGCTGCCGTCTGCGTCTATCCCGACCTCGTCGCGCACGCTCGCAGTGTCCTTGGGACCTCACCCGTCAAGGTGGCGTCGGTGGCGACGGCGTTCCCCTCGGGGCGGGCCTCGCTCAACGTCAAGCTCATGGACGTACGCGAAGCCGTCAGCGCCGGTGCCGACGAGATCGACATGGTGATCGATCGAGGCGCGTTCCTTTCTGGTCACGTGGGACAGGTCTTCGACGAAGTGGTCGCAGTGAAGGAGGCCTGCGGGCGTGCGCACCTAAAAGTCATCCTCGAGACTGGCGAACTCGCTACCTACGACAACGCGCGTCGGGCGAGTTGGATCGCCATGCTCGGCGGCGCCGACTTCATCAAGACGTCGACGGGCAAAGTGGGCGTCAACGCCACGTTGCCCACCGCCCTCGTCATGCTCGAAGCCGTGCGCGACTTCGCCGAGACGACGGGAATTGTCGTCGGCGTCAAGGTCGCCGGCGGGATCCGCACCACGAAGGACGCGCTTCGCTACCTCGTCGTCATCAACGAGACGGCCGGGTCGAGGTGGCTGAGCCCGGACTACTTTCGTTTCGGCGCGTCGTCGTTGCTCAACGACCTCTTGATGCAGCGACTCAAACAGCGACGCGGCGTGTACGTGCGCCCCGACGAGTTCAGCGGCGACTGATGAGCGAGGACCTGACGAACTCGAGCTTGGGGGCAATGGCGTACGACCCCGCACCCGAGTCAGCCGCGATCGCGCGTTTGAAGCCCGCTTATGGTCTGTTCATCAACGGTGAGTTCAGCGACCCCTCGTCACACGAGTCCTTCGTCACGCTCAACCCCGCGAACGAAGAGTCACTCGCGAGCGTGGCCCAAGCATCCGCGGCGGACGTCGACCGGGCCGTCTACGCCGCGCGTCGCGCCTACGACAACGTCTGGTCGAAGACGACCGGCGCTGAGCGCTCGAAGTACCTCTTTCGAATCGCGCGGCTCATCCAGGAACGTTCGAGAGAACTAGCCGTCGTGGAGACGCTCGACAACGGCAAGCCCATTCGCGAGTCGCGCGACGTCGACATTCCGATGGCCGCGGCGCACTTTTTCTACTACGCGGGCTGGGCGGACAAGCTCGACCACGCGGGCTTCGGTCGCGACCCGAAGCCCCTTGGTGTCGCGGGTCAGATCATCCCGTGGAACTTCCCTTTGCTGATGGCCGCGTGGAAGTTGGCGCCGGCCCTTGCGGCGGGCAACACGTGCGTCTTGAAGCCCGCGGAGACCACGCCGCTGTCGGCGCTGATACTCGCCGAGATCCTTCAGCAGGCGGAGTTGCCCGAAGGGGTCGTGAACATCATCACGGGCGACGGTTCGACAGGCGCCGCGTTGGTGGACCATCCCGGCGTCGACAAGATCGCCTTCACCGGTTCTACTGAAGTTGGTCGACTCATCCAACAGCGCGTCGCCTCGAGTCACAAGCACCTGACGTTGGAGCTCGGCGGAAAGGGCGCGAACATCGTGTTCGAGGACGCGCCGGTCGACGAGATGATCGAAGGGATCATCGACGGCATCTTCTTCAACCAAGGTCACGTGTGCTGCGCGGGGTCGCGACTCCTCGTCCAAGAATCAGTCGCCGACGAGGTGCTCCGCCGTTTGATTCGTCGCGTCGACCAACTTCGCGTAGGCGATCCACTCGATAAGAACACCGACGTCGGCGCGATCAACTCCGCCGCGCAACTCGCGCGGATCAAGGAGCTCACCGCGTACGGCGACGAAGAGGGCGCCACGCGCTACACCAGCTCCTGTTCACTGCCCGACAAGGGCTACTGGTTCGCGCCTACGGTCTTCGCCGACGTGTCGCAGTCACACCGGATCGCGCGAGAAGAGATCTTCGGTCCNGTGCTCTCGGTGTTGACCTTTCGCACGCCCGAAGAGGCCGTCGCCAAGGCGAATAACACGAACTACGGCCTGGCGTGCGGCGTCTGGAGCGAGAAGGGTTCGCGCACGCTCTGGGTGGCTGAGCGCCTTCGCGCCGGGGTCATCTGGGCCAACACCTACAACCGCTTCGACCCCACGAGTCCCTTCGGTGGCGTGCGTGAGTCGGGCTTCGGTCGCGAGGGCGGACGACACGGCCTGGAGGCGTACCTCAATGTCTGAGGACCGTCTCGACGTTCGAAAGACCTACAAGCTCCTCATCAACGGCGCCTTTCCGCGCTCCGAATCCGGACGGAGCTACGAGGTCACGTCGGCGAAGGGCGAGTTCCTCGCCAATGTCGCGCAGGGTTCGCGCAAGGACGTTCGTGACGCCGTGGTGGCCGCGCGTGGCGCGCAGTCGAAGTGGTGGGACCAGAGCGCGTACAACCGCGGCCAGGTCATCTACCGTCTCGCGGAGATGGCGGAGTCGAGGCGCGACGAACTCGCGGAACACGTCCGACTCGCCGAGGGACTCTCCTCGAAGAAGGCGAAGGCCAGCGTGTCAAGGGCCGTCGACCGGATCGTCTGGTACGCGGGGTGGACGGACAAGATCGCGCAGATCCTCGGTTCGTCCAATCCCGTCGCCGGTCCCTTCTTCAACTTCTCGGTGCCCGTGCCGAGTGGGGTGGTGGGCGTCCTCTGCGAACAAGAGTCGTCCCTCGAAGCCTTCGTGAACGCCGTGCTCGCGCCCATCGCCGTTGGCAACACCGTCGTCGCTGTCGCCAGCGAAAAGAAACCTACGCCTGCGGTATTGCTCGGAGAGATGACCGCGACGGCGGACTTTCCCGGGGGGCTGCTCAACATCGTGACGGGCTTCACTGGTGAGATCGCGCCCACCCTCGCGTCGCACGAAGACGTCGACGGGATCGATCTTGGCGGCGTCGACGAGGAGTTCGCCAACGAACTCGCGCAACTCGCCGCTGGCTCCATCAAGCGCGTCCTACGACCGGGTCCCAACGAGGACACCTCGCTCCGTCGACTTCGCGCCTTCGTCGAGACCTCCACCGTGTGGCACACGATCGGACAGTAGCAATGAATCCCTACGAACTCGCAAAGGTCGCGGCGAATGAACTTCGAGAGAAGAGTGGTGTCGACGACTACGACGTCGCGGTAGTACTCGGATCAGGGTGGCGCGAGGGCGCGGCCGCGCTCGGCACGCCGTCGAGCGTCGTCGCGACCAAGTCACTCAGTGGCTTCATGTCGCCCACCGTGGCAGGTCACTCGGGACAGATCCTCTCGATCGTCGTGGGCGGCGTGAACGTCGCCCTGGTAGCGGGTCGCGTACACCTCTACGAAGGTCACAGCGCCAGAGAAGTCGTCCATCCCGTGCGTACGGTGATCGCGGCCGGCGCTACGAAGGTGGTCCTCACGAACGCTTGCGGCGGACTCGACCTCATCGTGCGCCCCGGCAACGTCGCGGTGATCCGAGACCACCTCAACTTCACCGGCACGTCACCCATGGAGGGCGCCCCACCACCCCACGGGTACGGATCGAGATTCGTCGACCTCACCGACCTCTACAGCGAGCGGCTGAGAAGCGTCGTGCACGCGACCGTCCCCGGACTTCACGAAGGCGTCTACCTCGGCTTTCGCGGTCCGCACTACGAGACGCCCGCCGAGATCGAGATGGCGCGCACGCTCGGGGCTTCGTTGGTGGGCATGTCCACGGTGCTCGAAGCCATCGCCGCTCGACACCTCGGCGCCGAGGTGTTGGGGCTGAGCCTCGTCTCGAACTTCGCCGCGGGCGTCTCGACGGGACCTCTCAATCACCTCGAGGTCCTCGAGACCGGCCAGTCGGCGTCCGCGTCCCTCGGGGCGCTGTTAGCCCAGATCCTCCCGGTGCTGTGAACCAGTCGCTGCGCGACGAGGTCGTCGCGTGGATGGCGCTTGACCCGGATGAGAACGACCGTCGAACGTTGCAGGAGTTATTGGACGCGGACGACGAGACGGAACTCGAACGGCGATTCTTCGCGCCCTTGACCTTCGGCACCGCGGGACTACGTGGTCCCGAGATGGCCGGACCCGCCGGAATGAATCGCGCGACGGTGCGACGCGCCACCCAGGGCGTGCTCGCGTGGCTCGATGAGATCGGCGTCGACGCGAAGCGTGGCGTCGTCGTCGGTCGCGACGCGCGCCACGGTTCGGAGACCTTCAACGATGAGGTCGTCCAGGTTCTCCTTGGCGCGGGTGCGGTCGTCTACGAACTCCCGTCACCGCTGCCGACGCCGTTCGTGCCGTTTTGCGTGAAGGCCCTCGGTGCGGCGGCGGGGGTCATGATCACCGCCAGCCACAATCCGCCAGAGGACAACGGCTACAAGCTCTACGCGAGCGACGGGGCGCAGATCATTCCGCCCGAAGACGAGATCGTCGAACGCTACGCGCGTGACGCTGGGCTAGCGGCGCTGGCCGACCGCTCGTCACCTGGTCACGAGACCGTTCCGCCTTCGTTACTCGAGGACTACCGCTCGCATGTCCTCGATCGCTTTCGCGTCGACGGGGTGAGTGAGCTTCGCGTCACCTACACCCCACTGCACGGCGTGGGCGGCGAGACGATGACGAACTTGTTCGCCGAGGCTGGTTACGCGCACGTCACGCCGGTCGCGGCGCAGTTCGAGCCCGACGGATCGTTTCCCACGTTGCCCTTCCCCAATCCCGAAGAACCCGGAGCGCTCGACCTCGCCATTGGCACGGCGAACGAGTCCAACTCGACGCTCATCATCGCGAACGACCCCGACGCCGACCGGCTCGGCGCCGCGGCGAGATCCGACGACGGGTGGTATCTCCTTCGCGGTGACGAGATCGGCTGGCTCTTGGCGTCGGCGCTCCTCGACGAGATCGCCGTCGCCGGTGAAATGGTCGCGACGACCATCGTGTCGTCGTCGATGCTCGAGAAGATGGCCGCGGCGTCGGACGTCCCCTTCGCTACGACGTTGACGGGCTTCAAGTGGATCGCCCGAGCGGCGCGCGGTGGCGTGTTGGGCTTCGGGTACGAGGAGGCGTTGGGCTTCGCCGTCGACGCGCGCGTCGCCGACAAGGACGGACTCTCCGCCGCGCTGACCCTTACGTGCTTGGCGCACGAACTGGCGCTGCAGGGCCAAACGCTGCTCGATCGACTCGACGATCTCGAGACACAGTTCGGCGTTCACGCGACGTCGCAACTCGCGCTGCGCGCCACGGGTACGGATGGTCCCGCGACCATACGGAGGGTCGTGGCGAAACTGACCAGCGAGCCGCCAACGATGCTCGGCATGCTGGACGTGCGTGAAGTCTTTGACCTCAACGAAGGTTGGAAGGGGCTCCTGCCCACCGAGGGTCTCTACCTCGGGCTCGGCAAGTGGGGACGCGTCATCGTGCGTCCCAGTGGCACCGAACCCAAGGTCAAGGCCTACATCGAGGTGACACCTCCGCAGAAGCGTTCGCTCGACGACCAGCGCGCGTATGGCGCCGAACTCGTCGACGGTATCCGCTCGAACCTCGAGCTACTACTGCGCTTTTGACTCTCGTAGCGCCGCGTACCCGGGCTTGATGACGTTGTTGATCATCGCCAGTCGCTGGTCGAACTCGTAGAAGGTGCTCTTCGCGGCGTTCAGGGTCAACCACTCCATGTCGGCCAGTGTCCAGCCGAAGGTGTTGGCGCACGTCTCGAACTCGCCGCTTAACGTGATCCCGCTCATCAATCGGTTGTCCGTGTTGAGCGTGACGCGAAAGCGAAGTTGCTTGAGAAGGTCGATCGGGTGGGTGGCGATGGACTTCGCGGCGCCGGTGTGCACGTTCGAGGTCGGACAGACCTCGAGAGGAATGCGTCGGTCGCGCACGAAGTTCGCGAGTCGACCCAGTTCGTAGTGTCCGTCAACTTCGCGGATGTCGTCGACGATGCGCACGCCGTGGCCCAGTCGCTCCGCGTTGCAGAACTGGACAGCCTCCCAGATCGACGGTAGCCCGAAGGCCTCACCAGCGTGAATCGTGAGGTGAAAGTCTTCGCGTTGGATGAGGTGAAAGGCGCGCAGGTGATCGGTGGGGCGAAAGCCGTCCTCGGGTCCCGCGATGTCGAAACCGCAGACTCCCTCGTCGCGAAAGCTCACCGCCAGTCCGGCGATGGTCTCACTGAGGCGCGCTTGGCGCATCGCCGAAAGGATGGTGCGCACCACGATGCGGTGTCCCTCGTTCGCGGCTTCCTTGGTCCCGAGGGCGAAACCGTCGAGGACCGCTCGCACCACTTCAGGCAGCGTCAAGCCAGCGTTCAGGTGCAGTTCCGGCGCGAAGCGAACTTCGGCGTAGACGACGCCGTCGCGCGCGAGGTCGATCGCGCACTCGGCGGCGACGCGCTCGAGTTGGTCGCGCGTTTGCATGACGGCAATGGTGTGCGCGAAGCCTTCGAGGTAGCGCACGAGGTCACTGCCCGGCGCGTCCACGATGAACCAATGGCGAAGTTCGTTCGCGTCAGAGGTGGGAAGGCCCTGGTAGTTGTTCTCTCTGGCGAGTTCGAGGACGGTTTCGGGGCGCAGTCCACCGTCGAGGTGTTCGTGCAAAAGTATCTTCGGTGCTCGTTTGATCGTCTCGAGCGTGAGACCAGTGCTTGCCATTAAACAAGGCTAGCGAGCGCGGGCGAAAACGCAAGTGGGGACGTGACCGGCGCACGTCGGCTGGAACTCGCGGTTACGAAGTGATGAGATCGAGCAACAGCGACGAGGGCGCGGGCGCGCCGCTGCCGAGTGCGACCGCGTGGGCGATCGTGACGCGTCCACCGTCGAGGTGCGCTTGGTCGTCCGCGTGTAAAACGAAAAGTGGCTGACCCTTTTCAACCCGGTCGCCTTCGCGCACCAAACACGTCACGCCGGCCGTCGCGCTGACGGGGTCTTCCTTTCGGGCTCTGCCGGCGCCCAAGCGCCACGCCGTGACGCCGACGGCCAGGGCGTCGAGGGAGGTGACGACGCCGTCGGTCGCGGCGAGGACGTCCTCGCGCAGGGCCGCGAGCGGCATCGTCAGGTCGGGGTCACCACCCTGTGCGCGGATCATCCGTTCGTAGACCTCGTACGCCGAGCCGTCGTCTAACTTCTCCGCGACGTTGACGTCGAGCCCGACGAGTTTCGTCATCAACGTCGCCAACGCGACCGTGAGTTCGCGCACGTCGCTTGGACCGCCGCCGCGCAGGACGTCAATCGATTCAGTGACTTCCAGCGCGTTGCCCACGGCGTGGCCGAGTGGCACGTCCATCCCGGTCAGTTGAGCGACGGTCTTCACGCCGTGCGCGAGACCGAGGCCCACCATCGTGGTGGCGAGTTCGCGCGCACGCGCGAGTTCCTTGATGAAAGCGCCGCGCCCGACTTTGACGTCGAGGACGAGCGCTTCAGTGCCTTCGGCGATCTTCTTCGACATGATGGACGACGAAATCAGTGGAATCGACTCGACGGTGGAGGTCACGTCGCGCAGTGCGTAGAGCTTTCGGTCGACGGGCGCGAGTCCCGAACCGGCCGCGCAGATGACGGCACCTACCGTCTCGAGTTGGACGCGGATCTCGTCGTTGGAAAGGAACGGTCGCCAGCCGGGGTACGACTCGAGTTTGTCGAGCGTGCCGCCCGTGTGGCCGAGGCCGCGACCCGAGAGTTGCGGCACGGCGGCGCCGCACGCCGCGACGAGGGGAGCGAGGATGAGTGAGGTCTTGTCACCGACGCCGCCGGTCGAGTGTTTGTCCACCGTCGGGCGCGACAGTCCGGAGAGATCGAGCCGTTCGCCCGATTCGATCATGCGATCGGTCCACGTGTCGAGTTCGTGGGGACTGAGACCATTGAAGAAGATGGTCATAAGGAGCGCTGACATCTGTTCTTCGGCGACGTCGTCGTGTTCGTAGGCGTCGAGGATCCACGTGATCTCTTCGTCGCTGAGCACTCCGCCGTCACGTTTTCGAGCGATGACGTCCACCGCGGAGTACACGTTCACGAGTTACGCCGTATCCCCAGATCCTCGGGACCGAAAGCCCCAGGTAGCAGTTCGCTCAATTTGACGGGCGCCACGTCGCCGCCCGCGTCGACCAGGAGATCGCCGCCACCGTGTTCGAAGAGGACCTGACGACAGCGTCCACAGGGCGCAATCGGTTTACCGTCGCCCGCGACGATGGAGACGGCCACCAGTCGGGCGCCGCCTTGGCGAATGAGGTCACTCACGAGCGAGCACTCGGCGCACAGGGTCAGTCCGTAGCTGGCGTTCTCGACGTTGGAGCCTACGACGGTGTTGCCGTCACTGGCGAGAGCGCCCGCGCCGACCATCACGTGAGAGTACGGCGCGTACGAGCGTGTCGTCGCGTCGCGAGCGAGTGCGCGTAGGACCGCCCAGTCAATCTCAGGCGCTGAACTCACGTCCTCACTGTACACTTTGCGCTGCGTGAAGAACTTCCGATTTTCCTCCGTCGTCGTCAGTGACGAAGTCGCGACGGCGTTGCACGAGGGCCGAGGTGTCGTCGCTCTCGAGACGACGATCGTCGTGCACGGACTTCCATCACCCGTGAACTTCGAGGTCGCCAGCGCGTGTGAAGCGTCGGTTCGCGACGCGGGATCGATCCCCGCCACGATCGGCGTCCTCGACGGCAACGTCGTCGTCGGACTGAGTGCCGACGAACTCGCTCGACTCGCCGACCCCGTGCGCAACGCCGCAAAACTTTCGGCGCGCGACCTCGGCGTGGCGCTCGCGAAGGGTACCGACGGTGCCACCACCGTCGCGGGCACGATCACGGTTGCGGAGCACGCCGACATCAACGTCATGGCGACCGGTGGCTTGGGCGGCGTACACCGTGACGCCTCCGAGAGCTTCGACGAGTCCGCCGACCTCACCACCTTGTCTCGTACGTCCGTGCTCGTCGTGGCGTCGGGTGTCAAGTCGATTCTCGACATCGGCGCGACGCTCGAACGTCTCGACACGCTGCGCGTGCCGGTCGTCGGATTCGGCACGCGTCAGTTTCCCGGTTTCTACTTACGAGACAGCGGCTTCGAACTCGACTGGTCGGTGGCGAGCGCCGACGAGGCGGCCGTGGCGTTCCTCTGTCACCGCGAGATGATGTCCACGGGTTTCCTGGTCGCCAATCCCGTAGCGGCCGATAAGGAGCTCGATCGACACCTCCACGACGAAGCGTTGGAGAGTGCCCTCATCAAGGCGCGCTTCGACGGCGTCAGCGGCAAGGCCGTGACGCCGGCGCTGCTCGCGGAGTTCGCTCGCCATACGGCTGGACGCAGCGTGCAGGTGAATCGCGACCTGGTGGTAGCGAACGCGGGCGTCGCGGGCGCCATTGCCGCGTCACTCGCGCGCGCCAACGCGTGACGCGTCGGGTCGTCGTTCTCGGCGACGTGATGCTCGACGTCATTGTCCAACTGAAGTCTGACGTGGCGCCGACGAGTGACACGCCGGCGGCCATCCGTGTGACCAGGGGCGGATCGGGGGCGAATCTCGCGATCGCGCTTCGAAGCGCTGACCACGACGTGATCTACGTGGGCGCGGCGGGGCGTGACGCTGCCGCCGACGTGTTCGTCGACGCGGTAAGCGCGGAGCACGTAACGCTACGATTGGAGTCCTTCGACGGCGCGACCGGCACCGTGGTGTCGATCGTCGCGCGCGACGGACAGCGATCGATGCTGACCGATCGGGGTGTCAATCCCTGTCTCAGCGCGGACTTCGTCGCGGCGCAACTCGAGCAGCCCTTCGATCACCTGCACGTCTCGGGCTACCTCCTGCTCGATCCCGCCACTCGAGAGGTGAGCGTCAGCGCGCTGGCGCAAGCGCGGCGTCGTGGTTCGTCGACCTCCGTGGACGTCTGTTCCGTCGCGCCACTTCGCGAGGTCACGCCAGCGGTCTTTCTCCAAAGCGCAGCGGGCGCGACGATGCTCTTCGCTAACGAAGAGGAAGCCATGACGTTGTCCTCCGTGGCCGACGTCGAGTACGCACTCGACGTGTTGGCACCACTGTTCGACGAGGTCGTGATCACCGTGGGCGCGCGTGGCGTCATCAGTGCACGAGGAACCGAGCGATTTCGCGCGAACGCGATTGACGCGTCCGTCATTGACACGACCGGCGCCGGCGACGCGGCCACCGGTGCGTACCTCGGCGCGCGGCTCAACGACGTCGAGCCCCCGACGGCACTCGCTGAAGCGATGGCTGCCGCCGCTGGCGTCGTGAGTGGTCTCGGCGCGCTCGGCTAGCGCGTCGAAGATCTCAGTCGCGCCGAGCGAGTGTCCGACATCCGAGGCGCTCACCAAAAGCGTCAAGGGCGCTCAGCACCTCGACGGATCGCCAGACTCGACGTCCGCGATCCGCAGATCCAGATTTGACAAGGATGCCGGCTTCCTCAAATGGCTGTAGTACTCGGTCAACGTTGTTCTCACCGACTTCAAGTCGTTTGGCAATAAGTTCTCGTGTGACGACTGGCTGGCTAACGAGCATGTCCGCCAGACGCCACGTGACAGCACCTTGACGAGCCTTGAGGAGACCGTTCCATCCTTCGCGGATTCTTTGGAGATCTCCAACGAGCTGGCGGCCCAGTCCGACCGCGTGAATGGTGGACCGTGCGGTCATCGAGACTATGTCGTCAGTGTTGCCCAAGCGATACTTCGTGAGCGCCGAGAAATAGTCGTCAGTGTTCGACAAGATTCCTGCGGAGATCGGAACCGTCGATTCGGTGGTGAGTCCGCGATCACGAAGCAAGGCGTGCATGAGCGTACGTCCAGTTCTTCCGTTCCCGTCAATGAAGGGGTGGACAGTCTCAAACTGCGCGTGGGCCACGGCAACGAGAGCGATGACGGGCAAGTCTGTCCGGTGCATAAACGCGACAAGATCGGCCATCAGTGCCGGCACGCGTTCGTGGGCTGGCGGCACGAAACTGGCTAGGCGCGGACCAGCGTTTCCGGGGCCAATCCAGTTTTGTTCCACTCGCCATTTGCCAGCGATCGAAGGTTGGTCGTCTTCCATGAGGATGCGATGAGTCTCCAGGATGGAGGCTTCATCTAGTGACCCCGCCGCAGAGATCGCGGACTGCATCGCGCGGGCGTTGGCGACGATGACTTCAGCGTTGCCCCCAGATCCAACGACGCCGGCTTCAACGGTCGCTATTGCACGAGCCGACGCGCTGAGTTGTTCGATCCGCGACGACGACACGGCTTCAGTTCTCAACAACACGGACCCATAGGATCCGACAACGGCGCCGAATTCCGCGTCGAAGCGGACGACCTCGTTGCTGGCCTCTTCAATTTCGGCGGCCAGACTTGCCGGCACGTTAAGTGCCGCGCCCGTGATGAACGCTGGGATGGAGCGAAGGTAGGGACCGGTTTGTTGACGACGTTCGCGGTTGGAGTGAGGAAGGTCTACGTCGGGAGTCCAGAACGACTCCTCTTCACCAGCAGCGGGCCAGGAGTCACTTGCTGCCGTCATTGATTCATCGTCCCGTTCGGCGGTCAACTCGAGGTTGGCAGTGGGTGCGAATTCACCACTATTGGCGCGGCCTTTTGGTCTGCGTTTCTGAGGTTCCATGGGTCAAGTGTACCTCAGTTATGAAGCAAGTGAGGTACAGTCACGGTGATTTGATCCTTAGCTGTTGGCCTGTGAGGACGTGAGCGGTGTCGGCGCGCGCGGTTAATCGCGTAGGTAGGGCTGGCCGTCGGCAGCCGGTGCGCGCACGCGACCAATGAGTCCCGCGACGACGGCGATGGTGATGAGGTACGGGAACATCTGCAAGATGTAGAGCGAGATCGGGACGTTGTAGGTCACCAAGTTGTACGACAGGTAGACCGAGAGCCCGAAGATGATCGAGGCGACGACGGCGCCGGAGGGACGCCAACGACCGAAGATCAACGCGGCGAGCGCGATGTACCCGTAGCCCGAGGTGTAACCCACTTGGAACTGGCCCTGGGTGGCCATGAAGGCGACGCCGCCGAGTCCGGCGATCGCGCCACCGAGGACGACGTTGATGTAGCGCACGCGAATGACGTTGATGCCCACGGTCGCCGCCGCGCGCGGGTGCTCACCCACGGCACGCACGTGCAGGCCGTAGCGGGTCTTGAAGAGCGCGAAGCTCACCACCGCGACGAGGATGATCATCACGTAGAAGAAGCCCGACTGGTTGAAGAACACGGGGCCGAGGACCGGGAGCTTCGAGAGCAACGGGATGGGCAGGTTCGGCGCCAGGATGCCGGTGTTGAAGTTCGGGAACGGCGTGAAGACCTGAAGGTTCAGGTACGACGAGAGGCTGCTCAACATGGTGACGAGCACGACGCCGACGATGATCTGGTCGGAGCGGTAGCGGAGCGACAAGAAGGCGAGGACGAGCCCGATGACGCCACCCGCGGCCATGCCCGCGATCGCCGCGAAGAAGAAGTCGTGCGTCGTCGACGCGATCATGCTGCCGAGGAAGGCGCCGCCGATGAACTGACCTTCGATGGCGATGTTCACCACGCCCGATCGCTCGCACATGACGCCTGAGAGCGATCCGAAGATGAGGACCATCGCGGCGGCACTACTGCCCACGAGGATCGCCGTGATGTTCACCGACGACGTGGGCGATGGTCCGGGCGTTCGCGCGGCCCAGAACAGCAGAGCGAAGAGGAACAAGACCGCGACCGAACCGAAACGAGCCATGACCCCGCGGCGCGGATGGCGGAAATACGTCTCGGCGGCGATGGCGACCATCACGACGCCGAGCACGACGACGCTCCAGCGCGTGACGACGGTGAGGGAACCCACGCGCCAGGGGGCGTTCACCAAGTTGATCGGATTGAACGTGAGTGACGAGTGCGCGCGTGACTCGCTCCCGAATCCAAAGGCGAAGATCGTGAAGACGCCGATCAATCCCATGATGGTCGCGATGACCCGAGTGCGTCGGTTCTTCACCGGCGCGATCGCGCGCGGCGCCGTCTTCGCGTCGACGAGGCTCACGAGCCCCATCCCGTCGTCGCGAGCTGCACGGTCGTGGTCTTGACGGCTCGCAACCGGAAGATCTCCTTCACGAGGACCGGCGTGGCCACGAAGAGCACGATGGCCGACTGGATCACCGTCGCGAGGTCGAGTGGGATGCCCGTCGTCGCCTGCATGTTGCGACCACCCACGCCGAGCGCCGCGAAGAGGAGGGACGCCCAGACGATGCCCATGGGCCGATTGCGGCCGAGGAGCGCCACGGTGATCGCAGTGAAGCCGATGCCCGCGCTGCCGATGAGAAAGCCTCCGTCGACGTAGTGCGTGGTGCTCGCGACCTGCACGACGCCCGCGAGCCCGGCGAGACCGCCCGAGATGAGAAAGACGACGACGATCACGGTGCGGGCGTTGATGCCCGAGGCTCGAGCGGCCGACGGGTTGGCGCCGGTGACGCGAAAGTCGAAGCCCAGGGACGAACGGTTGAGGAGCCACGACGCGAAGATGACCACCGCGACGGCGACGAACACGCCGTAACTGACGCGCAGTCCCGAGCTCGTGCCGAAGAGCGGCGCCAACTGCGCGGAGTGGTCCATCGTGCGCCCTATGTCGTTCTGTTGACCGGGCTGTTGGAACGGTGTCGAGAGCACCATGAACAACAAGAACGCGTAGGTGACGTAGTTGAACATCAACGTCACGATGACCTCGTGCGCTCCGGTGTAGGCCTTCAGCACGCCGGGTACGGCGCCACAGATCATGCCGCCCGCGATGCCCGCGAGCAGCGTGAGGGGCAGGTGCAGTATCTCGGGCATGTGCAGCATCGAGCCCACGACGGCGCCGGCGATGCCCCCGATGACGGCCTGTCCGTTGGCGCCGATGTTAAAGAGACCTGTCTGAAAGGCGATCCCGACGCCGATGCTCGCGATGACGAGGGGCGTCGCGTACGTGAGCGTCTCGGAGACCGGCGTGAGCGTGTTCGTCCAGCCCTTTCCCGTCGAGATGGAGTGCCAAAGGCCCTGGGGGTCGACGACGGAACCGGTCAACATCGAGCGGTAGGCGGCGCCCACGTTGTCGAACGTGAGGTTGAGCGCGTGGGGGACTCCGTTCCAGCCGTGAAAGATCGCGCGCCACGCGTCGAGGACCGCGGGCGTCGTCGTGATGATGACGAAGGCGCCAAACAGAAGACCGAGCACCAGGGCGAAGAACGTCACGACGAGGGGACTACTCGACGTGTAGCGGACCCACAGTGACGCTCGAGCGCTCGACGTCTCAGACACTGGACGCCTCCGTGGTGTGACCGGCCATCAGAAGTCCGATCGACTCACGACTCGCGCTCGGATCGACTATGCCGCTGATCCGGCCCTCGTACATCACCGCGATGCGGTCGCCCAGGGCGACGACCTCGTCGAGCTCGGACGAGACGATGAGCGCGCCGTTGCCCCGGTTGCGGTGCTCGATGATCTGGCGGTGCACGTACTCAATGGAGCCGACGTCGAGCCCGCGCGTTGGTTGCGAGGCGACGAGGAACTCAATGGAGCGCGAGAGCTCGCGCGCCACGATCACCTTTTGTTGATTCCCACCCGAGAGCGAGCTCGCGGGCTCTCGAATGGAGGTAGTGCGAATGTCGAACTCGCGCACGAGACGCTCCGCGTTCTCATTGACGGCCGTGAGGTTACGCGTGCCGTGACGGGCGAAGGGCGCGCGTCGCGGCGTGTTGAGGACCAGGTTGTCGGCGACCGACATCGACAGGACGAGTCCGTCGCGTTGGCGGTCCTCAGGAACGTGGCCGAGACCCGCGTCGAGGGCTTGGCGCGGCGTCAAGTTGGTGATGTCGCATCCCTTGAGGGTGATCGAGCCGGACTCGACGGGGCGCATGCCCACGAGTGCCTCAACGAACTCGGTCTGACCGTTGCCTTGCACGCCCGCGAGCGCCAACACCTCGCCCGCACGCACGTCGAGGGTTACGCCGTTGACCGCGACGAGCCCACGATCGTCCAGTACGACGAGGTCGCGAACTTCGAGCACTTCGTCGCCCGGGTCGTAGGGGGTCTTCTCGACGGTGAGCTTCACTTCGCGCCCGACCATCATCGAGGCCAGCTCTGACTCCGACGCGCTGGGCTCGGCGGTGCCCACGACGTGCCCCTGTCGAATCACGGTGATGACGTCGGCGACGGCCTTCACCTCTTTGAGTTTGTGGGTGATGAAGAGAATCGACTTGCCCGCCGCGGCGAGCGAGCGCATGATCTCCATGAGCGAATCGATCTCCTGGGGCGTGAGAACGGCCGTTGGTTCGTCGAGGATCAAAAGCTCGGCGTCGTGGCTGAGGGCCTTCAAGATCTCCACGCGCTGCTGGAGCCCGACGGGCAGGTTCTCGACGATGGCGTCGGGGTCGACGTCCAAGTTGAACTGCTGGGACAGTCGATGGATGTCCTCGGTGGCCCGTTTGTAGTCCACGCGATTGAGCGACTTCGTCGGTTCGAAACCGAGCACGACGTTCTCCGTCACGGAGAAGACGGGGACCAACATGAAGTGCTGGTGGACCATGCCGATTCCTCGGCGTACTGCCTCACCCGAGTCCGTGATGGGCGTCACGACGCCGTCAATGATGATCTCTCCCTCGTCGGGACGCAACAGTCCGAACAGGACGTTCATCAACGTCGACTTGCCGGCACCGTTTTCGCCGAGCAGGGAGTGGATCTGACCAGGTTCAACCTTCAGGCTGATCTGGTCGTTCGCGGTGAACGAGCCGAAACGCTTCGTTATCCCGCGCAGTTCGAGTTGCATGAGGAATCATCGTATGCCACGACAAAGACCCGGGCTTTTGGTCCCGGGTCTTTGTCGTGGCGTCGCGCCGCGAGGCGCTACGACGTAATTATTTGGCTGGGTACTTGTTCGGGTTGACCGAGATCGTCCCGGCGATGATGCCTGCCTTGGCGGTGGCGATCTTCGCCTTCACCGAAGCGGGAACCTTGACGCCGCCGTACTCGAGCGCGGTGCCGTTGTTCGCCAACGTGCCCACGTACGTGCCAGCCTTGAAGGTGCCCTTCGCAGCCGAGAGGACCGCAGCCATCACCGAGGGCTCGACGCCCTTAGCGACCGTGCCGACGAACCACTTGCAGTCAGCCTTGTCAGAGACGCAGCCGTTGCTGTCGACCCACATGACGCTGTGGCCAACGCCGGCCAACTTCGCCGCGGCGATGGAGCCGAGGCCCACCGATCCAGCGACGGGGAAGACAATGTCAGCGTTCTGGGAGAAGAAGGTCGTCGTGTCAGTCTTGCCAGCGGTCTGGTCAGTGAAGTTTCCGACGAACGTTCCCTTGCCGTTGCAGGTCGAGAGCGAACACGCGCCCGCCGCTGGCGTCCAGCCGAGAACCTTCACGGACTTCTTGTACGTCTTGTCGTAGTAGCGCACACCGGCCACGAAACCGTTCATGTAGAGCGTCACTGACGGGAACTGCTGGCCACCAAAGGTCGCCACCGTCTTGGTCTTGGACATCGCGGCGGCCAAGATGCCACCGAGGAAGCCGGCCTGGTCGGTCTCGTACTGGAGTGAGTCAACGTGGGTGCCGGCCTTCACCGTGGGCGCGTCGTCCACGATCGCGAACTTCTGGCTCGGGTGAGCGTTCGCGGCAGCCGCGGTCGCGGCGTCCATCAAGAAACCCACCGTGACGATGATCCCGCAACCCTTGGAGACGAAGCTGTTGATGTTGGGCGCGTAGTCCGAGGATGACGTCGACGACGAAAGATACGTGTACGAAATGTTCTTGTCTTGCTTGGCGGCGTCCTTCAAACCCGCGTACGCCGAAGCGTTGAAGGACTTGTCGTTGATGCCACCGGTGTCAGTTACGACGCAGGCCTTGAACTTCGACGCGGCAGAGGCCGACATCGTTGTCGCGGCCACACTCACAGTCAACGTACCTAGAACCAGCGCGCTGGCCCCCAGCACCGTCGTGAGGCGACGAAATCTACCCATTGTTTCTCCCTTATACGATTGTCAACCCTTTGAAAGGATTGTCCGGAAGCGAAACGAGTCTCCCGACTCAACCTCGTGACTCTCGCGGATATTTGTCAACCGTGAGACTACAGCCAAGTAGTGCGACCGGCCGAGCGGGGAAGAAGTTAATCGGGCCGTCCCAATCGAGCGGCGCACTACGGCGTAGCTGCGCGACCCGTGTGGCGAGGGAGCGCGAACGTGACGCCCAGCGCGAGGAGAGCAATGACCGCCGAAATCTCAAAAGCCCTTTGATAGCCCGCCGTCAGGGCCACCGCCTTGGAGGCGTGCGTCAACATCGACGTCGTCCGGTCGGTGGCGACGGTGGCCAAGATCGCGAGCGCGAGCGAACCCCCGACCTGACGGGCGGTGTTGAGCAGTCCCGAAGCCAGTCCCGCGTCAGCTCGATCGACCCCGGACGTGCCGGCCATCGCCAAGGGCGCGAAGAGGAGGCCCATGGCGAAGGCGGTAACGACCGATGGCAAGAGGACGTGGGCGAAGAACGAACTGTTGTGCTGGATACGTGAGAGCCAGAAGAAGCCGAGCGCGGCGAGGGTCGCGCCCACCTGGAGCAGTGGCTTGACGCCGGTCTTCGCGAGTAGACGTGACGAGATCTGTGCGCCGAGGATGATGGCGACCGCCGTGGGCACGAAGGCGACACCGGCCTTTACGGGACCGAAGCCCAAGACGGACTGGAAGAAGTAGGTCAAGAAGTACCACATGGCGAAGAAGACGCCACCGACGAGGATCATGATGCCGTTCGCGGTCGACAGCGGCCTCGAGCGGAAGATCCGGAACGGTACGAGAGGGTGCGACGCGACGGTCGCTTCCCAGAAGCAGAAGATCGCCAACAAGACCAGTCCTCCGAGCAGCCATTCGAGCGTGAAGCTCGACGTCCACGTGTGCGTCGTCGTGTTCACGACCGCGTAGATCACTGAAGCCAAGCCACCGGTGACGAGCACGGAACCCGTGACGTCGAGCTTGGCGGCGGCGTCTTTGTTCCTCATCTCCTGGAGGTACAACAGTGCGGCCGTACCCGCGATGATGCCGAAGGGCACGTTGATGAAGAAGATCCAGCGCCACGACACCGTTCCCGTCAAGATCCCGCCCAAGAGCGCGCCGACGGCGCCACCCGCGCCTGCGACTGCGCTCCACGCTCCGATGGCTTTGGGAAGGCGCGAACCGTGAAACGTCGTGACGATGATGGTCAACGTCGCGGGCGAGAGAATCGCGCCGCCGAGACCTTGGATCGCGCGAACGACGATCATCTGAGTGCCCGAGTGCGCGACGCCCGCGCCAATGCTCGCGAGCGTGAAGATGCTCATGCCGACCAGGTACACGTTGCGACGACCGAAGTAGTCGGCCATGCGTCCACCGAGGAGCAAGAAGCCCGCGAACGTCAAGACGTAGGCGTTGATCACCCACTGCGCGCTCGAGTAAGTGAAATGGAGGTCTTGGCCCATGCGCGGCAGCGCGACGTTCACGATGGAGACGTCGAGGACGACCATGAACTGGGCAATGCAGGCGATTGACAGGATCATCCAATCGGCCGCGTGGCGCTTTGGCGTTAGGACGTCGACGGAGTTCTCAGACATTTTCCGAGTGTAATAGTGAGCTTGTCACACGCGACACGTCGAACGAAGTGCGTCGCGACGATTTCGGCCACACTGGTAGGCATGGTTGCACAGTTCATTTTTACGATGCGAGATCTTCGTCGGTTCTATCCACCGGACCGTGAAGTACTCAAGGGAATCAATCTCTCCTTCTATCCCGGCGCGAAGATCGGCGTCATTGGCGCCAACGGCTCAGGTAAGTCCTCACTGCTTCGCATCATGGCCGGCCTCGACGACGGATTCAGCGGCGAAGCTCGATTGACGCCGGGCTTCAGTGTCGGCTACCTCTCCCAAGAACCCCAGCTCGACGAGACGAAGGACGTGGTCGGTAACGTCGCCGACGGCGTCGCCGAACAACGTGATCTCCTCCTTCGCTTCAACGAGGTCTGCGCCGCGATGGCCGATCCTGACGCCGACTTCGACGCTCTCTTGAGTGAGCAGTCCGATCTGCAGACCAAGATCGACGCCGCGAACGCGTGGGACTTGGAGCGCACGCTCGAGATCGCGATGGACGCGCTACGACTCCCGGCGCCCGACGCGGTGGTGTCGACGTTGTCGGGCGGAGAGCGCCGCCGCGTGGCGCTGTGTCGACTTCTTCTTTCCAAGCCGGATCTTCTCTTGCTCGACGAACCGACCAACCACCTCGACGCCGAATCCGTGGCGTGGCTCGAGCGAACGCTGCAGGACTACAGCGGCACCGTCGTCGCGATCACCCACGACCGCTACTTCCTCGACAACGCCGCGCAATGGATTCTTGAGCTGGACCGTGGTCACGGTATTCCGTGGGAGGGCAACTACTCCTCATGGCTCGAGCAGAAGCAAACTCGACTCGCCGCCGAGGAGAAGGCCGACAAGGTCCGCCAAGCATCGCTGGAACGCGAGCTGGAGTGGATCCGACTGTCGCCACGCGCACGTCAAAGTAAAGGAAAGGCGCGCGTCAGTTCGTTCAACGAACTCGTCGCCGAGTCCGAATCGGCCGATCGACGCGCCGACCGTCTGGAGATCGCTATTCCACCAGGCCCGAGACTCGGTGACGTCGTCGTGAACGCGACGGGTCTCACCAAAGGTTTCGAAGAGCGCCTCTTGATCGAAGACCTGACGTTCTTGCTTCCGCCCGGCGGCATCGTGGGCGTCATCGGCCCCAACGGTGCCGGCAAGACCACGCTCTTTCGCATGATGGTGGGCGAGGAGAAGCCCGACGCGGGTTCGATCGAGATCGGAACCACGGTCCAGTTCGCGTACGTCGATCAGTCGCGTGACACCTTGAACGGTGAGAACACCGTCTTCGACGAGATCAGCGGCGGACAAGAACACATGGTCGTGGGATCACGCGAGATCCATGCCCGCGCGTACGTGGCCAGCTTCGGCTTCAAGGGGAGCGACCAACAGAAGAACGTCGGCGAGATCTCCGGTGGCGAGCGCAATCGGGTCCAACTCGCGAAGGTGCTACGAAGCGCCGGCAACGTGCTGCTCCTCGACGAACCGACGAACGACCTCGACGTCGATACTCTGCGCGCACTGGAAGACGGACTTCTCTCGTTTCCCGGCTGCGTCGTCGTGATCAGTCACGATCGCTGGTTCTTGGACCGGATCGCCACGCACGTCCTCGCGTTCGAGGACGACGCGGTCGTCCGCTGGTTCGAAGGAAACTTCTCGGACTACGAAGCCGATCGCCATAAGCGTCTCGGCACGGACGCTGACCAGCCCCATCGCCTCCGCTACAAGCCGATCACCCGCTCCTAAA
>JGI20207J14881_1000074_pt1 | contig 33372 bp, 32 predicted proteins | sample NGESurdeep092012_4_FD_14881 | JGI IMG/M metagenome (IMG submission 14881)
GCACGGCTTCGCGCTGTTTGAGTGCATGATCGAAGAAGGCAGCCGGCTCTATCTCAGCGAGGACTTCAGTTTCTGTAAACGCTGGAGCGATATGGGCGGCGAGATCTGGGGCGATCTGCAAAGCCGGTTGAACCACGTCGGCCCGACGACCTATTACGGCGATCTGTCGACCCAGTTTTCTCCCGCAGCCGATCTGCCTGCCGGCGCGTCGCCGCAAGCCGCACTGCAGAGCGTGGCCTGACGATTAGGAAGCATTGCCGCGCGTCGCAATCGCGTCGCGGCCGAAGGCTCGACGCCGACGTCGCCTTCCAGTCGCCGACGCCGCGGATAGGCAAAAACTTCCGAGCGGCGGCAAATCGTCTCCATGGGCCGCTTTCGCGCTTTTCGTAACCCACTGACAATCCGACGTTTTTTGCTGGCACGTGAATTGCGATGCCGGTACGGCGACGATCTGTCCTCGACCGGCTGGACGTCGCCTGGAGTGGCAGTGGAGAAAGATTATGGGTCTTTTTGGCGCACTTAATACGGCGGTGAACGGCTTGCAGAGCCAGTCCTACGCCATGCAGAACATCTCCGGAAACATCGCCAACTCGCAGACCATCGCCTACAAGGCGATCGGGACGAGTTTCTCGGATCTGCTTCTGGCACAGCCGGCGAGCCAGCAGATTGCGGGCGGCGTCATTGCAAATTCGGTGTCGACGAACTCCGTTCAGGGCGCAATCACGAGCGCCTCCGTCAGCACGTACATGGCGGTCAATGGTGACGGATATTTCGCCGTCGAACAGCCGACCACCACGAACAGCTCCGGCCCGGTCTACAATAGCTCGCCGATGTATACGCGCCGCGGCGACTTCCAGATGGATCAATACGGCTACCTCGTCAACGGCGCCGGCTACACACTCGAGGGAATTCCGATCGATCCGAGCACGAATGCGCCGATCGGCAATGCCGTCGAGCCGCTCCGATTCAACAACGCCTTCCTGCCGGCGACGGCAACCACGACGATCACCTATGGAGCAAACCTGCCGAGCCTGCCGCAGACCGCCTCCTACAGTGCGGCAACGCCGGGATCCGAACTGCTCGATCCGACGAGCTTCACGGCCGACCCGACGGTCGCCGGGACAGGAAAGGTCGAGGGTCAGGATGTCACGACATTCCTGAACCAGTCGCTGGATGGCGGATCCGTGACCGCCTACGACAGTTCGGGTCAGCCCGTGAACACCCAATTGCGCTGGGCGAAGACCGACAGCGCGAGTTCGGGTGGCACCGATACCTGGGAGATGTTCTACCAGACCGATTCTTCCGCGACCGGCACGCAGCCCGCCTGGCAGAACGCCGGCGTCGATTTCACATTCGACGCGACTGGAAAATTGAATCCGAGTGTCAGTGCGGTGCCGCTGAACGGCGTCACGGTCAACGGGACGCCCCTCGGCAATATCTCGTTCGATATCGGCAGCCTGACCCAGTTCGCCGCGACCAACGGTGCGGTGACGGTGACTTCGCTCAATCAGGACGGCTATCCGCCGGGCCAATTGCAGTCGATGTCGATCAGCAACAGCGGGCGCGTTACCGGCAGCTTCACCAACGGCAAGAATATCGATCTGGCGGAAATCCCGCTTTATTCGTTCGCCAGTCCCGACAATTTGCAGGCCTTGAGCGGAGGCGCCTACGCGGTGACGGGCGATTCAGGCGCGGCGCTGGTCGGCGCAAGCGGCAAGATTGTCGGCGCCTCCCTCGAAGGGTCGAACGCCGATATCGCCAGTCAGTTCACGCAGCTCATCGTCACCCAGCAGGCCTACTCGGCCAACACGCGCGTCATCACCACTGCCAACCAGATGTCGCAGGATCTGCTGAACGTGATCCGATAATGGATCGCGCTTCCATTGAGCTGAAGTCGGAGCGATGAGTCTTACACAGGCACTCTCGACAGCGTTGAGCGGGCTGAACGCGGCCCAGACCAGCCTCGCGCTGGTCGCGGGCAACGTGGCCAACGCGCAGACGCCTGGCTATGTGCGCAAGACTCCCGTCATCACCGAGAACGCCACGGGGACAAGCGGCACCTCGGTTCAGGTGGGTTCGATCAACCGCGTGCTCGACCAGTTCGTGCAGACCCAGATGTGGACTGAATCGGCGGGCGCGGGCTACGCCGACCAAGTCAATAATATTTACAGTCAACTTCAGGGTGTCTACGGCACGCCCGGCGCGTCCGGTACGCTCGAGTCGACCTTCAACAACTTCACCTCGGCCTTGCAGGCCCTCGGCACGAGCCCGAGCGATTCCCCGACGCAGATCGCGGTTGTGAGCGCCGCCCAGGGGCTGGCGCAGCAACTCAACAGCATGTCTGGCGGAATCCAGTCGTTGCGCAGCGAGAGCGAACTCGGCCTGTCTCAGGATGTCAGCCAGGCGAACGACGCGTTGCAGCAGATCGCGCAAATCAACAAACAACTGGCGTCCTATTCGCAGCAGGATTCGGCCGCTACCGCGCTCGAGGATCAACGCGACACCTACATCGGTCAGTTGTCGAAATTGATGGATGTCAGCGTCATCAATACCGGCAACAACCAGGTATCGATCCTGACGGGCTCAGGGATTCAGTTGGTCAGCAGCTCCAACGCATCGACGCTCAGCTTCGATGCCCAGGGGGCGATGTCGCCGCAGTCGCAATGGAACGCCGATCCGACGAAGCGGTCGGTCGGGACTATTACGCTGACCTCGCCGAATGGCAGTCAGTCCGACCTGGTCGCCAACGGGGCAATTCGCTCGGGCGAAATAGCGGCCTACCTGCACATGCGGGACACGACTCTCGTGCAGGCCCAAACGCAGCTCGATCAGTTCGCAAGCGCGATGGCGAGCGCGCTCTCCGATCAGACGACGCAAGGAGCCGCGGTCTCCGCCGGCGCCCAAAACGGCTTTGACGTTAATGTCGGGACTCTATCGGCGGGAAACAGCGTTGCGATCGCCTATACCGACACAGCCACCAATACCCAGCATCAGCTGACATTGATGCGCGTCGACGATCCGGCGGCGCTTCCGCTTGCGAATACGGCGACCACGAACCCCAACGATAGCGTCGTCGGCATAGATTTCTCCGGCGGCATGGCTTCCGTCGTGTCGCAGATCAACGCTGCCTTGGCCGGCACCGGCATGACGGCGTCAAATCCGTCCGGCACCACGCTCGAGGTTCTTGACGACGGTGCAGCGAACGCCGTCAAGGTCAATTCGGCTTCTGCGACCCAGACGGCGGCTTCGCTGACCGGCTCGGTTCAACTGCCGATGTTCGTCGACGGTGGGCAGACCTATTCAGGGGCGATCACGTCCGCCGGGTCGGAGAGCGTCGGGCTGGCGGGTCGCGTTTCGGTCAATGCCAGTCTGATCGCCAATCCATCCGCGCTGGTCGCTTATCAAGCCGGGACAACGTCGGCAGACAGCACGCGGCCGAACTTCATCTACAATCAGATGACCACGGCGGCGTTGAGCTTCTCGCCGCTGTCCGGCGTCGGATCGGCCACCGCGCCCTATAGCGGCAGCCTGAGCGCCTATTTGAGCCAGGTTACCAGCATGCAAAGCAATTCCGCCAATAATGCAACGAGCCTTCAGCAAGGCCAGGATGTAGTGTTCAGTGCTTTGCAGCAGCGTTTCAGCAGCACGTCCGGCGTGAATATCGACCAGGAAATGTCGGATTTGTTGAACTTGCAGAATGCTTATGCCGCAAATGCGCGGGTCATGAGCACCGTAAGCAGCATGCTCACCTCGCTCATGCAGATGGGAATGTGAGATGTCGGTCAATTCGATCAATAACATCCCCAATGCGATGATTCAGTCGCTGATCAACATGCGCGCCCAGTTCACCGATCTGCAGCAGCAGCTCAGCAGCGGGCAAAAATCAACGACCTATGCCGGCCTGGGGGCGACCAGCGGGCTTTCGGTGAGCCTCAACGCCCAGCTCTCCGCCGTCAGCGGGTACGACAACAGCATCAATATGGCGATGACGCACGCGAATCTCGTGCAAAATGCGCTCACCAGCATGGGTACCGTCGGCAGTACGATCCAGTCGATGCTCGCGCAAGGCAATACGGGCGGCGGCAATGGCAATACGGATCAATTGACGGCTCGGTCGTCGCTACAGCAGGTCCTTGGCTTGCTCAATACGCAATCGGCCGACGGTTACTTGTTTTCTGGATCCGCGCCGGATCAGCCTGCGGTCGAGACCTATGACCACATCATGAACGGAAACGGCGGGCAGGCCGGGCTCACGCAGATCATCAGCGAACGCAATCAGGCCGATCTCGGCAGCGACGGTCTCGGCCGCCTCGCCGTCACGGCGCCGACATCGACCTCCGTTTCGGTCGCGGAGGGTGCGGCCTCTCCGTTCGGATTCAAGATCGCGTCAGTGTCGTCGGCCTTAACGAATGCGACCGTCGCCGGTCCGGGCGGGCCGCCGGCCTCGGTGTCGGTCGATTTCTCGGGCCTGCCAAACGATGGCGACGCGATCACGCTCCGCTTGAACATGCCTGACGGCACGAGCACGAACCTGACGCTGACGGCCACGACAAAGTCGCCTGCCGGGCCCAATCAGTTCACGATCGGCGCAACGCGCGCTGCAACGGCCGCAAGCTTTCAGGGCGCTCTCACCACCGCGCTTGGTGGCCTCGCCGGGAGCTCGCTGAAGGCGGCATCGACCATGGTCGCATCCAACGATTTTTTCGACGCAGACGCCAACAATCCGCCACAGCGGGTCAATGGCCCCCCCTTCGACAGTGCGACCAGCACGACCGCCGGTACGGCCGCCAACACCGTCATCTGGTACACCGGCGATGCCGGAACCGGATCGGCCCGATCGACGGCGTCCGCGCGCGTTGATCCCAATCTTGTCGTTTCTTATGGGACGCGCGCGAACGAGACCGCGATCAAAAATCTTGTTCAGAATGTTGCGACTCTGGCGGCGGTGACGGTTTCGCCGACAGATCCGAACGGCGCCAATTTGAGCACCGAACTCGGGCAACGGCTGGGGACCTCTCTGGCCGGGCCGCCGGGTGTCCAGACCATGAGCGACATCGAGACCGAGCTCGCGGGCGCGCAGACCACGATGAACGCGTCGCAGAGCAGCCATCAACAGACGACGGCGACGCTCACGAACATGCAGCAGCAAATCACCGGCGTGAGTAACGAGCAGGTCGGCTCCGAATTGCTGGCTTTGCAGAACCAGATGGCCGCGGCCATGCAGACGACCGCGTTGCTGTACCAGACCAGCTTGGTCAATTACCTGAAATAGCTTCCGGTCAGCAAAGAGCCGCGGCATGACCGCGGCTTATTCGTATCCTCAGCATCTTTCGCTCAGCGGCCGAGCAGCCCGGCGGCGAGCTCGCGGTTGATCCTGATCAGCGGCGCGAGCGCTTCCGGCCGCGGGTCGTATTGAATCGAGAGCGTCTCGTTGAAGACGTAGATGCCCAAGTTGGCGATGTTTTGCCGAACGTTGACCGGGAGCGGGTTTTCGCCGTGGGTCACCGACGATAAAAAGATAGACCACAGTCTGCGATTATTGGTCAGAGCCGAGTCCAGCTCCGAGCGCCGCTTGTCCCAGCCGTCGCGAATGGCCTGCAAACGCGCTGCCGCGTCGAGCAGCAGGTCGGCCTCGAGCTCACGCGGGCTTGCGGTCTGCTTCGCGATCGTGCCGTACGCTTTCGCCGCGGGATGCATGGTCGAGCAGGTCCTTTTCGTACGAGATAAGCGCCTTCGCCGATTTCAAAGCTTTGTACATCGCCCCGGTTATAATGTGATTACCGATGTCCTCGATGTAGGGCCAGGCGCTTGGCACGGCTTCGACCAACTCCCGGGTCAGGGTGAAATAAGTGTCGTGGTGAGGACGCGGGTCGCGCGTTGTGTACATGATCTGAAGCGCGAGATAGATGCGCTTGGCCGGCGTGTTGGCCAGCTCCGGCGTCATGATTTCCTTCTCGCGCAGAATCGCCGCCTGCCCTTCGATCAAGAGCCTCGTGCGCTGTTCACCATTGGTGACCAGGCACTCGCCTAGGATCAGGCGTTCACCGGGCTTGAGTTCGACTTTGAGGCCCATTCTGGTCCCTGTCCTGGGTTCGGCGCCGCGGCTTACTGGAATAGCCGCAGCACATTCTGGTCGGCTTGCGCGGCGAGCGACAAAGCGGTGGTCGAGAGTTGCTGACGTGTTTGCAGGGCGAGCAGGTTGGCGCCTTCTTCGTTTGAGTCGGCGAGCGTCAAATTATCGGCTCCGGTCTGGAGCGTGTTGATCATTGCTTTGGTGAAGTCCTGGCGGACCTGCACGGTCTGAAGGTTCGCGCTCAGGGACTGCGACTGCGAGCGCAAGGTGGTCAGCGCCGCCGTGAGCTGCGCCGAGGCGCTCGTGATGTCGCCGGCCGCTCCCCAATTGTTGCTCGCCGCGCTGATCGACAGCGCACCGTTGCTCAAATCGCTGACGCCGCCCACGGTCACGGTCGACGTGCCCGTGTCGTTCATTGTGACGGTTAGGTTGTCGCCGTTCAGCAGGTTGACGCCGTTAAAGCCGGAGTCGCCGGCGAGCAGGTCGATCTGCGTGCGGATCGAATCGTACTGACTGGCGAGGCTGGCGCGGGCCGTCGGGTCCGTGGTCTGCTGGGCTTGACTGATCAGCGACTGGGCCGACTGCACCAATTTGGTCAGAGACGAGAGGCCGTTATTGGCCGCCTGGATGGTGTTGATGGCGGTCGACATCGAGTCGAGGAGCGAATTCAGGTCGTTCGCTCGCGTCGAGAGATTTTGCGCGGTGAAATAGTTGATTGGGCTGTCGAGCGCCGAGTTGACGCGTTTGCCTGTCGCCAAGCGGTCCTGGGTTGTCGTGATCAGGTCCGACGTCTGCTGAAGTTGCAGCAAGTTTGAGCGAACGCCGGCTGAAAGAACGATCTGGCTCATGGCAATCCCTTGTCTGCCGAAAGGGCGCGCAGCCCATCATGGCAAACAATGAATTGTTAAGGTTAACGGCGGCTTAAAATCGCGTTCCGATACCGGGGACGAAGTGGCACAAAAGAAAACGGCGGCCCGAAGGCCGCCGTCTTCCGTTCGTGCCTGTGTGTGGCTCTTACTGGAAGAGGCGCAGCACGTTCTGGTCGGCCTGCGAGGCGAGCGACAGAGCGGTCGTGGACAGCTGCTGGCGGGTCTGCAGGGCGAGAAGGTTAGCGCCTTCCTGGTTCGAGTCGGCGAGGGTCAGGTCGTCCGAACCGGTCTGGAGCGTATTGATCGTCGCCTTGGTGAAATCCTGGCGGATCTGCACGGTCGACAGGCTCGAACCGAGGGTCTGCGACTGCGAACGCAGCGAGGTCAGCGCCGCGGTGAGCGCGGTCGAGGCCGCGGTGATGTCCGAACTGCCGGCCCAGTTGTTGGTCGAAGCGTTGACCCCGAGGGCGGTGCCGTTGCTCGTATCGGTGACGCCGCTCACGGTGACGCTCGACGACGCCGTCTCGTTCATCGTGACGGTCAGGTTGTCGCCGTTGAGGAGGTTGATGCCGTTGAAGCCCGAGTCACCGGCGAGCTTGTCGATCTGGGTGCGGACCGAGTCGAACTGGCTGGCGAGGCTGGCGCGGACCGTCGAGTCGGAGGTCTGCTGAGCCTGGCTGACCAGCGACTGCGCCGACTGCACCAACTTAGTGATCGCCGAGATGCCGTTGTTGGCGGCCTGGATCGTGTTGATGGCGGTCGACATCGAGTCGAGGAGGTTGCTCAGATCGCTGGCGCGATTATCGAGGCCCTGCGCCGTGAAGTAGTTGTTCGGGTTGTCGAGGGCGGAGTTGACGCGCTTGCCGGTGGCAAGCTTGGTCTGGGTGGTCGTGATCAGGTCCGACGTCTGCTGCAACTGCAAGAGGTTCGAACGCACGCCCGCCGAGAGGACGATAGAAGACATAGCAGGTACCTTTCTGGTCTTTGTGCCGTACTGGCGTTTAGTCTCGATCCAGCGGATCGGCCCCTGTCATCGCACAGCCGTCCAAACAGCCCATTAAGGCGTATGGTTAATAGATCGTCACCATTACCGCTTTCGGCAGCCTTTGAATCGAATTGCAATTAGCTTGTTTGATATTGCAAGACTATCGACTGAGTTGCCCCGTGCGGGTGATCGCTGGCCGCCAAAGCGCACGGTTTGTTAACGACGGTGGCGTATTGGTTCTGCGGGGCGCAAGGTGCGCGTATGAGTATTCTCGGGACCAGCAGCAGTTCAAGCAGCGCAACCAGCTCGAGCAACTGGCTGGCAGACGCTTTCTCGTCGATTCAGAGTTCGCAGAACCAGGGCGGCATCCTGGGTGCGCTGGCGAGCGCGAGTTCGAACGACGGCAGCATCGGCTCGTTCCTCGGCCAGGCCACGGCCTTCTCCAATAATTTCGCGTTGATCACGCAGAACAACACGACCAGTGCGTCGAGCTTCTACGCCCAAATCGCCGCTCAGAACGATCAGACGCGCCAGCAGCAGCAGTTACAGGACGCCCTCGACGCGCTGCAGCAGACGCAGCAGATGGTGCAGCCGGCGAATACGTTGGACCCGGTCATTTATTTCGCCAATGGCTCAACGCTCGACACGAATTCCAATATCATGACATTTCAGGACGGCACCCAGATCGATACGTCGACGGGGCTCAAATATGTGGACCCGTCTTCGTTGGTCGATCTCGGCGGCGGCGCGTTTCTCAATTCGAGCACGAACATCATCACCTTGGCCGACGGCACGCAGATCGATGGGACCACGGGCATCAAAGTGGACAGCACGAGCGGCACTGGCACTTAGCGTGCTCAGAGCGTGCGGCTGACGGCGAGAGGCTGGCCGGCCTTGGGGTTCGGGGCGTTGGCGCGGCCGCTGGCGCCATAGGTCGACGGCGCCTGTCGCCGTGCAAGTTCGCCCGAAACGCCGCGGATGATCCCCTCGGACACGGCGTGTGCGGTCGCGATCACCGTCAAATTGGTTTTCAACAGTGCCTGAAACGTGTCATGCCGTTCGCGCAGCTTCGCGAGTGCCTGTGGCAGCGACTGCGCGATCATGTCCTGGGAAACTTTGACGCGCGCGGCCTCCGCCGCGTAGCGCTGCGCCAGCTCCTGCTTGTCGGCGCCGAGCGCCAGTGCGTCCCGCAGCCGGCCCTTGCGCATGTGCGCNGTTTCTTCGTCGATCGTCGCGGTGAGACGGTCCATGATCGTATTGAGGTTCGCGATNGCACGCTCGGCTTCGGCTGCTGTGCCGATGGGCTGCTCCGGTATTGGCGTGCTCACGAATGTCCCTCCTGGTGTGCCAAGAGGCTCTGATAGACGTGGGCGGCGATGCCGACGCCGCCGGACTTGGCGAGGTTGCGCGCGTATTGATCGGTCAGCATCGAGCGCCATACGCCGCCGGCGCCGCTGCCGCCGAACGGACCGTCGCCGCCGATGCCCGTTTCCATGTTCTGGAACATGCTGTTGAGGAATACGGCCTCGAAGTTGCGCGCCGCGCCCATCGCCTTGGCCTTGAGCGGTGTGTCGATCTTTAAGCCGGACTGAGCGCTGGCGAGGATATCGGAAGCCGACAGTCCGGACGCGGGCAGGGCGAAGGCGCTTGCCATTACATCACCTCGATGTCGGCCTGGATCGCACCGGCGGCCTTGATCGCCTGCAAGATGGCGATCAGGTCGCGCGGGCCGATGCCGAGCGAGTTCAACCCGTCGACGATTTGCTGCAACGACACGCCGTCCTTGACCACGGCGAGCTTCTTGCCGTCCTCCTGCACGCCGATGCGCGTGCGCGGCACGGTGACGGTCTGGCCGGTGCGCGAGAACGGGCCGGGCTGGCTTACCTGCGGCGTCTCGCTGATGGTGACGGTCAGGTTGCCCTGCGCCACCGCCACCATGGACACGCGCACGTCGCGGCCCATGACGATGATGCCGGAGCGTTCGTCGATGACGATCTTCGCGGTCTCGTCCGGCTCGACCTGAAGCTGCTCGACCTCGGTCAAGAGCTTGACGACGTTGCCGCGATATTGCTGCGGAACGGTGATACCGACCGTCGCCGGATCGAGCGGCTCCGCGGTCGGCACGCCGATGTAGTCGTTGATGGCGGCGGCGATGCGCTTGGCCGTGGTGAGGTCCGGGTTGCGCAGCGCCATGCGCAATTGGCTTTGGCGATTGAGGTTGAACTCGATCTCGCGCTCGATGATGGCGCCGTTGGAAATGCGGCCGACCGTCGGCACGCCGCGCACGATCTTGGCGGCTTCGCCTTCGGCCTGGAAGCCGCCGATCGCGACCGAGCCCTGGCCAACCGCGTAGACGTTACCGTCGGCGGCGAGCAACGGCGTGACCAGCAGCGTGCCGCCTTGCAGACTCTTGGAGTCGCCGAGCGAGGAAACGGTGATGTCGATGCGGGTGCCCTGGGTGGAGAACGGCGGCAGATTGGCGGTGACCATCACCGCGGCGACGTTGCCGGTGCGCAGGGTCTGGCCGCGAATATTGACGCCGAGGCGTTCGAGCATCGCCTGCAGCGACTGCTTGGTGAAAGGAATGTTGTTGAGAGTGTCGCCGGTACCGTTGAGGCCGACCACCAGCCCATAGCCGATGAGCTGGTTCTGGCGGATGCCCTCGACATTGGCGAGATCCTTGACGCGCGACGTCGCCCCGGCGCTGCCAGGGACGAACATTGCCATCAAAGCCGCGACGAGCGCGGTACGCAGGGTCTTCGTCATCACTGCTCCCCAATGTGACGTGTAACTGGCCTTGCGAGNCGCGTGCCAACCGNGTCCNGCGNNGCAAGNCTNTGAGATNANTAGCGGAATTTGATTTGCGANGCCGCGCCGGCGCGAGACCGCCCGGCAGAAAACGGGCCACGACGGCAAGTTTTGCCGATGCCTTTACCGGCGGTTAACCATACCGAGGCAGGTTGGCACTGTTCGGGGCTCGGTCTGGGGGATTGCTGCGATGCGCATCTATGGAGCGGGCGGGACCGCGCTCGCCACGAAGACGGGCGCGCCGCGCCGAAGCGCGAGCGGCAGTTTCACCGTCGACGAGCAAGAGCCGTCGCACAGCACGGCGTCGGCTTCGGGCCTGCGTGCGATCTCGACGGTCGACGCGCTCCTCGCCTTGCAGGGCATAGAGGGTCCACTCGAGCGCAAGAAGCGGGCCGTCGCCAAGGGCCGCAATGCGCTCGACGTGCTCGACCGACTCAAGCTCGGTTTGCTCGACGGCAGCCTCGACCAATCGACACTTTCGCGTCTCAAGGTGGCCGGCGAGGGCCTGACCGACGAGACCGGCGATCCAGGACTTGATGCGGTTCTTTCGGAGATCGACCTGAGGGTCGCGGTGGAACTCGCCAAGGCCGGCGTGCAATAGCCCGGCATCAGCTCTGTTGGCCGCTGCGAAAGCCTGCCCGAGCCAAGGGCAGGCGCGTGCCCGTTGGCGCTCAAGCCACTGAAACCCCACGAAAAACCGGCTATGGACATGGCGCGCGGAAGATATTGTCCGTGCGAATGCGCCCGTATATAAGCCTGCCGCACGTGGAGGGTGGGACTCTACGCAACGACTATAAGAAGACACAGGGGAGTCAGCGGGATGTTGGCGAAGAATAAAAACTACCGGCCCTCCGACAAGGAGCCGTTCATGAACGAACGCCAGCGCGAGTACTTTCGTACGAAGCTCCAAGTCTGGCGCGAGGACATCCTGAAAGAAGCCAAGGAAACGCTCCAGCATCTCCAGGAAGAGAACCAGAACCACCCGGATATCGCCGACCGGGCCTCGTCAGAGACCGACCGCGCCATCGAGTTACGCGCGCGCGATCGCCAGCGCAAGCTGATCGCCAAGATCGACGAAGCGTTGGGCCGGATCGACGACGGCACCTACGGCTATTGCGAAGAGACCGGCGAGCCGATCTCACTGCGCCGCCTTGAGGCCCGTCCGATTGCGACGTTCTCGGTCGAGGCACAGGAGCGCCACGAGCGGCGCGAGCGCGTCTATCGCGACGACTGAAGCGGCAGCGATCCGAATTCGGGCATAAGACAGCCTGGCCTTTGCGCCGGGCTTTTCTGCATTTGCGGTAGAAACGAAACGAGCGTCCCTCGGGTGCCGAGGGCGGCATGCGGTCTGTTCGGCTACCATTTCGCTCATGATTCGCGCGCGACCGCCCCAGACGGCCTTGCGGCAATGACTCTTCGTCAGGCCGTCCGTTCCGGTGCCGATCTCGCACTCCTGTTCGAGAAGGCCCATGCCGTCCACAGCAGCGGCGCGCTGGCGCAGGCGGAGCGGCGATACAAAGCTATCCTCGATCGCGACCCGCAGCATTTCGATGCTCTGCACCTGCTCGGGTTCCTCAATTATCAATTGGGCCGGCCGGCACAGGCGCTGCGCTATCTTGCGTCGGCCCTGAAACAGCATGGGCATTCGCCTGATCTGCTGTCGAACTATGGCCTCGCCCTGCATGCGCTGGCGCGGAACGAAGAAGCCATCAGCGCCTACGACGCGGCGCTCGCACTCGATCCCGATAACCCGGATATTCTCAATAGGCTCGGCGTCGCTTGTCTCCATCTAGGCCGTGCAGAAGATGCGCTCGCCGCGTTCGATCGTGTGCTCTCGCGCGATCCCGCGCACATCGAGGCCATCGGCAATCGCGGCAATGCGCTGCTCAAGCTCAATCGCCTTGACGACGCCGTCGCCAGCTATGACGCGGCGCTCCAGGCCGGCGGCGTGAGCGCGAGGCTGCTGACCAATCGCGCGCACGTCCTGCGGCGGCTCGATCGCGTCGACGAAGCTGTGACGGACCTGCGCAAGGCGCGGTCGCTGGAGCCGGTATTCGCCGAAGCGGCATTCGAGCTCGGCCTGGCGCAGCTCACGCTCGGCGACTATGAAAACGGTTGGGCGCATTATGAACGGCGCTGGGAGACGGGCGCCTTCATCGGCCAAAGGCGGAGTTTCAAGTCTCCGCTCTGGACCGGCGCGCAGTCGCCAAAGGATCGTACCATCCTGCTGCACGCCGAGCAGGGCTTCGGCGACACCATCCAGTTTGTGCGCTACGCGCCATTGCTCGCGCAGCGCGGCGCGCGTGTCGTGCTCGAAGTCCAGCCCGAGCTCCATCGCTTGCTGGCGCGGCTATCCGGCGTCGATAGAGTTGTCGCGCGCGGCGATAAATTGCCGCCATTCGATCTGCACTGTCCGCTGATGAGCCTGCCGCATGCATTCAAGACAACCGTCGCGTCGATACCCGCGCAGACTCCATATCTGAGTATTGCCNANCCCNAACGNGCAAAATGGGCAGGCGTGCTTCCGGCCGGCAANCCGCTNGTCGGGATCTGCTGGGCCGGTGAGAANTCGCATCGCAACGANGNCAATCGATCCGTGCCGCTCGCGTNCTTCGCCAAGCTTTGGGACGGTGTCGATGCCCATATCGTCAGCCTGCAATATCGGCCGGATGACGAGGCGCGTGCATTTCTGCGGGCCTGCGGCAACGTGACCGAGACCTCCGAACGGCTCGAGGATTTCGTCGACACTGCGGCTTTGATCTCATGCCTCGACGTCGTGGTCACGGTGGACACGGCGGTGGCNCATCTCGCCGGCGCTTTGTCCGTTCCGACCATCGTCATGCTTCCCCGGTCTGCCGACTTCCGCTGGTTGCGGATGCGCGACGACAGCCCCTGGTATCCGACTGTCAAGCTATTCCGCCAGCCGGCGCACAAGGACTGGGATGCCGTCGTCGCCGCGGNGCGCCAGNATCTGCTGAACAATTTTTGCGTTCGAAGGACCGCCGAGGCTTCATGNGCCGGTCTATNAACGAGCACGGCCTCCGGCAGGGGAGCTACCGGAGGCCGTGTCGTGTACGCCTTTCCCGCTCGCGAGACGGGAAGGGCGCGGGAGCTCTGACCGGGGCGGCTGCGGGCCCGGGACTCTAGAACGGCAGAATCACGTCCATCAGTTGCTGACCGTAACGGGGCTGTTGCACGTCGGTGATCTGGCCGCGGCCACCATAGGCGATGCGGGCTTGCGCGATCTTCGAGGAATCGATGGTGTTGTCGCTCTGAATGTCTTCCGGGCGCACGATGCCGCCGACGATCAGTTCGCGTATCTCGAAATTGACACGGATTTCCTGCCGGCCTTCGACGACGAGGTTGCCGTTGGGCAGGACCTGCGTCACCACCGCGGCGACGTTGGTCTGTAAGGCTTCCGAGCGGTTGACCGAGCCCTTCCCGTCGCTCGACGCGGTCGAGTCGGCGGTCAGGATGCGGCCGGGCAGGACCGCCTTGGCCGGATTGGGAATGGTCTTGCTGCCGAGGAAGTCGGTNATGCCGGAGTCTTCCGTATTGGTCCGGCTGCGCTGCGTCTCGTTGGCGATGATCGCCTTGTCGGTGATGTTGACCTGCACGGTCAGGATGTCGCCGATCTGATGCGCGCGCTGGTCTTTGAAGAACGCGCGCGAACCGTTGCGCCACAGCGAGTTCGGATTATACGACGCCGGCTGCGCCGCCGGCATCGGCATCTGCACCGGCTTGTAGCCCGGCCGCGCCGTCGGATTATCGATTGCCGACAGAGCTGGCTGCTGACCGATATTCTTCAGCCGGTCGACAGCGGCGCAACCGCTTAGCAACGTGCTGGCGAGCGCTGCGAGAACCGTGACACGCAGAACCATGGTTGGTTTCATCGACGTCGCTTTCGTAAAGCGCGCTGACGCGCGGGTCTGTGCAGAACTTGTGCCAACTAACGTCCGCCGCTGCCGACCTGCGGCAGGTTGGCCGCCAGCCGGGAATTGCCGCCGCTGATCGCGACGTGCCCGGGCGCCACAACGACGCCTTGCAGCACGCGCTTGGTCTGTTCGTTGAGGACGGAGATTACGTCGCCCTGAGCGCCGCCTTCGCTTGCCTTGCCGCGCACGGTGAGCATGATGCCGGGCATTTCATAGGTGAGCGTCACGATCTCGTTGCGCTGGACGATTTGCGGCCGCGTCAGGTCGGTGCTGCGCAACGGACGCCCGGGCTGNATGTTGTCGCGGGCGGCNAGNCCGACGATACGGTCGCGGTCGGTGATGACGTCGCGGCCAATCTGCGCGCGGGGCTGGCGTTCCATCTCGACGTCGGAATCTTTGATCACGCTGCCGCGTTCGACCGCCCGTCCGAGCACCGCGACCTCGACCGTCGCCAGCGCGGTTCCGGCGAGCTTCAAGGTGCCACGGCTCGAAGCGCCGGTCGGCAGTTCGAGGTCGGCGTCGAAACGGCCGCTGCGCGCGTCGTAATAAAGCCGCGACACGCGCGGTTCGCCGACCGCCGAGGGCGACACGTACATCGCGCGCAGGGCGCGATCGAAATTAATGGTGATGTCCTTGACCGGGCCGAGCTGATATTGCTCCGACAGCCCGCGTGCGACTTCATCTTCGACCACCTTGGCCGGGATCATGCGCGCCGCGCGCGTCACCTTAACTTCGGACAAACCCGCGGTATCGAGGCCGACCAGCGCATGCGCGCGGACCGCTTCGACGATGGCCGCCGCCGGTACGGTGCCGGTCATGCCGAGATCGGGTGAACGGAAGATCGGCTCGCCGGCGATCATACCGGCGTTTTCCACGACGTCGCCGACACGGACGAGATCGCCGGTGACGGTGGCCTCCGCCTTCAGCGTCGGCCGCGGCGGCGACGGCGTCGTCTGCGCCATTGCCGGCGCGGCGAGAGCGAGGAGGGCGGCAAGCGTGGTTGCGAAGCGGATCATGGCCATCCCTCAGCGCATCAGGTTGGAGGTCGATTGCAGCATCTGGTCGGCGGCGCTGATCACCTTCGAGTTCATCTCGTAGGCGCGCTGCGCGCTGATCAGGTTGGTGATCTCGGTGACCGAGTCGACATTCGACTGCTCCAGGCTGCCTTGCAGGAGGTTACCGGCGCCGTCGGTGCTCGGCAGGCCGTCCTGGGGCGTGCCAGATGCTGGCGTCTCCTGATAGAGATTGTCGCCGATCGGCAGAAGGCCGGCCTGGTTGATGAAGCGAGTCAGCGTCAGCTGACCGAGGATCGTCGGGGTGGTGGACCCGACAGGGACCACCGACACCTGGCCTTGAGCGTTGATCGTGAGCCCGCTCGAATTCTGCGGGATGGTGATCGTCGGCTGCACGACATTGCCTTGCGCGGTGACCATGCGGCCCTGCGCGTCCATGTTGAACGAGCCGTCGCGCGTATAGGCGTAGGTGCCGTCCGGCATCTGGATCTTGAAGAAACCGTCGCCGCGGATCGCGACGTCGAGCTGGTTGCCGGTCTGCGTCATCGTGCCCTGCGTCATCAGGCGCGCAGTGCCGACGGTCTTCACGCCGGAGCCGAGATCAATGCCGACTGGCAGCATATTGCCCTGCGCCGAGGTTTGCGTGCCGACGCGGCTGACATGGTCGTACAGCAGATCCTGGAATTCGGCGCGCTGGCGCTTGTATCCGGTGGTCGTCATGTTCGCGAGATTGTTGGCGATGACCTGGACGTTGAGCTCCATGGCCATCATGCCGGTCGCTGCGGTGGAGAGTGCGCGCATGGTTCAGAATCCTCCGGTCAGTTCGGTACTTCGGCCAGCTTGTCGATCGACTGCTGGCTGAGATCGCCCTGCTGCTGCAATAGCGTGGCGACTTGTGTGTAGGAGCGCGTGATCTCGATCATGCGTGACATCTCGACGACGCCGCGGACGTTCGATTTCTCGATCGTGCCTTGTTCGACCGTTGCGTCGGTCGCCTGCTGCGGCGCGTCGTTCGCGCCGGGCTTGAACGTGCTGCCGCCGTCCTTCTGCAATTGCTGCTGCTTGGCGAAGCTGACGAGACGAATCGTGCCCCGCTGAACGTCCGCCGTCGAGGCGCCTTCGCGCACGCTGACGATGCCGTCCTTGCTGATCGAAATCTGCTTGTCGGTCGGCTGGAAGGTGATCGGCCCCCCGGTGCCGAGCACGGGATCGCCTTCCGAGGTCACCAGCTGGCCGGTGGCGTCGGTATGCAGCGCGCCGTTGCGCGTATAACGCTCGCCGCGCGGCGTCTGCACCGCGAAGAAGGCGTCGCCATTGATGGCAAGGTCGAGCGGATTGCCGGTGTGCTCGATCGCTCCGGCGCTCATGTCGTGCCAGAGGCCGCGGTCGCGGACGAAGCTGACACCGCCGCCGGTCTCCGCGCGCGCGCTCGAGGACAGGTATTCTTCGAACAGCGCGCCGTCGGCCTTGTAGCCGTTGGTGTCGATATTCGCGATGTTGTTCGCGACCACGTCCAGTTCGCGGCTGAGCGCGACCTGGCGCGACAGTCCGACCAGAAATGTATTCTGCATCGGCAACTCCCCTGATCTCCGGCCGAAGTTCGCCCTCCCGAGGCTCGCATCGGCCGTTTCATGTCCGCCGTCCGGTTCTCCCAAACCGGGCGGCTAACCGGGGATCTTGCAGCCGCCGTGCCAACTCGGGTCTTGCAACGTAATCAGATAGATAGCTCGCAGGCCGCTGGTCTGGACGAGGCAAAAAGCGGTTTCGACCCGGCAAAAATTTCCTGGCGACGTAGCCCGGGAAAGGTTCCGTTAACCATGCGGACCTAGCTTCGCCTCAGGGGGCACGGTCGCGGCGCAACTCGCATTGCGGGGCTTTGCCGTCCGTCCACAGTGGAAGCGGGGTCATCCATGGCTGGCAAAACAAAGAAGAAGGTGGAGGCGGAAGACGCCGATCCGGAGACCGAAGCCGTAGCCAAGCCGAAATCTAAATTCTCTCGCAAGATGATCGTCATCGCCGCGGCCGCGGTGCTTGTGCTCGGCGGTGGAGGCGGCGGTTATTATTTCTTCTTCGCCGGACACCATGCGAAGGAGGAGAAGCCGAAGGAGGCGGTCGTCAAGCCCGCGACCTTCGTCGATCTGCCGGACGTGCTGGTCAACCTGTCGAACGCCGGCACCGAGCGAACGCAATACCTCAAGGTGAAGGTCGTCCTCGAACTGCCAGAAGCGGACCTCGTCGAGCGCATCAAGCCACTGATGCCGCGGGTGATGGACGCCTTCCAAACTTATTTGCGCGAGTTGCGGCCGACCGATCTCGACGGCTCCGCCGGCCTCTATCGGTTGAAAGAAGAGCTAACGCGCCGCGTCAATGCGGTGTTGGCGCCGAACCACATCACGGCGGTGCTGTTCAAGGAAATCGTCGTCCAGTGACGATCTAAACCATGACCGAGAACACCCAAATCAGTCAGGACGCCCTGGCCGCGGAGTGGGGTCAGGCGCTCGACGCCGAGACCACGGCGTCCGCTACGCCGCCGACAGGCAGTGACGAGACGGCCGCACAATGGGCGGCGATGGTCGATGACGGCGACGCGCTGCAAGCCGGCAAGGGCGGTGCCGAGCGAATCCTCAACCAGGACGAAATCGACAGCCTTCTCGGCTTCAGCCACTCCGACGTGTCACTCACCGATAATTCCGGCATCCGCTCGATCATCGATTCGGCGATGGTCTCCTATGAGCGCCTGCCGATGCTCGAGATCATCTTCGACCGCCTAGTGCGGCTGATGACGACTTCACTACGCAATTTCACCTCGGACAACGTCGAGGTCTCGCTCGACCGCATCACTTCGGTTCGCTTCGGCGATTACCTCAACTCCATCCCGCTGCCGGCGATCCTTGCCGTGTTCAAGGCCGAGGAGTGGGAGAATTTCGGCCTCGTCACCGTCAATTCGAGCCTGATCTATTCGATCATCGACGTATTGCTCGGCGGCCGGCGCGGACAGGGCGCCGTGCGCGTCGAAGGCCGCCCCTATACGACGATCGAATCGAGCCTGGTCAAGCGCATGATCGAGGTGGTGCTCGCCGACGCCGAACTCGCTTTCAAGCCGCTGTCGCCGGTGAAATTCAGCATCGACCGGCTCGAGACGAATCCGCGGTTCGCGGCCATCTCGCGGCCGGCCAACGCGGCGATCCTGGTGCGCCTGCGCATCGACATGGAGGATCGCGGCGGCAACGTCGAATTGCTGCTGCCTTATGCGACGATCGAGCCGATCCGCGCCACGCTCCTCCAGATGTTCATGGGCGAGAAGTTCGGCCGCGACCCGATCTGGGAAGGCCATCTCGCGACCGAAATCGGCCAGGCGCAGGTCGAGGTCGATGCCGTCCTTTACGAGGCGCACCTGCCGCTGCGGCGCATGATGCAGCTCGAGGTCGGCGACACGTTGATGCTGGAGCTCAAGCCCGACGCCATGGTCACCGTGCGATGCGGCGACGTCAGCATGACCGAAGGCCGCATGGGGCGCGTCGGCGACCGCGTGGCCGTGCGCGTCGGCAAGACGCTGCGCAAGCCGCGCACCACATTCGCCATGTTTGAAAAGGCGGACGAAGCAAGTAATCGCATGGAGGCACCGTGAACTACCATTTCGGATTCGCGATCGAGAGCATGGTCTCGGTCCTGCTATTGTTGACCATTCTTTATTGTGTCCGTCTCAACCGCCAGCTCCGCCTGCTCAAGGCGGACGAGCAGACCCTGCGCGTGACGATTTCCGAGCTCGTGACCGCGACCGAGATCGCCGAACGGGCCATCGCCGGCCTCAAGCAGACGATGCGCGAAGGCGAGCAGGGGCTGACGAGCCGGCTCCAGCGCAGTGAGGAGCTCTCGGGCGAGATCGAGCAGAAGATGAAGGCCGCCGAGGGCTTGCTGGCGAAACTCACCCGCATTGCCACCGTCGGCCGCTCCGCACCGGAGCCCTGCGCCGCCGGATCCGAAAGCAGTCGCCGCCGCGGCCCAGGCTTTCACCGAACGGGCGCGCGCCCGCTTGAATGGGCTGGCGGCGTGAAACGCTTCTGGCGCGACGTCAGGCTCATTCCGGTCGTCCTCCTGGCGATGGTCGCGCTCTTCGCGCTGAAGGTGTCGGGCCTTGTTTTCGACGGCGGCTATACGCTCGCCGAGCGGCTCCAGAACCGGGATACCACCGGGCTGAAAGTCACGACCGCCGAGAGCGTCCCGCAGTTCACAAAGATCGTTGTCGCCGATGCTGCCGCGCCGAACAGCACGGCGCAGCCGGCGCCGACGAAACCGTGGGCGCGGGAGATGTTCAATTTCAACGCCGACAGCCGCGACATCACCGGCTCGGTCGGCGAGAAGAAAGAAGGCAAAAACGACGAAAAGCACGGCGACAAGACCCCGACCAAGATCGATGGCATGCCGGTGAGCAACGAGCCGCCGGAAGCCACCAAGGTCGAGGTCGGCGGCGCTGTCGTGCAGGGCATTCCAGGCCGTGCCGCCTCGCCCGGCGAGCGCGCCGTGCTCGAGCGCCTGCAAGAGCGCCGTCAGGAACTCGACAGCCGCAGCCGCGACCTCGACATGCGCGAAAACTTGCTCAAGGCCGCCGAGCAGCGCATGGACGCCAAGTTCAGCGAACTCAAGACCATGGAGACGCGCATCGATCACGCCGACACGCAGCGTCAGCAGACCGACAGCGAACACTTTAAGAACATCGTCGCTATGTACGAGAACATGAAGGCGAAAGACGCGGCGCGCATCTTCGACCGGCTCGATATGAAAATTCTGGTCGAGGTTACAACGCGATTGAAGCCGGCCAAGTTGGCCGAGATTGCCGGGGTGATGTCGCCGGAAGCGGCCGAACGTCTGACGGTCGAATTGGCTCGCCGCGCCAGCGGCGGCAAGGTCGCGGGCGACCAATTGCCGAAGATCGAAGGCCGCCCCACCGCGCATTAGCGGTTTGGTCCCGTCGCGCACGGTTAACGGCTCCTTAAACGCCGGGCTCTAGGCTTTCCGGCAGCCGGCATAGTCGCCGGCCGGATCGGCTTCATGACGGCTCTGCCTCCTGCGCTTTTGGAGATGCGAGGCCGCCCGCGGCGCGCGCTTGCGCGGGCGGGCGCGGTTGCCGTCGCGCTCATTTGCCTCACCTTTGCCGCTGCCTCAGCCGCGCGCCCGGACGACCCCGTTCATGGCGAGGTCAAGATCAGCAAGGAAGACGGCTATTCGCGTATGCTCTTCCGCTTCGACGAGGAAGTCGCAGCGAAGGTGACGTCCGACAACTTGATCATGATCATCAAGTTCGCGCGTCCGGTGGACATCGACGTTGACAAGCTCAACACGGCCGCGCCCGATCTCGTCAGTGCGGCACGCGGCGATCCCGACGGAACGGCGATACGCATCGCACTCACCCACAGGGTGAGGTTCAACGTCATGCCGGCAGCCGAGCGGCTGTTCGTCGACCTCTTGCCGGAGAAATGGACCGGTCCTCCACCGGGCCTGCCACAATCGGTCGTCGACGAGCTTGCGGAGCGCGCGCGCGTCGCCGAACGGCAGCTACGACGTGAGCGGGGAACAACGAAGCAGGCGACGCCGCTCGTCAGGGTCAAGGTCGGGGTGCAGCCGACGTTCACGCGTTATGTCTTCACGCTGCCGGACGGCGTCGACGTACAGCCGGAGCAGACACCGGACAAGCTCACGCTGCGTTTCAATCAGCAGATCCGCTGGGATCTCGCCGATGCGATGGCGAGCCTGCCCGCGGGCGTCAGTTCGATGGATGCCGACACTGATATCGACAGCGCGACGGTCACCTTCGTGCTCGCAGGCATGCCGCAGGTGCATACTTTCCGCGAAGACAATTCGCTGATGGTCGATGTCGCCAACGATGAGACGGCACCGACAGCGGCCGGGCAGGGTGCTGCCGCGAGCAACGCCGCCACGCCGCTTGCCATCGACGCGCCCGAGACCGTTCCCGCCGGCAAGGAGCAGGCCGCGGTGTTCGCTTCCGAGCCGGCGAAGGAGGCGGCCGGCCCGCCGCCGAAACCGCCCCAACCGGAAGCGAAAGCTGAGGTTCAGGCTCCCGACGCTCAATCTCAAGTTCACCCTCAACCTCAAGCCAAACTTGAGGTGAAGGCGGTGCAAGCACCGCAGCCGGCGACCGCGCCGGTTGCGAACGAGCCCAAAGCTCCGCCGCCGGCGGCGCCGATCGATCCCAGGGCGCCCGTGGCGGTCAACGTCCAGCACGCGGGCGATGCGCTGCGTCTGACTTTTGCCTTCGCCGCGCCGACACCGGCGGCCGTCTTCCGCCGCGCCGACACGCTCTGGCTCGTCTTCGACAGCAAGTCGACGATCGACACTGCGGCGCTGAACGCTCAGGCGCAGGTCAAGCGTGCGAGCCTAAAGCGCGGCAGGGATGGCGAGGCGATCCTGCGCATTAAGCTCGATCGTCCGCGGCTTGTGAGCGCCCTGGCCGACGGCGCGACCTGGACCGTCACCGTCGCCGATACGATGGTGCGGCCGCCGCAGCCGCTGACCATGCTGCGCAGTGCCGCGGCCCAGAACCGCGGCAACATCGCCATTCCATTCGAAATGCCGCACGCCGTCCATGAGCTGCGCGACCCGGAAATCGGCGACCGTCTTGTGGTGATCACCGCGCCAGCGCCATCGCGCGGTTTTCTCAAGGATCAGCATTTCGTCGAACTGCGCACTTTGGCGTCGAGTCAGGGCGTCGTCATTCAGCCTGTGGCGGACGATGTGACGGTCAAGCTCTCGACCGACAAGATCCTGATCTCGCGGCCGGGCGGCCTGTCCTTGTCGGCGACGATCCTCGGCAAGCAGGGCGTCGTCTCGAATCTCCAGGACGTCAGCTTCGATCCACAGCTCTGGGGCTTCGATCGGAACGCGGCCTTCCTGCCGCGCCAGACCGAGCTNCTGAACGCAGCAGCGGCGGCCGNGCCGGCCAAGCGCAAGGAGGCNCGGTTNAATCTCGCGCGCTTCTATCTCGCGCAGGGCATGGCGACGGAAGCGAAGGCTGTCCTCGACGTCGCGCTGTCCGACGGGTCAGGCAGCGACGACGTGACCGGCAGCATCCTCCATGCCGTCTCGGAAATTCTCATCGATAGGCCCGGCGAAGCGATCAAGAATCTGTCCTCTCCGCGCGTCGGCAACCAGCAGGATGCCGGGCTCTGGCGCGGCGTCGCCTTTGCCCGCGAGGGNAAATGGAAGGAGGCGCGCGAGCACTTCAACGACTTTGACCTCGCGCTCGCGACGCTGCCGCTTGAGTTGCAGCGCGTCGCGATGAAGGAGGCTCTGCGCGCGGCGATCGAGGTGCAGGACTACAGCGGCGCCACCCGGCTGCTCAACGAGTTCGACACGATCGGCGTGCCGCCGGACGTGAAGCCCTCGATCGACGTTCTTCGTGGCCGCCTCGCCGAGGGGATTGGTCGCAAGGACGACGCGCTCAAGGAATATCGCGCCGCCGTCGCCTCCGCCGACCGGCGATCGGCCGCCCAGGGTCGTCTGCGGGAGATCGAGCTTCAGGCTTCCTCCGGCGACATGGCGCGCAAGGACGTGATCGCCGCGCTTGAGATGCTCACCACGGCCTGGCGCGGTGATGAGACCGAGACCGAAGGCCTGCGCCTGCTCGCGCATCTCTACACGCTCGAGGGCCGCTACCGCGACGCCTTCCACGTGATGAAGACGGCGCTGCTCGCGCATCCGAATTCAGACATCACGCGCAAGATCCAGGACGAGGCGGCGGTCACCTTCGACACCCTGTTCCTCCAGGGCAAGGGCGATTCGATGCCGCCGGTTGAGGCACTCGGCCTGTTTTACGACTATCGCGAGCTGACCCCGATCGGCCGCCGCGGCGACGAGATGATCCGCAAGCTCGCCGATCGCCTCGTCTCAGTCGATCTGCTCGACCAGGCGGCGGAGCTGTTGCAGCACCAGGTCGATCATCGCCTGCAAGGCGCGGCACGGGCGCAAGTCGCCGGCAGGCTCGCCACCATCTATCTCATGAACCGCAAGCCGGAGCGCGCTCTTGCCGCCCTACAGAGGACGCGCAGCTCCGATCTGTCGAACGAGTGGCGCGACCATCGCCTGCTGCTCGAAGCGCGGGCCTTGTCGGAGCTCGGCCGGCACGAACTCGCGATCGAACTTATCGCCAACATGTCGACGCACGAGGCGACGCGGTTGCGCGCCGACATCCTCTGGGCCGGCAAGCATTGGCGCAAGGCGGCCGAGCAGATCGAACTCCTTTATGGCGACCGCTGGAAGCAGTTCTCGCCGCTCGACGAGACCGAGCGGTCCGACATCCTGCGCGCGGCGATCGGCTATGCGTTGGCCGGTGAATCGATCAGCATGATGCGGCTGCGCGAGAAGTATGCGGCGAAGATGGCGGAAGGGCCCGATGCCCGCGCCTTCGACGTGGTCAGCGCGCCGATCGGCACCGGCAATGCAGAATTCAAGGACGTGGCGCGGCGCGTCGCATCGATCGATACTCTCGGCATCTTCCTCAAGGACATCCGCGCGCGCTACGACGAGGAAAAGGCGAAGCCCAAGCCGGAGCCCAAGTCTCAGCCCAAGTCGGCGCCCAAGTCTGAAGCCAAGCCAATGCCGGAAGGCGCCACGCAGCAGAAGGCACCGCCGAAGCCGGTGCCGGTCGCCACGAAAGCCGATAAGCCCGCGGCCAAGACGCCACCTAAAGCACCGAAAGGCGAGCCGTTGCGCCCCGATCCAGTGCCGACCGGCTCGATCCAGCCGGCCGCGTCCGCACCGCGCTGAGCGCGGCTAATTGCCGTAGCTCTGGACCAACGAGCCGGCGACCAGGCTCCAGCCGTCCACCAGCACGAAGAAGATCAATTTGAAGGGCAGCGACACCACCACGGGCGGCAACATCATCATGCCCATCGACATCAGCACCGAGGCGACGACGAGGTCGATGATGAGGAATGGCAGGAACAAGAGGAAGCCGATCTCGAAGGCGCGCTTGAGCTCCGAGATCATGAAGGCCGGCACGAGGATGCGCAGCGACATGTCCTCAGGCTTGGCGGTCGGCGGCTCCTTGGCCATGTCCATGAACAATTTCAGATCCTGCTCGCGCACATTCTTCTGCATGAAGGCGCGCAGCGGCTCGGTGCCGCGTTCGAAGGCCTGCTCCGGCGTGATCTGATTGGCGATGAGCGGCTTCACGCCCAAGTCGTAGGAGCGTTGCAGGGCAGGGCCCATGACGAAGGCGGTGAGGAAGAGCGCGAGCGAGACGATGACGGCGTTCGGCGGCGCGGTCGCTGTGCCGAGCGCGGTGCGCAGCAGCGACAGCACGACGACGATGCGCGTGAACGACGTCATCATGACCAGGATCGACGGCGCCAGCGACAGCACCGTCAACAGCGCGATCATCTGGATGACGCGCTCGGTGAGCCCCGAGCCCTGGCCGAAATTGATGCTGACGTCCTGCGCTCCGGCAGGCGACGTCGCGACAAGGATCGCCACCGCTACCCCGACCGCCACCGTCACCTGACGGACACGGTGGCCGGAACGGCCTGTCACGGTTTTCCGGAGGGACGGCCGAGCAAGCTCGCCATCTCCTCTTCAAGATTGTCGTAGAAGTCCTGGCTCTTCAGCCCGGACTGCGCCTTCTGCTCCGGCTTGATGTCGAGGTTCGGCTCGCGGCGCGCGGGCGCGGCGTCCGCTTTCGGCTCGGGCTTGACCTCGAACAGCGGCTCCGGCCGCACGTCGAACTTCAGTTCGGGCCGAGGCTCGGGCTTGATGTCGAGCTTCGGCTCGCTGCGCGGCTTGATGTCGCGCGCGGCCTGCCGGACATCGGTCGGGCGGTTCTGGGCCAGCGGATCGGTGACCGGCGGGCGGCCCTCCGGCGCGCCGGTACCGCGCAACGCCGCTTCGAGCTGATGCGCCATGTCGGCGAGGTTCTGGTCAGAGCCTGCCTCCATTTCAGGAGGCTCCGGCGGCACGGGCATCACAGCCACGCGCGGCGCCGTCGACTCGTGCCGCGGCGCAATCGGCTGCGGCGGCAATTCCGGCGCGGCGAGGCGCGATGACAGCTCTGCCGCAAGACCGCTCAGATTCTCCGACGGACGCGGACGGGCTCCCGGCTCCGGTGGCGTCCAAGGCTCCTCGGTCGCGGCGGCGCGCACGGCGGAACGGGTCGCAGGAGCCGGTGCGGGCGGTTCGTTAAATGGTTGCAACGGCCAACCGGTCTCGACNGCCGATGTCGCCCGCGCGGNNTCGCGCGGCGGTGTGTCGATACGCCCNGGCTCGCGCGGAGCGCCNGNGGCGCGCACGATGTTCGGCTCGATCACGAGGTCGCTNGGGCCGCCGATCATCAGAAGGTGCTCGATGTTGTCGCGGCGGATCAGCACCAGTCGCCGGCGGGCATCGACGCTCGCGGCGTCGATCACGGCGAGACGCGGCTGCCTTCCGCGCGCGGAGCCGCCGCCGAGGCGCGCGGCGCCGAAGCGGCGAACCACCCAGGCGGTCACGCCGATCAGAGCCAGCACCACCAGGAAGGCGACGAAGAAGCGCGCGGCCAAGGGCAGGCCGAAGAGGGAATCGAACATCAATCAAACTCCGCGTTCGTGCTGCCGCGCAACGGGCTGCCCGAACTCTTAATGGACGAAGGCACTATCTGCCTGCTCCGCATACTAACAGAGTCTGGATAAATAAAGGGCCTTTTGCGCTGAAACGCCGGTTTGCCGGCACTTGCGGTGGTTAACGCGAGTGCGGTTTGCGCGGCTCCGACACGCCGTCATTTACCGGCTGTTAACCGTGCACTCGGCAAAGTCTGCCTAGTGCGGGGGCGCACAAGCGGAACTTTTCAGGCCGGTCATGGGACTCGCGGACATCCCGATCTTCTCGATGCTGCGCACGCGCCTCGACTGGGCGCAGGCGCGCCAGCGCGTACTCGCCGAAAACGTCGCCAACTCCGACACGCCCAATTTCCGGCCGAGCGATCTCGCCTCGCCGAAATTCGATTCATCGTCTGCTACCGCGCAGCCGGTGCGGCTCGCAACGACCGAAAGCGGGCATCTGCCGGGCCTCAATGCGGCCGAGGCCTTCCGCAGTGAACGGCCGGCCGCCCACGACCTGCGGCCGACCGGCAACGCGGTCAATATCGAGGACGAGATGATGAAGGTCGCCGCCAACCAGATGGATTATCAGGCCGTGTCGGCGCTCTACACGCGCAGCCTCAATCTGTTGAAGACGGCGATCGGCAAGTCGTGAGCGCGCGGTACCAGGCAGGAGCATAAGAGGCATGGATTTCCTCAAGAGCATGGCGATCGCCGCGACAGGACTGCGCGCGCAGGCCGGCCGCATGCGCATCATCTCGGAGAACATTGCCAACGCCGATTCGACCCCGTCCGGGCCGGGCGCCGATCCTTACCGGCGCAAGATCCCGACGTTCCAGATGGAGTTCGACCGCGCCGTGGGCGCAAACGTCGTCGAACTCGGCAAGCCTGTGACCGACAGCTCGGACTTCCAGCTCAAATACGAGCCCGGTCATCCGGCCGCGGACAAGAATGGCAACGTCAAATATCCAAACGTCAATTCTCTCGTGGAAATGACCGACATGCGCGAGGCCCAGCGCTCGTATCAGGCCAATATCAACGTCATCACCGCGACGCGCCGCATGCTCCAGCGCACCATCGACATTCTCAAGGCGTGACGCCACCCCGAAAGGTCTGACCCATGACCACCCCGATCAGCGCCGCCAGCGCCTATGCCAATATTGCCAAGCTCACCTCGTCCTCGCCGTTGTCCGGCGCTGAAGACGGCGGCTCGAGCTTCGCTTCCGTCCTCAAGCAGGCGATCGGGTCCGTCAACGAGATCGGCCAGAAGTCCGATGCCCAGACCCGCGCCGTCGCAACCGGCAAGGCCAACATGGTCGACGTGGTCACCGCCGTGTCGGAGACCGAGGTCGCGATCGACGCCGTGGTGGCAGTCCGCGACAAGATCATCGCCGCCTACCAAGACATCATGAAGATGCCGATCTGAGCGGAGGGAAGTGGCATGACCGGTCCGGAAGTCCTCGACGTCGCGCGCGAAGCCATCATCACTTTGGTCGTCGTGTCGGCGCCTGTCATGCTCGTCGGCCTCGTCGTCGGCGTCGCCATTTCGCTCCTGCAAGCGTTGACGCAAATCCAGGAGATGACGATCGCCTTCGTGCCGAAGATCCTCGCCATCTTCGTATCGCTTCTCATCGCGCTCCCGTTCATGGCTGAGCGGCTGCACATGGAAATGCTGCGAATCGCGGCGCGCATCGTTACTGGATGACGAGCGGGCGCCCGTGCCGGAGCGGCATCAGGCGCCGGCGAAGGATTTAGATGCACATCGACATCTCCTTCCTGCCGGCGCTGGCGGCAGCCTTCATTCTCGCTTTCGGCCGGATCGGCGCGATGGTCATGCTGCTGCCGGGCTTCGGCGAGCAGAACTTGCCGGTTCGAGTACGCCTCGGCATCGCGCTGGTGTTGACGGCCGTATTGCTGCCGTTGCACCGCCAAGCCTACACGATCGACCTGACGCAGTTCACACCGATGATCGTGGAGATGGTTCAGGAGGTGGTGATCGGCCTCGTGCTCGGCATCACCGCGCGGCTCGCCGTATCGGCATTGCAGACCGCGGGATTCGTGGTGGCGCAGCAGCTCGGCCTCGGTTTCGTCACCGCGGTCGACCCGACACAGGATCAGCAGGGTGTGCTGGTCGGCAACTTCCTCGCCGTGCTCGGCGTGACGCTGATCTTTGCCACCAACATGCATCACCTCGTGATCGAGGCGATGAACGACAGCTACGCGATCTTCAAGCCAGGCGAGATGCCGCTTACCGGTGACGCGGCCAAGCACATCACCGCCATTGTCGCCGCATCCTTCCGCATCGGCATCCAGCTGGCGGCGCCATTCATCGCCTTCGGTCTGCTGTTCAATGTCGGCCTCGGCGTATTGTCGCGGCTGATGCCGCAGATGCAGGTCTTCTTCATCGGTCTGCCGTTGTCGATCCTGCTCGGGCTGCTGCTTCTCGTGATGGTGCTTGGCGCCATGATGGGCACCTTCACCTCCTTCCTGCACGACGTGCTCAGTCAACTCGCGCCCACCGGCTAGGACCTGCCGATGGCGGAAGCGGGCGACGACAGCGACAGAACAGAAGAACCAAGTCAAAAACGGCTTGATGAAGCGCTCAAGCGCGGCGATGTCGTCAAGAGCCAAGAGGTCAATACCTGGTTCGTGATGGCCGGCGCCACGCTCGTGCTGATGGCCTTTTCCGCGGGCATGAGCCGCGATCTGACCGCCACGATGCGCGGCCTGATCGCAAATTCCTGGCAGATATCGGTCGACGGCCCCGCTCTGCCCGGCCTGTTCAAGAAAATCGGGACCGAGATCCTGGGTGCGGTCGCGATCCCGTTCGTGCTCCTGACACTGGCGGCCTTGGCCGGAAATCTTGTCCAGCACAAGCTCGTCTGGTCGTTCGACGGACTAGCGCCGAAGCTGTCGAAGGTCTCGCCGCTGGCGGGACTCAAGCGGTTGTTCTCAAAGCAGGCGCTCGCCAATTTCACGAAGGGGCTGGTCAAGATCGTGGTGGTCGGCACGGTGCTTGCGGGGCTGATGTGGCCGGAGCGCGAGCACATGGAGGCTCTGGTCCATACCGATCCCGCGGCGCTGCTGTCGTATATTGTCAAGATCGTATTGAAGCTGATGGGCACGGTCGTTGCCATGCTCGCGGTCGTTGCCGCCGGCGATTATCTGTTCCAGTACCGGCAATGGTACGACAAACAAAAAATGTCGCTTCGTGAATTGAAGGAAGAATTCAAGCAGAGCGAAGGCGACCCGACCGTCAAGGGCAAGCTGAAGCAGTTGCGGCAAGCGCGCATGCGCAAGCGCATGATGGCGGCGGTGCCGAAAGCCTCGGTGATCATCACCAACCCGACCCACTTCGCGGTCGCGCTGCGATATGAGCGCGGCATGGCGGCGCCGCTCTGCGTCGCCAAGGGCGTTGACGCGCTCGCCCTGAAGATTCGCGAGATCGCGGCCGAGCATCGGATCGCGATCGTGGAAAACCCCCCGCTTGCGCGCGCCCTGCACGCGACGGTCGAGATCGACCAGGTCATTCCGCCGGAACACTACAAGGCGGTTGCGGAGGTGATTGGCTACATTATGCGGCTGCGCCGGGCGGTCGCGGCGCGCTGAAACAGGAACCGCTTATCCCAAGGGGGGGCGTGAGCCCCTTGCGCCCCGGGGGGCCCGTGGGGCACTGAGGACAGGGAGCTCGCGCCGCGGCGAGAGAAGGTCGCAAGAAGCGTCATGGCAGGCCAGGATCCGGCAGGGCAGAGCGCCGCGGAAGGCGGCGAGGGGCAGAGCCGTCCCGCCTTCGACAAGAGCCAGAACGTGCCGCGCAGCGGCTCCGTCGCGCTGGTGCTGCTGGTCGCGCTGCTCCTGGTCGCTGCCGGCGGCGGATTGGCCTTCATCGGGCGCGAGCACGCCGCGAGCTACATTCTCATTCTTCTTGCCGCCCTCGGGACCGTCGGCGTCTTTGCGCTGTTCGCCACGGCCTCGGGCATTCTGCGCTTGTCGGGACGCGACGGCGGCCACCCTCTGCTCAAGACCGTGATCGACAACTCCTCCGACGGCGTTCTCGTCACCGATTACTCCGGCCGCGTCTTCTACGCCAATGCCAGCTATCTCGACTTGACCGGTGCGGCCGACGACAACGACGTGCGTCCGATCGAGCGCGTCTTCATCGGCGACCCTGACGTCTCCGAGTCCACCTACCGGCTCCTGAAGGCCGCGCGCGAAGGCCGCCGCCTTCAGGAAGAGGTGCGGCTCGCCGGCACTGGCACGCAAAGCGCGCGATGGCTGCGCCTCAAGGTGCGGCCGCTCGGCGACGGCAAGCGCGACGCGCGCATGACGGTGTGGGAGATCGCCGACGTCACCCGCGAGCGCGAACGGCAGGAAAACGTATTCCAGGAATTGCAGCACGCCATCGACTATCTCGACCATGCGCCGGCCGGCTTCTTCTCGGTCGATGCGGCGGGCACGATCGTCTACCTTAACGCCACGCTCGCTGCCTGGCTCGACCATGATCTGGCGCAGGTCGGCGCGGGGGCGCTCAAGCTCGACGACATGATCGCCGGCGAGGGCGCGAAGCTCCTGACGACGCTCGCCGCCACGCCGGGCGGGGTAACGACCGAGGTGCTCGACCTCGATCTGCGCACGCGTAGCGGCAAGCCGGTGCCGGTGCGGCTGTTCCACAAGGTTGCCTTCGGCGCCGATGGCGCGGCGGGCCCGTCGCGCACGCTCGTGCTCAACCGCGCCAAGGATGCCGGCGGCGATCCGCAGCGGGCGGCGGAAGTGCGGTTCATGCGCTTCTTCCAGAACACGCCGATGGCGATCGCCACCGTCGACCGTCATGGCGGCATCGCCCGCAGCAACGCGCGCTTTGCTTCCGCTTTCGAGGGCGCGTTCAAGACCGACGACCGCTCGATTCTTACGGTGGTGGCCGAGCGCGACCGCCCCGCGCTGGAGGCGGCGATCCGTCAGGCGGCTGAAGGTCAAGGCGAGATCCCGCCGGTCGAGGCGGCGCTCGCGGGTCAAAACGAGCGCTGGGCGAATTTCTTCGTACTCGCCGTGGAGGACGGCGACAGCGACGGCGAGGCGGCGATCGTCTACGCGCTGGAGACGACGGCGCAGCGCACGCTCGAGAACCGCATCTATCAGCAGCAGAAGATGGAATCGGTCGGCCAGCTCGCCGGCGGCATCGCGCACGATTTCAACAACGTTTTGTCGGCGATCATGATGGCGACCGACTTCCTCCTCAACGCGCACAAACCGACCGATCCGTCCTTCAAGGACATCATGCAGATCAAGCAGAACGCCAACCGCGCCGCAGCTCTCGTGCGGCAGCTGCTGGCGTTCTCCCGCAAGCAGACCTTGCGGCCGCAAGTGCTCGACCTCGGCGAGGTGCTCGGCGATCTCGGTATGCTTTTGAAGCGTCTGATCGGCGAGAAGGTGACGTTCAGCGGCATTGTGCACGGACGCGATCTCTGGCCGGTCAAGGCCGACATTTCGCAGTTCGAGCAGGTGATCGTGAACCTCGCCGTCAATGCGCGCGACGCCATGCCGGACGGCGGCACGCTCGGCATGCGCACGGCCAATGTCGAGGCGAAGGATTCAGGCTCGTTCGGCACCAAGGGCATGCCGACGGGCGACTACGTAATGGTCGAAGTGAGCGACACGGGCACCGGAATCCCGGCGGAGATCATCGACAAGATCTTCGAGCCCTTTTTCACCACTAAAGAAGTGGGCAAAGGCACCGGTTTGGGCCTGTCCACGGTCTACGGCATCGTCAAGCAGACCGGCGGCTACATCTACGCCGATAGCGAGCCGGGCCGCACCACCTTCCGCATCTTCCTGCCGCGCCATGTGCCGACGATAAGCGAGAAGCCGGCGGGCGAGGCGCCTGCGGTCGCCGGCGCGATGTCGGCGGCCGATACGATGGCGAAGGCGGCCGCTGCGGATTTGACCGGCGAGGGCAGGATTCTGCTGGTCGAAGACGAGGAGGGCCTGCGCGCACTCAACGCCCGCGGCCTGTCGTCGCGCGGATACACCGTGCTTGAGGCGAGCAATGGCGTCGAGGCGATCGAGGTGCTCGAGCGCGAGGGCCGTGTCGACCTCGTCGTTTCGGACGTCGTGATGCCTGAGATGGATGGGCCGAGCCTGCTCAAGGAGCTGCGCCGGCGCGAGCCGGAATTGAAGGTGATCTTCGTCTCGGGCTACGCCGAGGAGGCCTTTGCCAAAAACCTGCCGAGCGAAGAGCAGTATGCCTTCCTCGCCAAGCCCTTCTCGCTCAAGCAACTTGTGGCCGAAGTGAAGAAGACGCTCGCCAGCTAAAGCGGCGCGTCAGCGGCAGGCCTGCGCCAACCTGACCTTGGAGAACATCTCCGCCTGCAAACGGCAGGCAAATACGCCGCGGCCGGAGAATTGCGCCTGCGGCGCTTGGAAATAGTCGGACTCCATCATCGCGCCGGCAGCGCCGACGGCAATGGCGAGGTCCGATGGTGAGGGAGCGAGACGCGGTGTCTCCGGCGGCGAGGGCTTGGCGCCAACCGGGCCGACACAGGTCAAAAAGATGGCGGCGGCGAGAAGGGCTCGCATGGGCCTCCTCCGTTGTGTCCCAGCGGCAGGGGAATGCCCGCGGCGACCCGCAGGTTCCTGAAAAGATGTGACAATCGCGTGACGTCAAATGGGTGGCCCTGCGGCCTCACTGCCCCTTACAAACCCCCGCAATCTTGCCTATTTTCTATCCGCCATATCGGCTCTGGGAGAATTGCATTCATGGTCCGCCACCGTTGGTTGATCGCGCTCGCCGCGATCGCGACTGCTCTGGTGCTCGTCTCGGGCGACGGTGCCAACGCGCGCGCCGGCGGCGGATTTTCCGGTGGCAGCCGCGGCATGCGCACCTTCTCTGCGCCCTCGGCCACACGCACCGCGCCATCGGCTGCGCCGATCCAGCGCAGCATGACGCAGCCGCGCGCAACGTCACCCTTCGGCAGCGGTGCCAGTCGTCCGGGCTTCTTCGGCCACGGCCTGTTCGGCGGGCTTGCCGCCGGGTTCCTCGGCGCCGGGCTGTTCGGGCTACTGTTCGGTCACGGCTTCTTCGGCGGCATGGGCGGCTTCGGCTCGCTGAT
>JGI20207J14881_1000080_pt1 | contig 32017 bp, 26 predicted proteins | sample NGESurdeep092012_4_FD_14881 | JGI IMG/M metagenome (IMG submission 14881)
GAAAGAGCAACTCGACAAGTCGGGTCTCTTCAAGTCGCCGATTGTGACGCAGATCGCTGCCGCGACCACGTTCTGGAAGGCAGAGGAGTATCATCAGCATTACGCTGATAAGAATCCCATGGCGTACAAGCTGTATCGTCTGGGTTGTGGTCGCGATGCGAGACTGACGCAGTTGTGGGGTTCCAGCGCCGAGCCCAACGTACCGCCGCTGTAATCTGTAGCTACCCGATCAGTTCTATCATCGCGTAATCGCGGGCGCCCTTGCGGAGCAGCACGTACGATCCAGCCAGCGGCGTGATGTCGCTCAATGCGAGCGTGGAAGTCACACGCTCGCCGTTGACGTAGGCGCCGCCCTGATCGGCCAGTCGTCGAGCTTCCCCCTTCGACTTGACCAGTGTTGCGCGCACCAGCAGATCAGCTACCGTCAACTGTTCATCACGTGCTGCCGAGGCGCCAGGCACCTCGCGGGCCAGGGCGTTCATCGCGGCTGCAGAAAGCGCTGTTACATCGCCGCGTCCGAAAAGGACGAGCGACACCTCACGTGCTACGGACGCCGCGTCCGCACCGTGCACCCGCGACGTAACCTCGAGCGCGAGGGCCGTTTGTGCGGCTCGTTGTTCTGGATGCTCTGCCGTCTCTCTATCCAGATCGGCGACCGTTTTGCGATCCATCAGCGTCATCAGTCGCATGCACTTGCCGACATCACGATCATCGGTGTTGATCCAGAACTGATAGAACTGGTACGGTGACGTAAGCTCTGCGTCCAGCCATACGGCACCAGCCTCCGTCTTTCCGAATTTGGTACCGGTGGACGTCGTCAGAAGCGGGAACGTTACCGCGTTTGCCTCGGCGCCGTCCATGCGCCGGACCAGCTCGACTCCAGCGGTCATGTTGCCCCACTGATCGCTTCCACCCACCTGTAGCGTCACGCCTTCCCGCCTGCGCAACTCGACGAAATCGTACGCCTGGAGTAGCATATATGAGAACTCGGTATAGGAGATCCCCGCCTCCATGCGCGACTTCACCGAATCCTTCGCAGTCATGTAATTGACCGTCAGGTGCTTGCCGACATCGCGCATGAACTCGATCGCGCTCATCTTGAGCAGCCAGTCTGCATTATTGCGCAGCAGAGCTCCCCTGGGACCAGAGAAGTCGAGGAACCGCGCGAGCTGCTTGCCAATCAACTCGCCGTTGGCCTGAACCTGATCTGCCGTCTGCAGCGTACGTTCAGCCGTCTTTCCGCTGGGGTCTCCGATCATGCCTGTACCGCCGCCAACCAGGGCGCATGGGCGATGGCCATGGCGCTGCAGGTGGACCAGCCCCATGATCGGGACAAGACTCCCGACGTGCAGCGAGACGGCGGTCGGGTCGAAGCCAGCGTAGCCGGAGACCGGCCCCGCCGAAAGCATCTTCGCGGCACCTTCGGTTTGTTGCACCAGCATGTCGCGCCAGGCGAGTTCGGACAGGAAATCGGATTCTGACATCGCGGGTAATATAGATAGTCTGCGTCCCGGCAGACCGGACGCGGCGCCTTAAATTCATCGAATGGCTGGTAGAAACAAGAAGACAAAGACGCTGCCTTTCCGGAAGCGCCACCCGACTGCTTTTCGCGCAATTCTCGTTGTCACCATACTTGTGGTGACTTTTGGCGTCGGGTTGCTGTACAGCGCATGGGTACTTGTCTGCGATGGCGATCGCTGTCCATCGGTTCAGACGCTGGATCAATACACGCCCAAGCAGACCTCCAAACTCTTCGCCGTGGATGGGAGATTCATCGCGGAGCTGGGGACGGANCGGCGAACACTTGTCAACCTGAGCGAGATTCCCAAGATCGTACAGGACGCGTTTGTCGTCACCGAGGACAAACGGTTCTACCAGCATTCTGGAATCGATTGGTATCGCGTCGCTGGAGCGCTTGTTCACAACATCGAGAGCGGTCGCTACGCACAGGGTTTCTCGACCATCACGATGCAGCTCGCTCGTAACATCTTCCCGGAACGCATCTCGCGCGACAAGACGATCATTCGCAAGATCAAGGAAGCGAAGGTCGCACGCGAGATCGAGGACAAGTACAGCAAAGCCAAGATTCTCGAACTCTACCTGAATCAGATCAATCTCGGCAACGGCGCATACGGCGTCGAAACCGCGTCGCAAAGGTACTTCGGGAAGTCTGTGCGCGATCTCAACATCGCCGAAGCTGCTACGCTTGCTGCGCTTCCAAAGGCGCCAGAGCGGTACAATCCGCGCCGTTATCCGGATCGCGCCATACAGCGCCGCAATACCATCATCGAGTTGATGCGTGAGAACGGCGCGATTTCGGAAGCTGATGCGAGCCTTGCGAAGGCGTATCCGCTGCGTCTCGCAACCAAGGTCGAGTCCGGTGAGACGGCACCCTATTTCGTCGAGTGGGTGCGGCAACAGCTGGATGCTCAATTCGGCAGCCAATTGTACACCGAAGGACTCAATGTTTACACCACGCTCGATCTCGACATGCAGACAGCGGCGGAACGCGGGCTTGAACGGCAGCTGCAAGCTATCGAAGGCGGCAAGTTCGGGAAGTACAATCATCCGAGTTACGAGGAGTACATCGCCAAGCTATCCACCGGAGAGACCGGTACGGGAGTCTCGCCGTATCTCCAGGGAGCGTTCGTCGCGCTGGACCCGCGCACCGGTGGCGTTCGTGCAATGATCGGTGGTCGGGATTTCTATGATTCCAAATTCAACAGAGCGACGCAGGCACTTCGGCAACCGGGTTCGACGTTCAAGCCGATTGTTTACACCGCCGCCGTGCAGTCCGGAAGACCGGCATCGTATATCATCGACGATTCACCTGTCGAAGTTCCGCAGGTGGACGGCACCGTGTGGCGGCCCCAGAATTACGATTTGAAGTTCGAGGGGCCGATGACAATGCGGCGCGGACTGTATCAGTCTCGCAATATCATCGCCGTAAAGACCGGGATGGAGCTCGGGCCGCAGGCGGTGATCGACGAAGCGCGCAACTTCGGAATCACGACGCCCATTCCGCCGTATCCGTCAATTTACATCGGCTCCGCTGACGTGATTCCACTGCAGCTCATCGCTGGTTACTCCGCCTTCGCGACACTCGGCGTGCGCGCTCAACCCATCGGGATACTGCGCGTTGAAAACTCGCACCATCAGGTCATCTGGCAGCCGACGGCGCCGCGTACCCAGGTGATGAGTCCCGAGGAGGCCTGGATCATGGTGAGCATGATGAAGGATGTGATTCAGCGAGGGACGGCATTCGGATCTGTCTGGGACGCGGGATTCCATATCCCTGCGGGCGGCAAGACAGGGACGACCAACGACGGTACCAACGTGTGGTTCATCGGCTACACAGCGGACCTCGTCGCCGGCGTTTGGATGGGGTTTGATCACCCGCAAACCATCAAGTCGAATGCTCAAGGCGGGCTGCTCGCGGCGCCTGCATGGACTTCGTTCATGACCGATGTGTATCGCCGGAAACCGACACCGCCGGACTGGCCCAAGCCATACGACATTACGACGAGGATCATCGACCCGCACACGGGGTTGCTGTGGACGCCGGCGTGCGGAGATACGGCGACAACAGAGTACTACATCCCCGGCACCGAGCCGGTAAATGAGTGCTCACCGTATTCGGTTCCGCCAGTCGCGCAGCCAGGCGTTGTTCCAGCCGCGCGGCCAGGCATCCCTCCTGGCCCGCCTGCAGGTGCACGCCCCGGCGCCCCGCCAGGCATTCGTGCGGCCACCGGCGCAGACGCCGTTCACTGACGTCACGGTTGGCGCTCTCTTCGACCCGAACGATCGTTCGGACGTGTTCCTGGTTAGCTCTCCAAAGGCGTCGATGCCTACGAGTCTCCCCGTCGAAGCTATTAATCCCTTACTTTTGGTCATGAGCAAGCACAAAATCTGGCGTGACGGTGCGCTCGTCGGCTGGCAGGACGCGACGATCCACGTTATGAGCCATGCAGTTCACTATGGGTCCTCTGTTTTTGAGGGGATCCGCTGCTACAGTACACCCGATGGACCCGCGATTTTCCGGCTGCCGGAGCACATGCGCAGATTTCAGGATTCCTGCCGCATATACCGGATGCCGATGCGTCACTCGATCGAAGATCTGTCTGCCGCGTGCAGCGAGGTCGTAGCGGAGAATGAGCTGGATGCCTGCTATCTCCGACCTGTCGCGATCCGGACCGGCGAGGAGATGGGCGTACTGCCGAACAAGGCGCCGGTAGAGACGTTTGTCATCCCGTGGGTGTGGGGACGCTATCTCGGTCATGAGGCGCTGGAAGAAGGCGTGGACGTATGCGTATCGAGCTGGCGGCGACCGGCTCCGGATACGATTCCCATGCTTGCCAAGGCGGGCGGCAATTATCTCAACTCGCAGCTTTCCAAGATGGAAGCGCGCGCAAGTGGGTTCGTGGAGGGAATCATGCTCGACACTCTCGGTAATGTGGCCGAGGGTAGCGGAGAGAACCTCTTCATCGTTCGCGACGGCGTGGTTTACACTCCTACGATTGGCTCTTCGATTCTCAACGGAATCACGCGCGACTCGGTGATGCGTATTGCTCGGGACCTTGGGTACACTGTTTTGGAACAGGTAGTCCCGAGAGAATTGTTGTACATCTCTGACGAAGCCTTCTTCACCGGCACGGCCGCTGAATTGACACCCATCAGATCAGTTGACAAGATAGAAGTCGGGCCTGGCAAACCTGGCCCGGTGACTCTCGCGATTCAGAAAGTGTACATGGGGATCGCGACTGGTAAAATGCCTGATCGGTATGGGTGGCTCACTCGTGTGGAGAGTAGAGTTACGGCCTGACATGCAAGTGTGCGGGGCGAGGAGATGTAGACCTCATCCCGTACAGCAACGTGGGTGTCGCTTGACGCGACAGGGAGACTATGAGCGCCGGTTGCCTTGCTCTAAATGCTTCGTTCGAACCTCTAACGATGGTTCCGGTACGTCGTGCGCTCCGACTTCTGCTCGATGGTAAGGCAGAAATGATCGAGACCGACGCTGACAGGCTGATCAGGTCTGAGCGCCTTTCAATTCCGCATCCGGCAGTGATCCGGCTCACGCGTTTCATTCACGTGCCGCGCAAGTTCCGCCGCCAGGTGACGAACACTTTCCTGTTTGCGCGTGATCGCTACACGTGCCAGTTCTGTGGTCGCAAACAGTCAGCCCTGAGAGGTCGCGAGTCGCTGACCCGCGATCATCTGATCCCTCTCTCGCGCGGGGGACTGAATGTGTGGACCAACGTCGTTACCGCCTGCAGTCCCTGCAACACCCGAAAGGCGAACCGCCTTCCCAGCGAGATAGGGATGCATCCGCTCGTGATGCCATTCGAGCCACACTTTGTGCAACTCGCGTGGGCTGTGAGGCGGCTGACACCGGCGCAGGCGAAGTACATCGAAATTTTCTACGGCCGCGCCACGCTCGAAGATCTCAAGTCCATCGATTCGACGCGCATAGCGGGGTAGGACCCGGGCGGAGCGTCGGTCCCGCAGCAGCGGTATTCTGCCGCCACAGACTATCTTGGATCATGACACATTTTGCTGATAGAATAGCGGCGCTCGGAACCGAGAACGCGTTCAGCGTCGGGGCCGATATCGCCAAGGTCGCCGCTCGCGGCGTTGACGTCGTCAAGCTCAACATCGGCGAACCGGACTTCGATAGCGCGACTCACATCAACGAAGCCGCGGTTGCGGAAATTCGGCGCGGCAATTCGCACTACTGCGACCCGCAGGGTGTAATTGGCCTCCGACAGGCAATTTGCGACCACCTGCAGCGTACGCGTGGTCTTCACATTACGCCGGATCGTGTCGTCGTTACAACTGGCGGCAAGCCTGGGATCGGCTTCACGATTCAGACATTCGTGAATCCGGGCGATGAGGTGATCTATCCCAGCCCCGGATACCCCATCTACGAATCCTGGGTCACCTACGCCGGCGCGAAACCAGTTCCGCTGCACCTGCGCGAAGAGTCGGGTTTCACCTTCACCCCTGACGATCTCGCCGCACTCATCACGCCACGTACCCGCGTGATCTTCCTGTGCTCACCGTCCAATCCTACGGGCGGCGTGTTGTCAAAGAAGGAACTCGAAGGCATCGCGAAAGTCATTCGCGAGAAGGCGCCCGCTGACGTGCGAGTCTATTCGGATGAGATCTATGAGCAGTGCATCTTTGATGGCGAGAAGCACCACAGCATCTCGGTAGAACCGGGGATGGAAGAGCGCAGCATAATTGCCTCAGGCCATTCCAAGGGCTATGCGATGACTGGTTGGCGACTTGGCTATACGGTGCTCCCCACAGCTGCAGAGGCCGCCGTCTTCAAGCAACTCACGATCAATACAATCTCGTGTGTACCGCCATTCGTACAGGAAGCCGGACGTGTTGCGCTGACCAGCCCTGAATCGCTGCCGGAAATCGCGAAGATGGTGGCAGCCTTCCAGGAACGCCGTGACTGGATCGTACCCGCCCTGAACAAATTGGCTGGTGTGCGTTGCCAGAATCCAAAGGGGGCCTTCTACGTGTTCCCGAACGTCGCCGGAGTGTGTGAACAACTCGGTATCATCGACGTGTACAATGAGCTCCCACCCGCGCGACGCGCGCGCACCGCACCATCCGCGATGCTGCAGATGTTCCTGCTCTACAGCTATGGCGTTGCCACCATGGATCGCAACTCATTTGGCAAGATCGGCGCAGAGGGCCAGCACTTCCTGCGACTGTCCATTGCGACAAGCCTCGACCGGTTGAAAGAGGGCATGTCCCGTATTACTACCGCGTCCACTGATCGCGCAGGGTTTGCTCGCTTCCTGCAGGACGAAAAGCTTTACAACTAGGCGGTTCAATCCTTCAACCCGCAGTCGAATGAAACAACAGCACGTCTTCATCACACGCCGCATCCCCGATGTGGCCACGCCGATCCTGCGCGCGGCCGGCGCCACGTTCACCGTGGGCCAGTCGGACGAGGAGATGGGCCTGACGACGCACGAGATACTCGACGGGGTCAAATCCGCCGACGTTGTCCTGTCGCTGCTCACTGAACCGATCACACGTGACGTCCTGGCGGCCAATCCCCGCCTGCTTGGGATAGCGAACTACGCAGTGGGTTTCAACAATGTCGATACCGCCGCGGCAACCGAGTTGGGAATCCCCGTGTCGAATACGCCAGGCATCCTTACGGATACCACCGCGGATCTGTCGTGGGCTCTCATCCTGGGTGCAGCACGGCGTATTGTCGAGGCACACGAGTACATGGTTGCAGGCCGTTACAAGCTCTGGGGACCGAACCTCTTCCTCGGCGGCGACGTCAGCCCCGGCGGGAACGGCAAGCGCAAGGTACTTGGTATCGTGGGCTACGGCCGCATCGGTGCAGCCGTCGCTCGCCGTGCAATGGGATTCGACATGGATGTCCTGGCCTACGATCCGCACAATCCGGACGCGATTGCCCGGGACGCGGCGGATCCCGCGATGCACGTGCGCGCCGCTGGTCTCGACGAACTCCTGAGAGAGAGCGATTTCGTATCACTCCACCCGCTTCTTACGGCTGAGACGCGACACATGATCGGGGACCGGGAGCTGAACCTGATGAAGCGGACCGCATACCTGATAAACGTTTCGCGCGGGCCAGTGGTCGATGAGGCTGCGCTCGTTCGTGCTCTCAATGCGAATGTCATCGCCGGAGCGGCTCTCGACGTCTTCGAGAACGAGCCACTCATGGTGCCCGGTCTCGCGGAATGCCACAATGCAATCCTGGTTCCACACATCGCCAGCGGAAGTCAGGATACGCGCGATAGAATGGCGACAATGGCCGCGGAGAATGCTGTCGCGCACCTCAAGGGAACTCGCGCGCCAAATGCGGTGAATCCGGAAGTGTATGACACGGCCGCCTACGCCGCGAGGAGAAGCGCCGCGAGCGCTTGACGCGTACGTGAGCGAGAACATACGCAGGGATGCCGTAACTTGCGCGCTCGCCGGAATCGCGGCTGTTGATCCCGGCGATCTGGTGCGACGCGCACTCGCTCAACATGCAATTGACGGCAACATTACGATCGTTGCCGTCGGGAAGGCGGCTGGAGCAATGGCTTCGGCGGCCCTGGACGTGCTCGGGTCCGCTGTTCGAGCAGGCGTCGTTATTTCGCGAGACCCGGTTCACCTCTCTGGCCCAGTCGACTGTTTTATCGGCGGTCATCCGGTGCCCAACGAACGCGGTGCGGTGGGTGCTCGAGAAATTGAGAGGATCGCCGCAGCGCTAACCGCCGACGACACACTTCTCTGCCTGGTTTCTGGCGGTGCGTCGGCATTGATGTCACTTCCCGCCGACGGGATTTCCATACACGATATGGCAAGCGTCACGACATCGCTGTTGCGGGCCGGCGCGAGGATCGACGAGCTCAATTGCGTGCGCAAGCACCTCGACAGACTCAAGGGTGGTCGTCTGGCAGCGTGCGCATTTCCGGCTGGAGTCGTGACTCTTGTGTTATCAGACGTTATCGGGGATGAGGTGACGACGATAGCTTCGGGACCCACCGTTGCCGACCCCACTACGGTTGCACAGGCAATTGCGATTCTCAAAGCGCGTCACATCTGGGATCAGGCACCGGAATCGGTGCGTGCACATCTCGTTCGAGGCGACGATGAATCGCCAAAACCGGGCGATCCGCGACTCGCTCGCTCGGATAGCCGCGTAATCGGCAGCAACGTCAACGCTGCAGCTGCCGCGCGCGAGCAGGCTGCGTCACTGGGCTACGCTGCACGTGTCGTGACTACGAGTCTCTCTGGCGAAGCGAGCAAGGTTGGAGCCGACATCGTACGCGATGTAAAGGCCGAGTTGGAGCGTGAGAAGAAAAACGTCGCTCTGATCTTCGCAGGGGAGACCACGGTTACTGTCCGTGGAACCGGGACCGGTGGTCGCAATCAGGAACTCGTGCTCGGTGCGGCGATTGCGATGGATGGCACTAGCGGGATCACTGTGGCGTCACTCGGGACCGATGGGATCGATGGGCCCACCGACGCAGCAGGCGCAGTCGCAGATGGCGAGTCCATCTCCAGGGCGCGTGCGCTCAATCTGGATCCATCGGCTGCGTTGACGGCGAATGACACCCACGCATTCTGGAAAGCGCTCGGCGCGCTCGTTCGGACAGGGCCGACAGGAACCAACGTCATGGACATCGTTGTCGCATTAGCGGTAGCTCCTAAGGCCTGAAGACGCCCGTGCTGGCCTGATACACGATTCGCTCGCCGCCAAGTATTCGCACCACCAATGTTCTGAGGCCGGAGCTCACTGCTGCACCAGGATTGCGATGGCCCTGGACTGCCGGTCGCAGTTCTCCGCGAAGCCAGCGCTGCACCTCGTCCAGATCGCCCAGCGACATAGCCTCGACGTTCAGAGAGAGGACGTAATAGCTCTTCTCGCCCCGTTTGGGCAGCGAGATTCGCGGAGGATATGGCTCGGCCAATTTCGCATCGACGTCGGCAAGACTGTCATACTGACCAATTGCGACCGCACTCTGGTTCGTGGCTCTTATAAGTTTGTACGTCTTTGCAAGCGGATCGTATTGCACGATGAACTCCCACTCCGCTGTCGCCTTCACGTCATTTACGAACGTGCCAGCGGCCCAACGTTCCAGCTTGTAATGCAGGCGTGCCGGGAATCCATTTCTGATCAGTTCGGATGTGCGCCCTGCAGACAGTACACCGATTGTACGTACGGTCGGCGGTTGTGTGGACCTGTCTGCGGCGGCAGGCAGAACGAGGTCAACGTGCGCGGATTGCGCCGCGCCAGCGCTCGCGCACACGCAGCAGGCAAGGAGAAAGATTACGACCCGACGCACAATTAGAATCTTCGGTTTATTCGGACGAAGAACCGCAGCGATTCGCTCGGATCGGATATCGCTTTTGCCACATATATACCGAGCAGGCCGAGGTCGAGGCCACCACCGATATCGCTCTTGTATGCGGTTGGCCACGGCGTGGTGGTACGCCATCCGCGACCAACATCCACAAATACGACGCCCTGCGGATTCGCAGTGAAGCCCACGCTTCTAAATCTCAGAGCCGGGATATTGAAGACGTCGAAGGGGTGAGATGCAAGCTGGGTACGCAACTCAAGCTGTCCAACCACAATCCGGTCGCACATCACAGGGTTCTCGGCTGGAAGCACACCGGCTCCGGTGCACTGCATCACGTCGCCATTGGCACCGCCTACAGCTTGACGAAAACCATACCCGGGAAGAACACCCGGTCCGGTGACAGACAGCTTTCTTTCAAGGGGAAGTTCGTCACCGCTTACCCAGCCACCCGCTATCAGCCTGCCGTTGATCTGCGTACGTGGCGAAATGCGGTTATATCGGCGCAGGTCGAAGAAAATCCTGCCGTAGTCGATCGACTGCGGAGACGACGGCGCGGTCGCGGGCGCGGGATTCTGGATTCGTGGAGCGAGTACGGCGGAGCCACTGGCGCCGTACTCGTACCAGCCGCGCAGGTACCATCCTCCGGTCGGCTCCCGTTCGTCGTTCCGCGTGTCGAAGGTTCCGCTGAATGTGAGGAGGTGGAACACTCCTTCATCAACTGCGGGGTTGGCGCGCCAGTCGCTTCTTTCCCGGAACAGACTGAATGGGTTGCGTTCATCCACAGACGACCACCGCTCGACGGCATATCCTGCTGCAAACGATGCTTTCGGGCTCAATGTCAGCGATGCGCCGACTTTCCCGCCATGCTTAGCGTAGTAGTCCCGGTAGTCACGGCGAATCAGGAACGACGCGAGTCCTTGCTCCGGCTCACTCATTTGCCACTGCTCGATTGGCGAGATCACGCTGTAGAGCCTGCCGTCGAGGCCGAGTGATTTATTCGGCCCGAACCGGGTTGCGACGGTCAGATCGTGGCCACCGTCCGGCTCATTGGTGCTGAAGCCGCGCGCCGTGCGGCCGATGAAGTAAGCGGTGGAGTTGAGCGCGAATCTGGGAGTCTCCACGGTGAGCGCGGGTCCGATCAGAACAGCCAGCCCTTCGACTCTGTTGTAGGTCTTGCCAGACGTGAAACTCGGCCCAAAGTGTACGTATCGTGCGTCCTCGTATGCGACAGTGTCGTGTGCAGTCGTGGTGTCGCGCGGAATCGTATCAACTGAGATAACCGCCGTTTGCGCATTGACGGAGCTCGCAGTGAACAACGTTCCGGCAAGCACCGAAATTGCAACCAGTACGACGGTGAGCGCAGCCATCCCCAATCGCTTCATACGACGATAAAGATTTGCGCGATCGGTCTGGAGGCGGCGAGCGGCTTCGGCAACGTTGCCTGATGCCCACGCGAGTGCGTCCGAAATCATCCTGCGCTCGATGTCGTCGAGTGTGTCGGTCAGGCCACGATCCTCGACTGCGGCGTTTGTTACTGCACCTTCCCGCGGGGGCGGAAATACTGCAGCGATATCACCAACCGTGACGTGAGAATCATTGCTCAGGATCGCGATGCGCTCAACGATGTTCGCGAGTTCGCGCACGTTTCCGGGCCATTCGTAGGACTTCATACGAGCCTCGGCGTCCGCTGACCACGTGAGTCTCGGACGACCGGTTCGCTGGTGCTGTGTCTCTGAAAAGTGATGCAGCAACTCCACGACGTCATTCCCGCGTTCGCGCAACGGAGGCAGCGCGATGGGAATTACGTTCAACCGAAAGAACAGGTCTTCGCGGAACAATCCGGCTTCGACAGCCTTCGCGAGATCATGATTGGTCGCTGCAATGACGCGAACATCGACGCGAATTGTCTTGTTGCCGCCGACCCGTTGAATTTCTCGTGCCTCGAGTGCGCGCAGCAGTTTTGCCTGCGCCTCCATGCTCAGGTCGCCGATCTCGTCGAGAAACAACGTACCTGTATCTGCGAGTTCAAACTTGCCAATCCGGCGTTCTGCGGCGCCGGTGAACGACCCCTTCTCATGGCCGAACATTTCGCTTTCCACAAGATCACGTGGTATCGCGGCGCAGTTGACACGCACAAATGGTTTTTCATGGCGTGGACTGTGCTCGTGAATGGCGACCGCCACGAGCTCCTTGCCCGTACCGGATTCTCCCGAGATGAGCACGCGTGCGTCACTGTGTGCCACGCGATTCGTCAGCGCTCGCACGCGGACCATCGCATCACTCGAGCCGACCATTTCACCGGTTCGGCCGAGTTCGGCGCGCAGAACTCGTGCAGCTCGACGTGCCTGGCGTAATTCGAGAGCTGATCCCAGGGCCAGCAGAACTGTCTCTGGAGCGAGCGGCTTTTCGAGAAAGTTTACGGCGCCAACTTTCGTCGCGCGCACTGCGTCGCTCAGCGATGCACGCCCGCTCATCATGATTACTGGAAGGTCAGACCATCTCTCCCGGATTTTTGCGAGAGTTGCTATTCCATCCATCCCGCCCGGCATCATGAGGTCGATCAGCGCAACGTCCGGCTCTTCGTCCTCCACTGCCTTGACACCCGCTGCACCATCGGCGGCTTCGCGTACGTCGTAGCCTTCCGCAGTGAGAAGCGCGCCGACCATCCGGCGAATGTTGGGCTCGTCGTCAACGATCAGGACGCGCTGCACGTCAGGTCAGCTCGAACGGACGGCGTCAGACAAAACAGTTCCGTCGGCTCGCATCGCCGGCTGCGGCGCCGCGATAGCCTGAGGAGCAGCGGGTCGGGCTTCCGACAGCAGCTTTGTAGTGAACCGCTGCCCCTCGGCAACGCGTTCTACTTCCGTGGCCATCGCTTCGATCGCCTGCTCGATTCGCTCCAGGCGAGCAACCAGATCGCCAGTCGGAAGTGCTTCGCGCGGCTTCGACTCGACCCGCTTTGTAAAGGCCCGGACAAGTGGGACGCCAAGCACGATGCCCAGCACCATGATGAAGAATCCAATAGGTACAATGATGTCTGGTCCCATTTCACGTGCTCCTGTTTTTGGCAGTTGCGCTTTCGAGCAGGCGCGGATCGCGCTCGCTCAGCAACCGTGTTGTAAACCGTTGTCCTTCACCAATTCTCTCGATCTCCGCTGCCATCGACTCCATCCCGGTCTCCATTCGCTGCAACCTCGCGATGATGTCAGGGACCGACACCAAGGGTTGCGCATCCTGCGCTTTCATCCGGTCAGTACGCCTCATGAAAGCAATGCAGAGCGGTAGTATGGTTGTCACCGACACGATACAGATTCCGACCACCATGATGATAGCAATGTGCTCGCTCATGCTCGCCCCTCTCCCGCGTTTGCGGATCCAATGGGAATCGTGAATTCTATTTTGGTGCCTGACCCCACCGTGCTGTGTGCGGAGACAGATCCATCGTGGGCCCACACGGCCTGACGGGCGATCGCCAGGCCGAGTCCGGTGCCACCTGCCTTATTTGTCACATAAGGCTCCCAGATCCGTTTCAACTGCTGCGAGCCGATTCCGGGACCATTGTCCTCGATCGATATAAGAACGGCGTCCCTCGTGTTCAGAGCGGACGCAGCAACAGTCACGGTAAGCTTGCCTGCGCCATTACAGGCGTCGACAGCATTCAGCAGTACATTCGAGACGGCGCCTGAAAGAGCATCATGATAACCCAGAATCATCGGTAAATCCTCTGCGACGTTCAGGCTGAGCGTCATCGTCGGAGGGACTGTCGCAGTCGTCGCATATCGCACAAGTTCGCCGAGGTCTATCCGCGATGCAGGTCCTTCGGGAAGCCGGCCGAATTGTGCGAAACTGCGTGCAGTTCTCTCAAGTCGCTCGGTCTCCGTTGCAAGGACTTCGACCGTTTCTGCGAGCTCCGGCGGCGAGCCGCGTCTGAGACGATCGATGGCAAAGCGAATTGGCGTCAGCGGGTTCTTCAATTCGTGCGCAACCTGACGCGCGCTCTCGCGGAACGCGCGCAGCCGCTCAGCCTCTACCGCACGCTGGCGTCCGAGGTCGAGCGCTACAGCCGCCATCTTGAGGCGCTGACGGAGCGTTTCGAATTCCGGTGCACCTCGCTTCCTCGGTGCTATCGGAAGTTGCTCGCCTCTTCTGATCAGTTCGGTCCATTCCACCAGTTCATCTATCGGTCGGCTTAACTGGCGACTGAGGTGGCCAGCAACCCGGGACGCGCCAAATCCGATGGCGGCAAGAACGACAATTGACGACAGGACGATCGCTTCTCCACCACGACGCACCAGATAGTTGAAGCGTTCCGCCTGCTCGAGCGAGCTGGCCAGTTCTCGCTCGTGCTCGTTGAAGGCCGCTCTCTGGGCACGGTTCAAGGGGGCGGTTTCCGCCGCCGCGATGGCTCGGCGCCCAGTCGCTGCAACGCTGTCCCAGCCAGCGCGCCCGGTCACGATTGGGAGCGTGCTCCGGATCGTTACGCCCCACAATACCGTCAGGAGAGCCGTGGGTACCAGCGCGAACAGGAACAGGATCAGAAACAGTCGCGTACGGTAGTGCAGTTGCTTCGGGGGCATGTCCTAGTAAATTACAAGGGATTGCGCGACTTCGAGGATCCGCTGCCTTGGCACCGGCACCTGAAGTCGCGCGGAGTTGAAAACCTAAAAACCGAAAGTATGCCACCTCGTCACATCCGGCCCCCGGTCGCCACGCGCGGCCCGGTAGCGCCGGTGCATCGCGGCCCCCAGGCCGCCGCGCTCTCCGCTTCCGGAGGCGCATTCCACGCTCCAAACGCCGCTCTCCTCATCGATTTCGACAACGTCACGATGGGAATTCGCTCGGATCTCAACGCCGAGCTCCGCAGCCTCCTCTCTTCCGACATCGTGAACGGAAAGGTTTCCGTCCAGCGAGCGTACGCCGACTGGCGCCGATATCCGCAGTACATCGTGCCGCTGTCTGAATCCTCGATCGATCTGATTTTCGCGCCCGCTTACGGATCTTCCAAGAAGAACGCCACGGACATCAGACTCGCGATCGATGCACTTGAGCTGGTATTCACGCGTCCGGAAATCGGCACCTTCATCCTCCTCAGCGGAGATAGCGATTTCTCCAGTCTCGTCATCAAGCTCAAGGAATACGGCAAGTACGTGATTGGTGTCGGTATCCGCGAATCGTCCAGCGATTTGCTGGTTCAGAATTGCGATGAGTACTACAGTTACAACGCGCTTGCTGGTCTCGTAAACACGCGCGAGGAAGATGTCGCGAAGTGGGACCCGTGGCAGCTCGCTGGTGAAGCCGTTCAGCGCATGAAACGGAATGGCGATGTAATGCGCGCTGACCGCCTCAAGCAGGTAATGCAGCAGATCGACAGCTCGTTCGACGAGAAGAATCTTGGAATGTCAAAGTTCACCCGCTTCGTGCAGGAAGCTTCGCACCGCGGGATTCTCGCTTCGCNCAAGATGGATAATGGCCAGCTCGAAGTTGATCTCCCCACTGCTGGAACAACAGGCGCGACTCCGGCAGTCGACGCAACTGCCGAGGCACCGGCGGTCGCGTCCGGCGACTCCGACTCNTCGGCAACGCCTGCCGCCGCTCCNGCGCGCGAGCCGCGCAGCCGCCGCGGTCGCGGCGGCCGCGGGCGCGATCGAGATCGTACGCGTGAACACGGCGCCACACCTGACGCAAACGCGATCGGTGCAGAGCCAGCTGCTGAATCACAAGCGGGTGAATCGCGTCCGCCCGAACCACGCGCTGCTGAACCACGCGCGGCTGGTGAGGCTCCGGCGCAATCCGAACTTTCGTTTGCCGAGCGAGAGCCGCGTGCGTCGCGCCCCACAACACCCGCCGCAACCGCCCCAGCGCCAACCCCATCCGAACCGAACAAGGTCGCGGACGACATCGGCGGTGGTGGCCTGAGACTGACGCGTGATGAGGCCTTCGACCTGATGCGTCGTGCTGTCGATCACATAGCGAAGCACGGCGGCGGAACGCGTGCCAGCGATGTACGACGTATTGCGCGTGAGTTGCTCGGTCGCGACAGCGAAAGTCTCAACGAGAAGAATTTCACAAGGATTCTCAAGGACGCGCACGACTCGGACATCATCGATCTGCGTCGTCGCGGCGACGATTACGAAGTGCGACCAGCTGTCGTCGTCGCACCGATCGTCGATCAACTGGATGCAGCGGCGATCGCCAATGCTCCCGTTCGTCCGCCGAGCGCTCCAGCCGCCCGTGGCATGGGCCTGCGCGGTGCTGGCAGCCGTCACTCTCGACGTGGTGCGGAAGCGCTGCCGCTTGATCTGTTGTCCGTTGGAGTCGTGGACTACGATTCTCCAAGCAGAGTGCCAGTAGTCCCGCCCGTGCCGTCTGCGCCGGAAGAAACTCCCGCAGCTCCAGCGCGCAAGACAGCCCCCGGTCGAAGGGCCACAGCGAAGAAGCCAGCACGCGCCGCCACGGCGCCAACGGCTGCTTCGGTATCCAAGCCAGCAGCGAAGGCAGCCGGAAAGACCGCCGCAAAGCCGGCCGCCAGGACCGCTAGAAAAGCGGCGGCAAAAAAGACGACGACTCGGAAGTAAGGAACCTGGTTGCCCCGTGGATGCGGCTTGCCGCATTCGCGGGGCAACAACGAGCTTCGCTGGAATAAAGACCAAAAGACCAGATGAAACCCGGACGAATCGTCCCTGCGAGTTTCTATGCTCGCGATACCGAGCTTGTTGCGCGCGAAATGCTCGGTATGCTGCTTCAGTACAGGACCGAGCGGGGAACCGCGAGCGGCATGATCGTCGAGACCGAAGCGTATGTCGGTGAACACGACGCGGCGTGTCACGCCGCCGCAGGACTGACCACGCGGACGGCCCCGCTGTACGAGTGCGCTGGCATCGCGTACGTGTATTTCATCTACGGGATGTACTGGTGCTTCAATGCCGTGACTCGCCCGTCAGGCCAGCCAAGCGCAGTGTTGGTACGCGCTATCGAGCCTGTTGAAGGAATCGATTTGATGCGGCGCCGCAGGCCACATGCGCGCCGCGACCGCAATCTCACCAACGGACCTGGCAAACTCTGTATGGCCCTGGGGATCACTGGCAGCGTGAACGGCCAATCACTCCAGCGAGGATCCCTGGTGATCCGGGACTACGCTGCCATCTCCGATTCGGCCGTTGCGGTAACTCCGCGCATCGGCATCAGACACGCCGCCGACTGGCCGCTGCGCTGGCTCGTCCGTGACAATGAATTCGTCTCTCGGGGCTGATTCGAGCTGGCAAACGAAACGTGCATCGCGCCGACTGCTGCGCGATGCACGTTTGAATCTCCCTGACGCTACTGGCTGTCGATCGAACTTCCGAAGTTGTACCGGATGCCCACCGAGAGAGCGGTTATCGGTTTTGTGACCAGAAACTGGCCGCTCGATGGGATGAAGGACGCCTGCGCGTAGATCGCAGTCAGGTGGATCTGCCACTGTGCGCCAACGATCGCGAACAGCGATGAGCGACTGCGTGCGTCGTCAACAACCTGCGCGGCGCCTGATGGAGCCGGCGTGTTGAGCGAATCAGGTTGCACCGCCGCACTTCCCACGATACTGAGTGCGTAACCGCCGCCAGCGTACGGACGAAAGCGGTTTGAATGCCATGGGAATGCGAGACCGCCAATTGATACAGTTCGCAGGTCGCGCACCGAAACCGGTCGAATCCCGTTCGCGGCCGTCGCGTCCGCAATTCCCGATGTGCGGGTGAAGCTCGCCTGATCGTACGCCAGGTACAATCCACCAGTGGTGCGAGTGATCATCCAGTCGGCGCCGATCGTACCGGCCTGACTGGTGGAACTGTTTGGAGTACCGATCGACGTGCTCCCGGCATGCAGACCCCAGAACCATGAGTTCTGGAAGAGCTGCTCCTGTTGTGCCTGCAGCGCTGAGGCTGCAAAGCAAAGGGAGAGCGGAACAGCAGCTAGCAGACCAAAGCGCGTGCGGCGCATGACGACTCCTACATTATGAGATGATTCCCAGCTGCCTCCCCACTGAGGTAATGGCAGCCACAGCGGCGTCCAGGTCGTCACGGGAGTGCGCGGCGCTTATCTGACAGCGGACCCGCGCCTGTCCCTGCGGTACAACCGGGAAGCCAAAGCCTGTCACAAAGACGCCTTGAGCCAGCAACATGTCACTCATGCGGATGGCGGCAGACGTCTCTCCCACAATTATCGGCACAATTGGCGTCTCACCCGGCAACGGCTTGAACCCGGCTTCCTGGATGGCACCCCTGAAGTACCTGGCGTTGTCTCTCAAGCGCGTTACCAGGTCCGGATGGCCTGTGATAAATCCGACGGCTGCCAGAGCGCTGGCCGCGACAGTGGGCGGCAGCGCGTTCGAGAAGAGCTGCGGTCGCGAACGCTGGGTCAACATGTCGCACAGCGCTTCGGACCCCGCCACGAAGCCGCCAGCGGCTCCGCCGAGTGCCTTGCCGAGCGTTGACGTTATGACATCGACCTGGCCGAGCACTCCGAAGTGTTCTGCGGTACCTCGGCCGGTCTCGCCGAGAACTCCTGTTGCGTGCGAGTCATCCATCACGACGATTGCATCGTGTTCCCGCGCGATGTCCAGAATCTCCGGCAACTTCGCAATGCTTCCCTCCATCGAGAACACACCGTCCGTCCAGACTATCCGCCGCCTTGCGGATTTCGCGGCCCTTAATTTCTCGCGAAGATCGTCCATGTCGGAATGGGCGTACACCCCGGTCGTACACTTGGTGATCGCCTTGGCGAGCCGCATCGAATCGACGATGGACGCGTGGTTGAGCGCGTCGGAAAGGACGACGTCGCCTTCTTCAGCGATCGATGCGGTGAGGCCCTCGTTGGCATTCCAGCAAGAAACGTAGCTAAGTGCCGACTGTGTTCCGACGAAGCTCGCGAGTGCCTTTTCCAGCTCCCTATGAACCGTGAATGTGCCGCAAATAAATCGTACACTTCCGGTGCCGGCGCCGAAGGTCTCCAGGCCCTTGATCCCGGCATCCACCACGTCGGGCTCGTCGCAAAGTCCGAGGTAATTGTTGGACGAGAGGATGAGTACGTCTCCCCGACCTTCCATCTTTACGTGCGCGGACTGAGGCGAGGCGAGGTAGTTGAGCCGCTTGTAGACTTTGTCGTCCTTCAATTGCTGGATCGAGGCCTGGAGCGACGATACGAAGTTCTTGTTGATCATGATTTCACCTGGAGTTGGCATTGCCGCTGCGGCGGAAACCCATGTTGACCGGACGCCGCCTTCTACGGTCTGCGTGACGGCGTCCTGAAGAGAAAGATCAGTCCGCGATCTCGAAAATTACCTTTCCGGCATGACCGGATTTGATCGCCGCGATCGCCGCGTGAAAGTCCGCGAGTGGGAAACGATGGGTAATGACTGGAGTCGGATCAAACTCCCCGGACCTTAGAAAACGGGTCATCAGAATCCACGTGTCGTACATGCGACGACCGACGACTCCGTAGATCGTGATCCCCTTGAATATCACTTCGTTAGCGAAGTTGATGTCTATGGGCTTGGCCGGAATCCCGAGCATCTGCACTCGGCCGCCAACGCGAACCAGAGCCAGCGCCTGATGGACTGCAGACGCAGCGCCGGACATCTCGAGCACCACGTCAGCACCCAGTCCGTCCGTCGCTTTCCTGACTGCTGCCTCGGCTTCGGAAGGATGAACCACGTCGTGAGCGCCCATCGTCTTGGCGAGCGCGAGACGCGTCTCGTTGACGTCGCACGCGATGATCCTCGAAGCGCCGGCTGCCTTGCAAATGCCAACGGCGAAGATCCCGATGGGACCGCATCCCGTAATGAAAACAACCGATCCCGGAATGTCCGCCGTGAGTGCCGTATGGAAGGCGTTCCCCATGGGATCCATGATTCCACCGATCTCGTAAGGCGTGGAATCATCCAGATGCCAGACGTTGGTCGCGGGCATTGCGATGTACTCCGCGAAGCATCCATCGCGATCCACACCGATGATTTTTGTGTGAGGACAGACGTGCGAATTTCCCGTCCGGCAGAGGAAGCAGCGACCATCGACGATGTGTCCCTCGGCTGTTACGCGGTCGCCCGTGTGAACGTCTGTGACGAACTTGCCGACACTGACAACGTCACCCGCAAACTCATGTCCGACCGTGAACGGCGGANGGCAACGACCCTTGGCCCAATCATCCCAATCGTAGATATGTACGTCGGTTCCGCATACGCCGGCGCGGCGAACACGGATCAGAACTTCGTCGTCGCGGATCTCCGGAACAGGGACATCGCGCATGGTGAAACCCGGACCTGCAACCTCTTTGACAAGCGCTTTCACGCGTTCAACTCCGAAACATTGTGAGTGGTGCGGTGGTTCAATAAGACTGGTTTGGCAACCGGTTTTGAAACTGGCACTTCCGAAATCTGTAACTAAAGCATTGCCTTGCAAATACGTGATACCTATATTCTCTTGTGGTTACGAATTCGTATAGCGCGAAATGTGCTGAATTCGTAACAGCGCGGGCGGCAAGTTCAAGTCCGCGTGCTGTGCCCAGGCGTCCCACCGGGGGTACGCCGGGAATGTGAACTCCGATAGGAGATGCAATCATGGCAGCAGCTAAGAAGGGTGGTCGTAAGAAAGCGGGTGCTCGCAAGAAAACCGCTCGTAAGGGCGGCGCGCGTAAGGCAGCCCGCAAGGGCGGAGCGCGGAAGAAGACCACGCGCAAGAAAACCGCTCGCAAGAGCTCGGCCCGTAAGGGCGCAGCGCGTAAGAAGAGCACGCGTAAAAAGTCCACCCGCAAGAGCGCGGCTCGGAAGAGCTCCGGCCGTAAGTCGTCCGCGCGTAAGAAGACCACGCGCAAGAAGGCGGCTCGCAAGAGCTCACGCCGTAAGTCCAGCTCTCGCCGCAAAGCCAGCAGCGCTGGCGCAGCAGGCGCAGCAGCAGCGATGTAAGCAGTTGCTCCAAACAAAAAAGCCGGCGATGAGCCGGCTTTTTTGTTGCCCTCAACCCGGCTCATCCATTCTCCGGCAAGTCCCGCAAAATCAAAGAGCCCCGACTTCGCGGGGCTCTCCAAGTGGCAACACTGACTACCATCAACTACGCGGCTTTCGACGCACTATCTGTCGGTTCGGGTGCCGGTCCCCAAACGTAGGTTGAAAAAATCGGGGTCGGCTCGTCCCGTGATCCGCGTGATATGATGATGCCGAGCGGTTCGTCTGACCGCTTCGTTTCCGTAATCTTTGTCATTCTGGATACCTCCGTCATGCGCTTCTATAACGCACAGCAAGGGCCATCCGGTCGCGCAGCTCGCGTGGATCGTCAAGTCGTGTTACTGCAATGCTTTAGCGGTACTTCAAGCTTCCAGCGGCTACGCGGGCAAACGGGGCAGTCGATACGAATAGACACGCAAATGGAAAATGCCCGTGTCAAACTGACACAGGCATTCGAGATTCGGCACCGAGCGTAACAGCCGTTACGCAGCGCCCTTTCTGGCTACGAAACTGGTCGGAACGGAGCCGTGATGTTCGACTGAAACCTGCCAGCCGTGATATTGTGCGGACAATTCCGCCATTGCCGGTTCGCTATCGCCAAGCGAACTCACAAGGTGAACACCGCCGTCACGTGTGACTTCCTTCAATAGATCGAAGACTTCCTGGCGCTCCTCCTTCGACAGTCCGGAGAAGGCGCTTGGTGAACACACCACGGCGCTGAGCTTCACTTCGCGCGACCACTCGCGGAGGTCCGCAATGTAGCCATGCACGCGATCGATCAATCCCGCTTCTTCTGCCGCATTGACGATTCGCTGAATCGTGCTTCGCTCGTTGCCCACGGCGAACACCTCGTATCCGTGCGCGGCCAGATAGCATGCGACTGCTTCACTGTCGTCACCGCTGACAAGTACGTTGGACTCTGCCGGAGGACGAACCTCTCGCGCGAGCGCGCAGTCTGGCGCGAAGCCCCAGTGTTCCGGCCGCTGCCGCTCGCGCTGTTCCTTGAGTCGCTTCCGGCGCCAGGTCTCGTAGCTGACGAGACGCAACCGCTTGAAGATGATGCGGTCCACCTCTTCCCACACGACGAGCTCGGTCAAGGCGAGCTGTGGCTCATCACGCAACGCGCCTACGGCCTCATCCCCAAGCTTGAGGATGGTACGGCGCGGCAATGATTCCTTGTACGCCTCAATTTCGTCCTCGACGTACAGTTCATATTCGTGACGGAGCGATCGCTGCGGGCGATTGGTCATGAGCACTGGAAGCTAGAGTAGGAGCCGCAGCGCGCAAGGGGCGGCACACGAATACCGATGACGCCGTAACAGTCGGTCGCAGCCGTCATGTGCATGCGTTCACGCTACGCTGTCTCTTAAGCAATACTCAGTACGCCGCTTCCAGCAGCGCGCCCTTCAGATAACCCGTCTCGGGGATCGTAACGATTTCCGGGTGATCGATCGCCTGACCAGTCAATTCCCGCAGCACGATTCGTCTGCCACTGTCCGACGCGGCATCCCGGAGCATGTCGAGAAACAGCGGCCGCGTCAGGTGAAAGCTGCAGCTCGCCGTGAACAGAAGCCCGCCGGGCGCAAGCAACTTCATTGCGCGCAGGTTGATGTCCTTGTAACCGCGGATCGCTCCCGGCAGCGATGGCTTGTTCTTCGCGAACGCAGGCGGGTCCAGTACGATGGTGTCGTACCGGGTACCATCCCTCTCGCGCTCGTGAAGAAAGTCGAAAGCGTCGGCCGTCACGAAGTCGATGTTGCTCAGATTGTTCCGTTGCGCGTTCTGTAGCGCCCGATCGAGCGCGGCCGCGGAGGAATCGAGCGACGTTACATGACTGGCTCTGCGCGCCAGGTGCAGGGCGAATGAACCGTGATAACTGAAGCAGTCGAGCGCGGCGCCTTGCGCCAACTCGCCAATCATGTGCCTGTTCTCTCGTTGATCCAGAAAGGCTCCGGTCTTCTGTCCTGTCCACGGAGCGGCGAGATAGCGGATGCCATATTCGCTGACTTCGATCTCCTCCGGCACCTCTCCGTGGAGGAGTACGGTCTCCCTGACGAGCCCCTCTCGCTCGCGCGAACCTGCGTCATTTCGCGCGAGGATTCCGGCCGGTCTGAACAGATCGATCAGCGCGCCGACGATCTCGTCACGGAACGCCTCGATGCCTGCGCTCGAAAGTTGCAGCACGATGTAATCGCCGTATCTGTCTATCACGAGCGACGGAAGGCCGTCGCCCTCTCCGTGCACGACGCGCCACGCGTTGGTATGCGGCGCAAGCGCCGTTCTCCTGGCAGCGGCCGCGCCTATGCGCGCCTTCCACCAGTTCCGGTCAATTGCGACGTCTGCTTCGCGAGTGAGCAGTCTCAGCGATATTTCCGACTTGGGGCTCCAGAGTGCAACGCCAAGCGGGCGGCCGCGCTGGTCCTCGACTTCGACGGAACCGGCCGCGGAATCCGGCTGTTTCACGATATCGCTCCGGAAAATCCACGGATGCCCGGAGTCCCACCGATGGGCACCGCGGCTCGAAACGGTCGCTATCGCAGGACGTTCGCTAGCTGCCATGGCGCAAAGTACACGATTCTTGCGATAGGAGAGGCAAAGATGAAATACACCCGCAAACGCTCTGCCGCGACCGTAGCAGGCGCGATCCCTATTGCTGCTGCTCTGACTTCGGCGGCCCTTGCAACCTGGCGTCAGCGCACGACCTCCGGCAAGTTCGAGAGGCTGGGCGCCGCTGCGATGGAGACCCTGCTCAACGCCATCGACGCCAACGACCCTGTTACTGGCGCGCATGTCCGGCGGGTCGCGAGGTATGCGCTCGTTCTGGCAGACGCGATGGGCACCGACGCTCATACCTGTCACGTGATCGAACGCGTCGCACTGTTCCACGACATCGGCAAGATTCACGAGGCGCTCTTCGACGTGATTCACGACGACGGGAAGCTGGATCCGCCCGAGCGCAAAGCGATTCGCACGCATCCGGCACGCGGTGCGAAGGTACTCGCTCCGCTTGCGGCGTTTTATCCCGACCTTTCGAAAGGTGTCGTGGCGCACCACGAGCGCTGGGACGGATCCGGCTACCCGCGCGGTCTGAAGAAAAAAACGATCCCGCTCGCGGCGCGGATCGTCGCCATCGCAGACACGTTTGACGCAATAACGCACGCGCGCCGATACCGTCCCGGCAAGAGTCTGGAAGTCGGAATGACGGCCATCCGTGAAGGGCGGGGAACTGAGTTCGATCCGGAACTTGCGGATCTGTTTCTGGCCCCGCCGGTGATGGATCGCATCCGTGATGAGATGCGCGCTGCGAGGTCAGTGGAACGTGCGCCGAAGCGGCGACGTCGGTCTCAGCACGGCGGCGACATCGGTGTTCCGGATATAAGCTTCAGATGGCGCGATACCGCACCAGCACAGACCGATCTGGATCGGCCGCCGAGCTAGTAACGCGCAGTGACAGACGCCTCGGGCCTTTACAGACCCCGTGACGCTCGTAGCTTGGCAGCGCTGTCAGCGCCTCTTTCGGCCTTGATCGCTCGCTTGGCCTGCTCGTGTTGAGCGAGTGATGTGCGGAACTCGTGGTGGCCGTCTGGCGCGGCGACAAAGTACAGATACGGGACGCTCGCGGGCGCCAGTGCGGCGCGCAGGCTTGCACCACCCGGCGAGGCGATCGGACCCGGCGGCAGGCCAGCGTGCAGATATGTGTTGTACGGAGAATCGATTGTCAGATCACGATACAGCACGCGATCGGTGTGGCGCCCCAGCACGTACTGAATCGTCGGATCCGCCTGGAGTAGCATGCCGTCCTTCAACCGGTTGTAATACACGGCCGCGATCACGGGTCGCTCCGATGGCACCCGAGCTTCCTTTTCGACGATGGAGGCCATCGTGACAATCTGGTGCCGGCTGTAACCCAGCGCCGCGGCTTGCGCATCATACTCCGGCTTCCATTCGCGCTCGAAACGTTTCACCATCTCCGTCACCGCCTCGCGCGCCGATGTTCCTGGTGCAAACACGTACGTGTCGGGAAAGAGATAACCCTCGAGTGTCGCAGCTGGATCGCCCACCCGCGCGCGAAGTGCCGAATCACGGACCGCCGCATCGACGGAATCGGGAGATGCGTCGAGCGCGCGAACAAGCACCGGCGTGATCTGGGCGATCGTGAATCCTTCGGGGATAGTCACGCGATTGATGACCCCGACGCCGCCGTTCATGGCTCGCAGCAGGTCGTTCCAGCGCGTTCCGTGTCTGAGCAGGTAGGTTCCCGCCTGAATCTGTCTGTCGCGCCCTCGCGCTCGCGCGTAGATCCGGAAGGCGAGAGGCGATCCGATTACACCCGCGGACGACATCGAGTCTGCAGCGACCCGGAACGTCGCACCACGCGGGATGATTACGCGTACCGGATCTCCGGACGGCCCCGCGCAGGCGCTGACCAGCAGGGCAGCCGAGATCGCCGCGCACCGCGCTGATCCCGATAAGGAATGGTGTCGCATTGTACTAGTCAGGAAGACTCAGTGCGTGCTGTAAAAGCAACGCGGCGGCCATCGCATCTACGTCTCCCTTGCGCCCCTTTGTGGAGCCGCCCATGTCACGCACGCTTCGCAGAGCAGCCGATGTCGTGTATCGCTCGTCGACGTACCGCACCGGCAATCCCGTTCGCTTCAAGAGTGCTTCGCCCACGACGCGCACTTCAGCGCATCGCGGTGTTTCCTCGCCAGAACCGTCCAACGGTAAACCGAGCACAAATCCCTCTGCCTCCAACGCCTCTGCCCGACGGATGAGTTCCGCAACGGGTGGCCGCTTGCCAGCTCGGCGTTCTATGAAACCCGCCGGTGATGCGATAGTGCCCGTCGGATCGCTGATCGCGAGACCGACTCGCTTGTCACCATAATCAACAGCCATCAGCCGACCGCGTAAGGCGGCCATCAGCCTTCTGCCATCTTGCGGAAGAACTCGGCGTTGTTCTTCGTGCGCGACAACTGCTTGAGAAGAAAATCGATCGCATCCGTTTCTGGCATGTCAGCAAGGAACTGGCGAAGCAGAGTAGTACGATTGATTTCACTCTGATCCAGCAGCAGTTCTTCTTTTCGCGTTCCCGATTTGAACACGTCAATCGCCGGATAAATGCGACGGTCGGCGATCTTGCGGTCGAGCACAAGTTCCATGTTGCCGGTGCCCTTGAATTCCTCGAAGATCACGTCGTCCATTCGCGAGCCGGTTTCGATCAACGCAGTCGCGATTATCGTGAGAGAACCGCCGCCGTCGATGTTGCGGGCAGTGCCGAAAAACGCCTTCGGCTTCTGGAGCGCTGTAGCTTCCACACCGCCGGAGAGAATTTTCCCCGTTGTTGGTGCGACCGTATTGTGCGCTCTGGCGAACCGGGTGATTGAATCGAGCAGAATCACAACATCGTGACCAGCCTCGACGAGCCTTTTCGCTTTCTGAAGCACCATCTCCGAGACCTGCACGTGTCGCGCGGCGTCTTCGTCAAATGTGGAGCTTATTATCTCCGCGCCCGGTACCGTTGCCTTGATCTCGGTCACCTCTTCCGGTCGCTCATCGATCAGGAGAATGATGATCCGGACTTCCGGATGATTCTCGGAAATCGCGTTGGCCATCTTGGTCAGCAGGATCGTCTTTCCAGCGCGCGGCGGTGCAACGATCAGCCCGCGCTGTCCCTTGCCAATCGGCGTCATGATATCAACAACGCGCATGCTGAGATCGCCATCCGCCGTTTCCAACTTCAAACGTGTATCGGGATACTGCGGTCTCAATGAATCGAAAGGGACGCGTATCCTGGAGGTGTCCGGATCGAGGCCGTTGATCTGTTCGACACGCAGGAGCGCGAGATATTTTTCCCACGGCTTGGGCGGCCGGACTTCACCAAAAATTTCGTCGCCCGTTCGCAAATCAAACCGTTTGATCTGCGACGGCGACACGTACACGTCGTCGGGGCCGGCCAGATAACTCCAGTCCTGACTGCGCAGAAATCCGTAGCCTTCAGGGAGAATTTCGAGTACTCCCTCCGCGCGCAACGACACTCCTGCATCGAGCAAACTCTGCCCGATCTTGAGAATCAGCTCGGGCTTGGTCATCCCTTCAGGATGATCCACCTGAAGTCCGTCGGCCATGTTCTGCAGTTCAGTGACGGTCTGCCGTTTTAGTTCTGCTATCTCCACAAAAGTCGCTATGTGTGTATTGATGTGTGTATTGATGTTGTTGCCGGCGCTGTCAGAAGGCGAGGTAGCGCAGCGGATGCTTCTTGGCATCCATCACGATTGAATCCAGCTTCGCGTTCGTAATATCAAGCTGGTTAGCGAGCGCTACCCCTTCACTCGATTTGCCGACGTAGCGGGCGACGCTTGCCCGCAATTCCGCTACAGATGCCATTGTACTTCGGGCCTGAACTACTAGTGTAGAGTCTCGTCTGAATCGACCAAATTCGCCACTGCTGGTAGATGCCGCGGCGCCGATTGAATCGGCGAGAGCGCTCACACGGGTGGTCTGCTTACGAAGACTGGCGCTGTCACGGATCAGGCTCGCAATTGTTCCCTTCGATGCCAGCGCGCGGTCGGCAAAATTGTCCATGGCGACGTGAACGGCCTCGGCCTGCTTTACCGATAACTTGCGGAGCGACGCCACGTCGCCAAGTGTCGTATCGAACTCGGTCTTCAACGTCGATATGCTCGCTCCAATTCCGGTCACGCTGTCCGCTAGTGAAGAAGCGTCCGCGATTCCTGAATGCGCTTCGATCTGGGTCCGCGCCCGTAATGTGTCCCCCGCCTTTATTGGAGGCGATTGGATAGTTCCCATCGTTATCGAGATGACCGGGCTGCCAACGACGCGTCCACTTGGCTGGATCTGAACATCCGAATTGCGCCGGATGTATCGGAGATAGGTATCCAGGACGTCCATGCTGATCGCGACGCGCTCGGTCGTATCCGCAGACGGAGGCCGGAGTTGGACCGATTCCACCAACCCCACCTTCTGCCCTGCCAGCCGGACCTCCGTGCCGTTCAGGACCCCGGCGGCAATGTCAGTCACCATGTAGATGCGGGAAGTGTCNCCGTGCAGCNCTCCGATGCGCGCAAACCGCATCACCGCGAATACAACCGCGACGATCCCAAGAAGTACAANNATTCCAACTTTTAGCTGAGACCAGTTTTCGGCGCGTGGCATGCGGCGGGGAGGGGTGCCGGNGTCGGGCCTGCGAAGGACACGTTACTACTGCAGGGACGGGCGGGAATGCAGTGCGCGCGGCGGGATTCGAACCCACGACCTTCGGCTCCGGAGGCCGACGCTCTATCCAGCTGAGCTACGCGCGCGACTATCTATCGACCATGTAAAATAACCGCCCGGCCGCGAAATGGGCGCCGAAACCTGTCATCCCGCCGAAAGCCGTCATCCCGCCGAAAGCCGTCATCCCGCCGAAAGCCGTCATCCCGCCGAAGGTCGGGATCCACGGACGAGGGTCAGTCGCGCCCAAGGAGTAGTCATCCCGCCGAAGGTCGGGATCCATGGACGAGGGTCAGTCACGCCAAAAGACGCCACCCCCGCGCTCGCGGGGATGACGTCTCTCAATCCATTATCGCCTTTGACCCACGCCAGCCTACCGATCCGTATCCGCGTCCATATCCGCATCTCCATCATCCAGCGGCGGACTGTCCTCGCCCTTAACCTCCGCGGTGCTCGGCACTATCGCCTTTCCACCGTGCGACGCGAGGAAGCTGTTGACTCCCTTCAACTCTCCCAGCGTTGTGTGAAGTGCGCGCAGCTGAACATCGAGCTGTGCGGATAACAGTTTATAAACCTCGAAAGCCTGATCCGTCGGTCGATAAGCCGCGCCGCCGACATCACTGCCGAGTGCTGCAATCTTGTTGTTGAGCCTGATCGGAAAGTTGAGTGGATCCTCGCTCGCGTGACTCTGCGTTTGATAGATCGCTTCTTCAATCGTCGTGAGCTTCTGCATCACCGGCTTGCTCTGCTGATCAAATGCAGCGCGATCGGCACCCGAGAGGCCCTTCGCAGCTTCGTCCACCTGGTACCGAACGTTGCGCACTGTCCGGACAGCGTTATTCGCCGCACTTAGTGTGTCGCGGATCTTGATAAGAAACGCAAACTGTTCATCCAGATCGTGTTGCGTCGCGCTGGTGCGCGGATCCTTTAGGAGCTCGAACTTCTGCGTCTGAGTCACGCCACCTGTCGTCATTCGCACGGAGTACGTTCCCGGAGGTGCCATCGGGCCCGTCACACCGCCGCCCCAGAATACCAGTCCCTTGAACGTGGCGGCGTCGGGATAGCGCAGGTTCCAGTCGAATGTGTTGAGACCAGCCTTGTTCGCTACGCGTGCCGTTTGCGGACTACCGCGGCGACCACCACCTCGCGCCGGTTGACCAGCGGCACCGGCGCGCATCAACTTGGCAATGCTGTCGCGGCTCACGCCCGCCTTTTCGAGGCTGTCACGCATCGCAACTCGCTTGGCCGCAGCGTCGATGCTGTCTGCGCGCTGCGTCGAGTCCTGTTCGCTCGAAAAGTGACGGATCACATTTCCCTTTGAATCCAGAAAGTCGAGCGTCACAACCTGCTTCGGCGACTTGACCCAGTAATACACTACTGCGCCAGACACCGGATTCGCTGCGCTCGGCGGGCTCCCCGTAGCGCCGCTGCTTCCACCGCCGTAGAAATTCGTGCGATATACCTTGCGCGGCGCGAACAGGTGAGCGCTCAAAGCCATGATCGCAGGCGTGATCTGTCGCAGTGTGGAAATGTCATCCATTATCCAGAAACCGCGGCCGTGCGTCGCGGCGATCAGATCGCCGTCCTTGATCGCCAGATCATGTACCGGCACCATCGGCAGATTCCGCCGGAGTGATTGCCAGTTCGCGCCATCGTTGAACGAAACCCAGACGTCACGCTCGGTACCGGCGAACAGCAGGCCTCGACGTACCGGATCTTCACGGATCGTACGTGTGAACTCCGTGTTGCCAATCCCGTTGACGATCTTCGTCCACGTCTTGCCGTAATCCGTAGTCTTGTACAGATACGGTTGCATGTCTTCAAGTTGATAACGGTTCGCCGCGACGTACGCCGTTCCTGCTGTGTAGTGCGATGGCTCGATTATGGAAATACGCGTCCACTCCGGCAGATCCTTTGGCGTCACGTTGGTCCATGACTTTCCAGCATCGCGCGTGATGTAGATCAGACCATCATCCGACCCTGTCCAGATTAGGCCGGCCTGAACCGGCGACTCGGCAATTGCGAAGACGGTTCCGTAATACTCGACCGAAGTCTGGTCCTTGGTGATCGGTCCGCCAGATGCCCCGAGTGTACTGGGGTCGTGTCGCGTGAGATCCGGGCTGATCGCAGTCCAATGCTGGCCCTCGTCAGTCGACTTGAAGACCACACTGCTGCCCATGTACATGATGCTCGGATTGTGCGGAGACAGCACGATCGGGAACGTCCACTGGAAGCGATACTTGGCGTCCTTCGCATCGTGACCCATCGGATTATCCGGCCACGGATTCACATCGCGGCTCAAGCCGGTATTCACATCGTAGCGCGTCAGGAGACCGCCGTACGATCCGGCGAAGACCACGTTCGGCGAATCCGGCCTCACGGCGATGTAACCGCTCTCACCACCGCCTACGTCATACCAGTCCGCAACGCCGATTCCGCCTTCCTTCCTGCTCGGCCCGCACAGCGTAGAGCGATCCTGCTGCGCGCCGCACACGCGGTACGGGAAATTTGTAGTCGTCTCAACGTGGTAGAACTGACCAGTCGCCTGATACTCTGGCGTCCAGGTCGCACCGCCATCGATCGTGACCGTCGCACCTCCATCGTTCGATTCGATCATCCGCTTTGGATCGTTCGATGCGATCCAGAGATCGTGATTGTCGCCGTGCGGAACGCTGATCGACTTGAACGTCTTGCCGCCGTCCAGCGAACGGTAGAAGCCGACGTTGGTGACGTAGACTTCATCTGCGTTCTTGGGATCCGCGAAGATGCGTGTGTAGTACCACGCCCGCTGCCGGAGCGTGCGCTCCGTGTTCAGTTTTGTCCACGTTGCGCCGGCGTCGTCGGAGCGGAACACACCGCCTGAATCGGCCTCGATGATTGCCCAGAGACGTCCCGCCTTTACCGGCGACGCCGTGATCCCGATGTTGCCGATGATTCCCTCCGGCAACCCCTTGTTGCGCGTGATCTCGGTCCAGTGGTCTCCGCCGTCAGTTGACTTGAAGATCCCGCTGCCCGCGCCGCCAGAGACAAGCTTCCATGGCTGGCGGTACGCTTGCCAGAATGCCGCGTAGATCGTTTGCGAATCGAACGGATCAATTTCCAGGTCTGTAATACCAGTGGAATCGTTCCGGAAGAGAATCTTCTTCCACGTCTTGCCACCATCGACAGTCTTGTAGACCCCGCGCTCCGGGTTCGGACCCCACACGTGTCCCTGCGCGCCTACGTAAACGATGTCGGGATTCTTTGGGTCGATCCGGACGCGCGATATCTGCTGCGTTTCCTTGAGTCCCACGTACTTCCACGTCTTGCCGGCATCGGTCGACTTGAAGACGCCATCACCGTTCGAGACGTTGCCGCGAATCGGTGATTCGCCTGTGCCTACGTAAACGATGTCCGGGTTCGACTTGCTCACCGCAATCGAGCCGATCGTGCCGCCGAAGTACTTGTCGGTAACGGCCTTCCAGGTGATTCCGCCGTCCGTTGTCTTCTGGACACCACCGCCGGTGGTGCCGATGTAATATTCGCGCGGTCGAGCGTCGGAGCCCCCCACAGTCACCGAGCGACCGCCGATGAAGGGGCCAAGCTCGCGCCACTTGAGAGCAGTAAACGCGAGACTGTCGTAAGTCGTGGACTGCGCCTGAGCTGCGCCCAGGGGCGCGAGCCAACAGGCGACGAACGCGAGCCCACCCAATAATCTGCTGACCTTCACGAGCACTCCTCCGTTGATGTACGGCGACACGCCATCAGGAACCCCGAGCGGGAGTCCCGGTCCCTCAGACATAACCTACACATCCGGGCTACGCCCCGCAGCCATTCGGTGTTGTGAACCGGCTTGTGAAGTTGACGCCCCTCCCGGATAGATTTGTCGCATGACTTCATCTGCAATCAAGCTCACGGTTCTTCCGGGCGACGGGATCGGTCCCGAAGTGGTCTCGTCCGCCCTCAAAATCATATCCGCGGCAGG
>JGI20207J14881_1000082_pt1 | contig 31248 bp, 32 predicted proteins | sample NGESurdeep092012_4_FD_14881 | JGI IMG/M metagenome (IMG submission 14881)
GTTTGTTGCACGAGAGCGGCAGGAATGCGGTCGTAACATCTCCGATCGAGCACAAAGCGGTTCTTGCAGCTGCGCATGAAGTCGCGCACGAAGGTGGTGAGCAGCGTTTGCTCGAAGTCGATGAAAACGGCGTAGTGTGTGACGCTTCGTTCGACAAGCTGGTTCGAGACGATGTCGCGGTTACGAGCGTGATGTGGGTGAATAATGAGACCGGCGTGATCGAGGACATTCCCGAGCTTGCGCGCCGCGCGAAAGAGCGCGGAGTGATCTTTCATACAGACGCGGTTCAGGGATTCGGGAAAGTTGAGATCGACGCACGGACGCAGCCGTTTGATCTTCTTTCCATTACCGGTCACAAGATCGGCGCACCAAAAGGAATCGGCGCTCTGTTCATTCGTCGTGGAACTCCGTTCGAGCCATTGATTCTCGGCGGCTCTCAGGATCGTGGCCGACGCGCGGGCACTGAAAACCTCGCATTTGTAGTTGGTCTCGCAACAGCCGCTGAGCTGGCCGTCGCCGAGCGCGAGAAGCACTGGCAGGAGACCGAACACATGCGTGATCGGTTGCAGGCGTTGCTTCTCGAAGCCATTCCCGACGCAATCGTTCACAGCCGCGGCGCGAAGCGTGCACCGCACGTGCTCAACATTTCCGTTCCTGGTACCGACAACGAGTCGATGCTGATGGCGCTGGATCTGCGCGGCATCGCGTGTTCCGGCGGCAGTGCCTGCCAGAGCGGAAGCCTGACGCCGAGCCACGTTCTTGAAGCGATGGGGGTCGACCCGCAGATTGCAGGAGCGGCTGTGCGGATGAGCTTCGGCTCGATCAATACGGAAGCCGACGTGGATCGCGTCGCTGACGTATTTCCAAAACTGGTCGCCCGCGCACGCACAGTGGCTGCCGCGTAGCGTCGACGTAGGGTCGGCGTAGCCCTTCGAGGAGCCCGGCGCTCGCGCCGGGTAAATCATTAAATTTCACTCCATGCTACCGAACCGTGTCCTTGTCGCGATGTCGGGCGGCGTGGACTCGTCCGTCGCCGCGGCACTGCTCGTCGAGCAGGGCTACGATGTCGTCGGCGCCACCATGAAGCTGTTCTCCGACGGCTCTGAAGTTCCCGACCGTCCCTGCTGTTCACTCGACTCGGTGAACGACGCGCGACGCGTCTGCGAACGGCTTGGGATTCCACATTACGTGCTCAACCTCGAGACTCGCTTCGGCCACGACGTGATGGACGACTTCGTAGCCGAATACGTCGCTGGTCGCACACCGATTCCGTGCGTTCGCTGCAACACGTTCACCAAGTTCCGTGACCTTCTGCACACCGCGAACAAAATCGACGCGCAGTGGATCGCGACCGGGCACTACGCGCGAGTGGAGAGCGGTGAACTGCTTCGCGGCCGCGATGACGCGAAGGATCAGACCTACTTTCTATGGGGAATCGATCGCGCAGTAATATCGCGCATGATACTTCCCGTTGGAGACATGACGAAGGCGGAGACGCGCGCGATTGCGACGCGACTCGGCCTGACGATGGTTGCGAACAAGGCGGACAGCCAGGAGATATGCTTCGTCCCGGACGGGGACTACATCAAGGTCATCGCAGCGCGCGCCGGTACGAATTCACCCGCACTTCAGAACGGGCCGATCGTGCACAGCGATGGCCGGGTGCTCGGCGAACACAATGGATACGCGCGATTCACCGTGGGACAGCGCCGCGGTTTACCGGGTGGATTTGCGGAACCACTGTACGTCGTCGCAATACGGCCTGCGGATCGTGCGGTGGTGGTTGGCCCGCGCGAGGAGTTGCTCGGCAGCAGTGTGGCTGCAACGGAGATCAACTGGCTCGTCGAGTCGCCGCCGGTCGCGGGAGATACGGTCGAAGTTCGTATTCGGCATCGCGCGCCACTGGCGCGCGGTACCGTGCTGAGCGTGGGAGATGCGTCGATAGAAATCGCGCTCGACTTGCCGGTGGCAGCGATATCACCGGGGCAGTCACTGGTCATTTATAACGACGAACGACTCCTGGGTGGTGGATTCATCGCGTCGACGCAGTCCGTGCGTGCGGAGTTGCCGCTGCTGGCTGTGTAACGCAAGCGGGGCGTTGCACGGGGAAATGCGCGCGTCCGCTGGGTTTGTACGGTGAGGTAGTGTCGGCCATGGATCCCGACCTTCGGCGGGATGACAGCGGATCCCGACCTTCGGCGGGATGACTGTCGGCTACCGACCTAATATTTCAATCCGCCGGCCTCGGCAAATTCGCGCATCATCTTTTCCTGTTCTTCTGTCAGCTTCTCCGGAGTCGCGATCGTTACTTCGACGATCATGTCGCCCTTCGTGTCGCCCTTCTGGACTCCCTGACCCCGAACTCGAAAGCGCTTTCCACTCGGAGTTCCCGGTGGAATTCGAATCGCGACTTTCTTGTCATCGATCGTGCGCACACTGATCCTGGAACCCAGCGTTGCCTGCGCAATGTTCAGCGGCACCATGGCGATGAGGTCGAGGCCCTCGCGCGTATAAAAGCGATCCTTGCCGACCGCAAATTCGACGATAAGATCGCCCGGTAGGCCACCGTTCGCGCCGCGACCGCCCTGACCTTTGAGACGGAGCTTGGTGCCATTGTCGGAGCCCGGTGGTACGGTGATCATCACCTTTTTCCGGGTTCGGACTTCACCGCTTCCGTTACAGGTGGGACATGGGTGCGATGGGACCTGACCGCGGCCGAGACAAACCGGGCACGGCCGGTTGACCGCGAAGCTGCCCTGGCCAAAAGAGACGGTCCCGCGACCGGAGCACTCCGGGCAGATCTTCATCGATGCACCGGGAGCGGCTCCGCTTCCGTGGCACGTCTGGCATTCCTCTGTTACCTCGAGGGTAACGGGGATCTTGCCTCCGGTAACAGCGGTCCGAAACGGGATCTCGACTCGGGTTTCGACGCTCTGACCCCTTTCGGGTGCGCGACCGCGCCCGGGACCGGCCCCCGCGGCCCTGCCCGACTGGTTGAATATCGAGCTGAAAAGGTCGCCCAGCCCGCCCAACCCACCAATGTCGACATTGCTGAAGTCGAACCCCTGAGCGCCGGGTCCAGCGCCCGGCCGGCCGCCTCCGAATCCTCCGCCGGAGCCGCCCCGGGCGCCGCTGAATCCCTCGAATGCGCCCAATCGGCGCATTTCGTCGTACTGCTTGCGTTTTTCGACGTCACTCAGAACGTTATTGGCTTCCGAGATTTCCTTGAACTTCTCGGCCGCTTTGGGATCGTTCGCATTTGCGTCGGGATGGTACTTCTTGGCCAGCTTCCGGTACGCCTTCTTTATCTCGTCCTGCGAGGCGCTCGTCGAAACGCCGAGTACAGTGTAGAAATCCTTCGTCTGCGCCACTGGCTTACTGGTATTGCTTGACGACTACGCGCGCGGGCCTGAGCAACTGGCCGTTGAGCATGAATCCGCGCTGATATACCTGCGCCACCATGTGGTCCTCGTCCGGCGTCTCGGCAGCCTGTGTCGAAACCGCCTCGTGCAGGTTTGGGTCGAACGGCAGCTCCACGGGGTCGATGACCTCTACTCCGACCGCGGTGAGCGCCTTGATGACGTTCTTCTCGACCATCTCAACGCCCTTCACCAGTGCCGCACAGTCCGCCGTCGCGGGATCGAAATGGGCGAAGCGCGTAAGATCATCGAGTGAGTCCAGCAGTGTCTTTATGAGGTCACCCTGGCCCCGCGCGCGAGCCTGCTGCGCTTCCTTGGCTGTGCGCTTGCGATAGTTGTCGAATTCCGCCGCAAGCCGGACGTACCGCTCGCGCTGAGCTTCGAGCGCCCCGATTTCTTCCGGGTTTCCGGCTTCTGAATCAGACGCGGCAGCTACCTCCGACCCCTGCGGGTCGAGGGCTTCAAAGTTGTCGTCCAGAGGAGTTTCGTTTTGCATTTCAGGTGGCGGGCGGTTTGGGCGGTTCGAGTACAGTACGACGTATCATATCCAGTGCCGCCTGGGCGGCACGGTAGCGGATTTCGTCGCGATTACCCGCGAAGTGGAAAAGTCGTGCCTTTGCGTACGGAGTGATAGGGGGATGTCCGTGGGGCCGCGGTATGGGCGGCCGCCCCTCTGATACATCCACTGCCACCCAAACAGTTCCAACAGGCTTTTCATCCGTGCCGCCGTCCGGGCCGGCGATCCCGGTGATCGATACCGCAATCTCGGTACCGAGTCGCACGCGAATCCCCTTGGCCATCTGAAGCGCTACTGGCTCGCTGACCGCACCGTGCTCGTCAAGATCGGAATCGAGCACGCCGAGCAACTGTCGCTTCACGCGATCGTCGTACGCGATCAGGCCACCGTGAAACACATCACTGGCACCCGGTACGTCAGTGATGTGCGAACCCAGCATTCCTCCTGTGCAGCTTTCTGCGACCGAGATGCGCATACCAGCCTTCCGGCATCCAGCGAGGACAACTTCAGCGAGGCTCACTTCGTTTTCGCCATACACAGCATCTCCCAATTGCTCCCGGAGAATTCTGGTACCCTCTGCGAGTGCTGCATCTGCTTGCTGCGACACGAGTCCGCGGGAAGTCAGACGCAGATCGACTCCGGAGACACCGGGAAGAAAGGCAAGCGACAAACCGTTGAACCCCTTCCCCAACTCACCGAGTTTATCGGCAATTGCGGACTCGCCAACTCCGGTCGTACGCAGCGTTGCAGATCGGATCACCGCACCATTTCCTGCAAGCGCAGCAATTCTCGGACGGAACGATTCGGTGAACATCGAGCGAACTTCGCGCGGAACACCAGGTAGTGTAACAACCCAGCGTCCGCGTTCATCAGTCAGCAACACACCAGGTGCAGAGCCAATGGGGTTCGCGATTATCTCCGCACCGCTCGGAATCATCGCCTGCTTGTAATTGCTTTCGGGCATCGGAGCCTTGCGGCGGAAAGTCAGCCAGCGTTGTTCGAGCCAACGTGCAATTCCTTCGTCACGCGCCATGGTGCGGCCGAATAGCTTTGCGACTGCTTCGACGGTCATGTCGTCGGCGGTGGGTCCGAGTCCACCAGTCGTGATGACGGCGCCGGTGCGCTCAAGCGCTTCGCGGAGTGTCTCCACGATGACTGCTATGTCATCACCACAGGTGGTGTGGCGCACCTCCGTGACACCTAGGCTGGCCAGCTCGCGGCCGAGGAAACTGGCATTTATGTCCACGGTGAAGCCGAGTAGCAGCTCATCACCGATTGTTACAATTTCGACGTTCAAGTAGCGGACCGGAAAATCGTCAGTGTGTTGGGCAGCGCGTGCTTGACCTGTCCGTCAGTGTGGCTGACTCGCGAACACGCTGCCGTATTGGCGAACGTACAGCCAGACAGAATACAGCGTGAGAACTACTGCGGTCATCATTGCGAGTGCGCCGACTGTGCCATTGAAGAGTTCAAAGGCGTGCCAGCTTGTGGAGTTCCAGTTGTGTTCGGAGGCAAATGTCCGCGCAAAAAACCAGAAGAAGGCGCTTCCGACCCAGAGAGATTGGAATGCAGTCTTCCACTTCGCCGGTCCGATCGCGGAGATCACGCGACCGCGCCGCGCAGCCGCCTGGCGGAAGATCATCATGAACAGCTCGCGGCTCACGATGATGAGAACCACCCACCATGGCAGTGGAACTGATCCGATGGGAGTCAGGAACGCGAACTGCGAGGCCTCTCCGCTGCGATCGAGCAATGGCGCCATCCAGTTGGCTTGGCCCGCCATGAGAATGCTCATCGGAATGAGCGTGGCGAAGAGCAGCAGCTTGTCAGCAAGCGGATCGAGCAGCCGTCCCGTGTCGGTGACGCTGTTGCGGCTCCGCGCGAGGTGACCATCCAGGTAGTCCGTCGCAGCGGCGATTAGGAACAGGGTGAACGCCGTGAACCGGACGGACGACGACGGAATGAACGGCAGGATCCCGATGAAGGGAGCCGCCGCAATCCGTCCTACGGTTATGGCATTCGGAAGATTCATTTGCCCTTATGCGCCCTTACGCTAACGACTTCAATACCAGTTTGCTCACGGCCTTGAGTGTATCAAATACCCCGTCACCCTGGACCGATACAGCCTCGAAATACGGAGCTCGGCCAATCCACTCGCCGCTGGCGATTTGCTCCGTCAGGTTCTCATTTGAATGATAAGGGTCTGGCGCGAGAATTTGTCGTGCCTGATCCTCTATTTCCCAGCCCGGATTCAGGCTCTCCTGCAGCTGCTGAAGCGGCGCAGCATTCGAAAGGTCTCTTTTGTTGTACTGGATGACGAACGGCATCTTGGTCAGATCATAGCCGTATTCAGCCATGTTGTCGTAGAGATTCTGCATCGATTCGAGGTTGGCCTCGGTTCGATCGAGCTGCGAATCGGCCACGAAAACGACGCCGTCCACATTCTTGAGAATCAGCTTGCGACTTGCGTTGTAGTACACCTGGCCGGGGACGGTGTAGAGGTGGAACCGCGTCTTGAAGCCGCGAATTGTTCCGAGGTCCACCGGAAGGAAGTCGAAGAAGAGTGTTCGTTCCGTTTCGGTGGCGAGCGAAATGAGTTTACCGCGAGTATCCGGCTTGACCTTGCCGTAGATGAACTCGAGGTTCGTGGTTTTCCCGCCCAATCCCGGACCGTAATACACGATCTTGCAGTTGATCTCGCGGGACGCATAGTTGATCATCGACATGGCGCGTTACCAGTTGAAGAGCTCGTCGATTTCCGAGTCTGCTCCATGTAGCAGACTCGGGCGCGACGTGCCTTCGGTGCGGCCACGTGAGAAGATCGCGTCAATAACCACGGTCAACTCCTGAACGGCTTGTTTCATTCTCAGTCGTACCAGCCCCAGGGTTGTACGGTTGTCGAACAGGACTACGAGGATGAGCCGACGTGCAACATCCGCGAGGTAAATAGACTCCTTTTCGCCTTGATGGAATAGAGTGCTGAAGTCGTTTTCACCGACGAGCTTCGCGAGCTGGTCGTTGGCGCTGAAATCAGCCGCGGTCAGCGTCGCGAATGTAGTCGGATCGAAGTTTGGCTGCTCACCCACCGTCGCTACCAGCTGTCCGGACCGATCCACCAGCAGCGCAGACCGCGCATTGGTATCGGCCAGAAACCTCTGAAGCGAGTGAGTAATGGCGACAGAGTCTTCCTCAGTGAAAGACCACGTCCCCGATCCGCCCCCCTTCGCGCTTCCGCCTCCCGTCATGCTCTCTCCATCTAGGCTAATGCCTTTTCCAGGTGCTTGAGAAGTCTCACCGCCCGTCCCCGAAGCATCGGCCGGGTCTCCCACGCTATGTACTCGCGCAGCAATTGGGCGGTGGCGACTGACCGCTGCCCGGACAGGTGCCCGAGTGCTGCCAGTCGCCTCAGCGGATGACGACTGAACAGGTCTCTTCGGTACGCGTGCTGCGCCCCGCTCCAGGTGGCCAATCCGGCCACCAGGCCACCAGCGAGTCCGGCCAGGAACCAGTCCAACCTGTTGTTGATCCGAATGCTCATTACATGACTCTCCGCGCCGACAGGGCCTGGGCGATTGTGACCCCGTCAGCGTATTCCAGATCCCCGCCCACGGGGAGACCGCGGGCGATACGCGATACGGTTAAACGATATGTGGCAAGGCGACGCTGCAGGTACAAAGCCGTCGCCTCACCCTCGATGCTCGGATTTGTGGCAATGATCAATTCGCCCACATTACCGGCCGACACCCGTGCCTCAAGATCGTCGACCGCGAGATCCTCGGGTCCGATCCCGTCCAGGGGCGATAGACGTCCACCAAGCACGTGATATGTCCCTCTGAACTCGCCCGAGCGTTCAATAGCACCGATATCCGATGCTTCCTCGACGACACAAACGATCGCCTGATCACGCCTCGGATCCGAACAGATGGAGCAGATCTCGGTCTCGGTCAGATTGTGACACCGGGCGCACGGATGAATGCGCTCGGAAATAGTGACCAGTGCATCAGCGAGCCGGCGAGTCTGTCCGGCCGGCTGCTTCAGCAGGTGATAGGTCAGCCGCATCGCCGTCTTCCGGCCGATACCGGGCAACCTCGACAGCTCCGCAGCCAGGTCTTCTATCGCCGACACTCAGAACGGCAGCTTGAACGGCAGGTCCATTCCGCCGGTAAGCTTCCCCATCTCGGATGCGGCAAGATCGGCCGCTTTTTTCTGGACATCCCGGACAGCGACCATCACCAGGTCTTCGAGCATTTCCACGTCCAGAGGATTGACCACGGTGGGATCGATCTGAACGTGTGTTACCTGCCCCTTTCCATCAGCGGTAACAGTTACCATGCCGCCACCCGCTGTAGCAGAAACAGATCGCTTCTCCAGCTCTTCCTGGATCTCCTGCAAGCGGCTCTGCATCTGCTGCGCCTGTTGCATAAGCTTCATGAAGTCAGCCATAAAGGAATCTAAGGCGTTAGTCGAGCAATTCGAGGTCGAGCGCATCTATCGCTGCGCCCAGCACTGGATCCTTCGCGCGCAACATCTGCGTGCGCTCCGCCCTTCGCTGCTCGTCGCTCAAGCGCAGGGGTGGCTCGCCTTGCGACGAAGCCTCCATCGCCGAACGCATCGCCGAGATAGGGCTCCCCTCGCGCTGCGACCGACGAGCGGAGGTGCGCGCGGCGGTATGAGAGCCGGCCGCTGGCGATGCCGCATCGGGTGGGCCGCCCGATTGTTTCACCGGATCCGGCGCCGCGAGTGATGCGCGCCAGTCTGTCGAGCCGGCTGCTGGCGACGCTCCGCCACCCGGTCCGATACCACGCAGCACTTCCTCAAGCGTGAGCGTGCGATCGATCAGAGCAAAGCGCACCAATAGCAATTCGATAAGCAACTGCTGCTGGCCACTCTTCCTGAAACGCGGCTCCAGTTCACTCAGAACGTTGAGCATCCGAAGCACATCCCCCGCTGCCAGATGTTCGGCGTTTGCGCGCAGATGGGTGAGCGCATTTGCAGAAACGTCGGACGCCATACCACCCAGGATCACTTCCAGCTGTGCGCGCAATACGTCAGCGAATCCGGCGAGAAAGCCATTGAAATCGACACCCTCATCAGCAAGCCGCCTCACTGCGGCGAACACATCTCCGGCGCGCCGCTCGACGATAATCGCCAGTACGTCGAGATATTCATCTTCTGGAACGAGACCCAGCGCGANGCGAACCGCCTCCGCAGAAACNTTGCCTTCCCCGAGCGAGATGACCTGGTCGGCGAGCGAGAGTGCGTCCCGCATGGAGCCATCGGCGGCTCTGGCGATCATTGTCAGCGCCTCGGGCTCTGCGTCGATTGATTCGGCGTTCAAAATGAATTCAAGGCGCGCGATGATGTCGGACGTGCCGATTCGCTTCAGGTCGAATCTCTGCAGACGACTCAGAACGGGCGCAGCGGCCTGGGCAATCTTTTGCGGATCAGTTGTGGCGAAGACAAAGACAACCCGCGGTGGTGGCTCTTCCAGGACCTTGAGGAGCGCGTTCCAGGCCTCTCGGGTGAGCATGTGCGCTTCGTCAACTATGTAAACTTTGTACCGATCGTCCCCCGACGGAGCGTACATCGCACGCTCACGGAGATCGCGCGCGTCATCGACGCCGCGATTGGACGCGGCGTCAATCTCGACGACATCGAGACTCGAAGACCCGCTCCATATACGTTGGCAACTGATGCATACGCCGCAGGGCTCACCCGATTCACCCTTGTTCTCGCAATTCAGCGCCATTGCAAGCACGCGCGCGAGCGTGGTCTTTCCAGTACCGCGAGGACCACAGAAGAGGTATCCATGCGCAACCCTGTCGCGCGCAATGGCGCCACGCAACGTGTTCGATACGTGACTTTGGACGGCCACCTCGGAAAACGAGCGCGGACGGTATTTCCTGGCGAGGGCTAGGGCCATTCTCGGGGTGTGCGGGCACGACGTTCCGCCCTTCAGACAGACCCGGCGCGCGCAGCCGGACGAAGAGGGATCCAGGGGATCGGGGCAACGCAAGACACCGCATGCCGCTGCTACCTTCGGGGTCCTGACGGGATTAGTGGGCTCGCGCCCCCCGGATTTCCCTGGTGCACCAAATATAGCGCCCAGCACATACCAGCAGGAAGGATCGCTGGCGTGCGACTATCACCTGGATGCCTGGAATCGAGGTCGCGGATGGATGCGCGTCCCGCCAAGGTAAACCCCAGTCATGGCAGATAGCTGGCGCACCAGACGCGACACGCCAGTTGTGGCGGCGGCTGCTACGGCTTCTTGATCGTAACCGTCGGCACCTTGATCTTCGCCGAGTCGTGCTTGAGCTCAAGCTTCGGAACCGCAACGGTGGTCGTATCGACACCAGTTTTCACGACTGGCATGTGAACCGTGTCACTGACGGTGCCAATCACCGGCTTTTGCACTACGTACTCGCCGTCGCCAGTCTTCTTGCACGCGGTCACGGTCAGAGTCAGCACCGCCGCGGCGAAAAGCATTTTCGTCATCCGGGTCTCCGTTTATCGCCAGGGATAGTCTCGCTCGATCACTATGAGCGAAGGCAAGAACGCTGCCACGGCTCGAGTGCGGCGACGGGCACACGTTATGCGCTAATCGTCTGAATACATCACATTCAATTTCGAGGGTGCAACATGAAAGCACAGGACATCATGACCAGCGATCCAGCTCGCGTCACNCCCGAAACATCATTGCACGACGCCGCCAAATTGATGAAGGACCGTGACGTCGGAATGCTCCCTGTCGTAGACGGGGATGGCTCCAGCAAGCTGGTCGGGCTCATCACGGATCGCGATATCACACTGCGGCATGTAGCTGCCGGTCATGCAAGTGCTGACTGCAAGGTCCGCGAGGCCATGACGACGAAGGCCACCACGTGTCCGAAGAACGCCGACGTGAAGGACGTGATGAAGGTCATGGGTGACGAACAGCTGCGCCGAATCCCTGTAGTTGATGAGCGATCAAACCTCGTGGGCGTGATCTCGCAAGCCGACATCGTTCTGCGTCTCGATGACGCCGTTGCAAGCGACAGGACAATCGGCAAGATATCCAAGCCGTAACCTCAGGCTGACAATCAGTCCTCGAACGCCTCGTGTTGGCGTCTGCGGACATGTCGCAGCTCATACACCTGGGCGACTTCGCCGCCGAGTATGAAGACCATCGATGCGTAGTACACCCACAACACGACGATGACAAGGGCGGCGATCGTCCCGGTGTAGAGTGAACCAGGCTTGAATGACGTGACATAATACGCGAAGGCGAACTTCGCGATTTCGAACATCACACCGGTAAACAGGGACGCGAGCAACGCGGTCTGCCACCGCATCTTCTTGTACGGAAGGTATTTGTACAGACCGAAGAATAGTGCCGCGATAAAGACGAAGGCGATAATGCGGCCCAGTGTATACTCGACGCCCCCCATGACGTCCTCGCGGAGGCCCAGGGCTTCAAAAACCTCCACTCCGCGAGATGATGCGATGGCAAGGTACGCGGAAAGCGCTGTATACACGACGAATAGCAATGACGACACCACTGTAACTTTTACGTCATACAGCTTACCGTCGATGATTCCGCGGTCGATTTCGATATCGAATATCGCGTTCAGGATCGAGCGCAATGATCCGAACAGACGGGTGGAGAACCAGATAAAGCCGATTGCGGCGTAAAGGCCCACCGTTCCGCGGGCCGATATTATCCGCACGATCACCGGAGTCACCGAATTGCTTGTAGTGTCCGGGAGGAAGCGGTTGACGAGCGCGACTATCTCGTTGGTTGCGGCAAGTGTGGATTGGTTCAGGAGGTATGTGAGGGATGTTGCGAACAGCAGAAGGAATGGGATAATCGCGAGCAGGATATTGAACGATATCCCGCCCGCGAGAAAGAAGATGTTATCCTCACCGCTGTTATCCCAGACGCGGCGGACGTAATCCTTGAAACCAATCCAGAACCGCTTTACCAACGGGCGCGTGCGGCCCATTCGACTCCGATCTACAACGAGTTTGCTTCGCGCCGAGCCGCCTTGTTCTCGGCAATCCTTCGCTCGAGATCAGAGCGCGCCGCGACAGCCGCGTCGCGCCCGGCATCCACGGCGTCCAACACCTGGTCCTGGCCCCGGCGTACAGCGGCTCGGACAGCATCGACATGATCCGAAACGCGATCGCGTACACCGTTCGCTTGTGACGAAACAGCGTCCGCGACGTCCATCGCCGCGCTACGCAAACGACCACTGGTGCGACGCGCGCTATGGCTGATCATGCGACGCGTATCCTCACCGCTTCTCGGCGCCAGCAGCAGTGCGATGCCTGCGCCGATTGCGGCTCCCAGAAGAAGAGTCCCAAACCCGGGTTCCTCTCGTTCGATCACAACGAATGGCTCGCCTTCGTATCCACGGTTTCTCATTGTTACCTCTTGCCCGACTTGGTAGGCTTGGTTTTTGATTTTGCAGAAGTCTTCTTCACAGCTGGTTTGGCTGCCGAGACCGCTGCGTTGCCGCGCGCTTTAGCAGGCGCGGCGGCCCGTGCTGCAGGAACTGGCTTCGCTGCCGCGGCCATACGAAGATGACGGGGCATTATGTCCGCCGCAGTGATGGTATCGCCCCTGGTCATGATCACCGCCCGCTCAACCGCGTTCTTAAGTTCGCGTACGTTGCCCGGCCAGTGATATGCATGAATCCATGACCAGGCGTCTTCATCGAATCCCTGAATCTGCTTGCCGTTCTGTCGCGAGAACCGGACCAGAAATTCCTCTGCGAGCAAACGAACATCGCTCACACGCTCACGAAGCGACGGCAGGAACAGCTCAACGACAGCCAGGCGATAGTACAGGTCCTCACGTAGTTGCCCCTCGGCGAGCGCTTTCTGCAGATCCATATTCGTCGCGGCAACAATACGAATATCCACCGCGATTTCCTTCTTTCCTCCCAGCCTGCGCACGGTTCGTGATTCGATCGCGCGCAGCAGCTTCACCTGAATGTCGGGCGGCATCTCGGCGACTTCGTCGAGAAAAATCGTCCCCCCGTCGGCCATCTCGAATGCACCGGGCTTTTCGTTGATGGACCCTGTAAACGCCCCCTTTTCATGACCAAAGAGCTCGTTCTCGAGAATGTCCTTGGGAAGCGCCGCACAATTCAGAGCAAAAAATGGCCCCTTCGCACGATCGCTCTTGGTGTGCACCGCGCGTGCCACCAGTTCCTTACCGGTGCCGGATTCGCCAAGAATCAACACGGATGCGCTGGACGGAGCCACGGCGTCGATTATCTGGTAAACCGCACGCATTTCCTCGGACTGACCTGTGAGCTCGCCGTAGTGCGTGAGCGTCTCGAGTTTGGAGGAGAGCTCGCGATTCTTCTGACCGATGGCGTACTTCTCGATCGCCTTCGGGATCAGCGCCTTGAGGCGATTCAACTTGTCCGTGTTGAGTGGCTTTTCGATGTAATCGTAAGCGCCCTCTCGCATCGCCTGAACAGCAGAATCAACCGTAGCCTTCCCGGTGATGATTATGCACTCCGTCGGAATTGACCTGGACTGCAATTCCTTCAGCAGAGACAGGCCATCGACCTTCGGCATCATCAGATCGGCGAGTATGACGCCGTAGTTGCCGCCCTGAAGCTCATCGAGCGCTTTCTGGCCGTCGGCGCAGATTGCGACATCATATCCCTCATCTGTGAGGATGGCGCTCAGGCCCTGCGTGATGGCCTGTTCGTCGTCGGCTACAAGGACGCGGTGCTTGGTACTTGGCGGCATGCGTTGATCGGTTCCCAGGAGCGTTAAGGTTTGACCGTCTGCGCCGATGCATTGATCGGCGCAGATGCTGTTGTAGTCTTCTCTGTTACTTCGGCTACCAGCGACGTGTACTGCTTATACAGTTCCGCTGCTGTTTCGAGTTGCTGAACTGCGGTGTCGAGAAACGGGGTGAGTTGCACAACGTCGTTGCCACGCTGCGCTCTGCCGCGCGCGACCTCGAGGTTGACCGCTACCCCGTTGAGCGCGTTTCGAACCTCGTGAGCTACNTGCCTCAGCTCAGCGACGCGGTCGCGATCCTGCACGAATCGTCAGTCGCTGAGGTCTGCGTCGTCGGGGGCCGCCTCGACGACTGCAAGATCCGGATGCGGCATCTCCCGATGCTGCGCTGGAGTGCGTACGTGCTTCGCTACAAGATCTCGCGTGTCCTGAATCTTCAACTGACGGAAAAGGAATTCGAACTTCTCATCGTATACCCTGGCGAGTGTCGCCTTTGCGTCCTCGGCCATGTCCCAGATCTGCTTTTTGAACGGCCCCAGCGCTTTCTTCCTTGTCTTGTAGAAGAATTGTTCGTCCGTGTCGGTCGGCTTGCGCTCATCTGCCGTGTTCTTGTCGAGCCACGCATAGATCTCCGAACGAAGCGCGTCCGGCATGTGATCGTACAGCATGTTCTGAAAATTCGTCGCAAGATGTATCTCACACGTTCCGGTCGGAGGGAATTTGTGAAACTGCTCGTCGGGCAGAGTGGAGGCACCATGCTGCACGGCGCCGGCCAGCCCGTATTCCTTGCGCGCAATCTCGGAAAGTTCTGTGAGCGTGCCAAAATCGATTGCCACTTCCTTGATAGATCCGTCCGGAAGCACGATGCCGCCGTGCGACGTGCCCGACTGAACGCTTACCTTCGACACCCCTTCCGTCCCGGGAGCAATGCGGCCGAGCAGACTGTTGAAGCCGTCCATGTATGCGCGCAGCTCTGCTGGCGTGGAGTTCTCTGTGCCGACCTCGCCAATCTCACCCCCGAGTGATATGATGATGCCAGCGGGCTGTAGTCCTCTGATGAACGCCGCAATGTCAGAGCACTGCTCCACGTTCACACGCTGCTGTTCCTCCAGCGTGGGTTTCGACATGTCAACCAGCGTCGACGTATCGATATCGATGTTGTAAAAACCCGCTGCAACGGCTTCGACCGCGAGCTGCTTCACTGCACCGGCTTCCTGCTCAGGATTGGTCGCGAATTTTTTCGCGCTGATCTGAAAATGGTCACCCTGGATGAAGAGCGGCCCGCGGAATCCTTCGCGAATCGCTGCCGCCAGCATCACCGTCGCGTATTCGGCGGGCCGCTGATCAGTGTATGCAATTTCCGATCGGGCAATCTCGAGCACGAAGGCGCCAGCGTTCAACTTGTTGGCAGTGCGGAAAATCGCGCGTGCCGTATCGTAGGCCATTCCGCGAACGTTGATCGCCGGTACTGTCACGTCACTGTAGGCGCCCTTGCCACGTGCGAGATACAGCTCGTGTATCGAAGCCGGATGGACGCCCACCGCCTGAGCAATCTCCCAGATCAGCCAGCGCGCGTCCGCTTTCTGGTCGTCGCTACCGAAAACAGCCTGGCGCACCAGAGTGTCGAGTTGCGCGCCCGTGATTCGCGAGGCATCCGTAACTGTGACAAAGCCGTCCTTTACGACAACAGCACCCTCGAACAACTGTTCGGATTTAGTCTTAGTCATGGTTTCAATTTAGCTGCCCTGCGTCCACCGCGGGTCGGGTTTTGGCAACGCGTCCCATTGCGCCTTGGCGGCTTCGGCACCGGGTCTACCGAGGAGCGCGTAGGCAAACTGCTTTCCGAGCTCCACGCCCGGTTGGTTGAAAGCATTGACGCCGTACATCTGTCCGGCGTACGCAGTCGCGATTTCGAGAAGCATCATGAGCCCGCCGACGTGGTGTGCGTCGACTTGCTCGATGTGAATCGTGAGATTCGAGCGCCCTCGCCTGGCAAGCGCGCCAGCGGTCGCGCGTTGTTCGATATTGAGCAGTTCGCTGAGGGAATGGCCGCCGAGATAGCCCAACTCGTTGACATGCTGAAACGCGGACGGAATCACAATATCGGGCCCGTGATCCTCAACGGCGATGAAAGCAACAACCTTGTTTGCCGGCCCTTCCATGAACGATTGCACCTGACTGTGTTGATCGGTAGAGCCAACCGCGGGTAGCGGCGTACTCCCAACCGATTTTCCGTCAGTACGGTGCTTGCCGAGCGACTCGGCCCAGAGCTGCACGAACCATGCGGCGAAGTCACGGAGCGGATCGGAGTATGGCATTAGCACATCAACGACGCGGCCATGTCTGACGTCGCTCATGTAGAAAAGCGAACCAATGATCCCGGCAGGGTTGTCGCCAAGCTCCGTCGTGTCGCATTTGTCGAGCATCTCGCCAGCGCCAGCGAGGAGTTTGCGAACGTCAATGCCCAGAAGAGCGGCGGGCAGCGTTCCGACGGGGGTCAGGACACTGTATCGTCCGCCGACGCCTGGCGGAATTTCGAATGCCGGAACCGAAAGTTCCTGTGCGAGCGGCCGCAGCGCGCCGTTCTTCGGATCTGTTACAAAGACGAAGTGGTCCGATACCGCGAGTCCTGCCGTGGTTACTCTATCGTGCACGATCAGAAACTGCGACATCGTTTCTGCCGTGCCACCAGACTTCGATGTGACGATGAACAGGGTTCTGTCGAGCTTCAAACGATCCAGCACCGCGACGATGGTAACAGGATCGATATTGTCAAGCACGTGAAGCCGCGGCGCGCCACTACGTCCCTCAGGCGTCAGTTCATTCCAGCCGGAGCTGCACAGGGCAGTCTTGAGGGCAATCGGTCCCAGAGCCGAGCCGCCGATGCCAAGAATGACAACGTCGTCGTATCGACCTCGGACTCGCGCAGCAAAGTCGATCGACTGTTGCAGCAACGGAGCGTTGCGCGGAAGATTCATGAAATCGGCGACTCCCTCACTCCGCTGATTCGCGACATTCCTGTGGACCGCGCTGAAGCCACTCTGCGCATCCTGCCACTCTGCGTCAGTGATGCCGTTCTCGACGGCGCTCGCCATCATATTGGTAAAATCAATCGTTATCATATTCGTACCGTGAGCCCGTCAAAGGCGGGCTGGATGTCGCGGGGAAGCTCAGCTTCGAGGTCCGCGTGGAAATTGTCATGCGTCAAATGCGTCAGGTACGTGCGCTCCGCGCCGATCTCGCGCGCCACGCTGATGGCCTCCGGCAAACTCAGGTGACTGGGATGTTGCGTACGGAATAGTGCGTTTATAACGAGCACCTTTGCGCCGCGAAAGACTTCGATTGCTTCGCGTGGAATGGTCTTCGCATCGGTTACGTATGCCAGATCGCCTATGCGATATGCAAAAACCGTGACACGTCCGTGCGGTAGCGCGACTGGAGTCACCTCTGCATCGCCGATGCGTACGGTGACGCCGGGAGCCAGCGATTCGGCTCGGCCTTCCGGCTTCGTGGTGCCCGGAAGCACGCTCATGGCGTCGTCGAAGATATACGGGAATCGCACAGCCAGCCGCGCCATGGTGTCCGCCGAACCGTACATCGTCAATGGTCCGGCACGCCGATTGGTGAGTGCTCGAACGTCGTCCAGGCCATGCGTGTGATCTGCGTGGTCATGCGTAAAAAGGATCGCATCGACGCGATCGACGCCGTTGGCGATGAGTTGAAGCCGCAACTCCGGCGGTGTATCGATCAAGAGGCGTGTCCCGCCATCGGTCTCTACGATCGCCCCCACCCTGCTCCGTTTGTCTCGCGGATCGGGCGACTTACACACAGCGCACCCGCAACCGATCTGTGGTACGCCGAAGCTGGTGCCGGTACCCAGAAAGGTCAGCTTCACAGAAGTATCACCTGGACACAGCGCGGGCCGGTGTTAGCGAACTCACACGACTTCCACTTTAAGCAGATTGGTCGTGCCGGGTATCCCGAAGGGGTGGCCCGCGGTGAATATCACCCTGTCGCCGGGCTTGGCGAGACCAAGCTCACGCACGACAACTTTACCGACTTCGGCCATTTCGGTGTACGTCGAACGCGAGTCAGCAACGTGGGGAATCACACCCCACACGAGCGCCAGCTGATTGCGCGTCCGTTCGTTATCTGTAAGCGCGAGGATGGGCACTGGCGGCCGGTGCGACGATACGATGCGGGCGGAGAAACCACTCTTGGTAATCACGACAACGAGCGGTGCCCCCAGCATCTTCACCGCAGCCACTGTGGCCGCAGCTATGGCGACTTCCGTTGTAACGATACCCAATGGTGGCTCACGCGGATCGAAGAATTGTCGTAACGGCGGATGCTGCTCGATCTCCGCAATTATCCGGCTCATCGCCTCGACGGCAAGCCGCGGGTACGCGCCCGCCGCGGTCTCGGCGGAAAGCATGACAGCATCGGTACCGTCGAGAATCGCATTCGCGACGTCGCTCGCTTCGGCGCGGGTTGGACGCGGGTTCGTAACCATCGACTCGAGCATCTGCGTTGCTGTGATTACCGGCTTGCCAATGCGATTTGCGAGCGCGATTATCCTCTTTTGTGCAACCGGGACTTCCTCGAATGGAAGTTCCACACCAAGATCACCGCGCGCGACCATCACGGCGTCCGCGGTGCGAATGATGGATTCGATGTTGGCGAGTGCCGCATCCTTTTCTATCTTGGCGACAATTCCAATCCACGCCGGCAGCAGCGCGCGGAGCGATGTGATGTCCTCAGCACGCCGAACGAAACTCAGCGCCAGGTAGTCAAGATCCTGCGCGACCGCGAATTCGACATCAGCTATGTCCTTGTCGGTAAGCGATGGCGCGGATACCTGAACGCCGGGGAGATTGAGCCCCTTGTGACTTCGCAACAATCCGCCGTGTATGACGCGGGCGTGAACGCGCGGCGTGTGCACATCGAGCGCGACCATTTCGATAAGGCCATCATCAACCAGGATGCGGTCGCCGACCTTCACATCTTGCGCGAGCGCCGAGTATGTAACGGGGATCTCTCCACCTATTCCCTCGTTCTCGTGCACCAGCGTAACGTCGTCGCCCGGCTTCAACGAAATACTGAGTGGCAGCTCACCAATCCTGATTCGCGGCCCCTGAAGGTCGCCGAGGATGGCAATCGGCTTGCCCATGTCCTTCGCAACCGAGCGAATCATCCCGATACGCTCCGCATGGTCCGCGTGTGTTCCGTGAGAAAAATTCAGTCGCGCAACATTCATCCCAGCTTCGGCGAGCGCAGTTATGGCGTCGAGCGTAGAACTCGCTGGGCCAAGCGTACAGACAATTTTTGTGCGGCAGATGTGTGACATTATTTACCGTTCGGATGAAGCTGTGCGATTTTGGCCTTGATTCCAGCGCTCAGCGTATCGAAGGACTTCTCGAAACTTGCGATACCGTCGCGCAACAGCTTCGCTGTCACGTCGTCGATACTTACGCCAGCTTTCTCAATTGCCGCGAGATCAGCGCGCGCTTGATCCACGTCGGCGTCGACAGTGCGCGCCACAACTCCGTGGTCGCGGAAATCTTCGATCGTCTTCGGAGGCATCGTATTCACGGTGTCCGGCCCGATCAGCGTCTCTACATAAAGTACATCGCGGTACGCGGCGTTCTTGGTGCTGGTGCTGGCCCAGAGCGGACGTTGCACGCGCGCGCCCTTTGCCTTCAGTGCATCCCAGCGTCGCCCGCTGAATTTGGACAGAAATAGCTGGTAGGCCATTTTCGCGTTTGCGACCGCGGCTTTGCCTTCGAGTTTCCTCGCGTCGCCACCAATCGCCTCGAGACGCTTGTCCACTTCCGTGTCAACTCGACTGACAAAGAAGCTGGCGACTGACGCGATAGTATCGATTGGCTGACCCTTCGCCACTCGCGCTTCGAGCCCGTCGAGATATGCGTCGATTACGCGCTCGTGCGCCTTTACGGCAAACAACAGCGTGATGTTGACGTTGATGCCGTCGGTGATGAGCTGCCGCACCGCGTGCGCACCCTCTTCTGTTCCCGGCACCTTTACGAGCAAATTGGGTCGGTTGACAGTCTTCCAGAGCCTGTGCGCCTGTTCCACCGTAGCTTTCAGATCATCGGCGACGTCGGCCGAAACTTCGATCGAGACAAAGCCGTCTTTTCCCTTTGTACTGTGATATACATCGGCAAATATGTCGCACGCATCCCTCACATCCTGCGTCTCTACCAGTTCGAATAACTGTTTGACGTCGAGCGACCTCGGGGCAGCGCGCAATTGTTCGTCGTACGCCGTGCCCTCGGCGAGCGCCTTCTGAAAGATTGTCGGGTTGGAAGTCATCCCGGTCAGAACGTCGTCAGTGAGGCGTCGCTCGAGATCTCCATTGTGGAGCATGGTGCGATCTATGAAATCGAGCCAGATGGACTGGCCGGCGTCGTGAAGCGCCTTGAGGCGATGATTATCCATTGAGATGTTTTGGTTAACGTTCAGCAAAAAGGCCAGCGGTGCGGTAAAATGCCATCACCTGGCGGTAGCCCAGGGCTTCGATCACCGCGAAGGCTAGAAGTCGACCGGTCCCGCCGGTCTGATCGGCCCGTTTGAAGGAAACTGCCTGGAACACGACACTCCATACTGATAGGAGTATGCCGTATCCGAGCACCGAGGCCAAGTAGGCCCATGTAAATGATGCATCCAGCACACCGGTGAGGAGCCCAATTACCAGGCCGGCGTACCCCAGGAGCTCAAGTAACGGTGCAATAATGATTCCGAGCCAGAGATAGGGCATGGCGATCATGCCGAACGCGCCATATTCAGGGTTCAGCAGCGTCGACACATTGCTGGAGAGACTGTCTCGAAGCCTGCGAATCCAGCGCCTGCGCGCGCGGCCAACGTCCGCGAGCTTCGTCGGCAGGGCGGACCAGGCGACCGGATCGGAAATCACAGGCATCCGGGCATTGATGCCAATGTCAGTCAGATACTTATGCAGTCGAACAGAAACGTCGAGCCCGGACTCTTCGCTCTCCGGGTCAAAGCCGCCAAGACCGAATATGTCCTCGCGCCTGAACAGTACGGTGCCGCTCGCATAAACGATGTTACTGGCCACGCGATTCCAGCCAAGACGCTGGAACATGAAAGTGCGGAGATATTCGACCGTCTGGCATCCAACTGTCCAACCAGCCACGACCGTGTGACGGCTTCGTCCGTCCTTGCTGAGCACAAAGTTGTTCGGCCGCAAGACACCTCCNACACACACCACGGTGCGATCCAGCANCAGCGGCCGCGCCAGGCGAAGCAACGCATCTGATTCGAACAGGACCGCTTGCGAAGCAAGCATGGCGTGCGGGTACCTTGCCGCATTCAGCGCCGCATTGACCGCATCTCCACCCGGACCGGACGGTTTGTCGATACAGAGCAACCGCGGGTTCGTCCGCGATCGATAGTATGCTCGAACCGGTCTTGTCTTCACGTTGACCGTGAACGCGGATGGAACCTCGTAAAGCTCGAATTCGTTCACGAGATCGCGCAACCCATCCTGATTCTCCCCGTCGACTACGAGAATGACCTCGAACCGTGGGTAGTTCAATTCAAGCAGCATCCGCGCAAATGCCACTGATCCAGCCGGCGAAGCAAGCACGGCGACAACTGAAACCGGCGGCAGCGACTCCGAACCAACCAGCGTGTGAAAGTACTGATCGTCGGCNAGTTGCCAGTGCGACCAGAGTTCCGGCACGGAGAACATGAGAAGAAGGGCNTGAAACGAGTTGATGATAAGAAAGAAGATCATGATCGTCATCATCACNGCAGTCAGGACGGTACCAGTGGTCATCCGCCGGACAACTCCGCAACACTCGCCTCGGACAANCCTATCACCAGTGTTGCCATGTCTCGCGCGTATCGATCTGTGTTGGTCAGCGCGTCGGTGAGCGCGGCTCGGCCCCCGACTCCCATTGCCGCAAGCCCGAGTCCGGCACGGAAGCGAACCCACCAGTTTGCGTCCGTAAGTGCGCGCGCAAGTTCCTTCACTGTCCGGTCGTCGGGAATGTTGGACAGTCCGCGTGCCGCCTGAGCGCGCACACGCCAGTCTGGATCGCGCAACATGGATAGCAGCTTCACGTGCACGACATCGCCTGGGCTACTACGCAATACGCGCGCGACAGCAACTCGCACCTCAGGATGCGGATGCGTCGAAAGCTCCGCCACCCGCGCCATGCATTCTGCATCGTTGAGTTCTGCAGCTGCGTGGATATAAGCGTACAGCTTGTGGGGCGGTGCGTCCGCACGGATCCGGTCCAGAAGCATCGGGCCGACCAGCACCGAATACGTCGAGAGGACGCCAAGTTGATACGTGCGCACCGCTGGAGATGCCAACGAAAGTCCATCGATGACGCGGATCAGCAATTCGCGATCAGCATATTGATTGAGAGATGCTGTTGCCGCGCTCTGCACGGCTGGATGCCGATCCGACAAAAGATCAAGAATCGTTCGACGATCCTCAGCCGAGGCGATGAAAGACAGCGTCCGCGCGGCTGCAAGTCGCTTCCACCAGAGAACGGAATGAGCGCCAGCTAGAGATCTTCGAACCCACGGCTCCTCGTGCAGCATCGCAACGAGGGCATTGCGTTCACTCGCACGAACCCGCTCCAACCCGAGCGCCACCAACGCCTGCGCAGTATCAGCGCCAGAGGCCTTCCGCAGCGCCGTAAGCACATCCGCCGCAGCGAGTTCGCCGAACAGCAGCCTGCGCGCGCTCCCGCGCGACGTTGAGCCTCCAGCTCCACCCGCCGTCCGAATCCTCGATCGCCTGGAAAATTGGAGAATCAGAGCGAGCACCAGCAGTATGACCTGCGACGCGCCGATGACCGCCGCGACAAACAGGTACCTCACTTCGAACATCTGTTCGAGTCGGGCCCGGCCGCGGTCAATTCTGAGCAGGAACGCATTCGCTCAAATATGCTGGCTCGCGTCTCCCATGTCAGTGCGAACACGAGCCATTTTCAAACACAGGCCCCGCTAGTAACGTCGCAAGGATGGATCGACATCATTCGTCCAGCTTGCGATGCCGCCGACTACGTTCGTGACGCGNTTGAATCCTCTCTCGGTGAGCTGCTGAGCGGCATTCAAACTTCGAACTCCAGCCTTGCAGTAGACGACGACTTCCCGGGTAGGATCCCAGCTCTCGCTGGCCTGCCGAACGGTAGCGAGCGGCACCAACCTGGCCCCCTCGATTCGCGCTATCTCCCACTCGGCCGGCTCCCGAACGTCAACGAGGTCGAAATCGTCACCGCGCGCTATTCGCTCCGCAAGTTCCACCGCGGTGATGTTGCGAATAGTTGGCTCCGCCCCATTCGCGTCGAACGCCGCGACACCGCAGCTGGCTTCGGAATAGTCGGCCGCGCGGTCGTCGAGATCCCGAATAGTCCCGCCACCTTGGGCGTGCTCGCCGCATGAGGGGCAAGTCGGATCCTTTCGCACCGCGATCGTACGGAAGTTCATCCCGAGGGTTTCTATGAGCAGCAAGCGCCCGATCAGTGGGTCACCAATGCCCAGAATCAGCTTGAGTGTCTCGATCGCCTGAATCGTACCCACCAGCCCGGGGAGAACGCCGAGAACTCCGGCTTCCGAACAATTTGGAACGAGACCAGCTGGAGGCGGCTCCCGGAACAGGCATCTATAGCATGGGCCGTCTTCCGCGCCAAATACCGATGCCTGTCCCTCGAACCTGAAGATGCATCCGAAGGAATTCGGTTTACCGAGAAGCACTGCCGCGTCGTTCGTGAGATAGCGCGTGGCGAAATTGTCGGTTCCATCGAGAACTATGTCGAAGTCACGGAGAATCTCCAGCGCGTTGCCACGCTCGAACTTCGTGTCGAACGCTTCCAGGTGTACGTGTGGATTGATCTCCTTGATCCGATCACGCGCGGAGTCGATCTTGGACCGTCCGACATCAGCCGTACCGTGCAGAAGTTGCCGTTGCAGGTTGCTTGCATCGACGACATCGAAGTCAACGAGGCCCAGTGTGCCGACTCCAGCGGCGGCGAGATACAATGCCGCCGGTGAGCCGAGTCCGCCCGCACCGATGAGCAATACGCGCGCGTTCTTGATGCGACGCTGGCCATCAATACCGACCTCGTCGAGAAGTAGATGTCGTGAATATCTGAGCGTTTCGTCCGCGTCCAGTTGAGGCAGAGAGAGCGCAGAATTCGGATCGCGCGTTGCTGTAAGTGTCATTGTAGTCATCCACCCGCAATTGCTGGTACGAGGGTCAGGTCATCGCCGTCCGCAACCGACGAGTCGAATCCGTTACCAAGTCGAATATCCTCATCGTTCAGATAATACACTACGAACGGATACGGTTGCCCCGCCGCATCGCGAATGCGTGTGGCCAAAGAGGGATACCGAGCCGAAATAGCGTTGACGACCTCGCCGACGGTCACGCCGCTTGCCGATACCTCCTTGTTTCCATCTGCGAGTCGCGCGAGAACGGCCGGAAGAGTCACTGTTATTGCCATTTCATATGCTCCGAGTGGTTATTCAGAATATTGGATTTTGCTGGGTGTTCCCTTGGGACCTACTTGTCGCACCGTGTAATTCCGGCTCTGTAGTGAATGCAAATGCAGTGACATCAACGGAGCGCCACGCAGCGACAGCTGCTTTCTGGACAGCCGCTTCTCGCCCGCGCTTGACGATCGCGACAATCGTCGATCCGGAACCGCTCAGCGTCGCGCCGATCGCACCATTCGCGACAGCGGCTTCGGTAACGGCATCATAACCCTTCACGAGCGAGCGCCTGAACGGTATGTGAAGAACGTCGTCGAGAGCGGGCACGAGAACTGTCGGGTCACCGCTCTGCAAGCCGATGACAAGTGCAGCAGCGCGCGCGGCCGCGCCAACCGATGTCGCGAAGTCCAGCTGGTCAGGTAGCGCAGCGCGCGCAACCGCCGTTCGAACCTCGAAATCAGGGACGATGAAAACGAACCTCAAAGACGGATGGACTTCGAGCGGAACCGAATGCGAATGGTGTCCTGTGCTGGGCACACAAAGCACCGCCCCGCCGAGCACAGCCGGCGCGACGTTGTCAGGATGTCCTTCCAGGGCTGACGCTATCTCGATCACAGCGGCGTTATCCAGCTCACCGTCGAGCAGCGCGTTCGCGAGCAGCACGCCCGCAACGATCGCCGCTGCCGATGACCCCAGTCCACGCGCGACCGGGATGTCTGAGTTGGCCTCGATCTCGATCCCGAGCGGAGGAGTGATGCGCAGCGCTGCGCAAGCGGCGACGAAACCGCGCCAGATGAGATCACTTTCATCAGGCACATCGAGACTGGCGAGCGTTCCGGCCCGTTTGATCAAAACCGATCGCGACGAATCGGTGATATGGGCAGTCGCCCGCAACCATCGTCCGATGGCCATCCCTACAGCGTCGAATCCGGCACCGAGGTTTGAAGTCGAAGCTGGGACGCTGACCGATACAACGCGTCCAGTGATGCCGGCAGATGAAGAGATGACAGAACCCTCACATATGGATGTACTCACGCCGCATTCACCAACGCTCGCACTTCGCGCAGCTTTGCGTCGATCACCGGCGAATCAACCAGCGTTTCCACGATCGGCTCGAGCGTCTTGAGGCCGTTCCCCGTAATGCAGAGAACTACCTCATCGTCGGCCGAAAGCGGCCCTCGCGCGACAGTGCCAGAGCTGATGCAACCGTCGCGCCGCCAGCCGTCTCGGTGAAGATACCAGTATCTGCGGCGAGCATTTTTATCCCTTCAATCAGCTCGGCGTCACTCACCGCGGCGGCCCAGCCGCCGGTCTGCGTTATGGCCTTCCGTGCGAAGCGGCCGTCGGCCGGATTTCCGATGGCAATCGAGCGCGCGATGGTATTCGGCACCACCGGGCGGACCTCGTCGCGGCCGTCGTGAACCATCTGCACAATCGGGGAGCAACCCGATGCCTGGGCCCCGTAAAGACGGGGTGCGGGACCGGAGACCAATCCAGCCTCGGTGAACTCACGGAAACCGCGCTCCAGTTTGGAAATGAGCGAGCCACCAGCCATAGGAGCGACCACGGCGGTTGGAAGTGTCCACCCGAGCTGCTCTACGATTTCGAATGCAATAGTCTTGGAGCCCTCGCCGTAATACGCCCGGAGGTTCACGTTCACGATTCCCCACCCGAACTGATCGGCAACTATCGAGCACAGGCGATTGACGTCGTCGTAATTGCCGCGAACGCGCACAAGATGCGGTCCGAAGATCTGAGTTGCCGCGACCTTGCCGCGTTCGAGCGAATCAGGAATGAATATCCACGACTCCATCCCCGCGCGCGCCGCCTGAGCAGCTACCGCGTTGGCGAGGTTGCCGGTGGAAGCGCATCCGATTGTATCCAGGCCGAACGCTCGGGCCGCATTGATTGCCGAGGCGACAACGCGATCCTTGAAGGAGAGCGATGGGTGCGAGACGGAGTCGTTTTTTATCCAGCAACGCGCCACTCCGAGCCGACGAGCGATGCGCGGCGCCTCGACGAGCGGCGTGAATCCGGTGTCGAGCGATAGCGTCGGTTCGCCATCGAACGGCAGCCACTCCTTGTAACGCCAGATCGAATGTGCGCGCCGGGAAATCTCAGCGCGGGTCGGCAGCGTTGACACGTCGGCGTCGATAGCCTCGAGCGGGCCGAGACACTCCTCGCAGATCGCGGTTGGTGCGGCAGCGAAACCGGCGCCACAGAGCTTGCACCGGAGAGCGCGCGGCCGGAGCTGTGTTCGATCCGTTGATGTGTCAGCGCTCCCAGAACGAGCCAGGAACGTTTCGGATGAGCCCTCCAATGCGGCGCTCCCGGAACCCGTGTGTTGTGCAGCTTCGATTGCAGTCATGTATTTGTCGCTCTGGTTCGTGTGCGGTTCGCAAAACTGTCCCGCGCCATGACCGGCAGCGCATCGAGCAACACGTCAATCAAATCGACTGCTTGGTCTCTCTGGAAAACACAAAGCCCGCGGCTGGCCGCGGGCTACATGCTTTTTAGCGATTTGTTTAACGTGGCTGCAATAGGCGGCAAATCACCACGGGACAACGATTGTGAGTAGACGTTAATAGGNACCGGTNCGAGTGTCAAGCGACCCNCACAAACAACAAGCCCCGGCGACTCAGGAACNCGCGCCCGCCTGCGATGAGATCCGACCGTCCTGAGGTCTCACTGCAGCCGGATCAGAACTCGCGTTTTCNCATTTCCTTGAAGAACATCTCNGCGCGCTCGCGCTCCTTGAGGCTCGCTTCGTCGATGGGATCGTCCTTGAGATTCACATCGTACTTCTTACCGAAACCCTTGACGACTGAAGTTGCCGACGCCGCCTTCGCAGCGTTCTTCTTCACCAAAGCTTCCAGCTGCCGCTTGTCCATTGTCACACCCGGGTAAAAGAGTCAAACGATCCGAACAGTGCCGTGCCAGTATTGACGGATAAATCTAGGCGTCGGCAACGGGGACGCCACGTCGTGGCGACGGGTTAGCCCATCGGGGCGGGGCTCGAGCCAACTTCCCCGGGTCGCCGGGAAATCGTGTGACCGGCGCGCCGGGCAGGGGTCAGGGCAACGGGGAGCCGATGCTGAGGCAGTAAGGGCAGATGCTCGCCGAGTGGCCCCGCCGAGTAGCCCCGCTGTGTACTCGACAAACCGAGCGAACCCGGCCGGGGGATCAGTGAAAACCCATACTGCGGCTTCATCTACAGCGACGCTACATTCCCTACAATGGCGGAAACCGCGTTCGACACACAAAAACGCATTTTTGGACGTGCCCTCGCGAGGAGTCTGGGAGTAGTCGAAGCTACCTGGAACGGCATCACGGCGTGGTTCAACGGAAAGGCGTTGAGCGAGAACGCAGTGCTGCTGATATTCGCCGTAGTGACGGGATTGCTCTGTGCTCTCGGTGTCGTGGCGTTCTATGCAAGCATCGACTTTGCATACTGGGCGTTCTACAAGTTTCCCACCAGGTCATTCCCACGCATCGCGCTGCTGACGTATCGCCCGGTCATCACCGCAGCTGGACTGGCGGTGGCATGGTGGGTGATGCGTCACGTGGGTCGCGGCAACGACGGTATGAACGTCCCGGATGTGCAGCTCGCCGTCGTCAGACGAGGCGGCGACATCGAGCCGCGTCCAGCGCTGGCACGAACTGCGGCAAGCGCCATTACGATTGGGGCTGGTGGTTCGGCTGGAAACGAGGGCCCCGTCGTCGTTCTCGGCGCCGCGATCGGCTCATGGCTCGGGCGCACGTTCAGATTCGCGCCAGGCCGCGTGGTCGTGCTGGTCGGGTGCGCAACAGGTGCTGCGATCAGCGCCGCATTCAACGCCCCGCTCGCGGGTGCGTTCTTCGCCCTTGAAGAAGTTGTCGGCACCCTCGCGGCGGGATCGTTCGCCCCGGTCGTCGTATCAAGCGTTGTCGCGGCCGTTGTCTCGCGTGCGTTCCTTGGCAATCACCCTGCATTTGCAATCCCGCAACAGTATGGCTATGCGCACGGAAGCGAGTTGGTTCTGCTTTACCCGCTCCTCGGTGTGGTCTGTGGGTTAATGGCGGCGCTGTATGTCCGCACGTACTTCTACTCCGGCGATGTCGAGAAGAAGCTTCCCTTCCCGGATGCGGTAAAACCGTGGGTGGGTGGCGCACTTGTTGGTCTGCTGGTCTTCTTCTCTGGCGGCATTCTAGTAGGGTACGGTCACCTCGCGATCGGCTCCGACATTTTCGGNAAGATGGCCTGGTACGGCNTGCTTGCACTGGCGCTGGGCAAGATTCTCGCAACCTCNATNACNCTCAACATGGGTGGATCGGGCGGNGTATTCACNCCGTCGCTCTACATCGGTGCCGCGACCGGCGGCGCGTTCGGAGCCGCACTNGCGCAGGCNTTTCCNNCGATGGGNTTGCACCCGGAGGCGTACGCNCTCGTCGGNATGGGAGCGGTTGTCGCTGGCGCTACAGATGCACCGATCACGGGAATTCTTCTCGTNTTCGAGATGACNAANGACTACGCAATCGTTCTNCCGCTCATGCTCACNGTTGTGATCGCCCACACAATTGCGCGGAGATTGAGCCCTGATTCACTGTACAGCGGCTGGCTGCGACGNCGNGGGGAGTCGATCGAAAAGGGCACCGACCGCGATGTGCTCGACGGGTTGCACGTGTCCGACGCGTACGAGGCTGCACCGCAAGTAATCGATGAAGTGGCGCGCGTTGACGAACTGTTGGCGCATCTTGGTCAGACCANACAGCTCTATTTTCCAGTCGTGGATGATTCACACTCTCTCGTAGGTGTGATAACCGTGAGCGAGCTAGGTCAGATCGCCCGCAATGATGAGCATCTTGGATTGCTGCTCCTCGCCGGCGATATCGCGCAGGAATCAGAGACGGTCTCGCCCAACGATTCGCTGCTCGACGCGATCCGCAAGATGGGTGTGCGCGGAGCCGAATCGATCCCGGTAGTGGATAGAAAGTCGAACAGACTGCTTGGCCTGATCAATCGAAGCCACATTCTGAATCTCTACGAGCGGGCAGTCTCTGCACCGCACAAACAGCGTCCTCAACCCGCGAGCAGCTCGAGCGCTTCGGCAACCGGAACGTCGCCGAAGTAGTCGTCCAGGTTGATATCGGCTAGCGCTGCCGAGATCGAGTCGAAGTCGTAGTGAAGGCCAGTCATGAGTGTTTCAAGCTCTGTGACGTCCTCGCGCCCCATGAAGTCGCCAAAGATCCGTACACCGGCAATACACCCACCCTCAACGTTGACGCGGACGTCGATCTCTCCAGCCGGAAACCGATGCGAGCGCTGAACATTGCAGCGCGGATTCTCGCCGTAGTTCCAGTCCCAGGAACCATACTTCCGCGCGACGAGCGCGTTCACTTCTGCCCAATCAGCGTCTGTCAGCTCCAGCGTCGGCACTTGTGATCTGTCGCGCGTGCCAAAGATCTTCTCGATGATCCGTTCACGCAATTCCGTGACCGTGATTGGTTCTGAAAGAAATTCGGAGATGTTCACTACGCGGCTACGAATGGATTTGACTCCCTTCGACTCTACCTTCCCCGCCTTGGGCACGAGTGCGGCAGTTACGTCATCAAGATTCGAATCGAACAGCAGTGTGCCATGACTGAACATCCGGTCGGGGCGTGCGAATTGAGCGTTGCCCGAGATCTTACGTCCGCCAGCGAGTATGTCGTTCCTGCCACCCAACTCGGCCGGCACGCCAAGATCATGCAGCACATCCACAACAGGTCGCGTGAAAGATTCATAACGGTTGAACCGGCCATGCACCGATGGCGTCATGAAGCTGAAATTGAGATTGCCAAGATCATGGTAAACAGCGCCGCCGCCAGAAATCCGCCGGACAACAGTGATCCCGCGCGCCGCGACAACCGTCGGGTTCACCTCTTCGATCGTATTCTGGTTACGACCAATGATGATCGACGGCGAGTTGATGTAGAACAGCAGGTAGTCCTCCGTGCCCATCCGGTTACGAAGGACGTACTCTTCCAGCGCGAGATTTACGCGTGCGTCTGTGATATCGCGGTTATCTATGAAAAGCATGAGGTCCGGTGCGGCCGAAGGAGATCGAGTTTCTGATCCTCCAAGATAATGGAATGGGGTCCCTGGTCGAAGTCGCAGCCGAAACGACCAGTCGATGGAAGGACGACATTTCAGCATGCGCGGTAAGGGGCCTGACAGGCGACATCCTTAGTCTTCATTTATGCAAGTCCAATCCCATGTACTCCAGGAGATTAAAATGAAGACGACGCACACCGCCGCACTAATTGCCGTCTGCAGCTTCGCCGCGGTCGCCGCGACTGCCTCGGCCGGAGCTCAGTCGACGAACCCAAAGTCCGACGTCCCAGCGAAACTCGCTCACGAAGCCAAGATCACGCTCGACTCCGCACGGACAATCGCGAAAGGTCGGCTCCCAAAGGCGACAGTTCAATCCGAAGAGTTGGAGCGCGAGGGCGGCAAGCTCATTTACTCCTTCGACATGAAGACCGCTGGCAGGTCGGGTATCGACGAAGTGAATGTGAATGCCATGAACGGCAGTCTCGTCGGCAAGGTTGGGCATGAAGGCCCAGCCGACGAAGCAAAAGAGGCCAAGGCGGAGCACGAGAAAACGCCCAAGAAACCCAACTAGTTTGCGCGAATAGCCGCGAAGTGCGGGGTTCGGCATTGGCCAAACCCCGCACTTCGTGCGAGAGTTGCGTTAGCCATCATGCACAGCAACCCGATCCACAACACGGCTCAACAGTCGGATCAGTCAATGGCTTTGTTGCCCGCACGAAGCCGCTGAAAAACTTTCCATCTATCTCTCGCGCGAAAGTCTCCGCGTCTACCCCGCTTCCAGCCAGGAACGCGGCGGCGTCTTCAGCTTTGTACACCCGAGTCGGCTCGATGCTTGGATTTTCGAAGCCCACCTCGCGGAGAAGCGAGAGAAATTCCTGCTCTTCCAGCGCGCCAGCAACGCATCCGACCCACAACTCCATGTTCTTGCGAATCGTCGGCGGAACGCTTCCCCGCACGATCACGTCCGAGATGGCAAATCGTCCGCCCGGCTTGAGAACCCG